>Ga0302325_10013172_pt1 | contig 17670 bp, 16 predicted proteins | sample Palsa_T0_2_FD_201948 | JGI IMG/M metagenome (GOLD analysis project Ga0302325, IMG submission 201948) | Peat permafrost microbial communities from Stordalen Mire near Abisko, Sweden - Palsa_T0_2 | ecosystem: Environmental > Terrestrial > Soil > Palsa > Peat permafrost | place: Sweden: Abisko... | reverse complement strand
GGAAGCGGAAAAAGCCCTCGACCAGCTCTTTGAGGAGCACGAAATATTCGGTGAAATTATCTGCCCAACCTTGATATACCCGCTGGACATCGAGCCGGTTCTTGAATCCGTGAGGGTTTCAGGACGCTTGTTGGTAGTCGAAGAAGGCCAGCTTTTTTGCGGATTCGGGTCGGAGGTGCTTGCTGCCGTCTACGAACGATGTCCCAACGTGCCCCCGGCAGCACGCCGGCTCGGGCCGGCGCAGCATCCGATTCCTTCCAGCAAGCCGGCCGAATTGGCAAGCCTGCCTGGAGTGGATGCCATCCTGAGCGCGTGTGTCGAGATGGTGCTGCATGCCTGAACCGGTACTGGTCTCCATACCGCGGGAGACCGTCAACGACGAGACGGTGCTCATTCTTGCCTGGAAGGTGCCGCCGGGTTCCTGGGTGGAGCAGGACGAGTTGATCTGCGAAGTGGAAACCAGCAAAGCAGTCCTTGAAATCCACGCTCCAGCGGCAGGCTTCGTGGTTTACCAATGCTCGGCCGGCGACGAGCTGCCGGTGGGCGAAACGATATGCGCCATTGAATCTGAACTGCGATCCAGCGGCATTTCTTGTGGGCCAGACTCCCCTCTTGCCGATGTTCCGGCGGCACGCCTGTCCGCGGCCGCCCTGCGTGCGGCCACGGAGTATGGCATCGAGGCCTCATCGTTCACGCCTGGCACGTTGGTCCGGCGGCTGGATGTCCTCCGCGCGGCGGGAAAGCAGGGCAATGAAGGGCACGCCAATTCAGACATGACCCGGACTGTCCCGGTCGTGTGGGCCGATCTCCCAAGGCGGAAACTCCTTGAACGCAAAATCCTTCATCGCGGGCGGGAGTCGGCGATGCAGAGTTCGGTCACTTCGGTCTGCCGGGTCACCCAGCTTGCCGCGCGCCTGAAAGAACTGGGTCTTCCGGCGGGGGGCGCCCAGGCGATGATCATCTGGGAAGCCGCTCGCCTGCTCAATAAGTACCCGGAATTTAACGCCGTCTACGATACGGGCCGTATCGGACGATACAGTCAGATCAACGTCGGGTGGGCACTCGATGGAGGACAGGGCCTGGTCGTCCCGGTGATTCGCGAGGCCGATAAGAAGACCATCCACGAGATTGCGAGCAGCATGGAGCGACAGACCGAGGCTTACCTCGAGAACAACCTGTCCACAGGTGACTTCCTCGGCGGGACATTTACCGTAACTGACTTGTCCGGCCAAGGCGTCAGTTTCTTTCAGCCGCTGCTTGCCGAGGGGCAATCGGCGATCCTTGGTATTGGCAAGGGTCCTGGCCCGCAGGGCGAAACAATTTTGTATCTCACGCTTGCGTTCGATCACCAACTTTCGGAAGGTAAGAGAGCCGGGGAGTTCTTACAGCAATTGTGCCTGCGGCTGGAGATTCACGCGTCCGTAGGCGCGGGCTCCACGGAGATCGGGACGCCTTCGAATGCCGTTCGTTACTGCGCACTGTGCCAGCGCGACAGCAAGACCCTGCGGGATATGAAGGTGGTGCTGCTGAAATCCGAAGCTCCACCGGGATTTGTCTGTTCCCTGTGCGTCGCGGGATGGTAGCCATGCGCGAAAGCGAATTGCAAGAAGTGGTCGCGGCGCTTCTGATGCTGAGACCGGACCAGGTCGTCGCGCGAACTTCTCTATCCGGTCTGGATAATAGCCTGGGCGAGGCCAAGCTTCGGCTGGCGGCGAAGCGTCTCGGCATGATAATGCCGGCCGGATTCCGGCCAGCCAGCTTCGGCGAATTGTGCGACCGGCTCGGGGGAGCGTTGGTCCAGGAGGATTCCTTCGCGGCAAAGCTCGACGCGTCACACCCGTCGCCGATTGCGGGTCCACGAGTGGGGCTCGATCTCCAGGAAATCAGCACCCTTCCGCCTGCCAATGACTACTGGGAACATAGCTTCTATCAAGGCATATTCAATAAATCCGAGATAGCCTACGCGGTCGCGCAGCCGGAGCCGAGACTCCATTTCGCCGGCTTTTGGTGCGCCAAGGAAGCGCTACGCAAGTGTGATGGAAGCTTCTTCGGCGTGGACCCCACGTCTACCGCGATCGAGCATGACGCCGGCGGCGGCCCATATTTCGTCTGGAAGAGATCCGCCGGCGATCAGCGCCTACCCCACTCGTTGAGCATTTCGCACGCCGGCGGAATTGCTATGGCGGTGGTGATGGCGGTCTGGCCTTTGCCACAAGTCAGTTAACATGGAGGAGATCTTGGCGGCGCCCATCGTAGTGATCGGACGTAACGAAGGAGAGCGGCTCAGGCTCTGTCTTGCGGCAGCGCTCCGCCAGAGCAGCTCCGTGGTGTACGTCGATTCCGACTCTATCGATGGAAGTCCCATGCTGGCTCGCTCCCTTGGCGTCGAGGTGCTCGAACTCGACTCTCCTCATACCGTAGCCCGTGCACGTCATGCGGGTTTCCAGTTCCTGCTCCACCGGAATGCCGGATTGCACGCAGTCCAGTTCGTTGACAGCGATTGCGAGTTGGCGGAGGGATGGTTGGCCCTTGCCGAGGCGGAACTGGCGCGGCGTCCTGAAGTAGGCGCGGTCTGCGGACGGCGGCGGGAACGCTTTGCCGACGCTTCCATTTTTGTCCGGCTTTGCGATCTGGAGTGGGATTCTCCGACTGGAGACGTCGACTACTTCGGAGGCGATGTTCTGATCAGGGCCTCCGCGTACTCAATGGCCGGCGGTTTCAATCCGGATCTGATTACCGGTGAGGATCCGGAACTCGCCGTCCGGGTGCGGCAGAAAGGCTGGACGATCGTCCGCCTTCCCGCGGAAATGACGCGGCATGATTCGAACATGATGCGCTTTGGCCAGTGGTGGCGGCGGACACTTCGCTCAGGGTATGCCTACGCCGAAGGATCCTGGATGCACGGCCTGGAACCGGAGCATCACTGGCTTCGGGAGAGTTTGAGCATCTGGTTCTGGGGCGTCGTGTTGCCCTTGTCCGCGGCAGGCGCCGCTTTCGTCAGGCCGGAAGCAGCACTCGTTATCCTGGCCGGGTATCCTGCCCTCATCCTCAGAATCTACGTTCGTATGCGCCGTCTCGGACGCGCGCGTCGCGACGCTCTTCTGTATGCAGCTTTCTGTGTCTTGGGGAAGTTTCCAATGGCTCTCGGCCAGATCCGATTTCACCTGGGAATGTGGTCGGGGCGGCGCACCCGGCGGATCGACTATAAATCGGCATGAACGCTACGACGCAACGTCAGGTCGAGGCAGCTGACGGCGCCGAGCCGGCCCGGCACGATCCGGAGCGCCTATGTATTGCGTACCTGGTGAACCAATATCCGAAGATAAGCCACGCGTTCATTCGGCGTGAAATCATGGCGCTGGAGCATTGCGGTGTGCAAGTGGAACGATTCTCACTGCGCTCCTGCCCGGACCGTTTCGTCGACGAAGCCGATCGATCCGAGCTGAAGAAGACTCGCGTCGTTCTTCAATCGGGTCCCCTCCGGCTGGCGATGGCGTGCGCCGCCGCCATGCTCACTCGACCGGTTCGTTTTGCGCGCGCGTTGGGGCTGGCGCTCCATATTGGCACTGGTACCGGCCGCGGCGTGTTCGTGCACGTTGCCTACCTCGTTGAAGCATGCGTTCTCCTCCGCTGGTTCGCGCAGCGGCGCGTGGTTCATGTCCACGCTCATTTTGCGACCAATCCGGCGGCGGTGGCGATGTTGTGCCACGTGCTGGGTGGCCCGCCGTACAGCTTCACCGCTCATGGCCCCGACGATTTCGACCGCGCGCCATTTCTGGGGCTGGACGAAAAAATCTCCAGAGCCAGATTCGTGATGACGGTAAGTTGCTATGGGCGAAGCCAGCTCTATCGCTGGTGCGACCACACGCAATGGTCCAAGATCCACGTCCTGCATCCGGGTATCGACGATACTTTTCTGCGGCATCTCCCCGTGCCGATTCCATTCGCACCCCGGCTGGTCTCGATCGGCCGGCTGGATGAGCAGAAAGGGCAAATACTTTTGCTGGAAGCTATCAGCAGGGTGATCGGCGATCGCGTGCCGTGCGAATTGATCCTGATCGGCGATGGCCCGCTGCGCGCTCAAATCCAGGCCAGGATCGTCCAGTTGCGTCTGGAAGAGTTCGTGGTAGTTGCCGGGTCAGTGCCCACCAGCGAACTGCGCGCACACATTCAAGCTTCCCGCGCCCTGGTCCTAGCCAGCCTCGCCGAGAACCTGCCGTCCGTGATCCTGGAAGCGTTCGCCCTTCAGCGTCCGGTGATTGCCACCATGGTCGGCGGCATACCCGAATTAGTAGAGCCTGGCGTCAACGGCTGGCTGGTTCCAGCCGGGTCCGTGGAACGCCTCGAGGGGGCCATTCGTGAAGTGCTCGCCGCCACTACCGAAACGCTGGAACGGATGGGCCGGGAGGGCGCCAGGCGCGTGAATGAACAATTCCGTTCGGATGACGCGGCACGCCGGCTCCTCGCCAGGTTCCAGCCGGCAGGGGAGGATTGATACCTTTGTGGAGCGCCCTCCTCCCGTTCCTCTTGCTGATAGGATCGGTCGGAATTCTCGTTCCCATGGCAGTCTGGTCTCTCGAGTGTGCCGCGGCGCTGCTGCCTCCGCGCAATAGGGCTCAGCTTGCAAACACCCTTCGGCCGGCCATCGCGGTCCTGGTGCCGGCCCATAACGAGTCGTCTGTCATTCGCCACACCCTGGCGAGCCTGGCCCCGCAGATTTTATCCGGAGATCGCGTGGTGGTCATCGCGGACAACTGCAGCGACGAGACCGCCGATATCGCGCGACAGGCTGGATCGATCGTCCTGGAGCGGCACGACCTGGAACGCCGAGGAAAGAGCTATGCGCTGGATTACGCCGTGCGATCCCTCGACCAGAGTATGCCGGACGTCTTCGTGGTGATCGATGCAGATTGCACCGCGCATCCGGGCGCACTCGACCAACTGGCGCGGCTGGCCTTCTCAACCAACCGGCCGGTCCAGGCGAATTATCTGATGAAACTCCCCGCGAATCCGTCGCCGCTACAGCCCATTGCCACATTGGCATTTCGCATCAGGAATTTTGTGCGGCCGAGCGGGCTCGATCGCCTGGGTCTCGCTTGTTTCCTCAACGGTTCCGGGATGGCCTTCCCGGCGCCAATGATGCAGAACATGGTTTGGGCAAGCGGAAGAATCGCGGAGGACAGGTGGCTAACCGTCGAGCTGATCCTGGCGGGGCACGCTCCCTTATTCTGCCGGGAAGCGAAGGTGACCAGCCGGCTGCCCGGACAGAAGCGGGCCGAGATAAGCCAAAGCACCCGCTGGCTGCACGGCCACCTGGAATGCATGCGGGCGCAAGGTCCGCGGTTGCTGCTCGCCTCGATTCGGCAACGCCGTCTGGATTTGCTCGCGCTGCTGTTCGACCTTCTTGTGCCGCCCCTCTCCCTGTTGATGATGCTCTGGATGGCAGTACTGTCGGCCGCAGTGGTGGCGGGATTGCTCGGCTTCGGATGGCTGCCGGTCATACCTGCAGCCGCGGGAGGACTGTTGATGGCTCTCTCGCTTGGTGGGGTACTGCTTCGATTCGAAGACAAGAGCGTGGCGCAGGCGCTTTGGGCGGTTCCTTTTTATATTGTCTCGAAACTCCCGATCTACGCGTCCTTTATCGTCCGGCGCGAGAAGAACTGGGTGCGGACCGGACGCGATCCGATTCCGCCGCCCGAGTGAGGGACTTTAGGGGGACGGTGTCATTGAGAAATTTGCGATCCATAATTTGCCGTCAATTTGTCCCGCTTCGATGCTCATGCGGTTGTTGGCAGGCCCGCAGCGGTTGCCGGTCACCCGGAATGGGAACGCGTACTCCGCCCAGTCCTTCGTTACCGTAAAGGTCTGCATCAGCCCGCAGGACTGGTAGGGTGCCGTCATTTGTCCAAACAGGATTGAGACCGGCCCGGGCTTCTGCGTCTTCATCCAGACAGACATCTTGTACTTCTCCCCCACTTTCACCCCGATGGAAGGCAGGATTACCTGGGTTGCCCACGGGCGGGAATCGGCCTGCTTTTCAATGAGTACGCTGTTGCCGCCTTTAGGAGCTTCGGCCGCGATAGAGAGTGCGGAGTGCTGGCCCGGTTGCTCATCCACCTTCCAGCGGGCCGGGGATTCGACGCTGGTACTCTTTAGACCCAGCGTCCAAATGGGCGGTGGAGGGGCACTGTAGCGGAAGTTGTCGCTGTAAGGAAGTTGGATGGCGGACGGACAAGGCTGCGAGATTTCGATTGTCGCATCTCCCAAGGTCAGCATCGCTGAGCGCGTTTCATTGGTTGTGTTTTCATCCACCGTGTAGGAGACCGTGCCATTTCCGGAGCCTTGCGCCGGGGAAGTAATTTTGATCCAACCAGGCACTTGCCCGATGGACCAGCGGTACCCGGGACTCGCGGTCACGGAGATGCGGCCGGATGCTCCACCGGACTCCACCTTCCGGCGTTCCGGGGTGATTCTCACCGCTCCACTCCCCTCCGAGCCCGGTACCATCGAGAAATTTGCGATCCACAATTTGCCGCCGATCTGCCCCACTTCGATGCTCAGGCGGTTGTTGGCGGCGCCGCAATCGTTGCCGGTTACCCGGAACGGAACCGCATACGCTGCCCAGTCCTTCGAAACCCAGAAGGTATGCGAAAGTCCGCAGGGTCCATAGGGTTCGGACCTCTGACCAAACGCGATCGTAACCGGCCCTGGATTCTGCGTCTTCATCCAGGTAGAAAGCTTGTAGGTCTGCCCCTCTTTCACGCTGATGGCGGGTAGCAGCATCAAGGTTGACCACGCGCGCGGATCCGCCTGCTTTTCGATGACCACGCTGTTGCCGCCCTTGGGCGCTTCGGCCGTCATGGAAAGTGCGGAGTGCTTGCCGAACGGTTCGTCAATCAGCCACCCTTCTGGGGATTCGAGAATCCTTCGCTTCCTGACTTGAGTCCAAATGGGTTGCGGCGGCGTATTGTAATGGAAGTTGTCGTAGTAAGGAAGTTGGATGGTGGCCGGACGAGACTGCGAGATCTCGAAAATCGCGTCTCCGATGGTCAGCGTTGCCGAGCGCGCTTCGTTGGTGGTGTTTTCATCCACCGTGTAGGAGACCGTACTGTTTCCGGAGCCTTGCGCCCCGGAAGTAATTTTAATCCAGTCAGGCGCCCCCCTGACGGACCAATGATACCCTGTGCGGGCTGTAACGGAAAGTCCTCCTGTCGCTCCGGTAGCATCCACGTTCCGGCTCTCCCGATCTACTTTCACTGCGCTTGGCATTACCGTGATCCGGAATCGGCCGCGATTGGCGAGTGGGATTTCACGTCCCTTCGAGTCCGTCACCAGAATGTGGAGGTCGGTTGGCCCCTCTTCGTTGAACCCGTTTTGGACCGTGGCTTTCAGTCTGTAAAGTTTCGAGCCGAACTGAAAATCGCGCAAGGAGTTGACCAGCATTTCACCCGACCAGTCTTGGGGAACCTTCTCCGTACGGATCTGAACTTCCTCACCGTACTTCACGACATTCCTGTCTAATGTGACTGTGGCTGCCGGTAGATCTGACTTCACCGGGGGGATTTCCTGGCCTCCCTCGAATTGCTCGAGATTCGAAGGCTTAGAAAACGGTAAGGCCGGTGAGGCGGGCGCCATCTGCGTGATCTCGAAGACGGCATCTCCGATCTCAATCTCCGCAGAGCGTTGCCCCACGGACCTGTTGGCTTCTACCGTATAGGTAACGGTCCCCGATCCTGACCCCCTTCCACCCTCAGTGATCTTCAACCACTGCGGCAGACCCTTCACATACCACTCGTAGCCGGACGCCGCGTCGACCCAGATCGCGCCTGAACCTTCGCCGGAGCCACGGGTGTCGGCCGGGGGCGAAAGGCTTATCGAGGTCGGCACAGCTTCGATCTTGAGGCGGCCGTTGTCGGCGAGAGGGACTTCACGGCCGTTGCGATCCATGAGCATCACAAAAAGGTTCGTACCGCCGCTCCGGCCGAATCCGTTCCGGCGGGTCACTCTAAGCGTGTGGTGATTCGCGTCGATAAGAAAGGAGCGGACATTGTCGACGTTGACTTCACCCGACCAGCCATCCGGGGCGTGTTCCACTCGCAGATTGATCTCATGGCCCAACTTTACTTTGGTTTCCCGGATTGAAACCGATGCCCGGGTTCCATCCTGGTTCTTCCCGCACGACGCGATAAGCAAGGCAGCAGCAACTGTCCACTTCGACACCGTGCACCGATCCCTGTTCGTGGTCGCCGGTACAGCCACCTTCCCCTTAAGTTTCACGTGCAAGTTCGCTCGATCTAAGCAAGTATAGCGAGACTGGGTATGTTGATTCAGCCCTTCGGACTTCCGTCCTGGCTGGGTGAAGGCTGACATGCACAAAACCCTGCGGCCGGGGAGGTCCCACCTGCGTCGTCCTGGCCTGCACTTGTTACGATTGGCTCTGCAACGGCGGGCGCATCAACAAGTAATGCTCTTCAATAGTCTTCAGTTTCTTTATTTCTTCCTGCCCATCACCTATGTGGTCTTTTGGAAACTCACTTCCAAGCGGCAACGTTACGTGTGGCTCACAATCACAGGTTACGTGTTCTACTCGTTTTGGAACTGGAAGTTCTGCGGGCTCATGGCACTTTCGACAATTGTCAGCTACCTGGCAGGGCTCGGCTTCCTGACGTGGGAGTCGCACCGGCGCCGGAGGGGGCACCGTTGCTTCATCGCGGCTCGGTCAGCGAAATTGGGGGAATCGGCCGCTGCCTGGAACACTTGGATCGAGGTGCACAAACAAACCGTTAACAGAAACACGAATTAGAGGCTATAATGTTTTGAACGCTGCACCGGAGGGGCAGTCAATGCCAAGCCTGAGTGTACCGGAGGCTGTCTCATTAGCCGATCGGCATTACGCTATCGCGAGCGGCGGACAGTCTGCGCCTGCGATACCCCATTCGGAGTCTTCCGCTGCTGTAGATGTGCCGGCCGTGTACCTACAGGGTGCGCGATTGAATGCGATTACCGAGCAGCGTTGCATTGAACTGATTCTCGGTTCACTCGATGCCCGGCGGGGAGGATCGGTCAACACGATGAATCTGGATCACGTACGCCGGTTTGTTCAGGACAAGAACTTCGCCGCGCTGTATGACAAGGCAAGCATCGTGACTGCCGATGGAATGCCGTTGATCTGGGCGAGCAGTTTGCGTGGAACGCCTCTACCCGAGAGAGTGACCGGATCCAGCTTGATTTTCAGCCTCAGCGCCGCAGCGGTCGAACGTGGAAGATCTATATTTCTCCTCGGCGGAGCGCCAGGCACTGCGCAAAAAGCAGCGAACGTGTTGGCGCGGCGTTATCCCAGCATCCGCATCACGGGTGTCTCCAGCAAACCCGATAAATTCACCACGGAAGAAAGCGACTGGCAACTCATTGGGGAGATGCTTTCGGCTGCGAAACCGGATATCGTTTTCGTGGCCCTGAGCTGCCCAAGGCAGGAGAAGCTGATCGACGCATTGCGCCATACGCTGCCTGCTGCCTGGTGGATCGGAGTCGGTAACGCGTTCAGCTTCGTGGCGGGAACAGTTCCGCGTGCTCCATTATGGATGCAGCGATCCGGGCTTGAGTGGTTTCACCGTTTGCTCAAAGAGCCCAGGCGGCTTGCCAGGCGATATTTGATCCAGGGACTGCCCTTCGCCGTCACGCTGTTCCGCACTGCTGCTCGCGAGCGATTCTCTGTTCAGAGAAATCTGCGAAAGCCATAGCTTGCCTGTGATTTGCCCGGCCTCGATCGAGAGCCGATTTTCGTCGCGGCCACATCCCTCTCCCTTGGCTAGAAACCACACCTTCACTTTCCGCCAACTCGATGAAGCGTCGATCGGTTGGTCGAGGCCGCAGCGGTTATGCGGAGCGCTTGCCTGCCCAAACCGCACCGAGATCTGCGAGGGATGCTCCGCCTTAAGCCACAACGATAACCGGTATCCCGCGCCTTCGTCGACGTCGATTCCGGAAAAGTAAACTGTGGTGGCGCCAGGGTCATCGTCTGGCGGCTCGCGCCTTTCGATCACCAGGCTATCGCCTCCCTCCGGGCCGGCAGCGGCGATCCTGACCTTGCTACTGCCTCCAGGTGAATCCTCCAGATGCCAGCGGCTTGCCTGCGGTAAATATGAGTATCCTCCGGTAGGCGGGCCGGCCTCATGATCGGCATACGTCTCAACGAAAGGAAGGTAGAGGTAAGGGAAACGCGGCTGCGTCACCCGAAAGATTCCGTCTCCTACAGGAATCACCGCCCGGCGATCTTCACCCGACCCGTTTTCCGCGACCCTATACGTTATAATCCCGTCGCCGTTGCCGCTGGCCTCCGAGGTGAGCGTCATCCAGTCCGGCAGTCTGCCGGCTTGCCACGGATGACCGGGAGGCGCGGTTACATAGATTCGTCCCCATCCTCCGCCGGCGGCGATGCCGTCATTGTCAGGAGCGAGGTGGAAGGAACCCGCGGCGTTCTGTTCGCCTGGACGAAGCCGGAGCAGCCAACCGGGCAAGCTAGATGACTCCGCTGGCGTGGCGGAAACCCTGTTCCCTCCCTTCAGGCGGATCTCCAGCCTTTTCCCCAGCGAGTTGGCCATATCGATGCGGATTACGCCGCCGGGGTTCGGTCTGGCGCCCAGGTTCTCATAAATCTGCACGGCGCTGGCGCGGCGCCGGCCATCGAAATACAGCGGAAAGTCACCCATCAATCTGAACTGCGCGGGCGCGCCGCGAATGGCGTCTTCCAATAGCCGGTGGTGGATTCGGGCCCCCGGATCTATGAATCCATTCATGTCGAGAACCACAAAATGCACCGGCGTAGTATTCAGGAACTCGCGGACCTGGTCTACCGACTTCATAAGCAGTTTCCGGTTTCCCAGGACGTCCGAATTGGAGAGCATCTTGCCCGCTCGCAGAACCAGGCCGTCTCTGTCCTTGTCGCGAATTAGGCGTTCCGCGACGAAAGATCCTTCCCCTGCTGCGTCGGATGAGACCAGGATCGCGGGCAGCCGCGGATCGGACGGGATTGCCGCCGCGATTTCCGCATAGCCCGTTCTTCGGTCGTACAACTTGCTGGCGGGCATCGAGACAATGCTGAGAACTGCGCACCCCGCGGCCGCAAGGAAGCCGGCGGCGCGCTGCCCCGATATCCAATTGGCCGCGTATTGGACGGAATGAAGACCTTGCGCGAACAGCATGGCAAGAGGAAAATATGCGCCTAGAAAATAGCGGTCTTCCACCAGCGTCCTCGCTGCGAGCTGTGAGACAACCGTGGCCACCAGCCAGATCAGCGCAATTCTTGCATGCATTACCTGACTCGTCGAGGCGGGGAATTTTCTCAGCACGAGGACCTCGACGGCGCCGTAACCGCCTATCAGAAACATCGCCATCGACGCGCCCCCGGCGAACATCGCGACCAATGGCAGACGTTGCCATAAATCGAGCATAGTCACGGCCGCTTGAGGATAATCCCGCGAATGGAGCACACCGGTCGCGGCATAAACGAACAGTGTCACACCGATGACCAGCCCGAAGCCGATGGCGATCCGATAGAGCGACTGCCGCCGCACAAAAAGGGATTTGCCTGCCAGGAGTGGCAGCGCAATGAGTGCGAAGACGAGCAGGGCGAGAGCGCTCTCTTTCGTCAGGATCGCCAGCACCGTCCATACCCCGGATTTGATCCAATACCGGCGTGTTCCGAGGGTCCAGGCGTCACAGAATGCCAAAACCGCAAGCAGCGTAAACAAACCGGCCAGCATATCGGACATCAGCAGCAACGTGCTTCTGCGGACCACCGGCAGCCAGAGAAATGCGCTGACGGCCAACCACGCAATCCAGCTGCCGTGCAGCCGTCGGAGTCTTATGAGAAGGATCAGTGCTGCGGTAGCCGTGATGCATCCCGACAGCAGGACGGCGTTGAGCGTTGTTACGCCTAGAACTCGATACCACAAGGCCTCAAGCACGTAGAAAAGCGGCGGCCAATGTCCAAATGACACTTTGGGATAGCGGGCGTAGTAGGATTCGGCAAAGGAAACAGGATTGGTCCCGAATGCGGTCTTGCAGTAGTCCAGGAGACAGACGCCGGTAACGAAGTGCCCGGATTCATCTGGATGTCCTGCCAGGTTGCTCTGGTCTGCCCGCTGTGAGAACTGGAAGAATGCCACTGCCCCAAAGATGAGGAAAGCACTTAAGGCGCTAGCCAGGGGTAGCCGTCGCGCCCCCGTCCCTGGTGTGCCCCCGTGCGAATCGCACGTAAGAAGCAACGGTCGCCGGCCTCCTTGTCGAATCGGTCTCCGGCTGCCCTGGCACGAGACCTCAGCCGGAGGTTCCGAGTGTACCACGCTGCGGCGGGCGACTCTTTTGGGTGAGCATAATGAACCGCATCACGGTCAACGGAGTGGATCTCGCGCCGGCGAAAATGGACATGCACGAATCGGGTTACACTGAGCACTGACCCTGGAGGCCAGGAGAGGATCGCCACATCGCGGGTGGAGTCGGTGTCGGTCGGACCCGATCGCTCCCCTCGTCAACGCTGGAGGACATTGCACTTTGCCCGTCGCCTCGCCCAGATGACGCTTCCTCCCGCATTCGAATCTTCCCTGAAGTACCGGCCGGACATCGACGGACTGCGCGCCGTAGCCGTACTTTCGGTTGTCTTCTATCATCTGGGACTGCCCCTGCATGGCGGCTATGTGGGCGTCGATATCTTCTTCACCATATCCGGATTCCTGATTGGCTCGATTATCCTCCGGCAGACGGCCGAGGGCTCCTTTACGTTTGCGAACTTCTACGAGCGGCGTGTCCGGCGCATCTTCCCGGCTCTGTTCGTCATGATGTTCGTAAGTTCGCTGGTGGCTTACCGGTATCTCCTGCCCCTCGAGTTGAAAGATTATGCTGTCTCCCTGACTGCAGCCGGATTTTCGGTGTCGAACTTCTATTTCTGGCGGCAATCCGGATACTTCGATCCGGCGGCGGCTTCGCAACCGTTGCTCCACACGTGGTCTCTGGCTGTCGAGGAACAGTTCTACATCCTCCTTCCGATACTGCTGGTGCTCCTACGGCGCGTTGCTCCCCGGCGTATCGATCTCAGCATTTACCTGATCGCATCCGTTTCGCTGGTCCTCTCGATTTACGGCGCCTTGCGGTATCCGGCTGCCACGTTCTATCTGGCGCATACGCGAGCCTGGGAGCTGCTGTGTGGCGTCGTGCTGGCGCTTGACACCGCTCCCCGCATCCGCTGGCCGCTGTTGCGGCATGCCGCGGGAATTTTCGGTGCGGCGCTCATCCTCGTCGCGTTGTGGTTCTACCGGCCCTGGACTCCCTACCCTGGGCTGGCTGCATTACTGCCCTGCCTTGGATCGGCGCTGATTATCGCGGCCGGACAAACCGGGCCGAACCTTGTGGGCCGCGTGCTCTCACTGAAGCCCGTCGTCTTCATCGGACTGATCTCTTATTCAATTTACCTGTGGCACTGGCCCTTGATCGTGTACACCTCGTACGGAGTCACGTTGGTGAATGGACTGGACAGACACCAGACCCAGATCCTGCTGTTCTCAAGTTCTATTATTCTGGCCTGGCTCTCATGGTATTTCGTGGAATTGCCCTTCCGCTACGGATCGGCGAGGGTCAGCAGGCGAGTGCTTTTCAGCGGAGCTGCCGTAGTGCTGTTACTCGTAGCCATGTCGAGCGCCGGCTTGGTGGCTTCGCGAGGCGCGCCATGGCGATTCTCGCCGGAGGCCCGCGCGGTTGCAGCCTATATTCACGGCGAACCTCACGATACGCTCGACCCGCAACGGAACGGCAACTGCTTCATCTCCTCAGCCACGGCGACCTTGAGCGACTTTTCCATAGCGACATGCCTGCCCGATAAGCCCGGCCGGAAGACGCTGCTCCTGCTCGGCGATAGCCACGCCGCCGCCCTGTGGTGGGGACTTCATCAGGTTCTCCCGGAAGTGAATGTAATGCAAGCGACTGCCGTTGGTTGCAAGCCGGTCTTGACTCAACGGCCGCGACAGTATGCAGGCTGCACCGCGATCATGGATTATGCGCTGAAGCAATACCTGCCCTCGCATAAAGTGGATGCGGTGCTGATCGAAGCACGCTGGGATGAGGGTGACATGCCCAGTCTGGCTGCGACGATCGACTCGCTGCGGCAACGGAAGGTACACGTGATTCTCTTCGGGCCGATCGTACAGTACGACTCCCCGCTGCCGCGCTTGCTGGCGCTCGCGATCAGCCGCGACGATCCCTCGCTGGCGAGCCGCCATCTCGTCCTCATGTATCAACGCCTCGACCGGCGGATGGCAAGTTTGGCCGAGCATACCTGGCATGTGCCTTATGTCTCGCTAATCGACTTGTTCTGCGGCAAACAGGGCTGCACTCAGTACGCTGCGGAGCATGTGCCGCTGCAGTCCGATTATGGTCACCTCACTAAGGCGGGATCCATACTGGCCGCCACGCGGATTGTGGCGCTCGGAGTTCTTCCGCTAGCGGCACATTAGAGGCTGGAGCCTTCCGTCATACGTACATGAAGACGCTCCTTCCCGAGGCGCTTGAGCGGGAAACCCGGCGGGCTGGATAAAGCCATCGCCTTCAAGGTCCACGATGCGCGAGATAGTTTTCTGCTGAGGCGGAGGGGGCATCATAAGCAGTAATCGGCCGGATCGCTTCGCCCCGAAGTGTCCAAGCGACGAAGAGAATCCTCATCTGCCGCGTATGCCCAACGGAGGTGTAGCGGTATTCTCCGTCAACGACCTGAAATTCCAGGTCCATTGAACATTCGAGCGTCGCGGCGCCGCGCTCGTTCGCCAATCGGTAGTAACTGTGCTTGCCTTGCTTTTCCACGCCAATCAAGGAGGCGTCCGTCAACTTGCGGAGGTGGAAGCTGGCGGTCTGCGGCGCGACGTTGCCGATGAAGGCAAGTTCTCCGCCTGGAAGCGCCCGGCCGTTGACCAGCGCGACGAGGATCGCCGCCCGCGCAGGCTCACCCATCGGCCCTGCGATTAAGGCAACATCCGGAGCAAGTTCCATGCAGTCACGGTATCGCTTACAGAAGCGGAAGCGTGCACCCAGCGTTTCGCCCCGTCCCGGGGCTCGGATCTCTCACTTGCAGTTGCCCACGGCTTACGCCGTGGGCTATTTTCTTTCGCCCTCAGGCTGACATCCTTAGGAGTCACAGGCTAGCCTCCAAGCTCAGGCTATCTTACGAAGCGACAAATCAAAGGAGAATTTCAGCTCGTCCTTTAACTTCAACGCGCCTCCGGCAATAGAAATCGGCCGGATTGCGTAGTTGGACTGCAGCAGCGAGAACTCGCCGTATGCGCGGGCTTGGTCTCCGCTCACGGTCAGATACGCGGTGATCTCTTCGTCGCGCGAGACTCCGTGCAGTCCCATGGCGCCAGTTACCTTCACCCGGTACTGATTCTCCCCGGTCTGCTCCGCCACGACCCGGCTGCTTGAAAAGGTGATCTCGGGATAGTTTGAACTCTCCAACACATCGGCTTGCATCGTCCGCTGGATCTCATCGCGGTCTTTCTCTTTTATATCGCCTCCCACGGTCAGCGACGCCGCGTTAATGCGCAGTGTCAGGATGCCCTCCGCGGGCTTTCCTCCCGGGAGCGCGAGCTCGCCTGAAAACTCAGCCGCTGAGATCGTCGGGCTGTGGCCAAGCGCCGACAAAAGTCCGGTCGCGAACGCACGCACCTGCAGCCGGCTCGTTGGCGTATCAATCGCGTAACGCGTCGAGGCTGCCGCCGGGGCGGCGGTGGAAGGGGGCTCTTGGTTTGCCACTTACATCGACCGCAGCTTCATGTAACGTTCCACATCCGGAATCGCCGCTGTCATGAAAGACCCCACGTTGGCCTGTCCAAGGAGCCTGCGGATCGCCGGATTCGAGAAAACCAACCCGGCCCCGAAAATCATAAGCGCCACGCCACCCATCAAAAACATCACGTCTTTTGCGTCATCTGCCGCCGGGTCATGCCCGTTGGTGTTGGTGTTCAATTCCATGTGACAGTTCCTTTCTCGATTGCTCAAATTGTTCGCCCACGGGCGGCCTACCCGCCAAAAGGCTCGCGACAAGAAGCCGAATACGATCTGCCGCCGGCTCGATCGCGGCCTGCACCACTTCGCTGAGTCCCATCCGCCCTTCGTCTTCGGGGCCAAAGCTTTCCGGCTCGCAGCCAAGCAACAGAACCCTGCCGATGGGCCCACCCACGTGCCGCGCAAGCTCCAGGACACGCAGTGGATTCATCGAATGCGCATCAACCGGTCCGTGCGTGCCGTTCAAATGCTCAGCTCCGATCTCGATCAGATAGATGGTCCCCGGCTTTGCTCCCCTCTTCACCGCATCCACCATAATGGCGGTCTCATACCCCTCCAATAGCGCAAACGCGAGGTCGTAGCCGCGAATGCCAAAATCGACGACACTGACGCTGTCAGGGAATTTGTCATTCACCAAGCGGTGAGCCACTTCCACGCCAAACGCATCATCGCCGTGAAAAATGTTCCCAATTCCGCCGATCAGAATTCTGCGCTCACTCATGTCCGGTTCTCAATTGGCTCGAGCTCGTCCGCGGCAAAAAAGAAGCGATGGCCCGGCTGGCGCAGCATCCCGATGTCTTTTCCCGGATCGTCGTCTACCACCACGGCAAACAGGATTCTCCCCTCGTAATCCTGCTCAATACTTTCCACCATGGCCGCTCGTCCGGCCAGCAGCAAGTCAAACGCGTCCCCTCGGCGCGCGGGCCGCAGCCGCACCGAATCTCCCACGCGCAACAGCACGCCGCCGGCCGCTGCGGAATCGAGCGGCAGTTTGTCTTCCAGCAGATGCCATTCCCATTCGTTCATGCAATTTCCTGGCGGGCGCGCTACACTTCCCGCAGAGCGCCGTGCAGCTTCATTAAGTGTTCCGCTCCCAGTTGCTCCGTGCGCTCGAGCATCTCTTTCGCCCGCCCGTCGGCTCGCCTCACCTCGTCCTTTTCTGCATTCGTGAGCGTCAATATACGGAGGGTCAGAATCTCGTCGATCTCGGTTCCGTCGAACAGGTCGCCGGGGCTCTCCGGCGCGATCCGCGGATAGTCGTACAAAATGATTGGCGAAGCAAGCAAGGTATCCTGCCGTTCTTCGTCGCCGGCCAGCACCGGCCACAAACCCGTGTTCGTACAAGCGGCGGCGGCCGCGCGCAGAACCTCCGGCGGATCAATCAAAGAAATAAATCTGCCTTGTTTTGTCCTCAAAATGGCGTGCGTGGACGCGAACGTCTGTAATAACACCGCCTCGCCATGTTCTGAACGATGGTCCGAAGCGGGTGAGGCATAGGGCGAAGCGTTCTCTATGCGCAGAGCGACACGCCACACTTCTCCATCGCTTTCCATTACCTTCACGCGCACAATTCCCTGGATGCGCATCTGGCGTCTCCGGGCACCCTCCCCTGTCTCCTCTTTTTGGGACCAGGAGAAGGAATTCTCCAGCGGCGCCGCCAGCAAATCAGCCAAATGAAAGGCCGGGATCGCTATTTCGCATTCCGCGGCTTCTTGTACCGCGGACGACAGGCCACCAGCCTCTTCCCCGCACACTCGCTCGATCAGGCGGAGAAACCGAACTTCCACCTGAAGGCAGGTCAGGGGACCGCCCACGAGCAGGCATTGGGTTTCCATGAACCACGGA
>Ga0302325_10013171_pt1 | contig 17671 bp, 24 predicted proteins | sample Palsa_T0_2_FD_201948 | JGI IMG/M metagenome (GOLD analysis project Ga0302325, IMG submission 201948) | Peat permafrost microbial communities from Stordalen Mire near Abisko, Sweden - Palsa_T0_2 | ecosystem: Environmental > Terrestrial > Soil > Palsa > Peat permafrost | place: Sweden: Abisko... | reverse complement strand
GCATCGATCCATCGTCATCCAAACGATTTTGATCAAGAATTCGTCAAGTGGCGACTTCGTGAAGATTTTCACCTGTTACCCCTGAATCCTGATCAACACCCATCATGGAGAGGATACCTCGCGTCACTCGGAGGAACCACCGCAGTGGTCAGGACAGCTCTGCATAGGCACAGGGCAGTGCATAACTCCACCTGGATGTCGACGGCAAAGACTCCAGCAGCCCCGCGCCTCAGCCGAATACACCGTCTCCAGGGAATGCACCCTCGACCAACGAACTCCTTGAGCACATCCTCGAGCGACTCGAGAACCTTGAGAAACGGGTAGAGGACAACAAGAGAGACACAGATGCGAGGTTTCAGGACCTCAATGCGTTGATAATCCAAGACAACAGCCCTTGCCGCGGCGACAGACCAAATTCACCTACACCGCACGGCAGCCAAACATCTTTTCAACACCGTTGAGCACCCTCTCCGCATGGTCAAACACCTCCTCAAGAAGACGACGACGACATCTACAGCCGTCCGAGGACCTACAGGCCAGAGCCAAGACCATTCCCTTCACAAGATGCACACGTCAGTACACATCCGGAGTGTTTTTATGCGAATTATGCTCCGCTACCGCCTTCTCAACATCCAAGCCGCCAGCCATCTCAACAGCAACCTCAACAGCCACTAAGACCTTCCCTCCAGCCAGGACCCCAAGCAACTCGAGATAGGCCGCCATGGCTCCAAGACATTCCAGCGTATGGCGAGGACGATGGAAAGGATGCCTCGTTGAAGCTCAGCATCAGACCAACACCCTTTCACGGCCTCGCAATCGAGAATTCGCGTCCTGGATCTTCATCGTGGAGCTCTTCTTCTTCGACTGCAAGCTCCCGTCCAGCCGATACTTCACCAACGGCCTCATGTTGCTTGAAGAAGGTGCCCACAAATACATGGTAGAGCAGATACATCGAAACAACAGCACGCCGCTAGCCCGGGAGGAGTACAAATACTACATGCGCGAAAGGTACGACAAACCAGAATGCCGCGATTGAAAGTTGAGAGAATATCTGGAGAAGCTCAGATACCCAGGACCTACAAGAATGGAGGAATTCTGCACCGAGTTTCATCGCGTCGAGACGCAGATCTCAGATAGGGAGCTCACTTTCCGAGGACGTCTCTTGATCTTCATGAGAACAATGCCATATGAAGCTAGGACCTGTATCAATCTCAGCAGGCTCGCAACGATGGATGACGCGTATCAAACAGCATGCATACGGGCAGAAGCATTCACCCAAGGCCAGCAGCCGCAGAGAATCGAACGACTTGGCATCCGAGACCGAGATCACCAAAGACCAGCCGCAATCAGCGCTCCAGCACCCCTAGCGATTACAGCACCCCCGGCAACGACTGAAGCCCCCGGTGAGAACCTCGATATGTTGAATAAGATGGACGCCGCCAACAGCAAGTGCTATGGCTGTGGCAAATATGGTCACTTCACCAGCCGTTGCCCCAACAAACCGGACGCTATGACACAGGGAACACCTGCGAGAAGGGGGGGATGGAAGGGTGCCAGCGCAACGCCAAGACGGAGCTTCAACAAACCTACGTACGGCAAGCCAAAACAGACCTTCCACGCTATGGAGCAAAGCACAGAGCCGTATAGCGACGAGGACGATTCCCCGCAAGCGCAACATCACGAACCTGCCTTCCAGGTGTACCAATCGCCAGATGGATACGTCGAAGACCTCGAAGAGGAATACGAGAGCGATTATGAGCCCCCGATATCTTTCAATTCAATGGCAATGGCAATGAATCTAGACGACGGTGCCAGCAACGATGCCAGCGGCGAATGGGACTCAGATTCAGACACAGCGGTTGAAGAGGAACTTTATGAGCTCTCATCTGATGAGCGTGAAGCTAAAACACCTATGTTAAGCATCCTTCCAACGTATGAAGCTGAAATCGGAGGCACCACGTGTAAGATGCTTATCGACACAGGAGCCACCACGGTCTACGTAAGGGCGCGCCTCGTCAAGGAACTCCGCCTCAAAACAACCAAAGTCAAGGCCAGAAGAGTCAAAGTTGCCGACGACGACATCAAAGTTGTCAACAAGATCACCACCGTCGATATCAAGCTCGGCAACCTTCCAGTCGAAACTCTCACGGCGTATGTGTTCCCTCTCAAGGATCTGGACCTCGTCTTAGGCACTCCCTGGCTAGAGAAGCACAATCTGCATGTTGACTTCCACACGAAGACGTATGAATTCACGAGGAACGGACGACGCTATACACTATATCCACCATCGTCCAAACCTTCAAAACTTCGTGTCGTTGATCCTGAAGAGTTTCGCGCATTCATCAACGAGGACCCCAAATCAACGGAAATCGGATACCTTCTTTCTCTTATCGACGTCGGCGAAAACAACGTCGATGACATACCCCTGCAGGACCTTGGTCGCCAGATCTCATGCCAAGAGCGACGTCAGCTGGAGCGAGAGAAGGAGAAGATGAACAAATGGATAAAGATGCACCGCGAACGACTCCTGTGACCTCTCGGCAAGCCGGCAAAGCTCGAGCCCTTTGTTATCGACACCGGAGAAGCAGAACCGATCAAGATCAGCCCCCGACCTTATTCACCTATGGATCTGGCCAAGATCAAGGAATTCGTCGACGAAGGACTCCTTAATGGCATCATATGCAAATCAGAATCACCCTGGAGTGTGCCCATAGTACTCGCATCCAAGGCAGACGGAGGAACGTGCGTTTGCATCGATTATCGCGCGAGAAGACAGCCTTTTCGACGTGCTATGGACACTATGAGTGGCTCGTCTTGCCCTTTGGCGTATCGAATGGACCTGGAGGATTTCAGAAGCGCGTCAACAGGCTTCTAACCAAGTATGTCGACCAGTTCGTTATCGTCTATATGGATGACATCCTCATCTACAGCAAGACTTTGAAGGAACACGTCGACCACCTCAAAATCGTCCTTACGATTCTGGCAGACGCCGACCTTATTCTCAACATCGACAAATGCCAGTTCTTCAACATCGAAACACGCTTCCTTGTGCACATTCTCACTCGCAATGGATGCACGCCAGACCTCCGAAACATTGAAAAAGTCATCAGATGGCCAACGCCAAGGACCATCACCGATGTGCGCGGCTTCAACAACCTTGCGAATCAATATCGGAGATACATCAAGTGATTCGCAACTCTAGCTCTGCCCCTCACCAACCTCCTGAAAGGTTCGCCAGCGAAAGGAGCACCTATTGTGTGGACCGATAAGGAAGAACTCGCATTTCAGCAGCTTAAAAAGGCGCTCACCTCAGAGCCTGTCCTGTGACACCCTCGGATGGAGCATCCTTTCATTATTGATCCTGATTCGTCTCTATATTGCGTCGGCGCTGTCCTCCAGCAGTCCTTTCGCGATCCAGATGGACAAATTCGTCTTCACCCTATCGCCTTTGAATCCAAAAAGCTCACCAAAACGGAGCAGTGTTATTCAGCACAGGAGCGAGCTCCTCGCGGTCAAGCATGCGCTGAATCACTGGCGCCACATCGTCGAAGGCAGTGAAATCCACATTAGGACAGACCACACTAGCCTCAGCGTCTATCGCCAGAAGAATCCGATGACAAGACGCCTCGGCAAGTTCATGGAGGAAATCAAGTACTATGATCCTCAGATCGGCTATCGACCTGGTCGCCTTCAAACAGTGCCAGATGCTTTGTCGCGCATTCCTGGCCAGCGCGAAGAAGGAGAACCAGCCAGTGCAGAGAGATTCATGGAGCTGGGAGAGGGGGAAGGAAATGAAGGAGACGATCGAGCGCACGACGATGTTGATGAGCGAGCGCGAGATGAAGATACCCCGGCGCAAAGCACGAAGCCGAAGATTCAGCATAATACCAACTATTATGAGAATATCAGAAGATACCTGCAGGCGAAAAGCATAGAGAAAGAGGTGGATGAGAAGATCAAGAAGGATGCGGAGATGTATGCGCTGAAGGAAGGCGCTCTATTTGACAAGGATACGGGTATCCGCGTTGTCATAGAGCTGGAGCAGTTTGAGAAGATAGTGGAGGCAGTTCACAAGGACCTTGGACATTACGGCAAGAAGACAACCCTTGACGGTGTTACAGACTGATACATCGTCGCCACAGACGTCTGGAGCCAAGGCGCTAAGGAGCTCGACGCCTGCGTGCCTTGCCAGCTCTACAAGCCGCCTCCCGCGCCTTCGGCAAAGCTCAACGCGACAATACACCCACACAGCAAGAAACGTGCCTTCGAATTCTGGGAGCAGGACTACGTTAGACCCCTTGTCGAAACCGTGAAAGGCAACAAACACCTCCTTACGGTAAGGTGGAAAGGCTGAATCACGAGCTCGTACAGTGTCTTCAACGCATCTCAGCAGAAGACCATCATCAACTCAACAATTGGGACGAATATTTGCCTCAGGCACTCCTCGCATTCCACATGCACAAGAATCAGAGAATGGAGTGCTCGCCATTTTACCTCCAGTATAGTGTAGAGCCTGTCCTTCCTCATGCGTCGATTGTGTCATCTTCAACAACGGCCTTGGAGCGTGAGATCGCCAAGGAGGATAGACATACGCGCATCCAGTACCTCGACAAATATCGCACGGAAGCAGCTTAGCGATATCGCGATGCATTGGAAAGGTTGGCTAAAAATCGCGACGATACAGCATTCTTAAACGACCCCATTATGCCAGGCGATTTGGTCATGCGAGAACCCCTGAGTCGCAAATCGAAGTTGCATCCTCGATGGGATGGGCCCTTTATCATCGTCTGCTCCTCAGAGAAAGATGTGTTTCAGCTAGCCACGGCAAACAGCTACAAACTCCCTCATCTCCACAATATTGCGCGCCTCCGAAAGTTCAACAAAGAAGAGTGCGCCAGATACACAGGAGACTTCTGGGATGCGTCAAATCGTCTAAAACTTCATGACCGCATCGCCAAGGAACAGAGCGAGCTCAACGACGTCAATATACGCCTCGCAGAAGCGACTCGCCAGCATCTTCAAGACCAACGTACTGGGGTGCGCACAGACCTCCAAGAGATCACCAGAATCAGGGAGGAACAGCGCGAAAAGGAACAGGATCTTCGCGCGGCTAGGGAAGAGAGCGCGGCGCTCCAGGGAGGCACTAGGACTTCGGCTAGGGTGCGCAAAGCCCCTGTGCGCTTTGAGGACCTGTGAGTTGAGAAGAATGAAGAGGATCATGGAGATCTCAGAGCTTGGAGACCACTTCATTTTTGTCATTCTTTAGAGCTCAAAATAACCTTCAAAGTTAATGTGTGTGGTGCACACCTTTGAGGGAGTGCAAATGTTGATGTCTGGACTCTAGAGCTCGTTATTATCTAGACTAGAGATAGTTATACTAATAAAAGGCCTGGTCCAAATCAGGACCAGACCAAGTACTTCCATCGACAATTTCGTGTAATCCACAAGTCTGACGCTCTCCCAACTGAGCTAAACCCGCTCGCATCTCATTGGATGTGAAATTTGGACTTCTCAAAATGCTACTTATGCCCCAAGAAGGCGTCATCTCGGCTACATATCCCCCATTTGCGGGCGATTATCCTCGATCGAAACAATCGCGCTGTCCGTCGACAAACAATGACTTCTAGAACGATTGGGATACTCTCGCCGGGAGACATGGGGAGCGGATTGGGCAGGCTTCTGCGGAAACATTCATTCAGAGTAGTAACGAATCTCGAGGGTCGCTCCCCCCGAAGTAAGGAACTTGCACAAGGGGCTGGGTTCGAGGACTTGGGCTCCGACCATGCTCTACTTACTAGCGCGGATATCATCATATCTGTTCTTGTCCCGTCTTCATCGACAGCCACAGCGGAACGGATAGCCGCGTGCTCCAAAGAAATAGGAAAAGAGCACCTTCGCACAAAATTCTATATCGATGCCAATGCTGTCGCGCCACGCACAGTAAGGCAAATGAGTACCCTGTTTGCAGATAGCAGCATTACTTTCATTGATGGCGCGATCATTGGCGGGCCGCCACGCCTGCGACCGGATAATACTTGGTATCGACCTACCATTGCATTATCGGGATCAGGGACCCGCGACATTCATCTCGATGACGTCTTTGATGTCTCCCACGTTGGTCCAGAAATTGGTCAGGCATCAGCGCTCAAGATGTCGTTCGCGTCGCTCAGCAAGGTAAAATCAATGCAGATTCCTCAGCGACTAATATGCATAGGGATTTACAGCCATTGCCGTCCAGTCCCTCGGAACGGCGCATGCGAATGGACTTCTACAGCCGCTGCTAGAGCAGTTAAAAAGGCATAATCCAAACGCTCTCCATTCTCTCAACAGTCTCACTGGAATGCCCCCAAAGGCCTATCGATGGGTTGGAGAAATGGAAGAGATCAGCAAGACGTTCGAAGATGAAGGGTTTGACCCGCGGCTCTTTCTTGGGGCAGCTGAGACCTACAGATGGATCAGTCAAGACACTGAGCTAGGAAAGGAGATCGTAGAGCATCGAGAGAAGGGCAAAGACATTGAGGATGTATGTTATTGGCTTGTACAGGCTATGAGACATTAAATGTGAAACTTGGCCTTGATCGGAACCCGAGATAATGAAGAATTGAAATCGAAATCTGATTGACGAGCAGCTCATTTAGACGTCTCCGTTGGGCCTATTTAATTCAGATCCATTCCCTCTTACAATTCCTTCATCAGCTTATCTGGCAATTCTTTCCTTCAACGATGAATAAGGACGCAACTGTAATCCATATTAGTGAGGTGACTCTTATTCTCTCTCTTATTAATGTCCGCAGGGCGTGAGTGAAGACTCTGAGATAGGTCTTACTGCCATCCCTTCAAGTCTCCTACTTGATGAGAGTCTGAAAACGGAGGTTCTTCAGGTAGAGCTCTTCTGTGATGCCCTAATCGAAGGCTATTCCCACGGTTGATCTGGATGAAGCTGTCAATTTTTTGACAGAATTTCTGCATTCACACCAGTACTTCCTGTTGAGGTAATCACTGACCATATTTCAATAGCCTCGATCAACATTTGTCAACACAAATGATGAGCGATATTGCTCAACTACTTAGTGTCCATGGAAAGGAAGACAATAAGGACAACGAGAAAGTCGAGAATCTTTCATCTCATCTCAAGGCATATTATTACGTTTTCCACGAAATCTCCCCTTATGCTGAGGTTCGGTCATCAGTGCCTCACACTGATGACTCCACATTGCCCTCAGAGACATTTAGAACGTGGTTTATTGGCCTTTTCTTCGTTGCACTTTTCGCCATTACCAACCAGGTAACACAAGAAATATGGTTTAATGTTCTGATGTATGTAGTTCTTCTCAACTCGATGGCCCGCTGTGGAGATCTTTGCCGTCGTCATTCAGGTCTTGGCATATCCTTGCGGGAAAGCCTTGGAGCGGTGGCTTCCGACTCGATCGTTTCGGGTATTTAATCGAAACTTTTCTCTAAACCCGGGACCGTTCAATCAAAAGGAGCACATGTTGATCACCGTGATGGCGAATATCGGTTTGGCAGCGCCATATGCTTCATGGATCTTCGAGATCCAGATTTTGGACATGTTCTTCAGCCAATCGTGGGCGCGCAACAGACTATACCAGTATTGCATCACCATCTCAATGCAATGCATAGGCTTTGGTATCGCAGGGATTGCTCGCTCTTGCATTGTCTTTCCAGACTACTGCATTTGGCCTAGTAATTTACCAGCCATCATCCTTAATAGGACGTTGCACGAGTCGTCAGCTGGCGACTACATGTTTTATATCCGAGGGATTAAACTCCCTCAGTTTCGCTATCTATGGGCGCTTGCTGGAATTTATTTCACATGGCATATGTTCTAACCTCTTTTTTATACTCAATTAATGTTCAGGTTGGGCCCAGGCTATCTCTTTGCTGGCTCCTTGGAAAACTTCAATTGGATTACATGGATTAATCCAGACAGCAAGATATTAGCCTTGATTACAGGAGGCAAAAATGGGCTCGGGCTCAATCCGCTGCCAAGTTTGGACTATGCACGGAAAGTCATCGACGTATCACCATTCTCATTGATAATGTGCTGACAGTATCTAGCCCTTCGTCGTCCCTTGGTTTAGCAGTGTCAACATTGCTGTAGGGATGCTTTTCGTCAGCATTTGCTTCAGTCTGCCGATATATCTGACCAATACCTGGTATAGTGGATATGTTCCATTCAATACGAACAAGCTCTACGACAGGTTTGGAAAGAGATTTCTCACCCGTGATGTGGTTGATGAGCGCGGAACCCTCGATCTAGAAAAATACAGGTCGTACTCGGGACTCGCCCTTCTCATTCTTCCGCTAATATGAAGCCGCTGTATGTGGGCGCAACTTATTCCATGAAGTTCGTCTCCTATTTCGCCACATATACAGCTTCCGTCAGTCACGTCATCTTATTCAACCACCGTCAAGTTTGGGCAGGGATCAAAAGTGCAGTCAGTCGAAAATGCCGGCTCCACCAACAAAATGACATTCATAATCGTTTGATGAGAATGTATCCAGAGGTGCCTGCGTGGTGGTATCTTGCCGTTTTTGCTGTCTCTTTTGCAATGGCGGCGGGGGCCCTAGCGAAGTGGTTGCCAGAAGCACCGTTATGGGTAAGGATGACATGAAAAAAACTGATTGTAGCTTCTGGTATTCGCCGCTGGCATTGCGATCATCTTGATCATCCCATTGGGCATTGTTGGCGCCGTGACAGGCTACCATGTGCATCTGAATGTTATTTCAGAGCTGGTAGGAGGGTTTGTGGTTCCGGGAAAAGCGATACCCATGGTTATGTTCAAGGCCTACGGGTGTATGGTACTCGCGAATGCTTTGAATTTCGCGGGCGATCTCAAGTTGGGTCACTACGCCAAAATTTCTCCCAGAAGCATGTTTCGGGCACAAGTCATAAGTTGCCTTGTTTCTGTGGTGGCGGTACATCAGATTCGAGGCCTTCGCTAACTCTGTGCTAGTCATTGACGGTTTTGAACTGGCAGATCGACAATATCGTAGATATTTGTACCGAAGACCAGAAACAGAAATTCGTGTGCATGACCCAACACACCTTTTTCACTTCCTCCATCATCTGGGGCACTCTAGGGCCGGCACGGATGTACGGACCTGGGAAAGGCATCTATTCGGACACCCTATGGGGTTTCGCGGTGGGTGCCTTGTTCCCAATTCCGTTCTATGTGCTTGTTAGGATGGGATACACGCGGTTTCGTCGGATATACTCGCCCTCGCTGCTGTACGGGGGCATTCTCTGGGCTCCCTTGAATTTATCATGGGTGATAAATTCATTATACCTCGGGTTCTACTTCCAGATATATGTCAAGCGTCGCTTTTTCAGCTGGTGGGCAAAGTACAACGTAATTCCCTTGTTTTGAAAAGTCCGAGGCTGACATTCCGGTAGTATCTCACCTCATGCGCACTTGCACTCGGTGTAGCCATCGGGTGTTTGTTTGCATACTTCGCTTTACAATATCATGGAATCGAAGTAGACTGGATAGGCAACCGTAAGACCCTATTTTTAAATATCTTTTTCTGATCTCAGGCATGTCTTCCCGAGGTGTAGATGTGCAAGGGTTTAGTTGGTATGACGTGCCGGAAGGTGGATTCGGACCAAGGCCAGGAGAGTTCGAGTGATAGTGGGCTAGGAACAGGACAGATACCTGGGGATCAATCTTGGTTGGGCATTGCGTGTTATATGTACGTTCTATATAATTTATAATCAATTGTGTACAAGGGGGTCAGATCCGTCAGATACATCGCTAGTCGTAATCACTCAAAGCCGAATGGGTTGTGCCTCCTAATGGGTGATATGCTTTTGGAATCCCTGCTGTAAGGGCTTGCAAGGTCCTTCGATCTGAAGCTGCAGCGGCTTGGATAGGTGCTTGTTTCTTTGGGTTGCATTGAGCTTGCGGAGGAATGTGAAACGTGGAGGCAGAAGCCACTGCAGATCGCCAAGTGTGCCAGATCCAGCTCGCTCATTGGCTGCACCGTTATGTAATTGGCAGGCTTTGTGTCGGTCGATCCGTTTCATTTCCCAGCGCGGAAGCCGTGCAGACAGGTTGTAGCCTGGGCCACAGACGCAGCGCAGCGCACAGCGCACACACGGGCCCACACACAAAGTCGTCTCACAAGCAACAGTCAATCAGTCAATCAATCCCTCGCCGTCGAGCGTAAAGTCGCGTGTCGTCACCACGGCAGCCTTGTCTTGTCTTCCGCTGCAACCAACATTGCCCCAGCCTGCCTGCCTCGCAACAGACGACATGACTGCCTCCTTGTCCGTGGCCCTTGTTTAGCCGACTGCTGTTGCCTTCTCTCGCTCAGGCTGTCCCCCATTTGTGGAGTGAGTGCGATCGACGCCGACCTTGCCGACGCTGACCTTGGAGTGCAAACGCGCACTTCGGCATGACAGGCAACCTGGACTCGATGGTGTGGACAACGACATTTGATCCGCCTCCCCAGAAGGGACCAGCGCCCAAGATACCTCTGCCCAAGACACCGACTCTCGTCCAAGCGCCACGAAGCTCGTCTACCTCCTCGCCATTGTCCAATCCTGGCGGCAACGAATACTTCAATAATGTCAATTTCTCGCCGACAACACCGCCTCGCGTGCCGCCAAAGACAAATGTCCGAGCTCCTCTCCTGCACCGTCTCTCGGAAACTGATTCCATCGAAGAGGGAGACTCTTTAGATCCTATTCCAGGGCCCCGATTCCGGGGCCCTAGTAGCGACTCTCCCATTTCCCCCTATACCGTCGTCCACCATGATACGGGTCTTCCGGATCCCACGTCGTTTGACCTTGACAAGTCTGGTAGGAAAGGCAGCGCATCAAGTGGCGGTACCCTGGCATTGCAACAGTCTCAATCTCGCTCTTCCCGAGGAAGATCCCTCCCCTTCACCGACGATGAAGAACCTACTCCCTTTGTTATGAAGAGCGACAAACATAAACGAATCCTCGGAATCGATCCCAAAATCGCACCGATCAAACGACTGCCGGCCAAAAGCGACACTCCACCGCCCCTAGCCAATGGAATACGGCGAAAACGGAGCCTCCCAGATGTCAATGGAAGAGCAAACAGTCCATTACCTACTCCCGATGTTGTGCCTTTTCTTTATCAGGACATTGAGGTGAAAACCTTCATTGTTTAGCTCATATTAGGACGTCCGGAGGCAGCCCGCCGTGGAAGCGCCCTTACATGCCCATCCCATTTCAGCCCTCCCTCCACCTCAGCTTAATATCTCTTCAGGATCTCATCTGTGGAATAGACATAGCAGTCCGAGTATCAAACCCCTTGATAAGCTGCATCAGACGCCGCTCGGTAAAGCGCCCACCAACGCCAGTATCTCCAGTACTACATCTAGCCGAGAGAAAAAGGAAAAACAAAGGGGAATCTTGGGTCGGTTCCGCGCTAAGAAAAAGGATGACTCTGAACGTAATTCTCTTGTGTTCGCAATTGATTTAGAACTCCATGAACCTAGTCCTTATCCGCTCGCCAACTTGGGGGTACTCTCGGGTTCGACTTCCTTTTCGGATTTACACCTACCAAATTCTTCGTCAACCTCGATTAGACACCAACAGTCTTTTTCGTCGTTATCTTCTGGTGGAGGAACACCGAGTCAAATGATGCCAAGCATTTCATATCCCATAGGTTACCAGCAGGCAACACCTCCCGTATCCAATAAATCGAACAAGCCCGAAGATTTGAGATCTCACCACCACCATCACCACCATGGCCTCTTTCATCGCCATCACAGCCCTAGTCAGACCCATACGACCCCTGGTAAAGGTTTGGTAATAGACGACGAAGAGATCATATTGGACACGGACTTGGGGAAATTACAGGGAATCGTTTCAAATAAAGTTCCACAATCTGTGTTGGATGCAACCCGCAAGCCGTCCGTCGGTGACGTGAATCCAGTGGCTCCATGGGAAACGTCGAGCTCCCCGAGAGTGTCGTCCATGGTTCCCGGCGGCGGATTGCAGAACGACGCAACATGGACAGCTCCAGAATCATGGGGCGTTCGTCCGCATCACGCGATATCCGAAGAATTGGGAGAGTTTCCTGCTGAGGAGACTGTGGTGACTTCGCGTCAAACGTACTGCTTGAGAGTATTTCGCATGGATTCAACGTTTGCTACCATTCCATGCCCAGCACATACTTCTGTTGCGGAGTTAATCGGGATGCTTGCGAAGAAGTTCTTTGTCCCTGTTGGAGAACGATGGGTCTTAGTACACTATCAAAATAATCTTGCAAGAGTTATGCAACCTAATGAGAGGCCCGTGGTACTTCAACAGAAGGGACTTGAGCGTCTTGGTTACGTCGAAGAAATGGACGGGGGAGGAGAAATGGGACGAGATGATTGGAGTGGCTTCTGGCGATTCGTTTTCATGCGAGCGGACGGGTTATCGAGCTTTGCGGTATGCGCAAGTGCAGAAAATTGCTAACATATTAGGATCAAGTACAGCTGGACCAATTTCAGAATGTCAATTTCGATTCCAAAAATCTCCAGACAATACCTCTATCTCTGTACCGTCATGCCTCGGAACTCCTCAATCTCAATGTCTCACGCAACTTGTCTCTGAGTATACCCTCTGATTTTATCGACTCCTGCATCTCGTTGCAAGAAATTCGATTCACTCACAACGAGGCTCGCCGCATTCCCAAAAGCATTCCCAATGCTCCGGCTCTTACGCATCTTGATCTGAGTCATAATCGCTTGGAGGATCTTGAGCATATTGATCTTACTGCAATGCATCAATTGGTCTCGCTCAAAGCCGCGAATAACAAGCTAAAGAGCATCCCGGCAAACATCATTCATCTTAACGACCTTCAAATACTGGATCTCTCATCGAATTATTTCGCCGAGTTCCCCGCTGTAATATGCGAACTGAAACATCTAACGGACTTGGATCTGAGCTTCAACACGATCGAGGAGATTCCAGAGTCCATTGGTAACCTCAAGACACTCTCTCGATTTATCATCACCAATAACAAGCTCAAGAACTTTCCAAGCACTGTTTGCGAGATGGACAACTTACGAGAGCTGGATTGCAGATATAATGCTCTGCACAATATCGACGTTCTCTCGACAATACCTTCGTTAGAGAATCTGTTCTGTGGGCATAACGCAGTCTCGGCCCTGAGCCCCTCACCTTCACGCTTTGCGAAACTGCGACAACTTCACATGAATAAGAATCCCACAACCAAGCTTTTGCTGCCCATTGCACCAGAGCCGATGCGCACTCTCCTTACGTATCTCAACGTTGCGGGAGCCAAACTCTCTGCGCTTGACGAAGTCATTTTCGATGCGTTGCCAAATTTAGAAAGATTGATTCTGGACGACAATGCGTTTACCGCCCTACCTTACCTTGGTAAACTAAAGAGATTGCAATCTCTGCATTGTGCGAATAATTCACTTCAAGCTCTTCCGAAGGAAATTGGGAGCATGCCGGCTTTGAAACTTATTGATGTTCACAACAATAATCTGACGAACCTGCCCCCGGAGCTATGGCAAGTTGTCACGTTGGAATATTTAAATGCAACGTCAAATCTTTTGAACTCCTTCCCCAAGCCGCCTTCGGTTCATTCTAGTATCTCGTCATCTGCTAGCGGAGTAGGCGAAGAGCTGACAACCTCTCCAAGCAAAGAATTTACTCCTGCGTCTCGGAAAAACTCCAACGTCAGCGTTGCCAACGTCAGTGTTGGGAGAATGGCAAAAATTCTCTCGCAAGAGAGTGTCGGCAACTTACGAAAGGACTCAAGCGCGTCGACAATGACATCTAGAACGGCCAATACTATAGCACAATCTCTAAGAGCCTTGCTGCTCGCTGATAATCGACTCAACGATGACTGTTTCGAACAAATTAGTCTCCTCACTGAATTGCGGTGCCTTAATGTCTCTTATAACGATATCTACGAGATCCCCAACGGAGCGCTAAGTCGGCTCACCCAACTCACAGAAATGTATCTGTCCGGAAACGAGTTGACATCGCTTCCTGCAGATGACCTTGAACGACTCGGGACTCTCAGGATCTTGCACGTAAACTGCAACAAACTACAAACGCTCCCGGCCGAGCTTGGAAAGATACGCAGATTGCTTGTCCTTGATGTGGGTTCCAACTCTCTTAAATACAACATCTCCAACTGGCCGTACGATTGGAATTGGAATTGGAATCTCGATCTCAAATATCTCAATTTGTCAGGCAATAAGAGATTAGAGATAAAGCAACAGACCAATAGCCGGTCAGGCGAAAGAGATCTCTCCGATTTCCATGCATTGACGAAACTTCGTCTACTTGGTCTCATGGACGTTACGACAATGGGCACCACAGTTCCTGATCAAACCGAGAATCGCAGAGTGCGAACAATAGCTAGCGAGATCGCCGGTATGGCATACGGGGTGGCTGATAGTCTCGGAAGACACGATCACTTGTCAATGTTCGATACCGCCACGACCAACTTCCGAGGCTCAGCGAAGGAAGCACTCTACCAGATTTTCGACGGCCAACCGAAGCCAGGTGGGGGAAATCGCGTGGCAAAATATCTTCAAGATAATTTCCGGGGAGTATTTCATGACGAGTTGAAGAAGCTCAAACCGACGGAGTCAGTATCAACCGCCTTCCGCAGGACATTCCTATCGATCAACAAAACCTTAACCGACAATGTAATGCACAATCTCCCTTCCCACAACGGCGTCCAAGGTGCGCAGAATTCCAATAAACGACTCCTCGGAAGTGTCGCCGTAGATCTCGATGACCTCAACAAGTATGGCAGCAGCGCTCTTGTTGCTTACGTCAACGGAAAAACTGTGACTATCGCGAACCTTGGTGACACAGTAGCCCTCCTTGCTCGAACTACTGGAGAGGTCAGAGTGTTAAGTAAGAAACATCGACCTGGCGAAGCAAGCGAGCTGGAACGAATACGGAGCGTTGGCGGCTGCTTGACTCGTAATGGAAAGCTTAACTGTGGTTTCACCAGTTTGGAAACCTCGCGAGCAATTGGTTATGTCAAACATATTCCGTCAATCATTGCTGCTCCATATGTTGAAGAAATCACCCTTTCCGACCAAGACGAGATGCTAATTCTTGCCAATAACGAGTTGTGGAAGTACATTTCGTATCAAACGGCGGTCGACGTGGTTCGAACGGAGCGAGATGACGCTATTCGGGCGGCGCATAAATTACGGGATTTTGCTATGGCTTATGGTGCTGGCGGTCGTCTCTCTGTTATGGTTATTCGGGTTGGCGATCTCTTCCATAAAAAGATCAAGCAACCGTGGAGTCGTAACGCCAGCGCGTCATATAACGCCGCCAGTGGCTATCTACCTGGTGATGAGGGAAATTTCTTTGCTGTAGCTCAGAAGAAACGGAAAGGGAAAGATGAATTACCTGAGGATTCGGTATCACCACGACTTGTTTTGTGGCTAATCTAGACTCTTGCTCGTTTGGAAAGAGAGGTGCCTCCACCTGTTGGAGATGTGGCGATGGTTTTCACTGATATCAAAAACTCGACGGTGCTTTGGGACTTACACCCGGTTGCAATGCGGTCTGCTATAAAAACCCACAACGTTATAATGCGTCGGCAGTTACGAATTATCGGAGGTTACGAAGTCAAAACGGAAGGGGACGCGTTCATAGTCGCTTTCCCTACTATAACTCTTGCCCTGCAATGGTGTTTTGCCGTTCAGACAAATCTTCTTTCGGCTGATTGGCCCTCTGAGATTCTCGAATCGGAACATGGCTGTGAGGTCTATCATCCTGAGCGTGGAGATCTGTTACATCGGGGTTTGTCGGTACGCATGGGCTGTCATTGGGGAACTCCGGTATGTGAGATTGATCCGATCACCAAACGAATGGATTATTTCGGACCCATGATGAATCGTACATCCCGAATTAGCGCAGTGGCGGATGGTGGACAAATCACCATCAGTGCAGATGTTGAAGCCGAATTGAGAGCATTGGAGCAACTTGCCGATAGCGTAGGCGACATCAATCCTGAAGATGATGAATACGAAAGCCCTCTCTTGGCGATCAAACGGGACATGGAGGCTCTGAAACGGAGTGGTTTCGCTATATCACCCGTCGGTGAGCGGAAGTTGAAAGGTTTGGAGAATTCGGAATTCATCTACTTGATTTATCCGAATCAACTCATCGGTCGACTCCACATGGACAGACTGAAGCTGGAAGGCACGCCTCCTACACAACATCAGACGGAGGGAGCACAGGCTCCAATCGTCCCCGGTCCTGAGCGAATAATCATTAGCGACGATGTTCGCATTATCCCGCTAAGCGATGTTCGGTTGCTACACATGCTCACATATCGCATTGAAAAGCTTTGTAGCACAAACATGGTGAGCGAAGAGGTTGACGTATTGCAACAGAGAAGAGCGCATAATATCCGTGAAGAGGATCCAGATGAAGTCATAATCCAGGCGGTGGAGTCTCTTGTCACACGTATCGAGGTATGGCTCGCCCATGTTTCTACTTAACTTTAGAATGCTGTTACACGTCTCTCGCTACGCCATTGTGCTTATCAGGCCTCGACTCAGGATATTGTTCTTGATGATGAAGATATCATCAAGGCACTACAAGCATACGTCCGTAGTCTGCAGGACCAAAAGGAGCAATCCTCGACCCGGCGATTACGCCGTTATAGTACGTATCAAGGTGCAAGGTATAGCATGCCGTCTACTAAAAGCCTCGGTATTTCCTTTATATGATGATATGGAATTGCGCAATCAGGATTTGGGAGGGGATTACAATGTATGCTAGCGTTCTGGCGTTAAGGTTGCTATTGTGGATATTTTATAGGGAATATGGATGTTGATACTAGTCCGTAGGGAGTCGGAACCATGACATAGCAAATATATTTCGTCCGAATAGACATTTCTGTGCCGAACGAACAACCCTACGAGAGAGAGGGGGAGACAAGGCCCTGTCCGCGGGATCTGATCATCTCCAGCACAAAGTGTCATCAACAAGTCCACGTTCACCACCACTCCTTGCTTGCGTCCGGTGCTTTCCCACAATGAATCTCGGTAACATCTCTGATTATTCTATGCTGACTTTGAGGTTTAGACTCCGACAATGACCACCCCATGCGAACACCACCAAATGACAGCCCACCATCGTCTCCATCCTCCTTGTCTCCACCAAGCACACCCCATCCCGCGCGCACCACAAATCTCGCCGTGCAAGTCCACGATCTGATGGAGACGGAAGACGCTGAAGTCACAGGCAAAAAGAAACGCGAGGAGCGGGAAATGCAATTAGCCACCCAGGCTGAGAACGAGAAATTACTCGACAAGGAATGGCGGACAGGTAAAGTTTCCCCTAGCATTTGCGATGGATTGGGGGGTGGGAGTTGATTGTAGAGTGGTTGAGTAAATGGGAGGATGACTTTGATGGGAAGATGTGGAGTGCCGATGGGGTGGGTGATGCGAATGTGCTTAGTGAGGGAAAGGGGAAGGAGGCTGCTTGAGGGAAAGATAAGGCACAGAGGGTTGGGCACTTGGATTAGAATGGCTAGCATTTGCATTGCATTTGATTCACCCCCGTTCGTCTAACATTTTATATTATACTTATTTTATTAGAGCTACATAAGTTTGCTCTAGCTCTATCATACTGCCGACAAATAACTACTGCTTCCTGATTACG
>Ga0302325_10013169_pt1 | contig 17673 bp, 17 predicted proteins | sample Palsa_T0_2_FD_201948 | JGI IMG/M metagenome (GOLD analysis project Ga0302325, IMG submission 201948) | Peat permafrost microbial communities from Stordalen Mire near Abisko, Sweden - Palsa_T0_2 | ecosystem: Environmental > Terrestrial > Soil > Palsa > Peat permafrost | place: Sweden: Abisko... | reverse complement strand
CTCCCGCCACGCTATCGCCGCTCCCGATGCCACGCGACGACGGTCGGTCGAGCCGCGCGTGCAGCGGTTTAGCTCTCTACGGCTCGACGGTCGGCGCGGGCCGCTCAGGCCATCGGCAGTGACATGCCCGCCGGTTTTCGCTCGACGGGCGTCTCGGGCACGGTGGGCCCTGTGGCGGCGACCTGCACCAGCGGCAGCACCGGCAGCACGGGTGGGCGGCCCATCGCGATCAGCCCGCGTGCGGCCTGGAGGATCGCTTGGGACGCCGGGTCGCCGGCATCCTCGATCACGAGCGGGGCGCCGCTGTCGGCGTGTTCACGCAGCGGCATCGTCAATGGGATCTTGCCCAACAGCGGCACGTCGAGCTCGTCCGCCAGCTCCTTGCCGCCGCCCTCACCAAAGATCGCAAAGCGCTCGCCGCTCGGTGTGGTGAAGCCCGACATGTTCTCGATCACCCCACCGATCTCCAATGAGACCTTGTGTGCCATCTCGGCGGACCGTCGCGCCACCTTCTGCGCGGTCGCCTGGGGGGTGGTGACGATCACGAACTTCGCCTGGGGCAAGAGCTGCGCGAGCGTCATCGAGACATCGCCTGTGCCCGGCGGCAGGTCGATCAGCAGGAAGTCGAGCGCCCCCCAGTCGACATCCTGCAGGAACTGGGTCAGCGCCTTGTGCAGCATCGGCCCGCGCCACACCACGGCGGCGTCCTCCTCCAGGAAGAAGCCGATCGACATCACCTTCACGCCGTGCGCGTCCAGGGGGAGGATCTTGCGCTCGGCGGAGACCGGTGGTCGGGTTGAGCCGAGCCCGTACATGCGCGGGATCGAGTAGCCCCACACATCAGCGTCAAGCACGCCCACGCGCTTGCCCTCGCCCGCCAGTGCCGCCGCCAGGTTCGCGGTCAGCGTCGACTTGCCGACGCCGCCCTTGCCGGAGCCGATGCACAGTACGTTCGTGACTTGCGCGAGCGCCCCCTCGGGGAGGCTGCCGCGCCCGAGCTTCTGTTGCAGCGCCGCCTTCTGGGTGTCGTCCAGCACGTCGAAGTACACGTTCACGTGCGTCACGCCCTCGAGCGCCCCCGCGGCCTCGGCGACGGCCGTCTGGAAGTGGCCCTTGATCGGGCAGCCGGGCGTCGTCAGCGAGACCGTGATGTCGAGCACCCCGTTCGCGCCGATCTCGATCGAGCGCACCATGTCGAGCTCGACGATCGAGCGATGTAGCTCGGGGTCGATCACGACCTCGAGGGCCTTGCGGATCTCCGCTTCAGTGCTCACGTGGCCCATTGTGGCAAACCTGCCTCGACTCGGCGATTTAAATGACTCCGGGGCGGTGGGGGCCGCCCCGGAGTCGAGGGAGGAGAGGTTGCTACTACTGCCGGCGGGATATGAGGCCGGCAGACTCTCCCGCTGCCCGGCTCTCCAGGTCCGGGGCGCGGGGGAAGGGTGTCGCGCTCAGACGATGCTGAGGATGCGCTCCTGGAGGCGGTTCGGCAGCTCGGTGACGTTCTTCGCGACTGCGTCGCGGCGCTCCTCCAGCGAGCTGACGGTCTTCTCGAGATCGGTCCGGCGCTGGCGCAGTTCGCGCTCGAAGCGAACGCGGGCTTTGCGGACCTCGCGCTCGAGCCGGTTGCGGGCCGTGTTGCCACGACGCTCGAACCGGCGCAGCTGAGCCTGGGCCTTGGTCGTCGAGCCGTAGCTGGAGACGACGTCGTTGACGCTCGAGACCACCCGGTCGCGGGCGATCAAAGCGGCGCCGACGGGGATCAGCACGGCGCGCTCGGTGTAGTCGCCGAACACGTCGACGGTGTTACGCGCCGCGATTTCGGTCTGGCGAACGGCCGACTGGGTCTGGTGGATCGAGCGCGTACGCGCGGCCTTGGCCTTCGTGCTCTTGGCCTGGGTGCTCTGGCTGGAAGCGCTGCCGCGACGGGCGGCTGTGGCTTTGCCGGCGGCGGACGCTTTGGCTTTGGCGGCCGGTTTGGCGGCTTTGGCTTTGCGGGGGGAAGTGGTGGCGGTTGCCATGTGGAGGGGTCTCCTGTTCTCGGTTCTGTCCTCGGGGGACACGGGTGAGGTCTGTTCGTTCGTTGTTCGCTCTCCGCTTTGAAGTTGAGCGTAGCACCGAACACACGTTTGTAACCCGTTCTGGGTAGATCGTTACAGCATCACCTTCACATACTGTGAAGAGCCCATGAACGTGGCGTATTAATCCACGTCAGCTTGTAACAGGAGGAACATGCGTTCGGGCTAGCCACAGGCTCGGTGTTTCCAGCTCCAGCGTGCTCGGCAGCATCTCCGGCCCGCTCCACGCGCGGGCCAACGCCTGCGGCCCCTCCGCTTGCACGACCGCGTCGCAGAAGCGCTTGCCTACCTCGTACTGCTTCATCTTCAGCTCCAGCCCGAGCAACCGCTCGAGCACTCGCCACGGCAGTCCGCGCGTCTCGCGACGACGGTTTAGCGCGGCGCGCAGCCGCTCAAGCGACGGCAGCACCTCGGCGCCGACCGCGTCCATCGTGTGCTCCGCGTGACCCTCGATCAACGACATCGTCGCCTGCATACGCTCGACCAGTCGCCAGCGCTCGTCGCCGAGCGTCAGGCGCAGCAGTTCGCCGTGACGGGCGCGCTCCAACAGCGGGCGCAACTGGTCTGGGTTGAAACTCAATCCGTCCCGTTTCGGTATCCACCCCCCCTCGTTTTTACCAGGAAGGTCCCCGGGCGAGGAACGGGGGTCGAGCTTCACCTGCAGGCCGTCGATCAGCTCTTTCAGCATCCCTCCGAGGTGCTCGCGCAGCCATGGCGTCCCCCCGAACTGGACGGCATGGGTGATCTCGTGGATGCTCACCCACAGGACGAGCTCGTCGCGGTCCACACCGAGGTTGCGCGCGGCCTGCGCCAGGTTCGGCGCCAGCAGCAACAGGCGCGGCCGCACCTGGGCGTCGAGCAGCGCGAGGTCGTACTGGCCGAGCACCCGCTGGGAGAGGACGCCCGTCAACGCCCCGACCTGCCCGCCGAGCAGCAGGCCCGAGGCCGCGCGCAGCGGGCCGGAGACCATGCCGGTGATCCCATCGCCTCCACCTCCCATGCGCGCGGTGAGTGGATCGAGCAGCGGACGCATGGTCTTCAGGTTGGCCGCGATCCACGCCGGCCGGTCGACGACCTCCAGGGGCGGAAGCTCGCCTGGAAGCGCGAGGCCCGTGTAGTTGCTCACGCGCTCGGCGAAGTCGCGCGCGAGCGGCTCGATCGCCTCGGAGCGCACACCCCAGTCTTGAGCCAGTCCACCCGAGCCGGCGATCAGTTCTCCGATCCGCTGCGCGGCGCTCCAATCGATCGCGTCCGAGCCCATCCTCAGAGCGTAGGGCCTCCCACGCTCTCGCCCCGGAGGAGACTCGTATCCTTCGACTGTGTCTGCTTCAAAGATCGTTCCCACCATGCCCGCGGAGGACTCCCTGGGCGAGGAACGCGGCGCGGCCGCCTTCCGCGAGCGGGCCGAGGTACGCGATGTGCTGGCCTGGATGCGCCTGCTGGCCGACCCGCACGACGCGGCCGCGGTTGTGCGCGCGCTCGCGCGTCCGCCGATCGAGCTGCGTCAAGTCGATCTGGCGCGCGTGATCGCGCTGGCGCGGCGGCGCAAGCTGGACATGGTCGCGGCGCTCACAGCGGCGATCGAGTCGCCCCAGGTTCCGCCTGACGCGCGCGAGCGCGTCCAACGCTTCATCGAGCTGCGCAGGGCGGCGTCCGAGGCCCTGGATGCGGGCCGTCCGGATCTGCTCGCGCGTGTGGTGCTCGGCGCCGAGGGGCGGGATCAGGACGAGGACGATGGTCGATCGAAGGACGACGACAGGCGCCAGCAGGACGAGGCGTTAGGAGAGACGCTGCGCATGATGCGCGAGGAGGTGCTCGCCAGCGTCGCCCGGATCGGCGGCCGGCTCGGCGAGCTGCGGCTGGACACCGACCTCGACATCTCCCATGGGATGGTGCGCTATCTGGAGCTGCTGAAGCTCGCCGCCTTGGCCCAGCGCCCGGAGGGACAGGAGGTGGCGGAGGCGCTGGCAGACATCAACGCGCGCCTGCTCGCCGCCACGACGCCGCTACAGCGTGAGATCTTCCAGACATCGACGCTTGACGAGACGCTGCTGGCCGACCGCTCGCAGGGCGGCGGACACGATAACCGTGCTCGCGCGAGTGCAATCGCTCCACGCGAAGCCTCATCGCTGGGGCCCTTTCTGCCGCGCAAGGGGATCGGCCTGGCGCTGTCGGCCTCGGATGTCGAGACCTACCGAGGCTGTCCGTTGCGGTACAAGTTCGCTCGAGTCCTCCGTATCCCAACCGAGCAGACGCAGAGCCAGCGGTTCGGGATCGTCGTACATCAGGTGCTCGAGCGCTACCACTCCACCTCTGGAGAGACGCTTTCGCAGCTGCTGGAGCTGTTCGACGCAAGCTGGCGCAGAAGCGCCTTTGGCACGAGCGAGCACGAGCTCGAGCTGCGCGCAAAGGCACTCGCCGCGCTGAGGATCTATCACGAGCGGCTGCATGGCCAGGACTCCGAGCCGGTGTGGTTCGAGCGCCCGTTTGCCTTCCGGCTCGGACCCCACCACCTGCGCGGCCGCGTCGACCGCGTCGACCGTCTCGCGGGCGGCACGGGCGACGAGTACGAGCTGATCGACTACAAGACCTCCCGCCCGAAGACCGTCGCCCAGCTACAGGACGACATCCAGCTTTCCCTCTATGCTCTCGCCGCGCGCGAGTCCTGGGGGCTGGAGGCTTCCCGGCAGGCCTACTACTACGTGCTCGACGACCTCAAGGTGCCCGTGCCTCGGGACGACGGGGATACAGAAGCGGTCAAGGACACGGTGCTCGCCGCCGGCGAGGGCATCCTTGGTCAGCGCTTCGAGCCCACCCCGTCTCACGCGGCCTGCTCGATCTGTGACTACCGCATCGTCTGTCCCGCCGCTGAGAAGTAGTCACCGCTCGCCTGCTCTGGGTTCGCTGGTTCCTTTTTCGCCCTTATAGGACGGGGGTCCTTTTAGCGGCCCGATCCCTCAGCGACAGTTTTTCGGTTTTTTCGCTGCCCTTCGTCTGCGCTTAGCGACACGAAATCGGCAGCGGTCAGCCGGCTTCTCGCCGGACTCGCCCAGCCGCTCTACCGAAACCGTGTCACCGCCGTGCCGTGCCCGCGCTAGGTGCCGGTGCGCTCGTCACGAGCGAGCAGCCCAGTCAGCACGTCTTGGTTTCCCGTGGCGTCTGCCCAGGCTTCGACGGAGATGCGGAACCAGTAGTGCAGGCGCCTCACGCGGCCCGATGGCCGCGGTGCCGTCGGGTGCCCGTGGGACACGGCGTTCCATAGGGCACCCGTCGTGAGTCCGCACAGCTCGCAAATCTCCGGGGTGGTCAATATCTGGCCCTGGAGCCCGCCGGGCGTTCTCTCGGGGAACGGCTTGCCGTCATGGTGTGCTTCCACGTCGCTCAGGTGCCAGATGCGACTCGTGCGCATCTTGAAGGCGTGGCTGGGGAACCCCTCGTCTCGCGTGAGGAACTTTAGCTTGTGGATCGTGATGCCGTGGATGAGGGCAACGGCGCCAGGGCCTATGAACTTGCCATCTTCGCTCTTGAGCGTTTCAAGCTCCTGCCTTTGGGCGTCAGCGAGGCTGAGGTCCCGCTGCGCCACCTTCACGGTCAGGCTCCATGGCAATACCAGCGAACGGCTGATGTTGTCTGCTGTCGCCACCGGAGGGCAATGGGGCTTCCGCTCGTTGCGTTCCTGCGCCCAGTCGTCGTAGTCGCAGGCGTATCGGGCTGAGCGATGGTCCTCGGACAGCCACTCTCTGACACCCGTCAGCCACTCCTCGCCGCTCTGCTTATGCCTGATGGCCGCGCGGAACTGCGCGCGCTGGCGGGCGGTCATGCTGACCTTCTCGCCTCGGGCAGCCTTGCAGACCTCGCGCCACACGCCCCAGCGCCGGATTATCGTGGCCGAGCTCAGCTCAAGCTCAAGCTCCTTCCTCGCTCGTTCGTACTCCTCGACTCCCGGAGCCTCTCCCTCTGACAGCCCCAGGTGCTCGGCGACTCGCTGCACCGCCAGCACGCACTCGGCGCGGTCGCGCAGTTCCCTCAGCTTTTCACTCCCCGTGCCGCTGTGGAAGAAGTAGCCCTGGATGACCTCGTACGTTTTGTACTGGTCCTGCCAGGACAGCTCCTTGAACCTGAGCAGGATGTCCTCTCGGGCTCTGCGCCGTGCGCGGTGGTCATCGAGCAGCTTGTCACCGTGCATGGGATCAAGGTAGATCCCGCACGCGCCCTTACCGGCGAGTCAACGAATGTCGTACACGCGCCGTCTCCTGGTCTCCGACGCCACCGGCCGCAGTGCCCCGATTAGGGGAAGGGGAGGAATACTCCTACCGTGGCACCCGTCTGCCACGTCTAGCCGACTTTTGTGCGCCTTCGCACTAGAGTCCCCGGCGCATTGGCCCGGCACACGACTCCTCAGTATGTCCGCTTCGCCGAGAAGGCGCTGATGGAGCTTGTCCGCCAAGAGGGAGCCGTCCTCCTCCGCGAGGCCGAGGCCAAGATCTCGGACCAGCGCTGGCCGAGCGTGCCCACGGCCATCGACCCCCACCACCTGAGCACCGCTCGCCAGCGCCTCCTCCGGAGCAAGTGGCTGAAGCTCTCCGACCCCATCGACGCGGGCGGAACGCGCCTCATGCACCCCACCGATGAACGCCGGAAGAAGGAAGCCATCCGCACGGCCTCGAAGCGCAAGAGGCGCCTGCACGGGCGCATGGAAAAATGGGCACGCGCTACCCCACGGTATCCCGCTGGCCTCATTGGAGAGGCAGGCGAGCGAGTGGTGCGAGCGTCCCTCGCCGCAGCCGCGCCGCACGGGACGCGCCCCGTCTTCCCGGGTGGCGGAGAGGTTCCGAGTCTCCTTGGCACACCAGTGCCAGGCGGTCCGCTCGACACTGCCGCCTGGGCCGAGCAGCTTGACGAGCACGGGCGCAGCACGGGGTCAGTCTTGTGTCCCATCGAGGTCAAGAACATCCGCCACTGGCTCTATCCCATCCATCGCGAGCTGTTTCAGCTCCTCCACAAGGCAGCCCTTATCCAGAAGGCTCACCCTGATGAGCTGATATGTCCTGTCCTCATCACGCGCAAGCGCGCCTGGGTCACCGACCAGATGAGTAGGGATCTCGGCTTCCGCGTCATCGACCTGCACAAGCAGTTCGTCCTCCCGACAGAGGACGTTGATGAGGAACAGGTGGAGGAGGTCCGCCAAGAGCTGGGCTATGCCGATCTCACGCGGAGCGACGAAGCCGACCGGAACCTGACCAACCTTCTGGCTGGGAGCATCCGCACCACGTCGCGACCAAATGCGCAACGCTGGCAGGAGCATGGGAGCAAGCTGGCTGAGCACTACGAGACCCTTCGCTCCACCAGCCTCAGCAGACACGAGCGCGATGCAGCCATGAACGAGCTGCGGGAAGCTGCTGAGGAGAACGGCAGCCACGCTCGGCCCTGGTAACCACGGGCACGAGGTCGTGCTTATTGTCCCTGCTGGGCCACCCCGGCCATGAGCCGCAGGCTCTCGATGACATCGGCGCGCAGCCCTGCTCGTGCGTGCTTCGGTTCGCCCACTGCTTCCACCAGGAGGTCGAGGGCATATGCGTGGAGCTGTTGCACGCGGCTGAGGTGCAGGCTTAGACCGTCGGCCACGTCGCGCAGGATGCGTCTGCGCTCGCCGCCGAGCCCGAGCCGCACCGTGAGCACATGGCGCGTGCGCGCTGGGAAGGCTTCGTACGCCTCCCACACGGCCACGGCCTCCTTGTCGCTCAGCGGCACTGCGCACCGCGCGACGGGCGCCAGCTTCGCCACCGGCAAGCCGTCGGGTAGGCGCGGCTCATCCTCCGCGAAGAGGACACGCTCCCTCCTCGCCGACCTGTGCGCGATGGCGTCCGGCGTGTAGCCGAAGTGCAGGAGCGCCGGCTCCCAGCCTCCCCACCGCTCGCGATAGGGTCCGTCCGTCGGCAGGTGCAGACGGTCCCTGCGCTGCGCCCGAGCAAGTTCGAGCTGCCGCTCCCTCCACCAGGAATAGTCCGCCGTGTTGGGGACCCTGCCGAAGTGCGCGACGCAGGCGGCCAGCGCTTCCCGCAGTTCGTCCTCGGAGTAGCGCCGGGGTTTGCCGAGACGCCGATGCGCGAAGCGCGCTTCGATGGCCTTGGTCCGCGTCTCGCCTGAGAGTTCAAGTGCCTCCTGCGCTCGCGCCCATGACGTTCCGAAGTAGCGGTACAACCGCGTGAAAGGCTCGATGTCCTCACCCTGCTCACGCAGCGCTACCGACACCTTCTTGTATTCGGGAACGCCTGGCGTGTGCCCGATGGCCTCGGCGACGCGACGCAGTGACCGCAGGTACGTGTCCATCTCGCGCTCGGCCTCGTCCTGCGCCTCGACGCGCAGCGTGCGCAGCTTCACAAACGCCTCCTCCTGCTCCTCTGGCGTGAGCGCGGCGAAGATGACGAGGAGGGCTTGGACGCCGCTGGTCAATGGAAGTACCGCCAGAAGTCCCTTGTCTCTTGCCCGTGCGCCCACTCGAAGTCGCTGAGCAACTGCCAAGGGAACTCCTGGCGCCGATCAACGACCAAGACCTCGGACGGGAAGTGGAAGTGCTGCTGCCTTTCCTCCTCATCTTCGTCTTGGACGAACTCCACGTCACGCCAGACGTCGAGCATCTTCGCGACGGCCACGACATCGACCTCAGCGGGCGGCGTCAGCGTGGCTCGGACGCGCCACTGCCGGTATAGCTGCCCAAGGGCGTAGAGTAGCCGCTCTCCCGAAGTCGGTTGGCCTCTGCCTGATGTCCGTCGCTGACCCACGTGCCTTTCCTTGAGCCGGGTTACTCAACGCCGGCCATAAGTTAGGGTCGCCGCCTGGCCTGACCGGGATGGGGCGCAGGTTCTCCTCGCGCCCGCCTGTGGCATGGGCGGATCGCTGTTCAGGCGACGGATGCCCGACCCCTGGATAGAAGCTGGCAGCGTCTCCAGCGCGGCCCACGACTGAGGAAGACGGGCGGGCTGGGACCGCGAGGGCAGCCAAGCCTGCTCGATCATTCGTCCACCCGTCAACGCCGTTGACGGTAAGGCCCCTGCCAGGCCCTATCTCATTGGCACCCGCCAGCCGGCGGGTTCAAGGAAAGGCAAGACAATGAAAGCGACGAACACAAGGAGGGCAGCCAAGAGCAAGCCAAGCCTCACGAACAAGACTGAGAGGGCCAAGCCCAAGCGGACAGGAGCCAAACCAGGACGCTCGCAACGGAGAGGCACATCCGTCCGTGACCGCCTGAGGGAGCCTCTCGCCGCAGCCGGCGTGACGCTCATCCAAGGCGACAGCCGCCTGAGGATGGCCGAGATGGAGGAGAACTCGGTGGACGTCATCATCACTGACCCGCCTTATGGCCTCACAGACAAGCCGCTCGACATCGAGGCGCTCCTCGGGAAGTGGGTGGCGGGCGGGGAGCACAAGGGCGCCGGCGAGGGCTTCATGGCCAAGGTGTGGGACAGGGCAGTGCCCTCGCCTGCTCTCTGGCGAGAGGCCCTGCGGGTGCTGAAGCCCGGAGGGCACTGCTTGGCCTTCGCGGGCACGCGGACTGCCCACCTCACCACCCTGGCCCTCCAGCTAGCGGGGTTCGAGGTCCGCGACGTGCTCATCTGGCACTACGGCCAGGGCATGCCGAAGTCACGCAACATCGGGCATGAGGTCGGATATGACTCGGGCACCGCCGTGGGCTCGGGCCTCAAGCCGTCGTACGAGCCCATCATCGTCGCCCGGAAGCCGCTCCAGCCGGGCCTCAGTCTCGCGGCCAACGCTTGCCGGTGGCGGACGGGCGGCATCAACATCGACGCCACCCGCATCGGCACGACGCGGACCAGCTCCCGTGGGCCGTCGGGCCGCTGGCCGACGAACGCCCTCTACTCGCACACCGAGGAGTGCCGTTGCCTGGGACGCGGGGAGGTCGAGAGATGGGACTGCGCGCCCGGCTGCCCTGTGGCCGCCTTGGACGGGCAGCAGGGCAACATGCCCTCGCGCTACTTCAAGACCTTCTCTCCGCTTGACAAGGTCCTGTGCAGAGAGCAGCCCGCCTTCCTGTACACGCCCAAGCCAGGCAAGCGCGAGCGCGAGGCTGGCCTCACTGGCGGCGAGTTCGTGGCCCGGCGCGGCCACCGCCTCACCTACGGCGCCCGGGATGAGATCGCCATCGAGCGCCTCAACGTAGCCGTGACGGTCAAGCCCATCGCCCTGATGCGCTGGCTCATCGACCTCGCCTGCCCAGAGGGCGGCACCGTCCTAGACCCCTTCGCGGGCTCAGGCTCGACCGGCTGCGCGGCAGTCCTCTCGGGTCGCCGCTTCACAGGCATCGAGCTGGACGACACCGAGGGCTACCTCGACATCGCCGCCGCGCGCATCATGCACTGGGCGAGCAAGGCCGAGGAAGAGCGTGACCCGGCGGAAGCGCAGGCGCGCGTCATCCCCTTCCCGAGCAGGTGTGGCGCGCGGCAGAGAGCCGCGTGAGCCTTGGGCGAGCTAGGCTCCGAGGACCCCAGCAGGCGTCGATCCCCTGCAAGGCAAATGGCGACAGTTGATCAGCGGACGGCAGCCAGGAGCGCCACTGCCGTCGGCGAGGTGCCTACCCCGTGAGCGTGAAGCGGCGCTGCCCGACCAAGGACGTGTGTCCCGCGCCGCTGAGCACGAGCCGCGCGGTGATGGGCAGCTTGTGGCGCCTGGCGAGGATGCGCTTGCCCTCTCGGTCGAGCACGAGGCTGATGCGCGTGCTCCGCTGAGGCAGCACGGCGAAGGAGCGTCGCGCGATCATCGTCGGCGCGGCGCGGGTGCCAGCGAAGAGAGCAAGGCTCAGCCGGCACGGCCTCACCTGCTCGCACTTCACCTCGGCCTGGACATGGCGACGCCGGTAGTGGATGCCGAGCAGCCGTGCCGAGAGGTTGAGCGCCGAGAGTGGCGGCGCTTCCCACGTTCCCAGGCTGGGGGCAACGGCCACAGGCGGCTGCGCTCCCCCCGCCTCATCTTCGTGCCCCAGCGCCGTCACGGGGCTTGTGATCGCCTGCCCGCTGAAGGTCGCCACGGCAGCCTCATCGCTGCTCATCGTGAAGGAGCACGTCGGAGCGCTGCCTGAGCAGGCGCCGCCCCAGCCGAGGAAGGTGGAGCCTGGCCAGGGGGTGGCGATGAGTTCGATCTCCGTGCCCGGCGGGTAGGGGTCGAGCACGCCGCAGGAGCCAGGGCATGTCAGGTTGGCGTCGGCGGTCCTGCCCGCCGCTTCCATGCCTGTCGCGAACCCCGTCACGGAGCCATTGCCGACGGTGCTCTCGCTCAGGGTGTAGCCCGTGCCACCCAAGGTGTAGCCCAAGCCAACCACGAAGGTCTGATTGGAGACGGCGCCGGTGGAGTCCCCCGCAGAGTCATAGGCAGTCACCTCCACCCCTATCTGCTCCCCGTTGTCAGCGTCAGTGATCGTGTAAGTGGGTGAGTTGGCGTAACTGATGAACGTGCAATCGTCCTGGCAGAGCTCCCACTGGTACCAGTAGGAGGTGATCGTGGCCCCGCTGTCAGTCCAAGAGCCCGGGGTCGCCGTGAGTGTCTGGCCGGCATCGACTACGCCGCTGATGACAGGCGGGGTGATGTTCACCGGGTCAGCTTCCGCGCAGGGTGCGGTGAGCAGCAAGGCGCCCGAGGCGCAGGCTGCGACGAGCCCTCCGAGGCGCCAGGGCATGGAGCGGGTACGCCGCGCTCCCCGAGCTCGCGCCCCTCGATCCATCGAGTGCCTTCTCGACATCCCTGTCAAGACATGCTCGCCCGGCTGGCAGGTCCCATTGGCGCAGCAGGGTAGCAGACAGTATGCTGCCTGCATAATGTCTGCCAGCATTCTGTCGGTCGCTTCCTTGGCTGCCAGCAGTCAGTGTGCCTCGGGCAATGGCGCTGAGCACGATGGCCGAGTACATGGCGGAGCGGAAGGCGTACCTGGAGGCGTTCTCCGCGAACGTCCGGCGCCTGCGCGAGGAGCGCGAGATGTCGCAGGCCGACCTCCAAGAGCTGGCCGACCTGCATCGCACGCAGGTCGGCAGGATGGAGGGTGGCGACGCGGAGCCACGGTTGATGACCCTGGTCATCATCGCGGACGCCCTGGGGGTCAAGCTCGACGATCTCGTCGCTGGCCTGCCCGTGCCCAAGGAGCGCAGGCCGCCGCCGGAGAGGAAGTCGAAGCGAGCCAAGCGCTCCGGCTCCAAGTAGCCGCGCTCAGGTTCCGCCAGCCCGTCTTCGGCCAGCCTGACTCTCGGCCCTACGGTCCACGCCGACTGCCCCTCGGACAGGAGGATGCCGCATGGCACAAGGAACGGATGGGCCGAAGGATGGAGCGCCGTCCTCCTCGCCGGCTTTTGTTTGGGCGCCGGACCACAGCGGCCGGAGCATCGGGGTAGCCTTCGGACATGCCGATGGAACAGAGTCCTAAGCGCGGCAACTACAAAACGCGCAAGGAATACCGCTTCGCCCATAAAAAGGTCAAGCGCAACAACATGAAGCAGCCTGTCGTGATTGTGACGGCCGTCGTGGCGACTGTCGCGTATGCCATCACGAAAAGCCCGGCGGTTTGGGTCATCACCGCAATCGTGACGGCCGTCGTGTGGGTCGTGTGGGTACGACCTTGGTGGAAACGACAGATGGAGCGGGACGCCCAAAAAGCAGCCGAAAAGGCAGGCACTCTATCCGGCCCACGGTACAAAGTCGCTTGTCCGAAATGCTCGGCCGCGCTGACAGCGCCAGCCGGGAACGGCATCAAGTGCCCTAAGTGCGGCTTCAACATGAAGGTAACACCGAACGTCGCGCCAACGGTTGCTGTCGGCTCGACGGCCGGTGAGATCGAGCGGCTGGCAGGACTTCACGCGCAGGGTGCCTTGAGTGACGCGGAGTTTGCTGCGGCCAAGGGAAAGGTATTGGGGTAAGAGCGAGTCCAGTAGATGCCGAACGGCGCAGACCGTGATGGATCCACAAACTTCTCAGTACTGGTTCTCCGAGGCGACAGTGGTGCCCGAGAAGACGATCTGCCACTCCTCTGATTCTCCCTGTCTCCGACCTACTACTCGATAGTACCAGAGCTTCTCACCCCCAATTTCTTGGTGGTTTTCTGGCGGTCCTAGCAGTTGTTCCACTTCGGGGCCGGTCTTCCCGACCGCTACGCGGGCTTCAAGCAGGTGACGGCGATGTGCTTCCTGTCGTTCTGAAATTGCGTCTTCCCGCGCGTTCTGTTTAGCTTCGATTTCTGAAATCGCTTCGCTGAAGATCGTTGTCAGTTCGTCTGTTATGTTGCCTTTTAAGATAACTCGCTTTGCAGCGGCGACAAGCGCATGTGGATTGATATTCTTCCCGTCGATTTTCCCGATAGGCGAATGAAGGTACACATCTACCGCATCCAACTGGGCCGCCGGGTCCAGTTTTTCATAACCGACACCGGTGGCGCTCTTAGCGATATCGTACGAGCCGCCTTCGGCTTCAACCACCGCACTGTCGCTGGTTTCTTCATAGTCTTGGTGAGCAGTTTGGGTTTCAGACGCGACCTTATGTCCGGCTTCGATGGCGACCTTATGTTCTGCCGCTACCTTTGAGTTGCCGGACGATCCGCAACCACCGAAACTCAGCGCAAGGAGGCTTCCTGCCAGAAGGGCTCGGGTTAGATTACGCATTGTCCTCCATCGCAACACTCAATCTTGACCCTATACGATGGCTGCGCGTAGCGCTTCTCATTCGGCTCGCGGGTCGTGCAGATCGACTCCACGCTGAGCGAGAACCTGACTAAGGAGAGCTTCGAGTTCCTGTTCTATCTGTTCGCACGCTACGCGAGCGAAGCAAAGGCTGAACTCAAACCGTTCGTGACGTGATCGCCGGCTCGTGGGCCGGGTCCTACGCGGTGACTGTCCAGTTCGACAGGCTGGCCATGCCGAGGCCGTAGTACTCGGCTTTCGTGCGGGCGATGAGCCAGGTGATGGTCGTCTGGTCGGTCAACATTACACATACACTTTACCTGCTAGGCGGGTGGTTGTCCAGGGCGCCTGCGCGAGGGGGCAGAGCCTCCCGAGGACCTTTGAGCTAGCCCCGTCCGGTCGGGTCCTCTCCAGAGCAGTAAATGGTGAGTGGAACCTGAGCGCGTCGTGGCCAATGCTCGGCAGGTCAGGCGTGCGCAGTGTTGTCTTACATCATGCCTGTGCTCGTGGAAACGGAGTCACCGCTCGCAGAAGGCCGTCGCTATCAGGCCATGATCGATGATGGCGTGAGCGTCGAGGAGATCGCGGAAATGCTCTTCACGTCAACTGTCAGTCGCATCAAGCGCAATCTTGAGCTTGTTCGCATGAGCGAAGATCCAAAGTATGCCTATCTATTCGTGCATGAAAGTCGCAGCGTCCTTCCATAGTTCGCGTGCCTCTTCCCCGCTCGCCACTGCGTAGGCGTGAACGATTGCTTCCACCCGCTGCGGCCAAGTTCTGCCCCGCTCGAACTTGTGGATTGTGCTTGCGCTGACTCCCGCAGTAGCAGCGATAGATGCGACAGAAGTTTTTGTCGATTTGCGTGCCGCTATGCAAGTCGCAGCAAGTCCCAGGATCATCGTTCGCGACATCACCTCCTCCTTTTGTGCGGTTCAACTGCCTAGCAGGACATCGGCTATGGCTTGACAAGATGGGGAGAGGAGATCCCTAGTTTCTCCAAAGATTGAGGTTCCGCGCCCTCGCTTGGCATGTAGATCCGCAGGAAAGTCCTTGACCTGGATCGCGCTCATGGCATAAGAATAAGGGGCGGGCGGATGCCGTCGGCTACTGCCAGAGACCTTGCGGGCCATGCGCCTGCAAGTTCTGTTGCAGGCGGCACGACAGATGTGGATGTTTGACGAGCGGCATGGCGCTTTGAGCTGGTTCCCGTCCGGTCGGATACTCCGCAGGCCCTGTGCTATCGAAGTGAGCAGCAAGCGGGTGAGCAAGGGCGAGAGCCAGGGCGGCGGGAGCACCGTCCAAGGCGCCCGTGTCCCTGCGCTGTGCGAGGTCCCTGCCAGTAAAGGAGGGCGCAAGCGCCGCGCCAGCCGGAGCAGGACCCTCCCTCCCGCGCCCGAGGACCGCACACTCGACTACGCCGCTTCGCGAGACGAGCTGCACGACATCGAGCCTGGTGAGATCGTCCTCGCCGTCGAGCGCCTTGAGGGCTTCCGCGAGGTGGTCCGTCCCGCGCTCAAAGCCGCTGACGCTGCGCGCCTCTCCCCGAGGCCGGGTGAGAAGAAGCGCCGCGGTCGCCTGCCCTCCTTCCATGCCCTCGACTACTGGCGCCTGGAGATGCTGCGCCGCGTCATCGCCTCGCATTCCACGCAGCACACGCGCGATTGGCTGACCACTGACAAGGCGGCGCGGACCCGCGAGCTTCTGAACTTCCACGAGCGCCGCGCCCACTACGGCGGCAAGGCGAAAAGGTGGATGGATGGCGTCCCCTCCGATGGCTGGATGAGCGACTTCCGCACCAAATGGATGCCGGAGTCCGAGCTGGCCGGCCTGATGGAGCAGCTGGAGCGCCGGGCGCTCGCCGAGAAGATGGCGACGCTCCCCGAGATGCGCGAGGAGTGCCGCATCCTCCATGCGGACGGCTCCAAGCTGGAGACGCACGCCACGCCGCCCCACTTGAAGAAGAACAAGGCCGGCGAAGTCATCGGGATTGCCAACAAGTGGAAGAAGGGCCGCGACGGGAAGCGCGTCCCCGCCATTACCGCGCCCGAGGCTGGGTTCGTGCCCAATAGCAAAGGCAATAACGCTGACCACTCCGGCGCCGGCTGGAACATCATCATGGTGATGAGCAGCAAGGGGACGGTGCTCGCTCATCACAACGTGCCCCTCCATGCCTCCGAGAGCGGAACGCTGGCCGAGATGGTGCCCGAGGTTGGGCAGGTGCTTGGCACCTTGGGAGAGCCGGAGCTTCGGGTACTCACGACTGACGGCGCCTTCCACTCCCATGAGACGAGGCGTGCCTTGCGAGACGTCGGCATCGTGGAGAACACGCACCTCTCAAGCCACAGCAAGCGCGAGAGCAGCAAGCGCAAAGCCACGGAACGGAACAAGAAGCGCTACTCGATAGCCGGCTACCCTGACTGGTTCGCCACGGGCCACAGGGAACTTGTGTGCAGGTGCGAGCGGGGCAAGACGACTCGCGTGGCCGGGCTCGACCCACGCGGGCGGGCGGTGGCGCGGTTGAAGGGGGAGTGCGCGGAGTGCGGGAGCATCCTCATCACCTCCGGCCTGTGGCGCCTCTCTGGCGAGAAGTTCGTCAAGTGCCTGCCGAGCGAACGCAGCAGCGAGGGTGAGCTCGACTTCGGCAACCCCCTGACCTTCCATGATGAGCTGGCGAAGGAGTACGGGTGCCAGCGCTTCAACGGGCAGGAGGGCGCGTTCGGGAGCCAATTCACGCAGCGCTGGAAGCTCCTGAAAAGCAAGAGGTGGTTCTACCGGCAGACGCAGGTCAATCTTGAGGTGGCGGCGGTCGTGACGATCACGCACGCCCTCAGCCTGGAGAGGTGGCGGCGCATGGGAGCCACAGGCGACGACGTGGCTGAGGCGGACGGCGGGGTCGGCGCGGGCGGTGGGGGTTTGGCGCTCGCGGCGTGAGCCCTGTTGAGACGCCCGGCGCGTGCAATGGGAGCCTCCCGGTGCGCGTAATGAGGGCAAAGACGAACCTCCCGGCGCACGGGGTGGTTCGTCGGGCGCCTGGAGACATGGTTGTCTGAGAGGTCGGTGGGCTGGCTTTTGACGCTCTTGCGCCGCCAGCCAGCCCTCACCGGGCCATCTCCTCGAACCAACGAGCATAGGCCAAGGGCGCGGCGCGCGGACGGCGTTTTCAGCGACACTCCGAGTGAGCCGTGATGAGTTTCCGCCTGAGGGCCTGCTCCCCTGGCTGGGCAGACGCTCGTGCTTCCTCAGAGCGACTGTTTTTCGGTTTTTTCGGCCCAGAATCCGGCTCTCAGCGAACGGCAGAAGCCCTTCACGTCGCTGCGGCCGGCAAACCCAGAGGGCCGCAATCCTCAGCAACCAAGCCGAAAAGCGGGCCGAGAAAGGAACCAAGAGAAAGGAACCAGCCAACCCCTCTACTTCTCGTCGGGCCCGCGCTGGCGCAAAAAACGCTGGAATTCACGCGCGAGCATGTCCCCCGAGGGAACGTCTTCGGGCGAGAGCTCCGACTCTTCGCTCTCCGCGGCCTGCTCGAGCCGTTCGACGAACGCCTGGATGTCAGGGTCGCTCTGCACGGCGAGCCCCACCTGGCGCTCGTAGTCGGCGGCCGAGACCTCCAGCTTGGAGACATCCACGGAGACGCCGATCAGGCTTTCCACCCTACGTAGGAGCGCAAGCGCCGCCTTGGGATTGGTGGCCGCGGCGACGTAGTGCGGGACGCCCGCCCATAGGCTTGCCGACGGGAGTCCCGCGTCCAGACAGGCGCTGTGCAGGACTCCCACGATCCCGGTCGGTCCCTCGTAACTCGATGGCGCCAGTCCCAGGCTCTCCACCAGCGACGGATCGGACGCGAACCCGGTCATCGTCACCGGGCGAGTGTGGGGCACGTCGGCGAGCAGCGCTCCCAGCGTGACGACCACCTGCACGCCCAA
>Ga0302325_10013168_pt1 | contig 17673 bp, 10 predicted proteins | sample Palsa_T0_2_FD_201948 | JGI IMG/M metagenome (GOLD analysis project Ga0302325, IMG submission 201948) | Peat permafrost microbial communities from Stordalen Mire near Abisko, Sweden - Palsa_T0_2 | ecosystem: Environmental > Terrestrial > Soil > Palsa > Peat permafrost | place: Sweden: Abisko... | reverse complement strand
ATGTTCTCGTTGGCGATGTCGATGATCGCCTGCGCGGCGGTGGTGACCTCGACCCCGAGGCCGTCGGCGATCGTCTGGACCGCGGCGCGGGCGGCGTCCTCGTCGAGCGCCAGCGATCCCGCCAGCCACAGCGACGGCGGGATCCGGTGCAGCACCACGTTGGCGTCGGTCACGGTCGGCTCGGTGCCGCCGCGGCCGTAGGCGGCCGGGCCCGGCTCGGCGCCCGCGCTCTGCGGTCCGACCCGGAGCGCGCCCACCGGCGTCAGGTAGGCGATCGAGCCGCCGCCGGCGCCGACCGAGTGCACGTCGACGCCACGGCTCTGGAAGCCGTAGTACCCGAGCTGCGCGTCGCGCTTGATCGTGACCGCGCCGTCGACGCACAGCGACACGTCCGTCGAGGTCCCGCCGACGTCGAGCGTGAGCACATTGGGCGCACCGATCCGACGCGCCAGGTACGCGGCGCCGACGACCCCTCCGGACGGCCCCGAGAAGGCGGTGTCGATCGGCCGCTCCTTGGTCGCGAGCGTCGACATCGTGCCGCCGTCGGAGCGCACGACGTGCAGCCGCCCGTCGAATCCCTGGGCACCGAGCAGCCGCTCGAGCCCGTCGACGTAGCGGATCACCTGCGGCTGCACGTAGGCGTTGAGCACGGCGGTCAACGTCCGCTCGTACTCGCGGTACTCCGAGACGAGATCGGACGAGATCGAGATCGGCAGCTCGGGGTGGGCGGCACGGGCCAGCTCCCGGGCACGGCGTTCGTGCGCGGGGTTGACGTAGCTGTTGAGCAACCCGATCGTCACCGACTGGACGCCGTCTGCGACAAGCTCATCGATCGCGGCCACAACCGCGTGCTCGTCGAGCGGCTGCACCTCAGAGCCGTCGGCCGCGATCCGACCGCCGACGCCTCGCGTGTGCCACAGCGGCGCCAGCGGCTGCGGCTTGATCATCCCCATCCACCCGTACAGCGGACCCGGGGTCCACGCGCGCGCCAGATGCAGGATCTGCTCGTTGCCCGGGGTCGTGAGCAGCCCGCAGGCCGCCCCTTTGCTCTCGAGGATCAGGTTCGTGACGACCGTCGATCCGTGCAGGATCAGCTCGAGCGCACCCGGCTCCACGCCCGTGCGCCGGCACGCCTCACGGACGCCGTCCAACACTCCGACCGACTGGTCGGCCGGCGTCGACAGCACCTTGACGAGCGTGATCTCGCCGGTCTCTGAGTCCTGCATCTGAACGTCGGTGAAGGTGCCGCCGACGTCAACTCCCAGCCGATGTGCCATCGCGTCTCCTCAAAGCTGTCCGTGGGGGGTCACGAGCCGTCGCCGTCGTCGCCCGCCCGTAGCTCCGCCAGCACGTCCTCGGTGTCGGCGCCGACCGTCCAGCGGGCCGGCGTGCGGACGCGCCCCGGCGTCCCGGTCAGCTTCGGGACGACGCCCGGCGCGGTGATCGCGCCGTGGACCTCGTCCTCGTAGCCGATCAGCAGCTCGCGCTCGCGGAAATACGGGTCCGCGTAGACGTCGGCCGCGTCGTAGACGGGCGCGCACACCACGCCGGCGTCGTTGACGAGCTCGTCGAGCTCGGCGGCCGTGTGCTGCTGCGCCCAGGCGCCGATCAGCTCGTCGAGCAGGTCCTCGTGCTCGCCGCGCGCGTGGTGGGTGGCGAAGCGCTCGTCCTCGGCCAGCTCGGGACGCCCGATCAGGTTCGCCAGCCGGCGCCACAGGGTGTCGTGGTTGGCGGCGATCACGACCCACTTGCCGTCGCTGGAGCGGTACACGTTCGACGGCGCGATCCGGGGCAGGCGGGTGCCGGTCGGATCCCGCACCGTGCCCGTCTGCTCATACTCGAGCACGGCCGATTCGGTGATCGCCAGGCACGCGTCGGTGATCGACGCGTCGATCACCTGGCCGCTCGCGCCGCGCGCGTCACGCGCATACAGAGCCAGCAGGATCCCCTGGAACGCCGACTGCGCGGCGAGCGTGTCGCCGAGCGAGATCCCGAACCGGGGCGGCGCCTGGTCCGCGTAGCCGTTGATATGACGCAGCCCCGACAGCGCCTCTGAGGCCGACGCGAACCCGGGCCGGTCGCGGTAGCGCCCGGTCTGCCCGTAGCCGGTGACGCGCGCGTACACGGCGCCCGGGTTGACGCGATCGACGTCTTCGGGCCCGAGGCCCCAACGCTCCATCGTGCCCGGGCGGAAGTTCTCGACGATCACGTCGGCGCGGCGCGCGAGCTCGAGCGCGATCGCCTGACCCTCCTCGGTGCGCAGGTCGAGCGCGACCGAGCGCTTGTTGCGGGCGAGAATGGACCACCACAGCGAGTGATCGCGGTGGCGCAGCCGGCCCCAGTCGCGCATCGCGTCGCCGTTGGGTGGCGGCTCGACCTTGATCACCTCGGCCCCGAAGTCGCCCAGCAGCGTGCCGACGTACGGGCCTGCAAGCAGCTGCCCGAGCTCCAGCACCCGCAGGCCCTGCAGTGGCCCGTCGGTCAGCGTCTCAGCCATCGGCCATCACCTCCGACAGGAACGCGGCCGCCCCCTGGATGTGCATGCGCATCACGGTCTCGGCGAACAGCGCGTTGCCGCGGCCGATCGCGGCGACGAGGTCGCGGTGGCAGCCCAGCGACTGCGTCCGCTGGCCGTCGTCTGACCAGAACGAGGTCCGAAACGCGCGCGGCAACCCAGTCGCGGATGCGATCGCCGCCGCCAGCCGCGGCGAGCGCGCCGCATCGAGGATCAGCCGGTGAAACTCGTCGTTGAGGCGCATCTGCTCGGCGACGCATTGCTCGTCTGAGTGGTCAAACGCGAGCGAGCGCTCGTACAGATCGATCAGCCGTCGCAGCTCGTCGGGCGTTCGCCGTTGCGCCGCGAGCGCCGCCGCATGGGGCTCCAGCAGCGCGCGGACGTCGTAGGCCTCGGCGACGTCGGCGCCGTCGAACGCGCGCACGGTCGCACCGCGGCGCGGCTGCACGTCCACCAGGCCCTCGCGCGCGAGCAGCAGCAGCGCCTCGCGCACGGGCGTCCGTGACGCGCTCAGCTGCTCGGCCAGCGCCTCTGCGCGCAGTCTCGTGCCGGGCTCCAACCGACCCGACAGAATCGCCTCGCGCAACTGGTCCTGCACGCGGGCGACGTTGGTCGGGGAGGCATCGGCTGCGACGATTTTGCATACGCTACCTCGATCGATAGCCTCATTCAACCCGCTTTTGTCGATGGATTGCATGCAATCAAGGAGCTCCAGCTCGACCGCTGAGACCTACGCCCGGCTCGGTCTCGGTGTCCGCCAAGGCGCTGGAAGGCGTCCGGCGCTCGTCGTCGTCGACCTCTCCTACGGCTTCACCGATCCCGCCTCGCCGCTGCACTGCAGAGCCGATCGCGCACTCGCCGCTACCGCATCGCTCTTGCGCTGCGCGCGCGATGCCGGTCGCCTGATCGCGTTCACGACGGTCAGCTACGACGACGCCGGACTGCGCGAGGCCGAGGCGTTCCTCGCCAAGGTGCCGGCGCTCGCGATGCTTGCCACCGACAGCCGCTGGTCGCGGATCGACGGCCGGATCGAGCCCCGCGACGGCGAGCCGGTGGTGCGCAAGCTGTTCGCGTCCGGCTTCTTTGGCACCGGGCTCGACGCGCTGCTGAGGGCCGGTGGCTGCGACACGGTGCTCCTGTGCGGCGCCTCGACTTCGGGCTGCGTGCGCGCGACCGCGGTCGACGCGCTCCAGCACGGATACCGCGTGCTCGTCTGCCGAACGGCGGTGTGCGACCGCGACCCAGGCGCCCACGAGGCGAGCCTGACCGACATCGACGCCAAATACGGCGACGTCGTCGGGCTCGACGCCGCGCGGGCGCTGCTCGAGGGCGGCGGGGTGAGACACTGACCACTTGGGGTCGCTGCGGTCCGGGCGCCCGCGCGGGCCGCAAGGGCGAGCGCGCGCAGGGCGGCCGACGGGCACAAGATTGCCCGCGGCCCTGCGATGATCCTCACGATGACGGCTCCGACGGGCGGCTCGGCACACGCGCCGAGCGTTCACATCAACTGGGCCTCCGAGGTCGCCAACCACGACTACACGGCGGCCGAGGCGTATCTCTCGCTCAAGCTCACCGAGGACAAGGTCGCCAAGATCGTCCACCGGCTCCGCGATGCTCCGCTGACGACACGCCGTGCGAACGACATCCTCCGCGCCGCCGGCTTGACCGCGGCGCTGCTCGATGACCCGGGCGTGATCAAGGACATGATCAAGGTGGTGGAGGGCAGGCAGCTCAGTCCCGTGCTCGTCGTCAGCGGCAAGAAACGGGCGGATATCGCCGACGGGTATCACCGGATCTCGCTCGTCTACCGAATCGATCCGTACGCGGACGTGCCGTTGAAGCTGGCGTAGGCCGCGGACCATGTTCGACGCCCTCCAGGCACCCGCGAACGCCGACCGGGTCGCGCTCCAGTTCCCCGAGCGCACGCTGACCTACGGGCAGCTCGACCGCGCGTCGGCCGCGCTGGGCGCGTCGCTGGCGGGCGCGGGTTGCGTCGCGGTCGTCGCGGAGAACACAATCGAGACCTGTGTGGCGATCGTCGCGGCGATCCGCGCCGGGGTGCCGGCGGTGCCGCTGAACCCCCGCTCGGGGACCGCGGAGCTGGCCCACATCGTCACGGACGCCGCTCCCGAGGCGGTGCTGACCGCCCCGGGGACCGAGCCGCCGCCGGCGCTGGCGGCGGCGCGGCGGATCACGGTCGAGCTCGATCACGATCCACCGCCGGCGCCGGTCACGAACCGCACGCCGGCACCGGCGCCCGATGATCCCGCGCTGATCGTCTACACCTCGGGCACCACCGGCGCGCCCAAGGGCGCGGTGATGCCCCGACGCGCGATCGCCACCAATCTCGACGCGCTGGCGGAGATCTGGGAGTGGACCGGGCGCGACGTCGTCGCCCACGCGCTGCCGCTGTTCCACGTGCACGGACTCGTGATCGGGATCCTCGGACCGCTGCGCCGCGGCGGCCGGGCGCTGCACCTCGGGCGGTTCGATCCGGCAGCGGTCGGCGCCGCGCTCACCGGGGACGCGACGATGCTGTTCGGGGTCCCGACGATGTACCGGCGACTGGCCGAGGCGGCCGAGGCGGACCCGGAACTGGCGGCGGCGCTGGCCCGCGCGCGGCTGCTGGTGTCCGGATCGGCGGCGCTGCCGGCCGCCGAGCACGAGCGGCTGACCCGGATCACCGGACGGTCGGTGCTCGAGCGCTACGGGATGACCGAGACGCTGATGAACACCGGGATCCGCGTCGGCGCGCCCGCCGCTCCGGGGACCGTCGGACCACCGCTGCCCGGAGTTGAGCTGCGCCTGGTCGACGACGACGGCAACGCGCTGCCCGGCGGGGACGACGAGACGATCGGCGAGGTCCAGGTCCGGGGTCCCAACCTGTTCCTCGGCTACCTCAACCGCCGGGACGCGACCGCCGCGGCGTTCACCGCGGACGGCTGGTTCATCACCGGCGACATGGCGACGCGCGGGGCCGGGGGCTACATCCGCCTCGTCGGCCGCCGCGCGACCGACCTGATCAAGTCCGGCGGCTACAAGATCGGCGCCGGCGAGATCGAAGGATCGCTGCGCGAGCACCCCGCCGTCGCCGATGCGGCCATCACCGGGGAGCCCGACGACGACCTCGGCGAGCGGATCGTCGCCTGGGTGGTGCTCGACCGCGACGACGTGCACGCGTCGCCGGGCGAGCACGAGCGGCTCCGGGACGAGCTGGCCGACCACGTCGCCACGCAACTGGCGCCGCACAAGCGCCCCCGGACCGTGCACTTCCTCGACGAGCTGCCGCGCAACGACCTGGGCAAGGTCCAGAAGCAACGGCTCGCCGAAAACCAGGATCCGCCGCGGTCCTGACCGGAGGCGGAATCGTCGACGATCGACGCCCCGTCGAACTGGTTGCCGGCCACGATTGGTCGCTTTTGCCGATGTCAGGACGAAAAACGACCAATCCTGTGATGCGGACCCGGCGATCTGAGCGGTTCGAGGAGCAACTGCTCAGGGCAGCGTCCATCCAGGCCCCCCGGGTCGGCGATTCCGATGAGCAGCGCCAGGCGTTCACCCAGCTGCTGGTTGCTCCTCGAAACCGCCCACGCACGGGCCGCGCCGTGAAATCAACAGCGTGTTTGCGTTCCCGCACGCCGGGGAATCGTCACAGTCGGTAAGGCGAGGAGGAGGAGAGAGATGTCTGCACGCGCGCGTATCACGACTGCGGTGGCCGTCGCCGGGCTGGCGATCGCCGCCGGGGCCGGCGCCGCCCAGGCAGCGGGCCTGGCGGGCAACGGCGGTTCGTTCACGCTGACCGCTCGGAGTACGACGGTCGCCTCCGACTACGCCCCGACATTCACCGGCAACGGGCTGCTCGGGGTGCGGGTGCCGCCGGCCGGGCAGGGCTATGCGGCCGGCACCGTCCCCGCTCAGTCGGAGCTGGCCGGGTTCTACGCGAAGCCGTCGACCGGCAAGGCGCCGGAGCGCGTGCAGCAGCGCGCCAACATCCCCACCTGGTCGACGCTGACGTTCGCCGACGGTGGCCACGCGTTCTCGCCCAGCGGGAGCCCCGGCACGGTCAGTGGCTACCGGCAGTCGATCGATCTGCGCACCGGGATCGTCACCACGCACGCACGTTGGACCGCCCCCGACGGCCACGTCACGACCCTCACCTACCAGGTGCTCACGAGCCGCGCGCTCGAGCACGTGGGGCTGGTGCGGCTGACGTTGCGTCCGCGCTGGTCAGGGACCGCCACCGTGACCGACGAGATCGATGGCACGCCTGACACGAAGGTTCCGTCCGGGACGCCGGTGCTCACGCGCCAGGTCGACAAGTCGTGGGATCTCCCGCAGCGCGAGGACGACGTCACCGTCGCCGCGCTCGGAACCGGCATCCAGGCGAGCCTCGCCAGCCGGCTGGTCCCGAGCGCCAACATCACCACGCCCAGCACCGAAGCCGACCAGAGCAAAGCCCAGAGCGTCGCGCAGCAGATCCGCTTCCCCGTGACCGCGGGCCAGACGTACACCCTGACCAAGTACGTCGGCGTCTCGAGCACCGCGCCGACCCTGGCCGGTGCCCAGGCGGCCGCGGCGACCGCTGCCGCGACCCCGTGGTCGCAACTGCTGCGCCAGAACGCCAAGGCCTGGGCGAGCCTGTGGCGCGGCCGGATCGATGTCGCCGGCGACCCGACGCTTGCCACCGACGTCAACGCGTCGGAGTTCTACCTGTGGTCGAGCACCCGAGCCGACCAGGACTGGAGCGTGTCACCCGCCGGCCTCTCCTCCAACGGCTACGACGGCCACATCTTCTGGGACGCCGAGACGTGGATGTTCCCGTCGCTGCTGGCCCAGCACCCGCAGCTCGCCGACGCGATGGAGACCTACCGCTACCAGCGCCTGCCTGAAGCCAAGCAGCACGCGACCGCGACCGGCCACCTGGGCGCCCGCTTCCCGTGGGAGAGCGCGCTGACCGGCACCGAGCAGATCCCACCGCCGGTGTCGGTCAACAGCGAAGGGCTCTATGAGCAGCACATCACCGCTGACATCGCGCTCGCGCAGTGGCAGTACTACGAGGCGACCGGCGATCTGACCTGGCTGAAGACGCGGGGTTGGCCGGTGATCTCCGGGGCGGCGCGGTTCTGGGCCTCACGGGCGACGAAGGCGCCGAGCGGAGGCTACGAGATCCGCCACGTCACCGGCCCCGACGAGGAGAACCCGGATGTCAACGATGAGGTCTACACCGAGGTCGGCGCCCGTACCACCCTGCGGGATGCGATCGCCGCCGCCAAGCTCGTCGGCGCCCGCCCGCCCGCCAGCTGGGCGCGGATCGCGGCCGGTCTGCGCGTTCCCGTCGTCGACGGGATCAACCCCGAGTTCGACGGGTACGGCGGCCAGCTGGTCAAGCAGGCCGACGTGACGCTGCTCGGCTACCCGTGGGGCTTTGCCTCCTCGGCCGCGGTGGAGCGGGCCGACCTCGCCTACTACGTGCCGCGGACCGATCCCGGCGGCCCGTCGATGAGCGACGCGGTCAACTCAATCGAGTCCGATCAGCTCGACCCCGGCGGCTGCCAGGCGTTCGTCTACACCGAGCGCAGCTATCAGCCGTTCATCCGCGACGTCTTTCACCAGTTCTCCGAGACGCGGACCGGCGGCGCGTTCACGTTCATGACCGGGATCGGCGGCTTCCTGCAGGAGTTCCTGTACGGCTACTCCGGCCTGCGCTGGCAGGACTCGGCCGTGCATCTGTCGCCGGCGCTGTCCGGTCCGATCACGGGCGTCACCCTGCGTGACCTGAGCTGGCATGGCCGGACGTTCACGGTGGCGGTCCACCGTGACCGCGCCACGATCACGCTGCACAGCGGCGCGCCGCTGCCGGTCTCGACGGCGACGGGCCGCGCCACCGTGCGGACCGGTCACCCGCTGACAATTCCGACTCAGAGCGCCACGTCGGGCGCTCCGCGTACCGACCCGCTGCTGTGCGGCGACGCCAGCGCGTCGAACACCGCGCCCGGTGCGCCGGCGCTCGCCGCCGTCGATGGGTCGAGCGCGAGCGACTGGCAACCGGCCAAGCTGCCGGCGACCCTGACCGCCCCGGTGACCGCTCCCCGCACCCTGTCGAGCGTCACCGTCCGCTGGGGCCGGGCGTGGCCGCCGGTGCTCAAGCCCAACGTCCACCCCAAGCCCGGCCCGGTCCAGACGCTGCGCTCGCGTGACTACCAGGTGCAGATCAGCGCGCACGGGACCTGGAGGACCGTGGCCACGATCAGGACGCAGAGGGCCAGGCTGACCGACACGATTGCGTTCCCGCCGACTCGCGCCCGCGCGATTCGGCTGCGCCTGATCGGCGGCACCGGCCAGCGCACGGTGAAGACGTCGAGCACCCCGTCGACGGCGATCCTGCCGATGGTTCAGGAGCTGAGCGCGCGCTGAGTGGTCACCGGGGATCGACAACGCTCGGGGTGTCCTTAAAGAGAGCGGCTAGTTCGGTCCGAGAGCGGATCCCGAGTTTCTGGTAGACGTGGCGCAGGTGGTATTCGACCGTCTTGGGGCTGAGGAACAGCTGGCCGGCGGCGACGCGGGTGGTGAGTCCACGGCTGAGCAGCAGCGCGACCTGCAGCTCCCGCGCGGTGAGCTGGTCAAGCGTTGAGACGTCACGCCGGCGAGCCGTCTCGCCGCTCGCGGCAAGCTCGGCAGAGGCCTGCTCGACCCAGGGGATCGCACCTAGCGTCTCGAACGTCTCCAGGGCCGCGCGCAGCTGCGCCCGCGCGTCGATCCGCCGGCGAGCACGGCGCAGGCGAGCACCGTAGGCGAGCTGGGTTCGCGCCCGCTCGAACACGTCCGGTGTCTGGGCGTGGAGCGCGAGCGCCTGCGCAAACGGTGGATCGAGCGCATCGTCGGCGGCCAGGAGTCCGGCGCAGCGCGCGGCCCGCGCTCCTGACCATGGCTGCCCTTTCGTGATCGCCGCGGCGAGGTACGGTCCGGTCAGGCTGTCCGCCTGGGCGCGGTCGCCGAGTCGGACCAGGGTCTCGACCAGCTCCGGAATCGGGGACAGGTCGACGTCGTCGATCCCGAGCCGATCGAGCATCGCCTGCTGCTCGCGCAGGTGCTCGAGCGCGGCCTGCAGGTGCCCCGCCCCGAGCTCGAGGTCGGCCAGCGCGGCGAACGTCCAGACGTGATGCGTCGCCACGCCGAGCGCGTCCGCGAGCCGCTGGGCCTCGCGCGCGTGCGCGCGGCACTCTTGGTCTTTCCCCTGCCGGGCCTCCAGCCAGCAGAGGCCCGCGAGCGCCGCGGCAAGATTGGTGCCAGAGCCGGTGTCCCGGGCGAGTTCGATCGCCTCGTGAAAGCCGGCGGCGGCGGCCGTCCAGCGATCGGCGGTGGCGTGATGGCGAGATGCGAGATCGAGCAGATGGCCGAGCTGGCCGCCGGCGGCCTGCCTGCGACCCTCGGTCACCGCCCGCTCGATCACCTGGTCTGCGCCGGCCTCTCGCAGCCAGAGCGCTCCCAGCACCGTCCACTGCAGCAGCGAGGGATCACGCGCCAGCTCGGGCGCGCACGCCAGGATCACGGCGGCATCGCGAATCGTCTCGGCACCGAGATCCCCCTCGCCGACCATCACCAGCGCCAGGCCGTGGGCGGTCCGGCAGACGTACGCGGCGCGCGGGCTCGGCTGCGCGGGCAGGAGCGCCAACGCCTGCCGGGTGGTGGCCGCCATCGTCGTGGCCGCGCCGCCGTAGAAGCAGGCGTGTGCGGCATCGGCCAGGATCAGAGCTCCGAGCTCCGGTTCTCCCGCCTGCGCCGCCAACTCGGCGGCAGCGACCAGGGTCGCGTGGCCCTCCATCACCGGCCCGCGATCGGCCAGCATCTGCCCGCGCAGGTGCATGACGCAAGCCGCCAGCGGTCCCGGCGGCCGGCGGGCTCGGAGCTCGTGAAGCAGCGCCTCCGTCCGCTCCCCGGCTCCGGCCCTCCAGGCAGCATCCGCCGAGGCGTACAGCAGCTGATCGGCGAGCCCGTCGTCCTCGGCGAGGCGGGCCGCGCGCTCGAAGCCGGCGCTCGACGTGGCGTAGGCGCTGCGTCTGAGCGCGCGCTCGGCGGCCTGCTGCAGCGCGGCCGACACCGCCTCGTCCGGTCCGGTCGCGGCGGAGGCGAGATGCCAGGCTCGCCGGTCGGCGTCACGATCGGGCAGGGCCCCGGCCAGGGCGCGGTGCATCTCACGTCGTTGGGCGGCCGGCGCGTCGCCATAGCTCGCGGCCCGCGCCAGCGGATGGCGGAACTCGACGACCCCGTCGCGCAGCGACACCAGCCCGGCGGCCTCCGCCGGCCCCAGGTCAGCGAGGTCGAGCCCCAGCGCGGCCGCGGCGCGGGCAATCACCGCCGGCTCCCCATCGTGGCTGGCAGCGGACAGGGTCAGCGCCCGGCGCGTACGGCTCGGCAGCGGAGCGGAGCGGTCCAGGAACGCCTCGGTGATCCGTCGTGACACCGGCACGGGGACGTCGATCTCGGAGGCGACGACGCCGGCCGCGACCGGCGCCACCTCCAGCAGCGCCAGCGGATTGCCGGCGGTCGCCGCGTAGAGCCGCCGCGCGACATCCTCGCTCGGCGCGTGCCCCGCCGCCTGGGTGAGCAACTCGCGCGTCGCCTGGCGATCCAGCCCCGTCACCCGGTGGATCGGGAGCCCCGCGAGATCCAGCAGCGACGCGTGCCCGTCTCGAACCGCGATCAGGACCGCCACCGCATCCGCCAGCAGACGGCGGATCGCGAACAGGATCGCCTCGGCACTCGGCGCGTCGAGCCAGTGGGCATCGTCGATCAGCACCAGCACCGGTGACTGCTCGGCGTAGGCTGCGAGCAGGCTCAACGTGCCGGCGCCGACGGCGAACCGATCCCGAGTGCCGCCGGGGCGCAGCGCCAACGCTCCCTGGAGCGCCGCGGCCTGCGGTGCGGGCACGCCGGGCAGCGCACCGAGCGCCGGGCGCAGCAGCTCGAGCAGCCCGGCGAACGGCACGTCGGCCTCGGACTCGATCCCGCGGGCGCGCAGGATGCGCATGCCCTCGGCGTGCTCGCCCGCGTCCGCCAGCAACGCCGACTTGCCGATCCCCGCCTCGCCGACGAGCCCGAGGACGGCGCTGCGCCCGGTCCGCGCGTCCGCCATGGCGCGCCGCACAGCTAACTGCTCGGGGTCCCGTCCGACCAGCATCGCCGGATTCTAAATCGGCTCGGGGGTCAGACCAGGGGGGCCCCTGATGCGAGCTCGGCAGTGCCCGCTTACGGTCGGCCGCAACGACCACGCGCGGCAGCCGCCGCCGGACGAGAGGAGCACCGATGTCAACCATTTCCACCGAACGACCGCTGGATGAGGAGCGCTTGATGGCCTTTGTGTTCCGTGCTGTGGAGGAGGTGGGGGCGACGCTCAACGCGGCGCTGGTCGTGATGGGCGACAAGCTGGGGCTCTACCGAGCCCTGGCCGGCGCGGGCGAGCTGACCGCGAGCCAGCTGGCCGACAAGACCGGCGTCGCCGAGCGCTACGTCCGCGAGTGGTGCAACGCGCAGGCGGCCGGGGGCTTCGTCGAGTACGACCCCGATGGCGGCCGTTACTCGCTGGCCCCCGAGCAGACGGTCGCGCTCACCGATCCCGACAGTCCGGCGTTCCTGCCGGGCTTCTTCCAGATCGCGATCGGCTCGGTGCTCGATTCGCCGCGGATCACGGAGGCGGCGCGGAGCGGCTCGGGCGTCGGCTGGCACGAGCACAGCCACGACGTGTTCGACGGCTGCGAGCGCTTCTTCCGTCCCGGCTACAACGCCAACCTCGTCCCGAGCTGGCTGCCGGCGCTTGACGGCGTCGTCGAGCAGCTTGAGCGCGGCACGAAGGTCGCCGACGTCGGCTGCGGTCACGGATCCTCGACGATCCTGATGGCGCGGGCGTACCCCAACTCCACCTTCGTCGGCTCCGACTACCACGCCGGCTCGATCGAGACCGCCCGGCAGCGGGCGGCCGAGGCGGGCGTCGAAGATCGGGTGCGCTTCGAGATCACGCCGGCCGCCGGCCACCCCGGGAGCGCGTATGGACTGGTGACGATGTTCGACTGCCTGCACGACATGGGCGATCCGGTCGGCGCCGCCCGCCACGTGCACGACCTGCTGACCGCCGACGGCACCTGGATGATCGTCGAGCCGCAGGCCGGCGACCGGATCGAGGACAACCTCAACCCGGTGGGACGCGCCTACTACGGGTTCTCGACCCTGCTGTGCACGCCGGCATCGTTGTCGCAGGAGGTCGGGATGGCGCTCGGCGCGCAGGCCGGGGAGGCACGGATCCGCGACGTCGTCACCGCCGGCGGCCTGACCAGATTCCGCCGCGCGGCGCAGACGCCGTTCAACAACGTGTTCGAAGCCCGGCCATGAGCGTTCGCCCGCGCGATTAGGATCGCCCGATGGGCCGGACGGACACCGAGACGCCCGCGCGGCTACCGGACGAAAGCGGGTACGTGCAGCGGGGCGGCGTGCGGGTCTGGTGGGAGTCCTACGGGACCGGGGACCGCACGCTGCTGCTGCTGCCGACCTGGTCGATCGTGCACTCGCGCCTGTGGAAGGCGCAGATCCACTACCTGGCACGTCACTTCCGGGTGGTGACGTTCGACGGTCGCGGCAACGGCCTGTCGGACCGGCCGGACGATCCGGCGGCCTACGCCGATTCCGAGATGGTCGCCGACGCCGTCGCGGTACTCGACGCGGTCGGCGCGGGACGGGCGGTGGCCGTCGGATTGTCGTGCGGCGGGCGCTTCGCGCTGACACTCGCCGCCACGCACCCGGAGCGGGTCGGCGGCGTGGTGGCGATCGCCCCGGCGGTGCCGGAGCTGACGCCGCCCCACCCATGGCGCGACGAGCACGACTTCGAGGCGCAGCTGGACGTCTACGAGGGGTGGGCGAAGGAGAACCGCCACTACTGGCTCCAGGACTACCGAGACTTTCTGGAGTTCTTCTTCGCCCAGATGTACAACGAGCCGCACTCGTCCAAGCAGATCGACGACTGCGTGGCCTGGGGTCTGGACATCACGCCGGAGACGCTGCTGCTGACCGAGTGCGTGCCCCCGTTCGCCGATCGCGCCGCGGCCGAGGCGATGTGCCGGGCCGTCCGTGCCCCGGTGCTCGTGATCCACGGCGACCAGGACCAGCTCCAGCCGTGGGACCGCGGCGCCCGCGTGGCCGAGCTGACCGGCGGTCGGCTGGTCACGCTGGAAGGCACCGGGCACGGACCCCAGGCTCGTGATCCGGTCCGCGTGAACCATCTGATCCGCTCGTTCGCCAACGAGGTGTACGGGGCGCCGGCCCGCACCGAGCGCTGGGTCCGCGGTGGCTGCCGCCCGCGGCGGGCGCTGTTCGTCTCCTCCCCGATCGGGCTCGGCCACGCCTGGCGCGACGTCGCGATCGCCGATCAGCTGCGGCGGCGCGTTCCCGACCTGGAGATCGAGTGGCTCGCTCAGTCCCCGGTCACGACCGTGCTCAAGCGCCGCGGCGAGACGATCCATCCCGCGAGCGAGTCGCTGGCCAGCGAGTCCGGGCATTTCGATCGGGAGGCCGGCGACCACGAGCTCGACGCCTTCCGGGCGCTGCGTCGGATGGACGAGATCCTCTGTGCGAACTTCATGGTGTTCGACGACGTCGTCTCAGAGGAGGCGTTTGACCTGTGGATCGGCGACGAGGCGTGGGACGTTGATCACTTCCTGCACGAGAATCCCGAGCTCAAGACGGCGGCCTTCGCCTGGCTGACCGACTTCGTCGGGTTTCTCCCGCTCCCGGAGGGCGATGCCCGCGAGGCGGAGCTCACCGCGGACTACAACGCGGAGATGATCGAGCACGTCGAGCGCTTCCCCCGGATCCGCGACCGCGCGATCTTCGTCGGGGAGCCGGCGGACGTCGTCCCGGGCACGTTCGGCCCCGGCTTGCCCGAGATCCGCGCGTGGACGGAGCGCCACTACGACTTCTGCGGCTACATCCCGGCGCCCGGTGTCGCCGCGGCGACGGACCGTGAGACGCTCCGAGCGGAGCTCGGCTGGGGCCCGGCGGAGACGATCTGCGTCGTCGCGGTCGGTGGGACCGCCGTCGGCGCGCCGCTTCTGCGACGCGCCGGGCAAGCGCTGCCCGCCCTGCGCGAGCGCATCCCGGACCTCCGGATGATCGCCGTCACGGGACCGCGGATCGACCCCGCGTCGCTTCCCGCGTCGCCGGGACTCGAGCTCCGCGGCTACGTTCACGCCCTGCACCGGGAACTGGCCGCCTGCGATGTCGCGATCGTCCAGGGCGGCCTGACCACCGGGATGGAGCTGATCGCCGCCGGCACGCCGTTCGTCTCGATTCCGCTGGCGCGGCACTTCGAGCAGCGGCGGCACGTCCGCCACCGCCTTGAGCGCTACGGCGCGGGCGTCAGCCTGAGCTACGCCGACGCAACGCCGACCGCGCTGGCGGACGCGGTGGCGGACGTGCTGGCGCGCCCGGTCGAGTATCTGCCGGTGGCGGAGGGCGGCGCCGAGCGCGCCGCCGCGCTGATCGCCGAGCTGCTGTAGGCGACGGGGCCGCGCTCGAAGTCAGGCCACATCTCCTCGAAGTCGTGACGGAATCGTGTGGCCTACGCCTTGGTCGCCTCCGGCGCCTCGACGAACATCTCGCGCAGCACGGTCTTCTTGAACTTTCCAGTCGCCGTCCGCGGAATCTCGTCGATGAACTCGAATCGGTCGGGCAGCTGCCACTTGGCGTACTCGCCGGCAAGATGCTCACGCAACTCATCGGGCTCGGCGGTCGCGCCGTTGCGCAGCACGATGGCCGCCAGCGGCCGCTCGCCCCAGCGATCGTCGGGGATCGCGATCACGGCCGCCTCGGCGACGGCCGGATGGGACATCAACAGGTTCTCCAGGTCGACCGACGAGATCCACTCGCCGCCGGACTTGACCAGGTCCTTGGAACGGTCGCAGATCTTGAGATTGCCGCCGGCGTCGATCGTGACGACGTCGCCGGTGACGAACCAGCCGTCGTCGGTGAACTTCTCGGCGCCCTGGCCGCGGTGATACGCGCGCGCGACCCAGGGGCCGCGGACCTCCAGCTCGCCCATCTCCGCGTCGTCCCAGGCGATCAGCTCGCCGTCGTCCTTGCGCGCGCGGATCTCGACGAACGGCGAGGCCGTGCCCTGACGCGCGCGATACCGGTAGCGCTCGGGCTCGGGCGCGTCGTCGAGCTCGATCGGCGGGCGTGAGACGCTGCCCAGCGGCGAGGTCTCCGTCATCCCCCAGGCGTGGATGATCGTCAGCCCGTGCCGGTCGAACCGCTCAAGCATCGACTGCGGCGCCGCCGACCCGCCGACGATCAGGTGGTCCAGCGCGCTCAGGTCCCAGCGATCGGGCTCGGCCTCGATCGCCTCGAGCATCGCCATCCACACCGTCGGCACGCCGGCGGTGATCGTCACCCGCTCGTCGGCGAGCAGGTCGAGCACGCTGACCGCGTCGAGCTTGGGGCCGGGCAGCACCAACCCGGTGCCGATCAGCGCCGCGGTGTAGATCATCCCCCAGGCATTGGCATGGAACATCGGGACGACCGGCAACATCGTGTCGCGCCGCGACACGGACTTGACGTCCGGCAGCGCCGCGACGAGCGAGTGCAGCACCATCGAGCGGTGGGAATAGACGACGCCCTTGGGCCGGCCGGTCGTGCCCGACGTGTAACACATCGCCGCCGCCCGGCGCTCGTCGTCGGCCGGCCACTGCATCGGCTCGGCGGCGGCGAGCAGCTGCTCGTAGTCCAGGTAGCCGTCGGGCAGCGCCTCGTCGCCGTGGCGCACGACGATCACCTGCGAGAACGCGCGCGCGTCGTGGAACGCCTCGAACACGGGCAGCAGCGTCTCATCGAGGATGATCACCACGTCCTCCGCGTCGTTGACGATGAAGCCGAGCTCGTCGCGGTGCAGCCGCGGGTTCAGCGTGTGCAGCACCGCGCCCATGCACGGCACCGCGAAGTACAGCTCCAGATGCTCGGGCTGGTTCCACAGCAGCGTCGCGACCGGGTCGCCGTCGCCGATCCCGAGCTGCGCGAGCGCCGTCGCCAGGCGCTTGGAGCGCTCGATGCAGTCGCCCATCGTCATCTGACCGACGGACCCGTCGGGCCGGCGGAACGCTACTTTCTGGTGCCCTGAGAACTGCTCCGCGCGCCTGACCACGTTCGTCAGCGACAGCGGATAGTCATCCATCATCAGCGCTTCACGCATGCTCTCTCCCGTTTTTCGGCAACGACTCCCCGGCAGAGCGTACGGCAGCGGACCAACGCGGGCGCGAGGCGGCTATACGATCTGCGCCAGCGGGTTCTATCGGTCAGAGGAGCTGGCGCATGGCCTACGAAGTCCCGAGTGAATATCTCAAGCGTTACGGCGACCTGCTCGTCAACTATGCGCTGGGCGGCGGCGACGGGATCAGGCCCGGGGACGTCGTCTGCGTCCGCGGGCCCGAGAGCTCCAAGCCGCTGTACGCCGCGATCTGCCGCGCCGTGTGGCAGGCCGGCGGGAACGTCGTGCACGACTTCCAGCCTGACGACGACGCGTCGGTGAACCTGATGCGTGACTTCTTCGAGGTCGCCTCGCCTCAGCAGCTCGACTGGTTTCCCGAGGCCTACTACCGCGGCTCGATCGACCAGCTGGACCACCTCGCGTTCATTCTCTGCGAGCCTGACCCGCACGCGCTCTCAGACGTCGACCCGGCGAAGATGATGGCGCGGCAGAGCTCGTTCGCGCCGCTCGTGCAATGGCAGGCAGCCAAGGAGGCGGCCGGCGCGTTCACGTGGACGATCGGGCTCTACCCGACCGAGGCGATGGCGGCCGAAGCCGAGCTCACGCTTGAGCAGTACTGGGACGAAGTCGCCAAGGCCTGCTTCTTGGACGATCCGGACCCCAAGCGGCGCTGGCGCGAGGTCGCCGAGCGGATCGACACGTTCACCTCATGGCTGAGCTCGCTGCCAATCGAGCGGCTGCATGTCCACGGCCCCGACGCCGACCTGTGGCTGACGCTCGGCGAGCGCCGTCGGTGGGCCGGCGGCAGCGGCCGCAACATCCCGAGCTTTGAGTGCTACACAAGCCCCGACTGGCGCGGCACCGAGGGCTGGATCCGCTTCTCGGAGCCGCTGTACACCCATGGGTCGCTGAT
>Ga0302325_10013167_pt1 | contig 17673 bp, 13 predicted proteins | sample Palsa_T0_2_FD_201948 | JGI IMG/M metagenome (GOLD analysis project Ga0302325, IMG submission 201948) | Peat permafrost microbial communities from Stordalen Mire near Abisko, Sweden - Palsa_T0_2 | ecosystem: Environmental > Terrestrial > Soil > Palsa > Peat permafrost | place: Sweden: Abisko... | reverse complement strand
CGCCTACCGCGAGGCGGCGGAGATGCCGCCGCATCGGTTGATCATGCTGCGCCGCTTCTTTCAGGACTACAAGCAACTGGAGGGCAAGGCGGTCGAGGTCGACGAGATCCAGCCGGCCAGCGAGACCCATCCGATTATTGAAGATGCCTTGCACCGGTATAGCGAACAGCGCCGTAAAGGTTTTGACGGATTGAAACCGGGATAAAGGGCCCCGGCATCTCGGGTCGCCGGCATATTTTTCAAAAATCTTCATCCTTCTGAATAAAGTCGATAGACTTACTTGACATTAGCGGGGAACCGCTTTATATTCGGAGTCGTTCCCTTTCTGGCCTGCACTACTATTCGCCTGGTAGTGCGGGCCAACTTTTGAGCTTTAGCTTCCCTTTTCCCGCTCGTAAGGCGCCTGCATATAGCGGCGGGATTCCTCGATCGCGCCCTGGGTGTTGTCATTGGTCTGGATGGCCTGGCGGTATTCATTGATGGCGCGTTCACGCTGCCCGGTTACGTCGAAAATCTTGCCCAGTTGCAAGTGGCTCCAGACCTCGGTCCATCGCGGCTCGCCGTCGCCGTTCAGCGATGAGCGATACGCGTTCGCCGACGCCTGATAATTTTTCTGCAGGAAAAAAACTTCAGCGATTCGGTAGTGCGCGAGCGAACTGTTCTTGTTGACTTCGAGCGCCTTGTTGAACTCGGTCAGAGCGCCAGCAAGGTCGTTCTGCTGGATCAGACCCTGTCCCCGCAAGATGGAGGAGCGCAGCTTTACATCCCTGGAGTTCGACAAAACGCGATGGTCCGGGTCGATGGAGATCCGCCGCGGGCGTCCGAAGGTCTCGACTGAAAACGGAGAATCAGTGCCTACCACCTCAATGCGTTTCTCCTCCGTCCTTCCGTCGGTATCGATCTTCAAATCTACCGGCATGCGGAACAGGTCAAGATCCTGGCTGATTGCGCCCACAATGCGAAAGCCCTTGTTGTTGCCCAGCCGGTAGACCGTGTATTTGGCCTTGAATTCAGGCGCGCTGGTCGAATCCATCCACTGCGAATAGAACCAGATCAGTTTCTGGCCATAAATCTTCTCGGTAAGCACGCGGAAATCGTCCGTGCTTGCAGACTTGCCGCCATACTTGCTGGCGAAATCGCGCATAATCTCCAGAAATTTCTTCTCGCCTACAACCCAGCGCAGCATGTGCAGGATCATCGCGCCTTTGTCAGTCACGAGGGATTGGAATTCGGGAGAAAAATAATCCAGCTTGTCGGCGCTCGAGAGCGGCACGCTGTCATAGGCAAGCGCTCCGACCGACATGTCTTTGATCATCTCTTCAAGTCCCGCTTCGCCCGCCGCGGTCTCCACGTAGCAGGCTTCGGAGTAGCGCGCGAAGCCATCGCTGATCCACCAGTCGTCTTTCGACGCCGGACTCACCGAGACCCCCCACCACTGATGCGCAATCGTGTTGGAGAGCAACCGGTAGTTGATCTTCTCGGTGATTGCGCGACTGGACAGTGCCGCGATCTCCGGGGCCCAGGCCGAGGGAACTGTGTCATCCGGAAGTTCAACGATTTTCAACCGCGGTGACGGCGCGATCCCATATTGCGTAATGAAGTAGGTAAACGCCTTGACGGCAGTCGATGCGTATTCCGCGCCCAGATTCTGTTTGTTCGGCTTGAAGTAAACGTCTACATCGACACCCGCTTCATCGCTCTTGAACTGCTGGAAAGTGCCGGCGATGATTGTGCCCGGGAAACTCGGCTTGTCCCAAACAAAAGTAAAAGTCTTGGAGTTTGCTATCTCGGTGGCGGGCCTTTTGGCTGCCGATTTGGCGGTCGCCGGTGGTTCCTTCCCGCTGCCAATCGCCACCATGTGCACCGGGACGGTAACGTTGATCGTCGAAGTGAAGCGGTTGACGCCGTATCCGGCCACCGGAAACCACAGTCCGGAATAGAGCAGGTAACTGGTTTCCGGGCCGATATATGCGAGCTTCAACCCCGGAACCGGGCTGTCATCGGAACTTTCGAGCGTGCCTTCGTATTCGAAGTTGAAAGCGGTGCTCGAGTCCTTCGAAAGACCGCTGTTGAGGACAAAGCGCACCGTCGAATCCGACGTATTTCGCTCCGGACTGAGCGGCTTGTTAGCCGCATCCGTGAGCTTGGTAATGCGCAAATCGTTGTTCAACTGGAACACAGCCACGTTGATATCTTCGAGCGCCGTCACCTTAACCGATGCGCGCGCCGTAAGCTTGTGATTCTCTGGCAGGAGTTGAACGTCGATCTGGTAATCATCGACGCGCAGACGAGTTTTTTCGGCCGCCAACGCGGGCAGGACCGCGGCCAGGCAGAGACAAAAAGCGAAAGTTGAAACGACCGCCCGACGCGCTGGTCGAAAGTGGTAGAACTTCCTGTAAAGTCTCATGGGGAGCGCTACAGTTCCTATGATGTTGATTTTCCCGCAAAAGATGTAGTGGCGACAAGGGCGAGAGAAATATGTTCGGTCAAACCTGGCCACCCGGCGACCCGGTCATCCGAAAGCCCTGGTCGGCCCGTCCGGCAGCGCTGGCGCCGATTCATATCAGGAACAAGGTGCGAAGCATCGAACCGAAAGCCCTTCAGGATGCACCTCCGTGGCGGAGTGCGAAGCGGAAGCGCAACCATTCGCGAGACCGGGCCTCGGCCTAACCAATCATTTTCAAAATGATCTCGGCCGCTCGATCCGAAGGATGAGCCTCGCCGCGGCCGAGCGTGAGCCGCGCCTTTACGGCCGCCAATCGTTGCACCATGCGCGTTCGCGGATCGCCGTCTGGGATGATCTTGTTCATCTCGGTGACGATATTCTGCGCTGTGAAGGTGTGCTGCACCAACTCCGGGACAACCTGCTCCCCGGCAATCAGGTTGACCATGGCAAAGTAAGGAACCTTGACACGAGGCTTTCCGAGCGCGTAGGTCAGCGAGGAAACGCGATACACCATGGCAAAGGGAGTGTCCATAATGGCGGCTTCAACCGTAGCCGTGCCGCTGGCAATGATGGCGGCGCGCGAGTGAAAAAGAGCGGGCAGCGCACCAGAAACCAGATGAATATTCGCCGTGTTCGTCCTCGATAATCCGATCAATTCGCGAAAAAAAGCCAGATCGAGCGTGCGCGCCACCGGTAGCAGAAATTCATACGCACTGCCCATGCGGTCGGCTGCCTCAAGCACGGTCGGCAGATTCATCCGCACCTCTTTCTGGCGGCTGCCCGGCATCAGCGTTATCCAGGGCTTGGAGCTGTCAATGTGATTCTGACCGCCATAAGCGTCACGAGTAACCTCAGGTGCCGGAACACCGGCCAGTGGATGACCGACAAAGGTCGCGTCCACACCGCGGTCGCGATAAAATTTTTCCTCGAAGGGGAAAATCACCAGCGCCTTGTCGACGTATTTGCGAAGAAGCTTTACGCGCCCCTGCCTCCACGCCCAGAACTGCGGACAAACGTAGTAAACGACCGGAATGCCGCGCCTCCGCATCTGGCGCGCCACGCGCCAGTTGAAGGCCGGAGAATCGATGAGCACGGCGAGAGCAGGCCGCTTCTCATCCGCAGCTCGAATCAATTTTCGATAGAGGCCGAAAATCTTGGGCAGGTGGCCAAGAATCTCAGTGATGCCAACAACCGCAAGATCCTTGGCGTCAACAGTAATTTCGCATCCCGCGGCACGCATGGCTTCGCCGCCAGCGCCGAAAAAATCCAGCTCCAGGGCTTGCCTGGTGGCGGGGCCGAGCCCTGCCACCAAGGGTGAAGAAATGGCGCCCCGGCGCATGGCTTCGATCAATTGCGCGCCATACATTTCCCCCGAAGCTTCACCCGCGGAGATCAGAATTTGCACCAATGGATTGTAATGGTTACGGCAATCCCCAAAGCGTCGGCTTGGGCGGGCTCTAGTGGGCGAGTTGGCCGGCTTTGAATCCCGCAGCTGCCGGTGGCAATCTAACAGCCAAGCGTCAAGGACAAGAAGAGGGCAAGAGAGCACGCAGTTGTTGCATTCTGCCAATCCGTGCTAGCTTCAATTCCATTACCGCCATATTGAGGGACTATTGTCAAAAGGTTTAGTCATTGTCGAATCGCCGGCTAAGGCGAAAACGATCCAGAAGTATCTAGGCAAGGGATTCACGGTCGATGCTTCTTACGGCCACGTGAAAGACCTGCCCAAGAGCAGCCTGGGTGTCGATGTCGACGACAAGTTCGAGACCGAATACGTCGTCATACCCGGAAAAGAAAAGGTTCTCGCCAAACTGAAGAAGCTGGCGCTTTCGGCCGATCATATCTACCTCGCCCCTGATCCCGACCGCGAAGGCGAAGCCATTGCCGCCCATCTTGCCGAGGAACTTGGCCGGGAGCCCAACAAGAAAAAGAAAAAGAGCAGCAAAACCGGCAAAAACGGTAAAACGGCCAAAGGCGCGAAAGAAAAGATAGATGATATCGGGGATGACGCCCGCATCCGCCGCGTGACCTTCAACGAAATCACCCAGCGTGCCGTCAAAGCCGCGTTTGAGCACCCCCGCGACATTGATCGCCATCTGGTCGACGCGCAGCAGACTCGCCGCGTACTCGATCGCCTCGTTGGCTATCAGGTCTCTCCTTTATTGTGGGACAAAGTTCGTCGCGGCCTTTCCGCCGGGCGCGTGCAGACCGTGGCGTTGCGCCTGATTGTCGATCGCGAACGCGAAATCAAGGCGTTCGAGAAAAAAGAATACTGGACGATCGACGCCAATCTCGCGGCTGCAAAGCCTCCGGCGTTCGACGCCCGGTTCCTTGGCAAGGGTGACGAGAAAATCGAGATCACGAATGGCGAGGACGCGGAGAAAATCCGCGTGGCGCTCGAAACGGCCGACTGGGTCGTTCGCTCCGCAGAGAAAAAAGAACGCCGCCGGAATGCGACTCCGCCATTCACCACCAGCAAGCTGCAGCAGGACTCTTCGCGCAAACTGCGCTTCAGCGTGAAACGCACCATGATGATCGCGCAGCGTCTCTACGAAGGCGTCGAACTCGGGGACGAAGGTCTGGTCGGCCTGATCACCTACATGCGAACCGATTCGACGCGAGTCGCGCCCGAAGCGATCACGGAAGTGCGCGAGTATATCTCGGAATCCTACGGCGCACCGTACCTTCCCGATTCTCCCAATACATATAAGGAGAAGAAAGAGGCGCAAGCTGCGCACGAGGCCATTCGCCCGACCTCGGCGGCACGCCATCCCGACCAGGTCAAACAATATCTCCAGGAAGATGAATTCAAGGTTTACAAACTGATCTGGCAGCGTTTCGTTGCCTCGCAGATCACTCCCGCCGTGTTCGACCAGACCTCGGTCGACATCGACGCCAAATCCGGCAATGACGTCTTCTGGTTTCGCGTCACCGGATCGGTCATGAAATTCGACGGCTTCCTCAAGGTTTACGAAGAGTCCAAAGACAGCAAGGACGAGGAAGACGAGGAGCTGAAGCACAAGCTGCCGCCCCTCGAAGCCGGGCAGAAGTTGACGCTCAAGTCGTTGCTTCCTGAACAGCATTTCACCGAACCGCCGCCGCGCTTCAACGAAGCATCTCTGGTGAAGGAGCTGGAGGAACGCGGCATTGGCCGGCCTTCAACCTACGCCACGATTCTGAGCACCATCCAGGAGCGTATGTACGCGCAGAAAATCGGCGGCAAGTTTGTGCCCACCGAGATTGGGCTGGTTGTCACCGATCTGCTGGTCGAGAATTTCAAAGACATCTTCGACTTCCAATACACGGCGCGGCTCGAAGAAGATCTCGATGAGATTGAAGAAGGCAAGCAGACAGGAACCGGCGCATTGACCGACTTTTACAAGAAGTTTTCCAAGGATCTCCGATACGCGGAGAAGCACATGGAAAACATCAAGCGTATGGAGAAGCCCACCGACGAAAAATGTGAACTCTGCGGCTCGCCGCTCGTCATCAAGTGGGGCAAGCATGGCTCCTTCTATGCCTGCAGTACCTACGACAAGGAAAATCCGGACACCTGCAAGTTCACCAAAGAAAATCCCATCAATTTGCCGGACCTCGATTCGGCCGACATCCAGGAGACGGCGCAAGAGGAATATTGCGAAAACTGCGGACGCGTCATGGTGCTGAAGCGCGGTCGCTTCGGCCAGTTCATGGCCTGCACCGGCTATCCCGATTGCAAGACGACGCGGCGGCTCGATCAAGGCAAGAAAGTTCCCGACATTCCGCTCGATGAAACCTGTCCTCTGTGCAAACGCAACCTGATTCTTCGCCACGGCCGATTTGGCGAGTTCACTTCCTGCAGCGGGTATCCCGAATGCAAATATGTGAAGCAGAACTTCATCGGCGTGAAGTGCCCGGAATGCAAAGATGGCGAACTGGTTGAAAAGCGCGCGCGCAAAGGCAACACTTTTTACGGCTGCGGAAATTATCCAAAGTGCAAATTCACTTCGGCGGCGAAACCCGTTCCTGAGAAATGCCCGGACTGCGGAAATGAATATCTGGTGGAACGTATCCGCAAAGATGGAGTGGTGATTGCGTGTCCGAATAAGGAATGCGATTACGAACGCGCCGTCGAAGGCGCGACGGCTGACATTTCGCCAGCCTGATAAAACTCCGGGCCGCGTTTCAAAGGCACATCCAGTCCAAACCTAACGAGGCGAAAAATATGGCAAAAAAAGCGACCGCGCAAGATGCAGAGCTGATCATGAAACTGTATGACTTGCGCCGGGAAGCAGAAATGCGCAAGGCAAGAAACTGGTTCGCCGTGGACTTCTGGCCACAGAGCGCCGCAGAGCTAATAAAAATTGCCGGTGCGTTCCCCAGCCAGGAAAACTCCTGGATTCGCCAGGTCGGCGGCTATTGGGACATGGCTGCTTCATTCGTGCTGCGCGGCGCGCTAAACGAAGATCTTTTCCTCGAACCCGGATGCAGTGGCGAAATGTTTTTTGCTTTTGCTAAAATCCATCCCTTCCTGAAGGAATTTCGCGAGAAATTCAACAATCCTGAAGCCTTCGCCAACATCGAAAAAGTTGCCACCGGATCGAAGTTGGCCCGCCGCCGGCTGGAGCGCATTTCGAAAGATATCGAGGCTCGCCGCAAAGCGATGGCCAAGCCCGCGAAAAAAGGCTGATCGCACCTGGGTTTTCGCCTGTCGTGGCGCGCACGTTGCCCTTACCGCCCATCTGCTATTCTTGAATGCGTTGTGCGGATGCTCTGGTGGTTCCTCATACTGGGAGTCAGTGCCACGGTGGTGGTGTTGGTCGCTCTTACGCTCTATATGCGGGTCCGCACGCAAATGAAGCGCTCAGCGGTCAGCCGAACCGAGATCGAGAGTCTCGACCACGTGTCGCCGCCTGAACCCTGACAACGGTTTTATCCGCAGGATTTGTGCGCACCGGAAAGGGAAGTCATGTTGAGATCAGGAATTCAAGTCTTCAGCTCGCGGTCCCAGACCGGCAGCCGCCCGATTGATTGGCGCAAGGAATGGGCCAAGCAGGCTGCCATTGTGGTCGCCGCCAGCTTCTTCGTCGCCTTGTGCGCGCGCGCGACCCTGCCGCTGCCATTCACACCAGTCCCGCTGACGCTGCAAAATTTCGGGGTTCTCACCGTCGGCTTGCTGCTCGGTTCGCGTCGCGGTTTTGCGGCGCTGGCGCTCTACCTCGCCGAAGGCGTATGCGGAATGCCGGTGTTCAGCCCCGCAATTCTGGGCAGCGGCATAACTCATATCCTTGGCCCGACCGGCGGTTTCCTGATGGCGTATCCGCTTGTAGCTCTCACCGCGGGCTGGATCTATGAGCGGAGATCAACCAAGAGCCAGAGCCGTTTCGCTTGGGCCGCGCTGTCCTCCACAGCCGCCGAGTTGGTGTTATTCGCCGGCGGACTGGGTTGGCTCGCTCTACTCACGCACTCGGTTTCGCTCGCGATCAAGTACGGCCTCTACTGGTTCGTTTTCGCGGAAGTCATCAAGGTGCTGATGTCTGCCGCCGTCGCTGCTCGCTGGCAGCAACGGCCGTCTGCGCAAGCGTAAAAGAGAAGGATCGGATCGGACGTTTCTTCAATGTTGATCTTTGGAGATTGGGGCGGTCGAATCTTATGACTCAAGTATCTTCTTCCGTTCGTGAGATCACCGTGGCCCACAGCCCCGACTCTGACGACGCCTTCATGTTTTACGGATTGGCCACGAATAAGGTTCGCGTGCCCGGACTGAAATTCAGCCACACACTCTGCGATATCGAGACGCTGAATCGTCAGGCCCAGGACGGCGTCTATGACGTAACTGCGATTTCGTTCCATGCTTTTCCTTACATACAGGAAAACTACACGCTGATGTCATGCGGCGGCAGCGTTGGCGACGGCTATGGTCCCATGCTGGTCTCAATGCGGGCCTTCGCGCCGGACGAAATCAAGCACAAGAAAATCGCGATACCCGGCAAACTCACCACCGCCTATTTGGCGCTGGAGCTGTTCGCACCCGGCATCGAGGTCGAGGTCGTCCCCTTCGATGAAATCATTCCACAGATACTGGAAGGCAAGTACGAGGCCGGACTCATCATCCACGAAGGCCAGCTCACCTACGACAAATCCGGATTGCACCGCATCCTCGATCTCGGCAAGTGGTGGCACAAGGTCACGGGACTGCCCTTGCCCCTGGGCGGAAACGCCATCCGCCGCTCCCTTGGCCCGGAAATGATGGCAAGCGTTACCCAGGCCTTGCGCGAGAGTATTCAGTACGCCATCGATCACCGCGAAGAAGCCCTAAGTTACGCCATGCAGTTTGCCCGTGATCTCGATGCCCAGCTGGCGGATAAATTCGTCGGCATGTACGTCAATGAGCGCACCCTCGACTACGGGGAAGATGGCAGGGAAGCCGTGCGCCGATTGCTTGAAATGGGGCATAAGGCGGGGATTATTCCGCAGACGCCGCGGGTGGAGTGGGTGTAAGCGAGGCTCTGCTCGGCTGATCGGATCGCTTCCTACCTGACCCGTTCCGGAAACGAAAACACCGGATCAATATCCACCGGCAGATCCGAAGCGGCCTGCAGCGACGCCTTCAACTCCGCCGGCATAGTGTCGTACTTCTTGAACCAGTTCTCAGCCCGCGACCGGTCTCCTGTAGCCTCAATCTCGAGCAGTTCTTTCGCCAGATCGGCGATGGCGCCCGGCGTCTTCTCGTAGTCAATCACGTACTTACCGCTGGCGACGCGGCGAATCGCGTCGCGCTCCGAAAGATAGTTGAACTCCATCATCTCCGCCCGCCCGTGCGCCTCGGCCGTTCCGAAGCGGACGGTCCGAAAAATTCCACCCACATACGAGGCGTAATACTCATCCAGCTTTTCTTTCGGCAGCGCCTCGTGATCGACGAGCCACTTCAAGGCAAACATCCCGGTCACATCGGCCTTCGCTTCCTCGAGACCGCTGAAGGCTGGGCCGATCGCCGCCCGTATATCAGTTTTTCCGGCCGGCGTGCGCGCGAATGCCGGACCCAGTCCGTGACAGATCTCATGCATGATTGTGAATTGCAGATAGCCTTCGCCCGAAACTTTAGCGGCCTGCTCCGGTTCCATCAGTCTGCGCGCCACCGGCAACACGATGTAGTTCACCCGCGCATCCATAAAATTCTTGAAGAAAAGCTTCTTGCTGCCCTTCTGCTCATGCACTCGCGCATCGTTCGGCAGATTATCGGCCACAGCCTGATACCCATGAGTCAAGTCCCCTGCCCGAAACGGGGCGTCCATCACTTCCATCGGTGTCTGCAGTCCATGCTTCGAGGGCCGATCCGCCGCCGCCAGCGGCAACGCGTCCTGAATTTGCGGTACGTATTGTTGAAAGAGCTGCAGCTTTTTGCTCTCGCGCTCATTGCGAACCATCACCGCCGCGCCGTAGGAACCTTTGACGCCCAGCAGTCCGTCCAGATACGTTTCATAAGGCGCAAAGATGATGTCGAACTTCGGATTCTTCAAATCGAGCCAAGCCAGATCACTCGGAAAATAGGCGTCGCTCAGTAAAGCGTCAGCGCGCAACCGAAGAAACTTCGCAAAAGCAGGATCACTGCTGAGCGCCGCCGCTGCTCGCAGAGCCTTTGCCGCCGGCTCGAGAAAAGCGCGAAACGCGATGTGATAGGGAACCGCCTCGAGCTTGCCCTGCTGCCAGCGCACGATCGTGAATTGATCGTAGATCGCCGCCCTCTGTTCCGGATGTTCCTTGACATATTGCTCCGCCTGATCTCGGGTCAGGTTCGCGGGATAGTACCCCCGCCCCGGTGGCAGCGGCTCGCTGCCGACAAACGGCTTATCCTGATCGATCAGATCGTACCGGGAAGCGTTAATCCAAAGATAGCGTCGCAGGTCGATGTCGCGCGAGTTTCGGCTCGCGGCGAGGGACTGGTACAGAGTAAGGGCGTCCGGGTCACTTTGCCGCCAGTAAATGCTTTCCAGATAGCTGCAAGCTTCTACCAGTTTACGAACCAATTGCTGCTCGCGGGCGCTCAGACCGGCAGTCCGAAACGGCATTTGCACGCGCCGGAACTTGGCCAGGCGTTCCGCGATGTCAGGCGCGACGTTCAAGCTGGCGGGCGCGCCGTCTTTCGCCGCGGAACCGACCATGGTTCGGGTTTTCTTTTCTTGTACTGCACCCATGGTCGACATAACGAGGATGACAAACAGAAAAAGCCCCCCAATCAGAGAATGAGAAACATAAGTTTTGCTATGACCAGCCTTCATAGGGAGACAAGTCTATCAAAACCGCGAATAGCATCCCGCCAGCCGTTATCATGAAGGAATGCCTTTAGAGGATGGCGCCCAGACTCTGCTCATCGATGCCGATGACACCCTCTGGGAAAATAACATCTATTTCGAACGGGCGATCGCCAGATTCATCTCGTTCCTCGACCATCGCGAGCATTCGCCCGAGGCGGTTCGTCTGGTGCTGAACGATGTGGAGCGCGAATCTGTCGTCAAGCACGGCTACGGCCTGCACAGCTTCGCGCACTCGCTGGTTGAAACCTTCGAGAAGCTGACGGTTGATCCGATAACGCCCGAGTTACACGAACGCATTCACAGCTTTGCGCACCAGATCGCCGATCATCCGATCGAGATTCTTCCCGGCGTACCCGAAACCCTTCACTATCTCGGCACTCGTCACCATCTCATCATGATGACCAAAGGAAATCCGGCGGAGCAATCCGGCAAAGTCGAGCGCTCGGGATTGAAGAGATATTTTTCCGCGATTGAGATCGTAGCCGAGAAAGACCAATCGACTTATCGCTCCGCCATTGCCAAATACGCGCTCCCTGCCAACACGACGTGGATGATTGGCAACAGCCCAAAATCCGATATCAACCCGGCTCTGGCAGCGGGGTTGCACGCCGTTTTTGTACCGCACGGCAATACGTGGATTCTCGAACACGAGGAGCTCGCGACCGCGCCGCGATCGCAACGCCTGTTGGTGGTAGACCATTTCGGTCAACTCAGGGAACACTTTTAAGCTGCTCGTGGTCGTATGCTGCAACACAAGAGACACAGGCCGGGATTCCGGAATTTATTCCGGTCCCGGCCTGATCTTCTATCAACTTTGATCCGACTTAGTGAGTTGGGTCAGGGCTGGCCTTGGCGGTGGTTGCCGCCGGCGTTGACGCCGCGGCAGTGGTCGCTGCCGGGTTGATGGTTGAGTTATACCGCACGAGCCGAGGATAGAACGGGGTTACCTCAAACGGCATCTTGTCGCGCGCCGAAGTAATCGTTACCGGTTGGGCCTTCACGATTTCGACCCGGTCGTCCCAGGGGCTTAACTTTACCCGTCCACCGAGGGGCAGCGCAGCGATCTGGTCCAGTTTGTTCCAGTCGAGCGCCGGAGCGGAAGCGGCAAGGGCCGCCATCCGCGTCACCCTGCCATTCTCCGCGATGTTATTGCCGAGATGCGCCTGCAGGAGAGCGCTCAATTGCGGAGCGCGTGCATCCAGGGCTTTGATAAAGAGTCCGGCAGAGTCGAGTTTCTGCGCATAGGGTGAGTTGCGCAGCAGTTCGATGGCTTTCTTGTCGGCTGCCGCTTCTTCCTCAGGAATATGTTTGAATCCGAAGTTCTGGTAAGTTCCCTCGTCCGAGAACAGCATCCGGTCGTTGAACGCGTACTTGCTGCCCAGGTTATGCCCCAGAACAATGTGTGCGAGTTCGTGTGAAAGCACCATGGCCAGGCTGCCTTCATCGGGAAGCACGTCGATAAAACCGCGACTCAGTACGATTGTGTTGCCGACGCTGAATGTCTCGAGAGGCGAGGTCGTAAGTACCCGCGTCCGGACCGGCCGCGGCAGTTCGATGTTGTTCGTTATCTCGATGTTATTGACAACGGTTTGCAGGATCTTATCGAGGTCACCCTCCGGTGCCAGCAGCCCCGCACGCTGCAAGCGTTCGAGGACATTGTCTTCAGCCTGTTGCTGCCATTCGCGCTCGGCGGCCAAGGGCGTCGCATCCTGTTCAGCTGGCGTGTCATCCTTCACGCTGTCAACACGAATGTTGGTAAGTTCGTCGTTTTGGCTTCCGGGCTTGAGGTTATATCCCCATAGGCGGGTCTGCGCTTTGAACGCGATCTTGTTTTTTGCTCCTGCTGTGAAATCGCCTTCTTCGCTGTAAATATAGGCCGGCACCCAGAAACCTGGAGTCAGATTCAACCGCCAGCTATCCATGTGGAAGTAATAACTGTTGCGAGGGGCGCGCGAGTAAGTGCCGTTCAGCCGGACGATGCTGAAGTCCTGGTCCTCGACCCAGATGCGGCCGAGAAAGCGCCCGCGCCCCGCAGTTTTCTTTGGCGTCACATCGAACACGATGCAGCGCACGTCTCCGAGGAATTCACGGCGGCTGTAATGGAAATTGTAGTGCTGCCGATCGAAGTCATTGCGGTCGGCGAAGATCATCCAGGAGAAACCGAGCGGCTGATACTGAAACTTGAACTTCTTCGTGAGGCCGCCCATGAGGCGCTTTTCCATGCTCTCGCCTTTGTTTTCATCCCGGAGAAAGTCGTTTCGGTCGATGGAGTCCGATAGGTCCATGCGTCCGAGAAAGTAGCGGTCGCTCTGGGGAACCGGCCCGAGCTGTGCATCCTGGGTGAGGTTCTGCAGGTAGGTTTCCACGATGGGCGTACGCGACGATAAGAACTTGACGAGGTCTTTCTCACGCACAACCACCCGATCGACGACCTGATCCATCGTGGTCGGAGGCGCCGGAGTCGACTGCCCTTGTGCCGCGCTCGGCTGCGTCGCTGCGACCGGCTGTGAATTCTCCGGTGTGGGTGTTGAATCTTGCGCGGCCGCCGTCATTGTCACCGCCAGCAGAACCCCCATCATCCAGTTGACATAGTTTGTAACTATTGACATAACTCTTCTCTCCAGTTTCAATACGCCAATTCAAATACCACGTGCACGACTGCTGTCGAATCGATTGCCTGCCCGTCCCGCATAGCTGGCTTGAACCGCATCTTGTTAGCGGCGGCGACGGCTGCTTCATCCAGTCCGTGACCGAGGCCGCGGACCACGCGATTTACATGCAACTGTCCGTTGGCAGCGAACTCCACTTCGAGCAGTACTTCGCCTTCCAGTTGCAAACTTCTCGCTTCGCTCGTGTAAACCGGATTCGGCTTGTAAGTGATTTCGACCGAAGATCTCGAGGGACCACTCAGCGGTTGAACGTGCGCCGTGTTCTGCGCAACTTCCTGTGAGCCGAAGCCCGAGCTTTGCACCCCGACGCTTCCGCGACCGCCGCTGCGTCCGTCTCCGGATCCCCCCGTTGCGACGCTGCTGCCGAAGTTTGCGCTCGCAACCGTTCCCTTGATTCCGTTCGCGCCACCCGAGCCGTTGCCTTGTCCCTGCCCCACCGGCATGTCGAACGAACCCGCGGCGGATGCGATCAACTTGCCATTTGCCTTGCTCTTATCGCTCGGCTTCAGCCCATTCGGATCACCGAATCCACCTGTCTGCACCTTCGCGCTCGGTGCATTTACCGTCGGAGTTACCGCACTGCCTTCGAACGCGCCGGTATGAACCAGCACCGGGCGCGCCCCGCTCGCTTCCTTGAACTTCACGGCAGAGAAATTGGCCATTGCCACCTTGGGTGGCACAATTTCTTGCGGATGTTCTTTCTTCGCCCGGACTTCGCGCGGGACGACCAGCTTCGGGGCCCGTAACACCCGAGGCGCCGGCAGCAACTTGACAGGCAACGCCTTCACCTTCAGCTTGGGTTGTCGCTCCGGCCGCAATGGCGGGAGGGGTACCAGTTCCGTGACGTGATAATTCGAATTTATAAGCAGCGTATCGGGGAAAATGATCCCGAATAGAAGCAAAAGCAGAACCAGGCAACTGAGCATTCCGTAACTGGCGACGAAGGTCCGCCAGTCCCACTTCTTTTCAGGCAAAAGGCCGAGTTCTAGACTGCATGCTTCCGTTGACATCATGACTCCAAAGGGGCCCAAGCTGGGGGACGGCGCTCAGGGGTGGAAGCTTCACCTTATGGGAGATTAGGCAGGGGGTAAACGTGTCGCCTGCGCCTGTCCTTTGGTAACCGGCACGCAGACTCAGCGGATTACCGAAGGGTGGCCGTACGGCGCCTCGCAAAAAAGTAAAAGACCGGGATGCCCGCCAGCATCACCAGGCATCCGCCCGCAGAACTCTTCAGATTGTCGGTGAAGGTGTAGTAAAGCAGTGCAGTCGAAGCGAGGACGAACAATGCCGGAACCACCGGATATCCGAGGACGCGGTAGGGCCGTTCGAGATTCGGTTCCCGTTGTCTGAAAACGAACACAGTGCTGGCAGAGATCATGTAAAAAAGCCACTCCGCGAAAATGGCCAGCGAGAAGAATTGCCGGAAACTGCCCCCGAGCAGCAAGAGAATCATCGCCAACGCGCATTGCACAACGATTGCGACCGATGGCGTATGGAAATGGGGGTGAACTTCCGCAATCGCCTTGAAGAAATACCCGTCGCGTGCGGTCGCGAATGGCACCCGGGCTCCGCTCATGATGGTGCCGTTCAAGGTCACCAGCATGGAAATTGCCATGCCCGCCGATACCAGGCTGGCGCCCGCGCGTCCCAGAACAAGCGAGACGGCGTCCGACGCGGGCCGCTCGGAAGCCGCAACCGCCGACGCCGGCAGCACATACTGCACGGCCGCGTTCACCAGCATGTAGAGCGCACCCACGGTTGCCACGCCCCAGATCAGCGACAGCGGAATGTTGCGCTGCGGATTGCGTATCTCGCCCGCCACCATATTCAGGTCGTTCCATCCGTCGTACGCCCACAGCGCAGCCACCAGAGCCGCGAAAAATCCCGCCACGCCGCCCTTCGCCCCCGCGAACTCGGAAGCGAAATTCGCCCAGGTTCCTCCCCGATAAGAAAAACCGACCACCACAATTCCGAGGATGATCGCAACCTTCAACAGTGTGAACAGAAACTGAAATTCTCCCGCCCGGCGCACGCCGATGTAGTTCAGCCACGAGATCACAACCGTCGCCCCAATCGCCACCAGTTGTCCGTAGTTAACGGTGAAGGGATGCGAAATGAAGGAGTGCGAGAAAAAAGCAAAAATGGGAAAAGTTTCCAGTATCCGCACGAGGCCAGTGGTGATCGTGGCAATCGACGCCGGTTTGGCGATCAGAAACCACGTCCAGGAATACAAAAATCCCGCGAGCGGTCCGTAGGCGTCGCGAACATAAACATACTCGCCACCGGCCTGCGGTTTCATAGCGCCCAGTTCGGCGTAAGTAAGCGCGCCGAAAAATGAGAGCACCCCGCCAACGACCCAGGCGAGATAGACAAGCTGCGCCGACCCGACCGCCTGCATCATCTCGGATGGAACAAGAAAAATTCCGCTCCCAATGATCGTACCGACCACGACCGCTCCGGCATGCGATAGACCGAGGTCGCGCGCCAGTTCCGGCCTCGACACAGTTCTTGTGTTCATTATGGATTTACGAGTTGCAAGATTCTAACCGGAAAGTGGGCGGCGTTCGCAGAGAAAATCCGGACGTGGCGATGAGCCATGGCCCTTCCGTTGCCGTCGCTCAAGGTTCTGACGATTCTGCTTCGGCTCGAAAGGACAAGCTGCTGAAGTACCCAATTCCGAAGGTCACGCAAGTCCCGATTGCCACCCACCAGGTGAAGGCCACGTGCGACCACCGCCACAGATACAGCTCCGTCGACAATCCGAAGAGCATGCCGACCAGCGCGCCACGCTGATTGCCGCGCCGGGTAAGCACTCCGAGCAGAAACACTCCGAGCAATGCGCCGTAAGCGACGGAGGTGATTTGCAATCCGACTTCCACCACACGTCCCGCCCGGTGCAACGCCAGCATAGCGAGTGCGAACAGCACCAGCGCCCATCCGACAGTCGCCAGCCGCGCCAGCCGCAGCCGCGACGCTGCGCCCACAGCCGGACGAAAACGCAGATAGAAATCCATCATCGAACTCGATGACAGGGAGTTCAGCGCCGCGCTGAGGTTCGACATTGCCGCGGCCAGAATTGCCGCGATCAAAAGTCCTGCGATCCCACGCGGCATCCGGCTAACGATGAACGTCGGATAAATCCGATCTGCACGCCCAAACGTTGCCGCCGGAACGCGGTAATAGGCAAACAGCATCACGCCCACAAAAAGAAATAACCCAAACTGAAAAAATACCGCGATTCCGCTGGATAACAGCGCCAGCGCCGACTGCCGCTGATTCCGCGCCGCCAGCAACCGCTGAACAATAAGTTGATCGGTGCCATGGCTTGCTGTGGTAAAGAACGCACCGCCGATGATCCCCGCCCACAGCGTGTAGGGTTTGGCAAAGTCGAAGTAGGGCCAGTGTGCCCAAGCCACGCGATCGAAAATGTGATAGTCAAACACCTGGAACTTGTGCAGCCCGCCAGCGGTTGCCGCCACCGAATCCCATCCCCCCGGAACAAGATGCAGAATCGTAACCAGGCCCACCAGCGTCCCGCCGACATAAATGAAAGTTTGCACCACATCCGTCCAGATGACTGCCGCCAGCCCGCCTTCAAACGTGTAGATCAAAGTCAGCAGCGTGATGATCGCGATCGAAGCAATCTCTCCCGTGCCCAGCGCAATCGAGACGACGATCGACACTGCATAGACGCGCACGCCCTCCGCCGCTGCTCTGATCAGCAAAAATAGCCCGGCCGTCACGGTGCGCAGCTCGGAACCAAACCGCCGTTCAATCAGTTGATAAGCCGTATAGAGCTCGCCTCGAAAATACTGCGGCAGCAGCACGAAACTGATAATGACGCGCCCGATGATATATCCCATCACCCATTGCAAAAAAGTGAGATTCGAATCGTAGGCGAGACCTGGAATACTGATGATGGTGAGCGTGCTAGTCTCGGCCGCCACAATCGAGAGCGAAATCGCCCACCAGGGAATATCGCGGTCGGCAAGAAAGTAGTCGCGCATCGTGCGCTGCCGCTTGCGAAACCGCAACCCAAAGAGCGTGATCCCAGCCAGGTACAACGCGATAATCAGCAGGTCGACCGGCTCCAATCCCAAGCGATTCCTTTCAATCCAGGACACGGACGCAACCCGGTCGAGTCCCGGCAGGCGAGCAAGAGTTTCGCAGCATTGTACAAGCACGCCGCGTGATCGAGACATTGAACCGATAACGTCGATCCCATCACGTCGAACCTGTGTTAGAACTAGCGCGATGGCCTACT
>Ga0302325_10013165_pt1 | contig 17677 bp, 16 predicted proteins | sample Palsa_T0_2_FD_201948 | JGI IMG/M metagenome (GOLD analysis project Ga0302325, IMG submission 201948) | Peat permafrost microbial communities from Stordalen Mire near Abisko, Sweden - Palsa_T0_2 | ecosystem: Environmental > Terrestrial > Soil > Palsa > Peat permafrost | place: Sweden: Abisko... | reverse complement strand
ATTCGGTTGCTGCGCCACCTGGACCGCTACTACAATCTGTTTCTCGACGAAGGGGCCGCGCCGATTTTGCGGAGGTTCGCCGAAGTTTCGAGTTACTTCCAAGGAAAGCGGGTGCAAATTACCACCTCAATCGAGACGTTCGCCGGAACGACGGCCGGTTTGGAGCCGAGTGGCGTGCTCCGGGTAATGCGCGATGATGGCGGCGGCCTGGAACTGATTCTTTCCGGTGACGTGGCGGAGGCCAAGTAATGCTGCTGACGCTCGACGTGGGCAACACCAACACCGTGCTTGGCGTATTTCGCGGCAAAGACTTGGTCGCGAACTGGCGCCTTTCGACGGCTCGCGACCAGACCATCGACGAATATGGAATCCTGACGCGCGATCTGTTCACGCTGGCGCAGCTCGAACCGCGCGAAATTGGCGGCGTAATCATCAGTTCGGTGGTGCCACAGTTAAATTCGATTCTCGCGGGGATGGCGGACCGCTATTTCAGCAAGAAGGCGTTATTCGTCGAGCCGGGGATTAAGACCGGAATGCCAGTGCATTACGAAAATCCCGCGGAGGTGGGCGCCGATCGCATCGTCAACAGCGTGGCGGCGTTTGAAAAATATGGCGGGCCATGCATCATTGTGGATTTTGGAACCGCGATAAATTTTGATGCGGTTTCCGCGAAGGGAGAGTACATGGGAGGCGTGCTGTCGCCGGGTATCGGAATTTCCGCTGATGCGCTGTTCGCGCGCGCCGCTCGCCTTTTTCGCGTCGAGATTAAAGACCCAGGAAAAATCATCGGCACGAATACGGCTGCATCCATGCAGGCCGGACTTTTTTATGGTTACACCGACATGGTGGACGGAATCCTGACGCGCATGAAGAAAGTGATGGGCGAGAAAACCAAAGTGATCGCGACCGGCGGACAGGCGGCGCTAATCGGCGCAGGCTCGCGGCACATCGAAACCGTGGATGAATTTTTGACCTTGGAGGGTTTGCGTTTGATTTGGGAACGCAATCTCGTGGCGCCGAATCAAGCTGGCTCCGCCGCCAAGAAACAGGCGGTAAAGCTGAAAGAGGCGGACGGGTCTTAGACCCAGCCCTACAGATCGTTGAGCGAAGTGGTGCGGTTCCGCATGGATTCCTTCAACTATTTCAATTATTTCACGGAGATCGAGGAATATTTCTGGCGGAAGCGCGGCGCGCACCTGCTGGTCTCTCCGCTGGATTGGGCGATCCTCGAAACCTGGCAGAAAGCGGATATTCCCGTGGCGGTGGTGCAGAAAGGAATCGACCGTGCGTTTGAGAGTTGGGATAGGTCGCGGCGCGCGGCGGGCGGACGGCAACTGAAGAGTCTAGCGTATTGCGTGGACGCCGTGCTGGACGCGGCGACGGAAGCGCAGGAGGCGGCCGCGGGATCAGGACCTGAAATCAAATCCGCGCGAGCGACGCAAGAGCCATTTTCGCGTGACGAGCTGCGCAGATATTTCGAGCGCAACGTAAAGCGTCTCCGTGGCTCCGCTGAAAAACAAAAGGCAATCGCCGCTCCGGGGCCCCAAGGACTCGCCACGCGATTTCAGGATACTGCCACAAAACTCGAGGAATTTCTGCCGCTACTCGACATTCCCGGGATGCTGGACCTCGAAGACCTGGAACGGCGGCTGACGGTGCTTGAAGAAAAACTTTCTGCCGCGCTGTCCGTGGACGCCGACGACGAAGCGATGCTGGCGATACGGCGGGAAATGGATCGTTCGCTCGCGCCGTATCGGCGTAAGATGTCCGCGGAACAATTGGGGCAACTCGAACGCCAGTACTTGCAGAAAAGGCTTTTCGAACATTTCGAAGTACCGCGCTTGAGCCTTTTTTATCTTACATAGGAGTTCTTTGTTTGGCGGCTCAGTTTGTCCTGACGCCGAACCAATCCGCTTATGACCGACGTTACGATCGAAAAACTGATTTACGGCGGCGAAGGCCTGGCGCATCACGATGGCTCGACCGTCTTCGTTCCGTTCGTTTTGGCAGGTGAAATTGCGAATATTACGCCCGTCGAACAGAAAAAGAAATTCATCCGCGCGCGTGTGAACAGGATTGTCTCGCCTTCGCCCGACCGAATCGCACCAAAGTGTCCGCACTTCGGCACGTGCGGCGGGTGTGATTACCAACACATTTCTTACGAGCCTCAACTGGAATTCAAAAAGGAAATCCTACGCGAGACTTTGCGGCGTATTGGCCGAATCGACTGGTCCGGCGAAATTACCGCGCACGCCTCCCCGCCGTGGGCCTACCGCAACCGCGCGCAATGGAAAGTGCGACCGTTGGACGCATCCGCTGATACTGAGCCGGTCGAAGGACCGGAAGGAAAGGCCAAGCTCGGCATCGGCTATTTCAAGGCGAACACGACGGCGCTTTGCGCGGTTGAAACTTGCGAAATCATCTCGCCGCTCCTGCTGAAGGCCCTTCTGGCCTTGCGCGCAGCGCTCGCCGCCGGTGAATTGCCGCGCGGGCTGCGCGAAATCGAGGCTTTCGTTAACGCCAGCGATTCCCAATTGCTGCTGACAGCAACGTTTTCTGGTTTCCCTTCGCGCGCCGCGGAACACGCGCAGACATTTCGACGTATCGTGCCGGAGATTACGAGCCTGTTGTTTCACGATCCCACCCGCGATCGCATGGAGCTGTACGGACCGGGTTACATCGAATACGAGGTTGCGGGCACGCCGTATCGCGTCGGCCACTTTTCTTTCTTCCAAGTGAACAAGTTCCTCGCGGAAACGCTCGTGAGCGAGGTGGTGGGGCGCGAAGAAAGCGGTCGCATGGCGCTGGACCTTTTCGCGGGCGTAGGCTTGTTTTCGATTCCTCTCGCCGAGAAATTCGAGAAAGTTCTTTCGATCGAATCGAACCCCGCGGCCACGCGGGACCTGGAATCGAACGTGCGCGGCAAAGGCACGATCGAGGTTCGCACGGCGGACGTCGACCGGTTCTTGGCGCGCAGCAAGGAGCGGCCCGAACTCGTCGTGCTCGATCCGCCACGCGCGGGCATGACGCCCGAAGCCATGCAGCGCCTGGCGAAAATGGGTTCCGCACGCATCACCTACGTATCCTGCGAACCTCCCACCCTCGCGCGTGACCTTGCCATCCTGATTTCCGCCGGGTATAGTTGCACGGAAGTACACTTAATCGATCTGTTCCCTCAGACGTTTCATATGGAGACCGTAATCCGACTTCGACGAGGTCGATGAAGCTCCCGGCGCTCTGGATCTTCGCGGCGTTTGCGTCAGGCGTCGGCATCGCGATGCGATGGCCGTCGTCGCCGAGATTGTGGGCGACGGCTGTAATCTTCGCAATTCTCTCCGGCGTGATTTTCGCTTGGCGTAATTACGTGATTCCCGCGTGGATACTCGTTCTCGTCGCGTGGCTGGCGGTCGGAGGACTTGCGTTTGGCGTCGAGCGTTCAACCGTCCCTAGGAATCACATCACGCGGTTACTGGCGGCCAATCGGATCGATCTGTCGGTCCCGCTCCGCTGGCGCGGGCGTTTGCGCGAAGATCCGATGGCGCTTCCCTGGGGACAGCGCTACGAAATCGATCTGGAGCAGGTAGAAGCGCAAGGCGAAAGCATCCCGGTGTCCGGTGGGCTAAGCCTGAATTATTATTCCGGAACTCGCGCTGCGGATCCGCCACCCGATCTGCGCGCCGGATATCGGGTCGAGGTATTGGCGAAAGCAAAACCTCCCCGGAATTTTCTGGATCCCGGCGCGATTGATATTCACGGAATCCTGGCACGCCAACATATCGATCTGCTAGGCAGCCTGCGCAGCGGCGAACTGCTCCAGGTGATTGACCGGCCACCACCGGCCATTGCGCAGCGATTCGCGCGAGTGCGCGGAAACCTGTTGGGCCGCCTCGATTCCATTTTCGCGGAACAGCCCGAGAAGGCCGCGATTTTGCGTGCGATGTTGCTCGGGGATCGCAGGTTCGTCGATACAGGCGTCGTTGAAGCATTTCAGAAAACTGCCGCGTATCATGTGTTGGTTATCGCGGGCCTGCACGTAGGCGCGCTGGTTGTATTTCTCCTGTGGGTTGGGCGGCGATTGCGGCTCCCGACTGCCGCTACGGGTATTGCGATTTTTCTCGCTCTTGCCGCCTATGTGGGAATCGTGCAGGATCGCCCGCCGATTTTGCGCGCGGCGTTGATGGCCGCGCTGTATCTGCTGGCGCGCCCTCTGTTTCGCCGGGTCGATCTGCTGAATACCATCGCGGTGGCTGCGCTGATCCTTTTAATCGCCAGGCCTTCGTCGCTGTCTGATTCCAGTTTCCAGCTTTCGTTCCTCGCCGCAGGGGTGATCGCTGCCGTCGCAATCCCGTGGATGGAGCGAAGCAGCGTGCCGTATCGGAATGGTTTGAACCACCTGGGCGACGTGACGCGAGACGCCAGCCACGCCCCGAAAATCGCGCAATTCCGGATCGAACTGCGTGCCGCCTCCGAGTGGCTCGGGCGCCGCTTGCCGCACGGGGATGCGGCCCGCATGAGCAGCCTGCTGGCGGTGCCGGTCCGCGTGGGGTTGCGGCTTTGGGAGATCATCCTTCTTTCATTTGTAATTCAATTCGGGATGCTCCCGATTCTGGCCGGTGATTTTCACCGCATGAGCTTGGCTGGCCCGCTGAGCAATATTCCAGCCGTGCTTCTGACCGGGATCATCGTGCCGCTTGGGTTTCTTGCCTTGGTTGCGACGTTCGTCTGGTCGAAGGTGGCCGCCGTCCTGGCAAAACTTCTTGGCCTCTGCGTGGGGATGTTGCTAACGACCATTCAGTGGTTCGCACACTGGCCACGGTTGACGTACCGCGTTCCTGGGCCGCCGCTATGGGTGGTCCTCTTATTCTTCGGGGGCTTCGTCGCGCTGGCGATTGCGGCACGCACGGCAGCTCGGCGTCGCACAGAGCGGAAGGCGCGGAGGCAGCTCTCCGAGCCCATCCGCGCCGCCGAGTGGAGCGCGGGGCTGGCCGTAGGCCTTCTCGCGATTGTCGTGGCGGTATTCCCCTTCGCGCCAGGACTTCACCACGGGAAGTTTGAGGTGAATGTGCTCGATGTGGGCCAGGGTGATTCGATTTTTGTCGTTTCGCCCGGCGGAAAAACCATGCTGATCGACGGCGGGGGCCAAGCCGGCGTCGAGGCGCTCAGTGGCGCGCGGTCGGGTCCGGATACGGGTGAAGACATCGTGTCGCCGTACCTGTGGTCGCGGGGAATCAAGAAGATTGACGTGGTAGCCCTTACGCATGCGCACCACGACCACCTGGACGGATTACATGCGGTGCTCGCCAACTTTCGAGTAGGCGAATTGTGGATTGGTCGGGACGAGGAGACTCCGGCATTCGTAGCGTTACTTGGAGAAGCGCGGGCGCGCCGGACGAAGATCGTGCAGCAGGTCCGAGGCCGGGATTTTGACTGGGACGGCGTCAAAGCGCACGTACTGTGGCCGGCCGATATAAGCGAAGTCACCAAGCCTTCGAACGACAATTCGCTGGGTGATGGCCATGGGTGACGGAGTTGTGAATTTCCTACTGCCCGGCGATATCGAGAAGAAAGTAGAAAATGAATTGGTCGCGGAAGACGCGCCGCTCAAGGCAGACTTCTTGAAAGTTCCGCATCACGGAAGCAAGACTTCCTCGACCGACGCATTCGTCGCGGCGGTTGCGCCGAAATTCGCGGTAGTCTCCGTAGGCGAGGGAAACCAATTCGGGCATCCCGTAGCTAGCGTCGTTGAGAGATACGCTGCAGCAGGCGTGCGTTGCTTACGCACCGATCGTGATGGCGAGGTGACGGCGCTCACCGACGGCCAGACTTTGACGGTTCAGACTTTCGCCGAAGAGCATCCACGGTAAAGGACCGCAGCCGGCAATCGCGAAACCTTTAGGCTTGCTCGGGAGATTCTTCCGACTCTTGCTCGAGTGTCGCGTCGCTCTTCGTATATTCCTCGATCACTTTGCGGGCTTGGTCGACCTGCGATTCCAATACAAAAATTTCGGTACCGTGGGGGCCTTCGGGGTTTTCGGGAATGGGAAAGGGGTCGGAGGACACCGAGCCAGGCGAATCAATTCCCGCACTTTGCAGGAGGCCGCGAATCACCATCGCCTCCGTGGCATTATCCGCGACGTGCGCGACCACCAACGCTTCGTTTACGTGATCTTCACTCATCCAAATCCTCCCGGGTCATGACGAGTACTATTGCGCGCATTTTGGCGGAAGTCCATACTGAGGTTGCGGTACTCACGGGCCCTCCATGAACGAGAGAGCGGTCGCTCGACCGACGCAGGAAGAAATTGACGACGAGAGCCGTCGCATCCGCCGGCTTCGCATTTTGGTCCAGCTCACGCTTGAAACGATCGCCGGCGGCGATCTGTCTCCCGAAGACGCGTCGCGTATGATTGCGGAAACCCGTATCGTCGCTCTGAATATGTTTCCCGGAAAAGAGCATGCGTTCGATTTGCTGTACCGCCCGAAATTTCAACGCATGATGCACGCGGTTTACCGGTTGCAGTGAGTTGAAGCCACGATACGGCGATCAGATTCCACAACGCCGCCGTATCCACATCCGCAGCCAGACAAAAGCGAGCGCGCCGATGGTACCGATTAGCGCGCGATATTCGCGATTCCGGCGATACTGCGTCCATGAAAACTGTTGTTCCGGACCTGAATTCGATGCGGGAGCATACCCCGCGCCAAGGAAACTCGGCAAGAAAAGCGGAACACGTTGCGCGTAATTATCGAATACGGCGCCGAAGCGAACGTGCAGGTCAGCCTCTTCGTTCCTCATCACCGCGTAATAAAAAACAGCGAAATAAATCATGACGAGTCCCCCCGCCCACCACGAGTGGCTGGCGACAGCAAATCCTGCCGCGAGGAATGCGCTGCCTAGATAGAGGGGATTGCGGGTTCGAGCGTATGGGCCGGTTGTGGCAAGTTCACGATCCTTGCGAAGGTATCCCGCGGCGATTCCACGAATGATGAGTCCGAAACCGGCGAGCGCGGCGCCCATGGCGATCCAATGGTGGGTCGGCGACGCGAGCACCCAGTAGATCACCGCAACCGGATAACCGAGGCGCACGCGCCAGCGCATCCAGAATTTTCTGGGTTGATTCAGAAGAGCGCCGGTCAAAGCTTGGACTCCAGGATTTGCGCCACGGCGTCGGCGACTTCGTCAACGGATATGGCCAGCATTGCAGGTGAGTAGGATGCGCCGCGCTGATATGTCGTTTCGCTGAGTCGCGGGTTTCGGACGATTACACTTTTCTGCGCTGAATTGGTGACGTAAGGCCCATTGCGCGCCGGATCGGTGGGCCCGAACAGGCCCACTACCGGCGTGGCGAGCGCAGCGGCGAGGTGCAGCGGCCCGGTGTCCGCCGAAATCATCAATCTCGCGTGCCGCAGGAGGGCCATCAGCGGCCCAAGCTCGAGAGGAATGGCGACTGGAGCCGAACTCCCTGCCGCATGCACGACGGCTTGCGCGAGATCCTCTTCGCCCGGTCCGTAACTCACCACGCCGCGCAATCCAAATTTCTCGAAAATCCTGGCGTGCAATTCACCGTAGCACTCCGCAGGCCAACATTTCGACCGCCACCCTCCGCCGGGGTTCAACACGAAGAAGTCGTGAATGTTGCGTTGGTGGAGTTCCCTGGCAACCCGCTCTTCATCTTCGGGGCGAATCGTGATGGGAAATCGCGCGGTGGATTTTCCCGCGCCGGCTGCTTCGGCGAGCGTGAGATTGTGCTCGACCTTGTGGGCCCCGCGGGGATTGAGCCGCTCGGTGTAAAATCGGGACGCAAGTCCTTCTCGAGCGTAGGTGCGCTGAAAACCAATGCGGCGCGGAGCCCCCGAGGCGAATGCCAGCACAGCCGATTTGTACAGTCCCTGAAAATCAACGGCGCATGTATATTTCGCTGCTCGGAGCGTGCGGATGGTTCGCAATATTCCGCCTACCGTCTTGCGCTCGATCTGGATCACGGTATTCACGTCGGGATTCCCTTCGAGCAAGCGCGCCCATTTCGGCTCGACGGCCCAATCGATGCGAGCTTCGGGAAACGTATCCCGCAGGGCGGCCGCCGCGGGCAGCGCGTGCACGACATCGCCGAGCGAACCCAGCCGCAGGAGAAGAAAGCGCTGATCATTTGTCCCGGGTGTCGTGGGCATCGTTTGGCTGGCGCAATCGCGCGAGGAGATCGCGGGTTGAATGGTCTTTCGGGTCGCCGACGATCGCGATACGGATGCCCAGAAGGGCCGCCATCTCGCGTTCGGGCACCGTGTCCACGGTGTAATCCGTGCCTTTGGCGTGGACGTCGGGCTGAAATTCGCGGAGGAGAGGGTTCACGTCGAGATCATCAAAGATCACGACGTAGTCCACAGATTCTAACGCGGCGACCAGTGCGGCACGCGCGCGCTCGGTGAGTACCGGACGGCCTTCGCCTTTCAGCTTGCGGGTGCTCGCATCCGAATTGATGCCAACGACGAGCAGGTCGCCTTCCCTCCGCGCGGCTTGCAGATACCGCGCGTGCCCAACGTGCAACAGATCGAACACGCCGTTTGCGAAAACGATCTTCCGGCCGGACTGGCGATGCTCCTCAAGGATGCCGTGCAGGCCTTCGCGGGAGACTATTTTTTCGCGGGTATCCATTCGGTGTCAGTGTTCGGCGGTAGCGTCCCGGCGGAGCGCGGCTTCGAGTTCGGAGCGCGTAACGGTGGCGGTCCGGCGTTTCATCACCACGATGCCCCCGGCGTAATTGGCGAGTTGCGCGGCTTCCAGATACGTTGCGCCGGCGGCGAGCGCGAGAGTGAACACGGCAATCACCGTGTCGCCCGCGCCCGTGACGTCCACAGGCGCGTCCGAGCCGTGAATGGAGAGGCGGCGCGTCGGCTGGTTTGGTTCAAAAATGGCCATGCCATCTTTGCCACGCGTCACCAAAAGCGCTCCGAGGCTGAGATCGCGACGCGCGCGCTGGCCCAGATCGTCGAGCTTGCCCAGATCGTTGCCGACCTGCGAATGATACGCCGCTTCGATTTCGGATTCGTTTGGAGTGGCGGCGGTGATGCCTGCGTTTCGAAATTCCAGGAGTCGGTAGCGTGAATCGAGGGTCACGCGCTTGGCGTGAAGCCCGCGGACCAGTGAAGGCGAGGCGGCGCCCAAACCGTAGTCCGAGATCAACACGGCAGCGGCGCCACGAGCCGCGAGGCGGGCTTTTCGAGCGATCTGGGCCTGGAGCTTCGCGGGAACTTCGCCTGCGGGCTCACGATCGACTCGCAGAACTTGCTGTTCGGTGGTGTGCGTCCAGCCGGCGAGATATCTGGTCTTTGTGGTCGTCACCCAGGCCGCGGAACGGAGTATGCCTCCGACGTTTACACCCTTCGCTCGAAGATATTCCAGGAGCTTCAGGCCACCTGCGTCTTCGCCGACGACGCCGACCGGCAGGACGCGGGCGCCAAGGTCGGCCAGGTTGTTCACGGCGTTGGCCGCGCCTCCGGGATACGACTCCGTCCGACGATGTCGCAAAATCAGCACGGGAGCTTCACGCGATACCCGCGAAATCTCTCCGGAGACGAACTCATCGAGAACGAAATCACCGACGACACAGATAACCTGGCGAGAGAACGCCGAGACCAAGTCGAGCAAGCGCCCTATATCAACGCTGGCGTCGCCGTGGGATTGTGAATCCACCTGTGGCCTAAGTGCTGCACCGTGGAGGGGATGAGCCGCGGCGGGAGACTTCGTCATCTTTTGCTTTTTGGGTTTCAAATTCATCCGGTAAATCTCGAACCAGGACAACTTGCTCCAAGCGCCCCGGCGCAACCTACCATACCCGTTCCTCCCCAGCAATGCGCGATCGCTCATCTCACTAATGTCGCTAATCTCTAGGGTTTCCGGGGAGCTCGATTATTCGCGATTGAGATGATTTGATGCCAGAAATCATCCTCGCGTTCGACCTTCATGGAAATTGTCGCGCAGAGCAAATCCGTGGTTTCGAACGCGTCACCAAGATTATATAGGTCCTTTTCGGTACAAATCAGCGCCGCAGCACCCACGCCTTGCGCCGCGAGAACGATCTGCGCCGCGTCAGCTTTTGTGTAGCGATGATGATCCGGAAAAAACTGGTGGCCGGCGATTTCGACCCCTGAATCGCGGAGCGTGAAAAGAAAACTGTGAGGATTTCCGATCCCACAGAACGCGAACGGCTTTCCCGCGAGCCCCGTTGCGATGGAATCGCCCAATCGCCCTGCTGCAACGCAGCGAATCGCATCAAGCCTCGGTTGCGCATAGAAAATTGGAGAATTTGTGTAGCGCTGTATGGATCGTTCCAGTCCCGGGGCATGGCTCGTGCGCGTGATCACGACCAAGTCGGCGCGCCCTAGCGCGCTCAGCGGTTCGCGTAATCTCCCCGCAGGAAGCAACAGTCCGCCTCCGAACGGATTGCTCGCGTCGATGAGGACGATATTCACATCGCGTTCCAGCCGGAGATGTTGGAAACCATCATCGAGCACGAACCACTCGATTCCCTGCTTCGCGAGCGCCGCGCCGGTCTTGTAGCGGTCGCGGCCAATGCCAAACTGAGCGCGGTCGCCGAGGCGATGTTTCAAGAGGCGCACTTCGTCGCTCGTGCTGACGGCTTCGATATCCGATGCTGCGCTGCTTGCCGTTTCGCCGCGATAGCCTCGTGTCAGAACGGCGACGCGCTTTCCTTCGGCTAGTAGCCGTTCCACGATCCACAGCACCATCGGCGTCTTCCCGGTCCCCCCGACGGTCAAATTGCCGACGCTGATCACAGTGCCCTCGAGTCGTTGGGGCTTCAGCATGCCGGTGCGGTAGGCGCGCCCGCGCAGGTTCGACACAGCCCCATATAGGAGCGAGAACGGGCTTAGGATCAACTCCGTGATGGTCACGCGGGATTGCCCCCGCTCGCGTGCGGAACTAACGGAGCGATGCGATCCAGCGTACGCTTCGCAGCTCCGCGATTTCGTTCGGCGATTTGCCGCGCGGCAAGGCCCATGCGTTCTCGAAGCGGTTCGTCCTGAATCAACTGCGTCCACACTTTCCCGAGGCTCTCCGCCGAGGCGACCTGCACCGCGGCATGGCCATCGAGAAACTGATCGGCCATATCCTGAAAATTCTCCATCGACGTGCCGAATACGGGTGGATGACCGAACCACGCGGGCTCCAGAATATTATGGCCTCCAGAAGGCACGAGCGATCCGCCAACGAACGTGGCATCCGCCAGGGAATACAGCGCGGCGAGTTCGCCGATCGAATCGAGCAGCAAGACATCGGCGTTTTCGTCGAAAGGCATCGTGGCGTCGATCCGCGAACGGCGGACGACTTTCCAGCCGCCTTCCGCCGCGACGTTGGCCGCGGTGTCGAAACGATCGGGTTTGCGCGGCGCGAGAATCAGCAGCGTTCTGCGCCATTGGCGCTGCACCATATCGTACGCCGCCACGACGGCATCCTCTTCCCCTTCTACCACGCTGCCCGCAACGATTACGGGCCAGCGGTCTTGCTCGCCGATTTGTTGTTCGAGCCATGCGCTAAACGCGCTCGCTGGAGGAGGCTCGGCGTCATATTTGAGATTCCCCATAACTTCCATTTGTTGCGCGGACGCGCCCATCGCCGCCAGACGCGAGGCATCGCCGGGCGTTTGCGGCAAGAATAGAGTTACATCACGAAGCGTCTCCGCAAAAAATGGGCCAACCAAGAATTCCCAGCGTTTGAAGCGCGCGAAGGATCTCTCCGAGATGCGCGCATTTGCAAAAACGACCGGAACTGTCTCCCTGCGGGCTTCGCGAAGGAAATTCGGCCAGATTTCAGTTTCCATCACGATAACGATAGCGGGGCGAATATCCCGGAGCGCGCGGCGCACCGGAACGATCCAGTCCAGGGGAAAATAAAATATCCCGTCGACGTTCGCGAGCCGTTCGCGCGCAAGGCGTTGCCCGGTTTCGGTCGTCGTTGACACGAAAATCGGTCGATCAGGGAATCTCTCTTTCAGTCCGTCCACCATGGGCTTGGCCGCCAAAACTTCGCCTACGGAAACAGCATGGATCCAGACAGCGTCTACCTCTGCCGAAACAGCTTGAGACGCCCGGGCGAGAATCTGCGCCGGTAACCTTCCCAATCTCTCGCGAAACGCTTGCGCGGGTTCACCGCGCCGCCAGCCCCGAAGGGCGTAATAAGGCGCAAGGAAAACCATGGCTGCGGCCGTGAGTATGCGATAGAAGAAATACATTCAGGAGGCGCGAGGCCAGGCCAAGTGCTAGGCTCCGCTCAAAACGCGTATTATAGTGGCACTCGATTCAAACGCGCACAACTTCCCTTGTGCCAAAGGCATCGCAAAGGCAAACGATGAGACCCCGGCGGCTAGCATTGACTTTGGCGATCGCAACTGGGCTTTGGCTCGGCGGCGGTCCGAGTGTGTTCGCGCAAAAGGACGGCACGAAAACCAGCCAAGCCCCTACGGCAGCGAGCGGGCCCTTGCTCCAGCACGACACACACGACGGCCTCACCATTCAGGCCGATCCCTATACCAGTAGCAGTCGGTCCAAGGAAAAGTTCGGCAAGGCTGATCCTTACGCCGTGGGGATCTTGCCGGTCGAGGTTACTCTGCGCAATGAAAGCAGCTCCGTGATCCGGGTGGATATCAATACAATTCAACTTGAGGTGCGGCTGCGAACCGGCGGGCGACAGGACCTTGACTGGCTCTCCGCAGAAGACGTCGCGGCGCTGATCGCGCATCCCGCGGGTGCCGGTGCGCCGTCGCGGCCGCGAATCGCAGGACTCCCGATACCGGGCGGCGACAAGAAAGCCGACAAACTCGCGGAAATCTTGAAGCCGCTTACTCTCGATGCCGACACAATCCCGCCGATGGGCGCCGTTCACGGATTTGTCTACTTCAACGTCAGCCACCAGATGGCACTGACAGACAACGCCGTGCTTTATATCCCCGATGCCGTGATACTTCCCAGCAAGAAGGCCCTGATGTTTTTTGAGGTGCCGCTAGGCCCGCCCCGTCAAAAATGACGAGGTTGCGCGCTCGCGCGCGCAAAATGAGGCCGGGGAGTCCCCTCCTTCCTTGACCTAAGGGCGGTTTCCTGATAAAAACAACGACTCTGTCCTGTTCGTTTTCTCAGGTTGTCAGGCGGCTCCCAACCTAAGGGGTCTTCATCCGGAGGAAGAATGTCGGTACACGGTTGGGTTTACATGCGCGCAAATTCGCGAATATTGGTGACCAACTAATGCGAATAGGAATTCTGAATTCCCTTTCCAGTTTCAGCAGCAGGTGTGGGAAGTTTGCGGCGAGCACGGCGGCCGTACTGGCTTGCAGCGCAGCCGTTTTTGCGCAGCAGCCCGCGCCGGAATCAGTTGGCGGCGAAGCAAATTTGAAATTGCCGGATCTGTCGTCGGTGACCTTCTTAAATGGAATCGACGGCCACAAGCTGCTTCTTTTCGGGATTCTTTTCTGCATTTTCGGCCTCGCGTTCGGCCTGGCGATCTACTCGCACCTGAAGAACCTGCCCGTACATCGCTCGATGTTGGAAATCTCCGATCTGATCTACGAGACCTGCAAGACGTACCTAATTACCCAAGGCAAATTCCTGATGCTGCTCGAGGCCTTCATCGCCGTGGTGATCGTGCTGTACTTCGGGATGCTGCTGCACTACGAAGCTTTCCGCGTGATCATCATTCTTGCGTTCAGCCTTCTGGGAATTGCCGGAAGCTTCGGGGTGGCCTGGTTCGGAATTCGCGTCAATACGTTTGCGAACTCGCGCACCGCTTTCGCTGGTCTGCGCGGCAAACCATTTCCAATTTACCAGATTCCTCTGCAAGCCGGCATGAGCATCGGCATGATGCTCATTAGCGTCGAGTTGCTGATGATGCTGTTCATTCTACTTTTTGTTCCTGGCTCTTACGCGGGCCCTTGCTTCATCGGTTTTGCGATTGGTGAGTCGCTGGGCGCCGCGGCCTTGCGCATCGCCGGCGGCATTTTTACCAAGATCGCGGACATCGGGTCCGACTTGATGAAGATCGTCTTCAAAATCAAGGAAGACGACGCGCGCAACCCCGGCGTCATCGCGGATTGCACGGGCGATAACGCCGGCGATTCCGTGGGCCCCAGCGCGGACGGCTTCGAAACCTACGGCGTCACCGGAGTGGCCCTGATCACGTTCATCTTGCTGGGGGTCAAGAGCCCTACGGTGCAGGTGCAACTGCTGGTCTGGCTCTTCGTGATGCGTATCGCGATGCTAGTGGCGAGCGCCTTGGCGTATTTCATCAACGATTTCATCGCCAAGGCCCGCTTCAAGAACGCAGATAAGATGAATTTCGAGTCGCCGCTGACTTCCCTGGTATGGATCACTTCCCTAATCTCCATCGCGATGACGTATGCGATTTCCTCGGTCATCGTTCCGACCCTCCAGGGCGACACAACGCAATGGTGGAAGCTGGCGACAATTATTTCCTGCGGCACGCTGGCCGGCGCGGTAATTCCAGAATTAGTGAAAGTCTTCACCTCCACGGAGTCGCGCCATGTGCGTGAAGTTGTGGCTTCCGCCGAAGAGGGTGGCGCGTCGCTGGGCATCCTGTCCGGTTTCGTCGCCGGAAATTTTTCCGCCTATTACATCGGACTCGCGATGGTCGCGCTGATGTCGATCAGCTACCTGGTTAGCTTGCGGGGCTTGAGCGGATTGATGATTGCCGCTCCGGTGTTTGCATTTGGCCTGGTGGCGTTCGGTTTCCTGGGAATGGGACCGGTGACGATCGCGGTCGATTCTTACGGGCCGGTCACCGACAACGCTCAGTCCGTGTATGAACTGTCGTTGATCGAAACTGTGCCGAATATCAAGCAAGAATTGCAAAAGGACTTTAACATCACCCCGAACTTCGAGCGCGCCAAGGAACTGCTGGAAGAAAACGACGGGGCTGGAAATACGTTTAAAGCCACGGCAAAGCCCGTGTTGATCGGAACCGCGGTCGTTGGAGCCACCACCATGATTTTCTCGATCATCATGGCGCTGACCAACGGCATCACCGAGAACGTCGATAAGTTATCGCTGCTCCACGCGCCGTTCTTTCTCGGCCTGATCACCGGGGGCGCGATGATTTACTGGTTTACCGGCGCTTCGACACAAGCCGTAACGACCGGGGCGTACCGAGCGGTGGAGTTCATTAAAGCCAACATTAAACTTGAAGGCGTCGTGAAGGCCTCCGTTGAAGACAGCAAGAAGGTTGTCGCGATCTGCACGAAGTATGCGCAGAAGGGCATGCTAAATATTTTCATCGCGGTGTTTTTTGGAACGCTGGCGTTCGCGTTCGTCGAGCCGTTTTTCTTTATCGGCTACCTGATCTCGATCGCGATTTTCGGCTTGTATCAGGCGATTTTCATGGCCGATGCGGGCGGCGCGTGGGACAACGCCAAGAAAATCGTGGAAACCGAGATGAAGCAGAAAAACACTCCATTGCACGATGCCATGGTCGTCGGCGACACCGTCGGCGATCCGTTCAAGGACACGTCTTCCGTTGCGCTCAATCCGGTCATCAAGTTCACGACGTTGTTCGGCTTGCTGGCCGTCGAGTTGGCGGTGAGTCTAACGCACGACCGGGGCGCAAATGTGACGCATGTGTTAGCGGCGTTGTTTTTCCTGATTTCTTTTTTCTTCGTCTACAAATCGTTCTACGGAATGCGGATTAAGGACGCCAATTAGAATTCGACTGGGCCTCGACAGTTAGCGGATGATCTTTACCGCGTCGCGGGCCGAGTCTTGGCGGCTGCTCGTTTCCTACGCGTTCGAGCGCGCCTTGTCTCACAACATGCCCTGAGATAGTATCTCGCGCATGTCCATGCCCGAAATCCGCGCCTTCCTGGAAAGCGCAAAAGCCAAGTGTGTTTCCGACGATGCCATCGTCGGTATTCTGGCGGCTCGCGGGTGGTCCGAGAAGGAAGTCTACCGAGCGCTGGCCGCTTATTACGAAGAACTCACCGGGGTCGAGATTCCGAGTCGCCGCGGCACTGGAACACCCGCGAAGGACGCGCTTTCCTATTTACTGACCTTTTCAGCCCTCGCGACTTGGACAATCGCCTCGGGCTCGCTCGCCTTCACACTGATCGACCGCTGGTTCGCCGATACGCTTTTCTCGTCGGGATATAACGGGGATTACGACATGTACGGTGCCACTTCCAGCCTGGCGGCAATCATCGTGGCGTTTCCGATCTATCTTTTGCTTTCACGCGCGGTCGTCCGAGATGTTCGTAACCATCCCGAAAAGCTAAATTCACCCGTTCGGAAATGGCTGACCTATTTCGCGCTGGTCGTCGCCGCCTGTGTTTTTGTCGGAGATCTGATTACGGCTCTGACGTACCTTCTTCGTGGTGAAATCACAATCCGATTTCTCTCGAAGGCATCCATCGTGTTTCTCCTCTCGGGAGGCGTGTTCTTTTACTACTTTGGCGCGCTGAAGGAATCCGAAGCGACGGGAATAAAACGCGGGCCCAGCCGGGACATCTGGATGGCTGCGGCCAGCGCTGTGTTCGTGACGATTATGGTAGCGGCTGGATTTGGATTTACAGGAGCACCGAGAACGCAGCGCACACGGCGAGCGGATTCGAAACGCGTTCAGGACTTATACATATTGAGCCAACAGATTGATGCGCGTTGGAATGTGAACAGCCACAAACTTCCCGACCACCTCGACGAGCTCCGTGGTGTTGCGCTCGCCGATCCCGTCACACGCGCGGGATACGAATATCATTCCAAAGAGGGCGGCCAATGTCAAATGTGTGCGACGTTCGCGCTGGCCAGCCGTCAGGACAATCAGCCACAACCGTGGGCGCACCCTGCCGGGTATTATTGTTTCTCGTTGGATGCAGCGCAGCCGTCCGCGAGCCCGCCATTCGACTATTCGCTGTTTGGTTCCTAAGTCAATCGTGCACAGAGGGCGAGTGTTCTACGCCCTCAGCAGGCCCAGATACTGGCGAGGGTCATTGGCGAACCCTGGAAACACGCTGGTCAAGGCGCGGTCGCCGAGATGTTTGCTGATGATTTCACCGAGCACGCTGCGGTAGTCGGTGGTCACGGCGAGGTCGCGCCCTTGGTTCAGTTGGTCGTCGTTCAGGCCGGGCCATTTTGTGTAGACGCGCCCGCCCTTTACGTCTCCGCCCATCACGAACATGCAGTTGGCATGGCCATGATCGGTGCCGCGGTTGCCGTTTTCGTGCGCGGTGCGCCCAAATTCCGACATGCTCACGAAAACAACGTCACCCATCAGGTCGCCCATATCCTGGTGAAATGCCGCAATTCCCTGCCCGAGATCCTTCAGCAAATTCGAGAGCTGCCCTTGCACGCCGCCTTCGTTTACGTGATTGTCCCAGCCACCACTATCGAGGAAGGCGACCTCCAGCCCTACATCCGCCTTAAAAAGCTCGGCGATCTCTTGCAAGCTCTGGGCGAACCGGCTTTTCGGGTATTGGGCGCCGTTCGCGGGTTGGTACGAGTCAGGATTGATTTTCTTTAACTGGTCGATGGCCTCGAACGTTTCGTTGCCCACTCCGCGCATTGCATGATCCACGGTCTGCGAATACATCGCTTCAAATCCGCCTTCCGCGGTCTGCTGAGGACCGTACATCTTGAATTGCTTCAGGTCGGCTATCGCCACCGCAGGGACGCT
>Ga0302325_10013164_pt1 | contig 17678 bp, 17 predicted proteins | sample Palsa_T0_2_FD_201948 | JGI IMG/M metagenome (GOLD analysis project Ga0302325, IMG submission 201948) | Peat permafrost microbial communities from Stordalen Mire near Abisko, Sweden - Palsa_T0_2 | ecosystem: Environmental > Terrestrial > Soil > Palsa > Peat permafrost | place: Sweden: Abisko... | reverse complement strand
CTTATTGTTCTTTCCCGGTGCGCTGGGATTAATAATTCCGCAATGGGTCGTGCGAACGTTTGACCGGAATGTGATCTTTTGTCGGATTCGTTTGGCCACTTCCGCCGCATTCGCGCGCGTGCGCCGCACGCGTTGCCTGACAGGCTCCGCTGGTATATGTCGTGCGCGCGCTTACCTGCGTCCGTTGGCAGCGAGTGAGCAACCAGGAGCACGATATGGTCGCGTTGACCTTTCCCGACGGGGTGCGTCGGGACTACCCCGACGGCGTCACCGGCCTCGAAGTGGCCAAGGCGATTTCGCCTTCCCTCGCCAAGCGCACCGTCGCCATGGCGCTCGACGGCAGGCTCGCCGATCTCGCCGATCCCATCGATCGCGACGCCAAGATCGAGTTCGTCAACCGCGACGATCCCCGCGCGCTGGAGCTGATCCGCCACGACGCCGCCCATGTGCTCGCCGAGGCGGTGCAGGCGCTGTGGCCGGGGACCCAGGTCACCATCGGCCCGGTGATCGAGAACGGCTTCTATTACGACTTCTTCCGCAACGAGCCGTTCACCCCGGAGGACTTTCCCGCCATCGAAAAGAAGATGCGCGAGATCATCGCCCGCGACAAACCCTTCACCAAGCAGGTGTGGTCGCGCGACGAGGCCAAGCGCGTGTTCCGCGACAAGGGCGAGATGTTCAAGGTCGAGCTGGTCGACGCCATTCCGGCCGACCAGCAGATCAACATCTACAAGCAGGGCGACTGGTTCGACCTGTGCCGCGGCCCGCACATGACCTCGACCGCCAAGATCGGCGATGCCTTCAAGCTGATGAAGGTGGCCGGCGCCTATTGGCGCGGGGATTCGCGCAACCCCATGCTGACCCGCATCTACGGCACCGCCTGGCGCAACCGGGAAGACCTCGACGCCTATCTCAAGCAGATCGAGGAGGCCGAGAAGCGCGACCACCGCCGGCTCGGCCGCGAGATGGACCTGTTCCATTTCCAGGAGGAGGCGCCGGGCTCGGTCTTTTGGCACCCCAAGGGCTGGACCGTGTTCCAGGCGCTGGAGAGCTACATCCGCCGCCGCCAGAGCGCGGCGGGCTATGCGGAGGTCAACGCACCGCAGCTCATGGATTCCTCGCTCTGGGTCGCCTCCGGCCACATGGCGACGTTCCGCGAAAGCATGTTCCTGACCCAGCCGCGCGAGGACGAGGAGCGCGTCTTCGTGGTCAAGCCGATGAACTGCCCGGGCCACATCCAGATCTTCAAGAACGGGCTGAAATCGTACCGCGACCTGCCCTACAAGCTCGGCGAATTCGGCAAGGTCCATCGGTTCGAGCCGTCGGGCGCGCTGCATGGCCTGATGCGCGTGCGCGCATTCACCCAGGACGACGCGCATGTGTTCATCACCGAAAATCAGATCGCGGAGGAAGCGCTCGCGATCAACGATCTCATCCTCTCGATCTACGAGGATTTCGGCTTCTCCGACGTGGTGATCAAATTCTCCGACCGGCCGGACAAGCGCATCGGCGAGGACGCAGTGTGGGACAAGGCGGAGGCCGCGCTGATGGCCACCCTGAAGGCGTCCGGCCGTCCCTGGACGCTCAACAAGGGCGAGGGCGCGTTCTATGGCCCCAAGCTCGAATACGTCCTGCGCGACGCCATCGGCCGCGACTGGCAGTGCGGCACCATCCAGGTCGATCTCAACATGCCGGGCCGGCTCGGCGCGTTCTATATCGACGAGCACTCCGACAAGGTGACGCCGGTGATGCTCCACCGCGCCATGTTCGGCTCGCTGGAGCGCTTCACCGGCATTCTCATCGAGCACTATGCCGGCCACTTCCCGCTGTGGCTGTCGCCGACCCAGGCGGTGATCGCGACCATCGTCTCCGACGCCGACGGCTATGCCCGCGAAGCGGCCGACCTCGCCCGCCGCGCCGGGCTGCGGGTCGACCTCGACCTGCGCAACGAGAAGATCAACTACAAGGTGCGCGAGCATTCGCTCGCCAAGGTGCCGGTGCTGCTGGTGATCGGCAAGAAGGAGGCGGAGACCCGCACCGTCTCGATCCGCCGGCTCGGCGCCCAGGACCAGAAGGTGGTGCCGCTGGACCAGGCGCTGGCGGAGCTCGCCGCGGAGGCGGTGCCGCCGGACGTGCGGCGGGAGCAGGCGGGCTGACGGGGAAGCCGTTGCCCACTGCGCTTCCGGCTCGCCTGAGGCACTCGGGGCGGTGAATGATTTTTTCTTGAAAACAACCCCATGCAAAGTACACCAGCGGCCGGGTTGGTGCCATCGCGGCGGGCGATCGAACCGGCCAAAAGCAGCCCGGGGTGCCGGGGCACCCCTTCCTCGCTCCGGTGCAGGTGATATAGCTTCGTCACGGGAGGAGCGGACCGATGACACTTCCACGCCGTCGATTTCTGCGTCTGGCAGCGGGTGCGGTTTCGCTCCCGGCCCTGTCGCGCGCCGCGCGGGCGCAGGCCTATCCGACGCGGCCGATCACGATGATCGTGCCGTTCAACGCGGGCGGGCCGACCGACATCGTCGCGCGCGTCGTCGGCGAACACATGTCGCGTACGCTCGGCCAGCAGATCGTCATAGAAAACGTGGTCGGTGCCGGCGGCACCACCGGCTCGACGCGGGCGATGCGGGCAAACCCGGACGGATATACGATCGAGTTGGGGCAGATCGGGACCCACGCCGTCGCTGTCGCCCTTTACCCCAACCTCGCATACAAGCCGGATGTCGATTTCGCGCCCATCGGGCTCGTCGTCGATCAGGCCGTCGTGATCGTGGCCCGAAAGGATTTTCCGCCGAACGACCTGAACGAATTCGCCGCCTATCTCAAGGCCAATGCCGACAAGCTGAACATGGCTCATTCCGGCATCGGCTCGATCTCGCACTTCAGCGGCCTGTTGCTCAACAAAGTCATCGGCGCGAAACCCACCCTGGTCCCGTTCAGCGGCGGCGCTCCGGCCGTCAACGCACTGATCGGCGGCCAGGTCGACTACATGTGCGAGCCGATATCGGACATCGTGCAACAGGTACAGGCCGGAACGATAAAGATCTACGCAACCGGAATGCCGGAGCGCAACCCGGCCCTGCCGCAGGTCCCGACCACAAAGGAGGCCGGACTGCCGGAATTCGCCATATCGGCCTGGTATGCGATGTTTGCGCCGAAGGCAACCCCGAAGGCCGTTCTCGACGCTCTCAGTGACGCCCTCGACGAGGCGCTCGATGACGACATGGTGAGCAAACGCCTCTCCGGCCTCGGTTGCGACATTCCCGCCAAGGTGAAGCGGGGGCAGAGAGCGCTCGCCGCTCTGGTGAAGAACGAGATTGCGCGCTGGACACCGATCGTCCGGGCGGCAAGCAACAGGGAGTAACGGAGGCGAGCGCCTGCGGGGTCTCCTTCGGGCGGCCAATGATCTTATTTTCTTGAAAACAACCCCATGCAAAGTAGACCTTGCTCTCGGCAGACCGCGCCGACGTGATCCGGTCGTCCAGGCTTCTCGCGTTGCTTGGCGAGTTCGACCGGCATTGCCTCGGTTTGAAATCCCCGCGTCGCGATTCCGTCTTGCCAGATCACAGATCGCCCCCATACTGGGACCATGGCCCCACGCTTTCGGGCTGCCGCGAAAATCGATACCATGGGGTGGGCTCGACCCCATCCCAGACAGCGTTGCGACGCAAACCGGAGGCTTCAAATGGAAATCAAGCGCGTGTGGATGGGGCTCGTCGTGGCATGCGGTGTGCTGCTCGCCGCGTCGGCGCCGGCGACCGCCGAGAGCCCGGGTTTCAAGATCGATGCGCGCTGGCCTAAGCCGCTTCCCAACAATTGGATCTTGGGCCAGGTCGGCGGGATGGCGACCGACGCACAGGACAACATCTGGGTGTTTCAGCGTCCACGCTCGTTGACCGACGACGAGAAAGGCGCTGCCCTCACGCCGCCGCGCTCGAAATGCTGCGTGCCGGCGCCGTCGGTGCTGGTCTTCAATCCGGCCGGCGACCTCGTCAAATCGTGGGGCGGGCCGGGCGACAATCTCGGCTACGATTGGCCGCTGCTGGAGCACGGCATCCTGGTCGACAACAAGGGATTTGTCTGGCTGACCGGAAGCGGCAAGGGCGACGGCATGGTGTTGAAATTCACCACCGACGGCAAATTCGTCAAGCAACTCGGCAAACGCGGCCCGTTGACGAGCAGCACGGATTTGAGCCAATTCGGCCAAGCGGCAGCGCTCGAACTCGACGCCGCGGCCAATGAAATCTACGTCGCCGACGGTTACGGCAATCACCGCGTCGCGGTCATCGACGCGGATAGCGGAGCAATCAAGCGCATTTGGGGCGCCTACGGCAAGCCGCCGACCGACGAGAAGGTGGCGGACTTCAATCCGGAGTCGGCGCAGTTCGCCAATCCGGTGCATTGCGTCGCGCTGGCCAAGAACGGCCTCGTATATGTCTGCGACCGCAGGAACAATCGCGTCCAGGTCTTTCACAAAGACGGCAGCTTCGTGCGCCAGTTCGTGTTCGACGCCAAGACGCTCGGCTCGGGCTCGGCCTGGGGCGTCGCGTTTTCGCCGCTCGACAAGGAGCAGAACCATTTCGTCCTGCTCGATGGCACCAACAACGAGATGAAAATGGTTCGTGCCGATGACGGCGCGGTCGTCGGCACCGCCGGGCGGCCGGGTCGCGAGGCCGGTGAATTCCATTGGGTGCATGCCGGTACGTTCGACTCGCGGGGAAATTTCTATACGGGTGAGGTCGATACCGGCAAACGGCTGCAGAAATGGGTGCCGGCCAACTGACCCCCGGCAAGGGCATCACGCCGCGGCCGCCACCCGGCCGGCTCCGACGCGGGGGGGATCGCCCCGATGACCTTCACGGGGAGGGAGGACATCCGGGCCCGACCGCGATATCCTCGCGTGACCGTGCAAGATTCGGCGGCCACATCCATGGTCGTAAGTCGGCAATTGAAATCAAGGAGAGGACGCTCATGAACGCCAGGAATCCGGACGCCAGGATATCGGATGTCATGAAATTGAACGCCGGGGCCTTGCGCATTGCCGCGCTGTCCGTGGCGGTGCTCGGTTTTGCCCAGGTGGCGGCGGCGCAGGAAGCGCGGAAAATGTTCATCGAGGGCGACATCGTGCGCGGCAATACGCCGAGCGGGATTACCGGCCCGGTATGCGTGCTCGCCAACCAGTTCAAGCGCAAGGAGAACGTGGTCTTCCGTGTCCGCGTGCGCGACATCGCCGGGCAGGCGCTGGACGACAAGAGCATCAAGAGCATCGTCGTCGAGTTGTCGGACGGCAAGACATATCCGGCGGAATATCGCGCCCGCCCGCCGGAGGCGGTGCGGCCCAGGCTCGGCCTGACGGGGCCCATCGATTATTTCTGGTCGGCGGCCTGGTTGATCCCGCAAGACTACCCGACCGGCTCCTTGAGCTACCGGGTGGTGGCCACCGACATGCAGGGAAACACGCAGGACTGGGTGCCGATGAAGGACCTGAGGTCGTTGCCCGCGGTGATACCCGGCGATGTGGAATATAAGAAATAGGCGCGCAGGTCGATTGCCGTCTAACGCACGAGAAGCACGAGGGCGCTTGTTGCTGCGATCCCGAGAATGATGAGACGAAGCCTCGGGCCGTCGATGTGCTGCGCGATATGCGGGGCGATCACGAGCCCGATAACGACGCCGGGGACCAGGATCCCGGCTCGAACAAGCTGTGGCATTCCGAACAATCCGAAAGCCGCGAGGGCGGCGACGGCCGCCAGGTAAGCCATCGAAAAGAAGGCGCTCAACATTCCGCGAGCAACCCTCGGCTCGGCATTTTGGAAGACGAGAGAAATCGGCGGTCCGTGAATGCCGGCCATCGCTCCCATGACGCCTGCCGCACCTCCGGCAATCATCAGGGAACGACGAGTTGCAGTGAATCTGCAACCTGCAACGCTCAGAAGAACCGCCAGCAGAACCAACGCCCCAAACGTCTTACCGAGATGGGGGCCAGACGCGAACCTGAGGGCAAAGGCCCCGGCAACGGTTCCAATGGCGAGTCCCGCGAGCGAACTACCCAATGCCGGCACGTCGATAGCAGCACGTTCGCGATAGGCTGTCATCAACGCGAGCAACACGCCGGCGAGCAGCATAGGGCCGGGAATGAAGCTCTGGTCTACCAGGGCGAGAAGCGGAACCACGAACAACGCCAACCCGATCCCAACAGATGCTTGAATGGCAGAACCAATTGCCATTGTCGCAATTGCGAAAGCGATGGTGAGGGGTTCGAGAGGTTGATCGAACATTTGATGAGCGTAGCTGTCGCGCTTGCTGCGCGCAAAGTAGATTCTGCGGGAAATGAACGCCGTTTGTGCCTCGGTCTCGGCGCACGCAGGCGCCGAGACCGAGCGGAGTCCGAATCGGGTCGGACTGAGCCATACCGGACGGCAGCCGCCGTGGTCGCACCATCCTCAAAACCGGCCGCCGCGGCTGATGGTCGCCGATGCGGCTGTTTGGGTCGCGCCGCGGGTTCACCCCAGTAACCGGACCCGCCGGCTGGCGGCCTTGGCGGCCGAGATGGGCCAGCGGCGGACACATGCGCCCTGCAAATCGTAGTTTCGTTTGAGCAGGGTCGAAAGCGCTCCCTCACTGGCGTGACGGTCACTGCGGCTTGGGGCGGATCGCGGCTGGCAGAAAGCTACCGTCGTTCTTTCCCACTTCCTTGGCCATGAGTTCATTCAGCAAAGCGTTCATTCGCAGGATGACACCCTTGTTTTTCTCCGGATCGACGGCGAGATTGTGCACCTCGAGCGGGTCGTTCATCAGGTCAAAGAGCTGGAGGTCGTTGTTGCGCAGAATTTGCTCGAGCGTTTCCGGCGTATTGAAATTGGCGGGGGAATAGTAGCGCGCGAACTTATATCGCCCGTCAAAAGCAAAGCTGAGAAATCCCCGCTTGCCGAGTTTGGGTTGCAGTTCCGTCAGGGGTGGCGTGACTTTCCCCTGGAGGAGCTGTGTCATCCCGGCGAGGCAATAGTCCGAATCGATGGTCAGGGGGGCGACATAGTTGAACAGCACGCCGGGGCGCACGGCTTGCGGCGCGGCGGTTTCGGCATTTGCCAGGACGCCGGAGAAGTCTCGGCCGGGCAGGTCCTTCACCGCCTCGCGCCGCTGCGCCTCGGGCACGCGCGCCAGCCCCGGCAGGCTCGGCATCAGATCCAAGTGGCTTGTCAGAACAGCGGACGATTGGCCACGAGGATAATCGGGGTGGACGACGATCAGCGGCACATGGGCGTTTCCTTCATAGGCGAAGGGGCCCTTGCCCCGGAGGCCACCGTGGTCGCCCGCCATCTCGCCGTGGTCTGCCGTGAAGATCACGACCGTGTTGTCCCAGAGGTTCAACTCGTCCAGTCCTTCCAACAATTGCTGCAGAGCCGAATCCGTGTCGCGAATCATGTTCAGGTAGTAGTCATTGAACACCCGCCACATGTCGGGGCGGTTTACCGGAATGGACCCCAGCGCCCCCGACCAGCCGAGGTGGTAGTCCGTCAGCGCCGCGGGCATTCCCGGGGCCGACAGCGCTTCTTGCATCGTCGGCGAAGGAACGGTGTTCCAACGCTTGCTGTACAGCGAATTGTTCGGCGGCGCGGTGAGCACGTCGTTCACGACCGCCTTTTGTACTTGGGGCGCCCCCGGCACATTGGCATCCGCATACATGATGTCGTGAGGGTTGACGAAACTCACGACCATGAAGAATGGCTGCCCCGATTGACGCAGTTCCGGCACATTGCCCCGCAGCCAGCGGACGCTTTCAGCCGCGGTGTAAACGTCGGTCTTGTAGCCCTGGTCAGGCGTGCCGGTTTTGTCACCGTCCGGCTGGTAGATATCGAAACCATAGGGCTGGAGCGCGTCGGTGGAATTGACGGTCTCCTTGGGAGGGAGGATGCCGAAATCCATTTCCCATTTTCCGTAAAATGCCGTCCGGTAGCCGAGCTTCTTCATCATGGAACCCATATTGGGCCGGTCTTTTGGCAAGCTCGGCACATAGCCCGCCTCCATCTGGTCGAAGACCCCGTTGACCTGCGGCGGCTGCCCGCTATAGAGCGCCGCACGCGAGGGCGTACACATCGCCGAGGCGATATAGTGATTGCGAAAGGTGATCCCTTGTTGTGCGAGCCTGTCGAGGGCCGGCATGTGGTAGCCCGCGGCGGCCGGCAACTCGTAACGTGTCTGATCCCGCAGTACCAGAATGACGTTCAGCGGGCGGCTCGGTGCCGAGGTCGCCGGGACCTGTGCGTGCGCGATCGGCGCGAAGGCCACTGCCGCCAGGAACAATCCCAGTCCGCAAGCGAGCCCACTCAAATTAAGGGTTACCCGCGCCGGGAATTGGACGAACTTTCGAACCGATGTGTGAGCATTCATTAACCGATTCCTTATGGCAGCCCCGTGCACCTACCGGGCATCGGCCTACCGGTCGCTCTGAGGCACGTTGGTCGTTTGCGCCGGGTGCGGTAGTTTGACCTGTGTCAGCCAGAAATCCGTGATTGAGAAACTACACGGCAACCGTTGTGCTTGTTTCCGCCGACTGCGCCGGACCTCGGGGAAAACGGATGAATTCCGCCGAACTGGTTGCCGCATCTAAAAGCAAATAGGTTCAAGTCGACCCGATGGGCGCATGATCGCCGACGCCGCTGTTGGCGACCGCGCCACCACCCCTACCGCGCCAGCAGCTCGACCTCGCCGCCGACGCCGGTAATGACCTTGAAATTGCGCTCGTAGGTGCGGCCGTCGCTGCGCACGATGGCGCGGTAGTCGCCCTCGGCCAGCACCACGCGGGGGAACGCCCCGGTCGATTCCTTGATGACGTCGCCGCCGGGGGTGGCGATTAATTCCAACGCCGTCGCCGGGAAGCGCAATGTCTTTTGACCTGCATCAACGAATGGTCTGGCGCGTCGTGCCAAGATTTCAAAACGATACCTCCACTGCGGCATCGCAATGCAACTCGAAACAGCCGGTCGTGTCAGGGTCGAGGCCATGCACAACAAGACGATCTCGAGACTTCCCCAAATCTCTCCCGAGGTGCTCGCGCATCTCGGCGACGGCCAGATCGCCTATGTCAAACCGATTCGGTCGGAGGATGTGCCGGCGATATTTCCGCAGGTGACCGAGTTTGCCCCTGGGTCGAAACTGTTTGCGCTCCACGCCGCCGACGGCACGCCGATCATGGTCGCCGACACGCGCGAGGCCGCCGTCGCCAATGCCCGCTCGCAAGAACTGCAAACCGTGAGCGTGCATTAGCCCAGCGGGTGCATTCTTCCTCGCCGGCTTCTCAGCTTTCCACGACCCAGCGAGGCAACCATCCCTACCGCGCCAGCACCTCGACTTCGCCGTCGACGCCGGTGATGACCTTGAAATTGCGCTCATAGGTGCGGCCGTCACTGCGCGCGATGGCGCGATAGTCGCCCTCGGCGAGCGCCACCCGGGGGAACGCCCCGGTGGATTCCTTGATGACGTCGCCGCCGGGGGTGATGACCGACCAACTGGTGTTGGCGGGCGCGCGCTTCGCCGCCGGTCTCGGGGTGGTGCAGCGGTGGCCCTTGGAATGTCTCCTCGGGTCTCCTGCGCAGCTCAGCGAATCATTAAGTATAACTGAGCTAGACCGAGCAGGGCCGTTATTGCTGTGGTGATTGTTATTGAAAATAGAAGCACACTTTCGAGGTTTCGACCACGTAGCTCCATTACCAAATACTCCTTCGAATTTAGTCGGCGGGAAACTCAGCCTGGAGGGATTATTGGCACAGGATGCGTTATTAATCTCCTAAACGCGGAGGCTTGTCTGAGCACGCCGGACGGCGGCCGGCGTGGCCGCGCCATCCTCGAAACCGGCCCCCGCGGCGCGTGGGATCCCATCATCGCCGGGGACTGTCGGCGCCGCTCAGCGGGCGCCGGTGATCGCTTCGCCCGAGACGGCCGGCCGGGCAGTCACCCCCTACCGCGCCAGCACCTCGACCTCGCCGTCGACGCCGGTGATGACCTTGAAATTGCGCTCATAGGTACGGCCGTCGCTGCGCGCGATGGCGCGGTAGTCGCCCTCGGCGAGCACCACCCGGGGGAACGCCCCGGTGGATTCCTTGATGACGTCGCCGCCGGGGGTGATGACCGACCAGCTGGTATTGGCGCGGGCTTCGCCGCCGGCCTCGCTCACCAGCTTGAACATGATGACGGCGGCGCGGTGGTTCACCGTCACGTCGGTGAGCTTGCCCGCCTGCACGCGGATGTCGGAGCGCACCACCGCGTTGGTGTCGCCGTAGTTGGAGACGATGTAATAGGCGCCCTCGGGTACGATCACCACGTTTCCGGTGGTCACCCCCTGCACCAGCGGCGACTTGTCGCCCGGCTCGAACTGGCTGCCCTTGTAGATGTCGAATGTGACCTGGCCGCCGCGGATCGGCACGTCGCCGACCCTGCCTTCGAGCTTGATGCCGCCGGCGGGAAGCTCGAACGTCTCCCGCGCCGCCTCGTGCAGGTGGACCTCCCTGACCGCACTCGCCAGGCCGAAGCTGACATGCACCACATAGTCGCCGGGCGGCAGCGCGACCACCGGGCTCGCGCTGCGGTCCTCCTTGAGAACGCGGAACACCCCGCCAATGTCGGGCCGCGCGGGAAACACCCGCCACACCAGGCCATTGGTGATCTGCGTGCTGTCGTGCCCGAAACGGGCCATGAGCGAGAGCGAAACCTGGGCGGCGGCGCTCCCCGGCCCCGGCATCGGCGGCGGCGAACGCAACACCCCGCTTCCCAGGCCGGCGGCCGGCGGCAGCATGGCCGAGCCCGCGGCAGGCGGCGCCGTGACCGGCGGGGGCCCCAGAACGCCGGCGCTGGGCGCCAGCGAGCGCATTTGCGGCTCATATGTCGACGGCAAAGAAAATTGCGCGGCGGCCGTTCCCGGCCACCCTATCGCCCCCAATACCAGGGCCGCGAGCATGCCGCCCGCCCCGCAGCGCCACCCCATCCCACTCATAGCCTGTAGCTTTCGACCGAAATCGCGGCAAATTCAAGCCTTGCGGAGGTATTGTTCACCGCGCAAGGAGCATTTCGGCCCCCTTTGTTTCCGCCCGTGCAGTGTGCTAGCGAGCGGGGCTTGGAGTGCCTTCATGCCCGATCCCATTGATCTTCTGCGGCGTCGCCGCTCGGTAAAGCCGAACGAGCTGATGCCCCCCGGCCCCTCGCCGGCCGAACTCGAGACGCTGCTGACCATCGCCTCCCGGGTACCCGATCACGGCAAGCTGACGCCGTGGCGTTTCGTCGTCTTCGAGGGTGACGCCCGGCAAAAGGCGGGCGAGGCGATCGCCGCGGCGTTCGTCGCCAAATATCCCGATGCCAAGCCGGAACATATCGCGTACGAGCGCTTGCGGCTCGCCCGCGCGCCGCTGGTGATCGCCGTCGTCAGCCGTGCCGCGCCTCACGTCAAGATCCCGGAATGGGAGCAGGTGCTGTCCTCGGGCGCCGCCGCGATGAACCTCCTCGTCGCCGCCCAGGCGCTCGGCTTCGCGGCGACCTGGATCACCGAATGGTATTCCTATGACCGCGGCGTCCTCGACGCGTTCGGGCTCGCCCCGCACGAGAAGATCGCCGGCTTCGTCCATATCGGGCGTCCCGCCGAGGCGCCGGAAGACCGCCCGCGCCCGCCGCTGGCAGAAATCGTCACCCGCTTTCCCGGATGAGCCGCAATGTTCTACGACGTCCGCAAGAACGACCACGGCCTGCCGCACGATCCCTTCAAGGCGATCGTGGCGCCGCGGCCGATCGGGTGGATCACCTCCATGAGCGCGGCGGGCGAGATCAATCTCGCCCCCTATTCGTGGTTCAACGGGGTGTCCAGCCGTCCCCCGATGGTGATGTTCGCGAGCGAAACCCGCAAGGATTCGCTCGCCTTCATCGAGGAGACCAGGGAGTTCGTCTGCAACTTCACCACTTGGGAATTGCGCGAGCAGGTCAACCAGACCTCGGCGCCGCTCGCGCGCGGCGTCAACGAGATGGCGAGCGCCGGCCTCGAACCGGCGCCCTCCCGTCTGGTGCGGCCGCCGCGGGTCGCGGCGTCGCCCTGCGCGCTGGAATGCCTGTGGGTGAAGACGGTTTCGCTCGACGATTGCGACGGCCGGCCGACCGACCGCCACGTAGTGTTCGGGCAGGTGATCGGCATCTATATCGACGAGCGTTTCATCAAGAACGGCCTGCTCGACACCGGCGCGATGCGGCCGATCCAGCGCGCCGGCTACCACGACTACTATACGGTGGCGCCGGAGACGCGGTTCTCGATGAAGCGCCCGCCGGGCGGCGGCGGCAGCTAGATGCGTAATTAACGGTGATTCCAGAACGGATTCGCGTCGCCCGGCGCGGCCATGCGAATCGGTTCTTGCATAACAGAGGCGCGCACTTGGACATCTGGCGACGGCCATTCGGCAACGACCACACCGATGATCCAACCGAGGGTCAGCGGCCGGAGGAGCATCTTTCGATCGGGCTGGCATTGGGGGGCGGCGCCGCGCGCGGGTTCGCCCATGTCGGCGTCCTGCGCACCCTCGCCGCCCATGGCATCAGGCCGGATGTGATCGCCGGCACTTCGATCGGCGCCGTGGTCGGCGGCTACTATGCGGCGGGACAGCTCGACGTGTTCGAGAACTGGTGCCGGCAGCTGACGCGCCGACGCATGCTCGGCTATCTCGATTTCAAATTCGGCGGCTCCGGATTGATCGGCGGCGAGCGGCTCACCGATCGGCTCGACGACACGCTCGGCGACGCGACCTTCGCCGACCTGCCGCTGCGGCTCGCCGCGATCGCCACCGAAGTCGGCACCGGCCACGAAATCTGGCTGACCCGCGGCCGCCTGGGCGAGGCGATGGCGGCGTCCTATGCGCTGCCGGGAATCTTTCCGCCCAAGCGGATCGGCGGCCGCTGGCTGATGGACGGCGCGCTGGTCAACCCGCTGCCGATCTCGGCGGCGCGTGCGCTCGGCGCCCGCCTCGTCATCGCGGTCAATCTCAACGCCGACAATTTCGGCCGCGGCACCATCATCCAGGACCACGGTCCGGACGCCGAGGACGACGCCATGCGGGCGCAGCGGATGCTGGCCCGCAGCCGGCGCGGCCTGTTCGGAGCCGAACGATTGATCCACCGGCAATTCTTCGGCGTGAGCCGCCGGCCCGGGCTTTCCACCGTCATGATCGAGGCGTTCCAGGTCATGCAGGATCGCATCACCCGGTCGCGGCTCGCCGGCGACCCTCCCGACGTGATGGTCAGCCCGCGGGTCGGACGCGTCAACCTGTTCGAGTTTCATCGCGCCGCGGACATCATCGCGCTGGGCGCCGAGGCGGCGGAAAAGTCGATCGATGCGATCCAGGAATCGATCGCCGCGCTGACGTGAGGGGCGGAGCACCGTCACGAGAGCCAGGTTAGTTTGTTTAGTTCACCCATAATTTGCCGTCATCGCCCGGCTTGACCGGGCGGTCCAGTAAGCACCGACCGTGAGTACTGGATTGCCCGGTCAAGCCGGGCAATGACACAAATTGGGTCAGCCGAATATTTCTCGTGTGGTCATTCTCGGGCGGTGCAAAGCACCGAACCCGGAATGACTGCACGTGGCAGAACTACGCCGTCCGGATGTAGTCGCGCAGCGCGTCCTGCTCCGTTTCGAGCTCCAGCAGCCGCGCCTTGACGATGTCGCCGATCGAGACGATGCCGATCAGGCGGCCCTGCTCGACCACCGGAACGTGACGGAACTTGCCGGCGGTCATCCGCCCCATGATTTCCGCGATGGTTTCGTTCTGCCCGCAGGTCACGACCTTGCGCGTCATCGTTTCGGCGACCGGCGACTGCAGGATGCCGGTGCCGCGCTCGACCAGCACGCGCACGATGTCGCGTTCGGAGAGGATGCCGACGATCCGGCGGTCGGCGCCGGTGATGACGATCGCGCCGATGCGTCGTTGCGCCAGAATGCCCATCGCCGTTTCCAGCGTCGCAGCCGGCTCGAGGGTGAGCACGTCGTCGCCCTTTTGGGAAAGGATGTCCTTGACGTTCATGGCGGCCTCCCTGTTGCGTCCGGGAGCCGCGGCGCATCGCGATGCGGCGCGTCTGTCTCCGGACCACCATTGCGGCGGCGTCATCCTTGCGCCGGCGACCACACGCGACGGCGACGCCCGCAAGGTGACGCCCCCCATGGCGTCATCATCCGCCCGCTTCGGCCCGGCGGCAACAGCAATATCGAAGATGTGAACCGGGAGTGCGGCGCAGCATGTGCGCCGCACCGAATCGCGTGCGGGCGACGCGATCAGGCGGGCCCGGCGGGATCGGTCTCCGCGTGCGGGGGCACCGGGTCGAACAGCGCGAACAGGATCAGCCCGGCGATGAAACCGCCGATATGGGCCTGCCATGCGACGCTCTGCTCGATGCCGGGAAGGCTGGGGGCCCCGATCCCGAACAGCAGATTGAGCCCGAACCACGCCACCAGGAAAATGATGATGCGGGGATCCCTGAGCGCCACCGCGAGCGAGGCGGCCGGCACCCTGTAGGCGGCGTCGTCATTGTGGCGAAACATGGCGAGCGGTCCGCCGCTCTGGAACACGAACCGAAGCGATCCCGCCATCACGCCGGAGACCGCCGCCGAGGCGCCGATCATCGGCAGCGGATCGTAGAGATGGGTGAGTAGATGCAGGGCGGCGCCGGCGATCGCGGTGATGGCGCAGAAGCCGAGAAACCGCCAGGTGCCGAACCGGCGCGCCATCGCGCTGCCGAACGGCAGGAACCAGATCGAATTCACGCCGACATGGACGAAGCCGGCATGAAGCAGCGCATAGGTGAGAAAGGTCCAGACTTGGGCACCGAGACCGCCGGGATAAAGCTCGGTGTAGCGCGCCGGAATGAAGGCGAAATACAACAGGAAAGTGTTGTTCTCCTCGTCCGTCAGCAGCCATTCCCGGCCGGCCTCGATGAGCACCAGCAGCGCGATGGTCGACAGGACCACGGCGGGCACATTGAACATCGGCTCGGAGGATCTGGCCAAGTTGGACTTTCTCGGGGCTTTATCGGGGCTTTCAGAGACGGGGCGCAGCAATAGGCCGTCGCGCCGCGGCTAGCAAGCCTCTCCCTCCCCGTTTTCGGGGAGGGCCGGGGTGCGGCCTTTTCCGCGACACAGCCCTCGGTGAGGAAGACCCCACCCTGGCCCTCCCCGAAAACGGGGAGGGAAAAGAGCGTCATGGCCCCGTCGACCGTCGCACCCGTCAACCCTAACGCAAGGTTTCCCGCATCGCGCGGCGGGCCTGCGCGGGGCGGGCATGCTCTCTGCTGGTAGTCCGAGGTCGCGCCGCCGGCGCGGACGGTCGTACCGCTTTGAGACAATCGGGTGCGGGTGGGTTCTGCCCGCTGCCCAAGCAAGAAACCATGAAACATCCGCTGTCCCAGGAGCTGTACGATTATTGGAATGAGCGCCGCGGCACACGCGCGGCGCCGGAACGGGGCGATATCGATCCCGGCTCGATCAAGAGGATTCTCGGCGACAGCTTCGTGCTTTCGGTCGAACCGGGCGAAGATCCCCTGTTTCGCGTCGCCGGCACCCGAATTTGCGCGCTGTTCGGCCGTGAGCTGCGGGGCGAGGGGTTCACGGGGATTTGGCGGGACGAGCATGCGCGGCAGGTCCGCGAGCTCGTCGCACTGGTGGCCGAGGAGAAGATCGGCGTCCTGGCCGGCGCCCGCACCGAGGCGAGCGAGGAACTGCGGTGCGATTTCGAGATGCTGGTGCTGCCGCTGTCGCATCTGGGCAAGAGCGGCCGGCGCATGCTGGGTTCGCTGGTGGCGATGGAGCGGCCTTATTGGCTCGGCATCTGGCCGGCCCGACGCCTGACCCTCGGCGTGGTGCAGTTCGTGGGCGCGGACATCTATTCGGCCCCGCAATCCGGGGCGGACGCGTCCCGCATCAGCCTTCGACTCCGCGGCACTCTCACCGTGATCGATGGCGGCAAATCTTAGGCTTTGCCCCGACATTTCGAATCATCCCTAACGTAGCGTTAACCTATGAGGCATAGGGTCTTCGCGGGCCAAAAGGTTCGAAAGGGCGATCGAGCGCTATGGCGTTACTCGATACAGATCCGGCATCGGCGCCGCTGACCAGCGAAAACCGCCGATACCAGCGGGTAAAGGTCGATCTCCTCGGCCGCTACATGCTTGAGGATCGCCGCGAATTTCCCTGCCAAGTCATCAACATGTCGCCCGGAGGCCTCGCCCTGATCGCCCCCGCATGCGGCCGCGTGGGCGAACGCGTGGTCGCCTATGTCGATCATGTCGGCCGGCTCGAGGGACTGATCGCCCGGATCTTCCCGAGCGGGTTCTCGATGACCATCGCGGCCTCCCAGCGCAAGCGCGACAAGCTCGCGGCGCAACTGACCTGGCTCGCCAACCGCCACATCCTCGATATGCCCGAGGACCGCCGCCACCAGCGCGTCAACGATGGCGACCAGATGGTCACCCTGGTATTGGCGGACGGCGCCCAGGAGCAGTGCGCCATCGTCGACCTGTCGGTCTCCGGCGTCGCCGTGGTGAGCCGCAACCGGCCCGCGATGGGGTCGACGGTGCGGGTGGGCAAAGCGCCGGGGCGCGTCGTGCGCCATCTCGACAACGGCTTCGCCGTCGAATTCTCGCGGATCCAGAATCCCGAGCTGCTCAAGGCGACGATCTCCCAAGCGTAAACGATTTCCTGACCGTTCGATCGATCATGCGGGCCGGGTGGCCCGTTTTTCATTTGCGCGGCGTCGTTAGCCGCCGTGCCGGGGCCGGCAGGGATTTGCGCGGCGGACGTTAAAAATTGCCGACTTTGATCCGCGGCATTTTACTCAAATTTTCCTAAAGTATAACTTTCATTCTATTCTTGTTTTACTTGTACTCTAATTAAGCTTTCGTGCCGGATTTAGCAGCAACTCAAAGTATTTATGCGACATATGCCCTCGACGACACGGGAGGGGCTTCGCATGAATACCGACAAACGAGGGAGACGGCGCTTCGCGGCCGCCGTCCTGATGGCGGCGGCAACATTCGCCGGGGCCGGCACGGCCATCGCCGCCACGGACGATCCGCCGCTTTACGTCGAGGTTTCCGAGGTGGCGCGGGCGCCGATCGGATGGGTCGAGTTCTGCGCATCCAATCCCGGCGAATGCGCCACGGTCCCTTCGACGCCGCGCGATGTCGTGCTGACGCCGAGAGCCTTCAAGGATCTCGCCAGCGTCAACCGCTACGTGAACGAAACCGTCAAGCCGATGACCGACCTGGAGCATTGGGGCACCATCGAGAAATGGTCCTACCCCGACGACGGCTACGGCGATTGCGAGGACTATGTGCTGCAGAAGCGGCGCCTGCTGCTCCAGGCCGGCTGGCCCCGCGAGGCGCTGCTGATCACCGTCGTGCGCGACCGCAAGGACGAGGGCCACGCGGTGCTCACGGTCAAGACCGACCGCGGCGAGTACATCCTCGACAACCAGGCCGAGGACATCCTGCCGTGGTTCGAGACCGGCTACCGCTTCGTCAAACGCCAATCGCAGAAGGACCCCAACGTGTGGGTGTCGCTCGGCGATCCCCGGCCGGCGCCGGCCACCGTCGCCCGCCAGCACCGCTAGAACAGAGTTTTGGAGCCACGCGACCGGTCACGTCCCCACCCACCCCGTCCC
>Ga0302325_10013162_pt1 | contig 17679 bp, 14 predicted proteins | sample Palsa_T0_2_FD_201948 | JGI IMG/M metagenome (GOLD analysis project Ga0302325, IMG submission 201948) | Peat permafrost microbial communities from Stordalen Mire near Abisko, Sweden - Palsa_T0_2 | ecosystem: Environmental > Terrestrial > Soil > Palsa > Peat permafrost | place: Sweden: Abisko... | reverse complement strand
CACAAGCCCACTCTCATTTCCAAATCCCTGTCTTATGAACTTCCTAGTCGTTGACGACAATCGCCTCCTTAACCGGTTCCTGGTCACTTACCTCCGCAGCAAAGGCCACGCCTGTTCCTCGCTCACCGATGGCTCGAAGGTCGAGTCCTGGCTGGACCTGAACCCCTGCGACGCCGTCATCCTGGATATTGGCATGCCGAAGATCGACGGGCTCTCCCTCATTTCCATCATCCGCGGCCATCACACCGAGCTGCCCATCATCATCTTCACCGGCCTCGGCTACGACGAGGAAATGATGCAGGCCGCCCGCTATGCCGGCGCCAATGGCTACGTCAGCAAAGGCCTTGGACCCAGCGAGATATACTCGGCGGTCATGCGCGTCCTAAGCTCGCCAGTCGAGCCGTCCACGGAGACCGCTTCTTAAAAAGAGGAGGCGGGAGTCCAAGGGACCGAAGGGACCTTGGAGACCCAAGGGACGGACCGGAGCGGGTTCCCGGAATGGGGGGCGGCGACCCATGGCTATAATTCCGCGATTCGCGCCTTCAGCAGCGCCACTGGCCATTGTCCGCTGGCGTTGGGTGCTCCCAGGTATCCGTAATTCAGACAGGAGCCCGCCCGGGCCAGGACCAGCCGCGAAATTTTCCCGTAAGTCCCCATCCCCATCACTGCCAGCGGCAGCCTTCCTTTCTCATCCGCGAGAAATTCAATCAATATCGCAAGGTCGCGCTCGCTCTGCGTCATCGTCGCCACCTTGAAAATATCCGCCCCGGCATCCCGCGCCCGCCGCGCGAGGGCCCGCAGTAGCCGGGGCCGCGGGGTCCGCTGAAAGTCATGGTGTGAGAGAATCACCCCGACTTCAGAAGCCTTCGCCTGCCGGATCACCTCTTTCATCCCCCCGCTCGATCGCAACTCGATGTCCACCAGCCCCGCCACGTCGAGAAAATCGCCGTATAGCGCCCGCCTTTCCCGGGCAGTCATTCCGCTCGCCATGCCGCCCTCCCGGGCGTGCCGCACCGTTACGATTCGGGGAGAGCAGAGCTTCGGGGCGAGGCGCCGGAGGCGTTTCACGTTGGGGAAAAAATTATCCACGCGCAATTCCAGCCAGTCGCACTCGTCCCGTTTTAGTTTGCGCGCAGCCGCCAGCGATGCGAGAGAATGCACCGTGCCGACCACGCAGGGATGTGATAGAGTAGCGGCAATTTCAGGCGGGACCTTCATTTACTTACTGAGAGTATCGCAGTATGGCAGGTGGGTAAACCTTCCTCCCTTTTCCGAGTCTTACGACGCATGATCGGACGCAAACAAGAGCTCAATCTTCAATTTCAGCAGATATTGGATGGCGCCCTCCTTGTGCTCTCGTTTTGGGTTGCGCACGTCATTCGCACTTCGCTCTCACGCTGGTTCGATTCTGTCTACGAAATCCCCAATTTCAACGAGTTTCGGTGGGTGCTTTTCATCCTCATGCCGTTCGGCCCCATCGTCCTCGAGATGCACGGCTTCTATAACCACGTCCTTCAAAAGACGGTCTTGAGGAGCGCCGTCCAGCTTGGCCGCTCCGGTGTTGTGCTGGGCCTGCTGATCGCCGTCTCCGCCTTCTTTTTCCGGTACAGCTTTCCCAGCCGCGCCGTTCTCGTGATCTTTGCCGTGCTTGCCTTCGGCTTGCTCCTGCTGCGAGAGCGTTTCACGGTGGTCCGTCTCCGCCGCAAGGCCTCCAATGGCCGCTTCCGCGAGAGCGTCCTGCTCGCCGGCACTCCGGGCGATCTGGTCCAGCTCGAGAAAAGCCTGACCGCCGAGCAGTTGGCCGAGATGGAATTCGTGGACCGCATCGATATCGAGGTCGCGCCGATTTCGGCGCTGGTCGAGGCCCTGCACCGTCACTCCGTTTCGCGTGTCATCTTTGCCGGGGGCCATAGCCACTTGAATCGTCTCCAGGAGGCCATTGCGGCCTGCGAGGTCGAGGGCATCGAGGCGTGGCTCCTTGCCGATTTCATCAAGACCTCCATTGCCCGGCCCGACTTCGACGCCATCGGCGACCGCCCCATGCTCGTCTTTCGGACCACTCCGGCGCTCTCCTGGGCGCTGCTCATCAAGGGCGTCATCGACCGGGTCGGCGCCTTCCTGCTCCTGATTCCCGGGGCGTTCATCATGCTGATCACCGCCGCCGCCATCAAGCTCACCTCCCCGGGCCCCATCATCTTCCGGCAGGTGCGCGCCGGCAAACATGGGAAGCCCTTCATCATGTATAAATTCCGCAGCATGGTGACCAATGCCGAGATGCTCCAGGCGGAGTTGCTCGCCTTCAACCAGATGTCCGGCCCCGTATTCAAGATCGAGCGCGACCCGCGCATCACCTCCATAGGCGGTTACCTGCGCAAGTGGAGCGTCGATGAGCTGCCGCAGCTCTTCAATGTGCTCAAGGGCCAGATGAGCCTTGTCGGCCCGCGTCCGCTTCCCATTTACGAGGTGGAGAAATTCGAGAACGCCGCCCAGCGCCGCCGCCTCAGCGTCAAGCCCGGGCTTACCTGTCTCTGGCAGGTGAGCGGACGCAATCAGGTCGCCGACTTCCACGAGTGGGTCCGCCTCGACCTCAAGTACATCGATAACTGGTCGATCTGGCTCGACATCAAGATTCTCCTCATGACCATCCCCGCCGTCTTCTTCGGCTTCGGCGCAAAGTAGGAAGACTCGGAATTTCTGGCAAACCGCCCGCGGCCCCACTACAACTTCGCACTCTTCTCATGGCCTTGAAACGTACCGCAGTCGTCACCGGCGCCGCCGGCTTCCTGGGTTCCCATCTCACGGATCGCCTCCTCGCGGAGGGTTTTCGCGTGATCGGAATCGATAACTTCATCACCGGCTCCGCAGCCAATATCGAGCACCTCGCCGGCAACGATGACTACAAATTCTTCAAGCAGGACGTCTCGAACTTCATCTTCCTGCCCGATGAAGTCCATTACGTCTTCCACTTCGCCTCCCCGGCCAGCCCGGTCGATTACCTCGAGCACCCCATCCCCACCCTCAAGGTCGGCGCCCATGGCAGCCACAACACCCTCGGCCTCGCGAAGGCGAAGAAAGCCACGTTCCTCCTCGCCTCGACCTCGGAGTGCTATGGCGATCCCCTGGTCCATCCGCAGCCGGAGACCTACTGGGGCAACGTCAACCCCATCGGGCCCCGCGGCGTGTATGACGAGGCCAAGCGCTTCGCCGAGGCCATGACCATGGCCTACCATCGCTTCCACAAGATCGATACCAAGATCGTCCGCATCTTCAATACCTACGGCCCCCGCATGCGCTTGCGGGACGGGCGCGTGGTGCCGGCCTTCATCGGCCAGGCCCTCACCAACCAGCCCCTCACCATCTTCGGCGACGGTTCCCAGACCCGCTCCTTCTGTTATGTCAGCGATCTCATCGACGGCATCTTCCGGCTTGCCATGAGCGACTATCACGAGCCGGTCAACATCGGCAACCCCACCGAGATGACCATCAAGCAATTCGCCGAGGAGATCATCCGCATCACCGGCACTTCCGCGCGCATCGAGTATCGCCCGCTGCCGGTCGACGACCCCAAAGTCCGCCAGCCCGACATCACCCGCGCCAGGAAAATCCTGAACTGGGAGCCGCGCGTCAGTTTCGAGCAGGGCATCCAGCACGCCATCGATTACTTCCGGGACCGCTTGAAAGCCGAGTAATGGCCGATGAATGCCAAACCCGGCGCGTTTTTTCGTTGCAGCACGGATTTGCAAGCTCCAAAGTTAAAGCCCCGCTATCCTTCTCCCTTTTTCTTCCCCCCTTATGAAAACCTGCTCTGCCGCATTCGCAAGCCTTCTGCTCCTCACGCTCTCGTCCCTCGGACGGCCTGATTACGACATCAAAAAAATCTCCCCGGCCGTCATCTCGACCCCGACGATTTCATACAACCTTGGCCCGCAGCATCCTACCGGACGCGCCGGGCAATGGCTGGAAGTCGAGGTGGACTTTGAATCCAATATCGACTGGACCGACGAATTGACCGTCCGCTATTTCATCCTCCTGGACGGCAAATGCCTGACCGGCGAAGTCACTCACATCGATATCCCGCGCGGCCTCGACCTCTATTCGGTAATGTACGTCGCCCCCAGGTCCATCCAGCGCATCCTCAACGGCAGCACGCTCACGAGCGAGGATATCCAGGACGTGGGAGTGCAACTGGTCAGCAAGGGCCAGGTCCTCGTCACCAGGAGCTTCAAGGCCCAGGGCGATGAGCAATGGTGGCAAAGCCTGCCGCAGGTCACCGGCCTCGTCTTGAACAAGAACCAAACTCCCTTTGCTCCCTTGATTTGGGATCGATACGAGGAAATCAAGGCTCCCACCGCCGGGCAGTAAGTGGAGCCCAGCAAGGCGACTTCCGTGAACTCCCGATCCGCCAGTCAGACAGTCCGTGGCCAAGCCCGCTCGAATCCTTAGCCTCAACCTCGGCATGCAGACCGTCGGTCTGGCCGATTTCCGCTCCACCCCGCAGGGCGGACTGGTTCTGCACGCCTTCACCACCAGGCAGCTGCTGGCCGATCCCGCCGCCGAGGCCTCCCGCATGGCGCAGATCAAGCTCGTCATCCGCGAGATGCTCGGCGAGCTCAAGATCAAGGGCGGCCGCGTCAATTACTCGATCGCCGCCCAGTCGGTCTTCACCCGCTTCGTGAAGCTCCCCACCGTCGATCCCGACAAGATCGACCAGATCGTCCAGTTCGAGGCCCAGCAAAACGTCCCCTTCCCCATCGAGGAAGTGGTCTGGGATTACCAGCTCGTCGCCACCAAGGACGAGACCAAGATCGAGGTGGTCCTGGTCGCCATCAAGGCCGACATGCTCGATGAGCTCAATGACGCCGTCGAGGAGGCCGGCCTCACGACCGGCATCGTCGATGTCGCCCCCATGGCGCTCTACAACGCCTTCCGCTACAACTATGCGGACGCCTCCGGCTGCTCGCTCCTCATCGACATCGGAGCCCGCACCACCAACCTCATCTTCATCGAGCCCAACAAGGTCTTCAGCCGCAGCATCCCCATCGGCGGCACCACCTTCACCGCGAATATCACCCGGGAATTCAACGAGCCCTTCGGCGCCTCCGAAGAGCGCAAGCGCGCCGACGGCTTCGTCTCCCTCGGCGGCGCCTATGCCGAGCCGACCGACCCGGAGGTCGCCCGCGTCTCGAAGATCATCCGCAACTCGATGACCCGCCTCCACGCTGAGATCACGCGCTCGATCTCCTTCTATCGTTCCCAGCAGGCCGGTTCCCAGACCCAGCACGTCTATCTTTGCGGCGGCAGTGTCGGGCTGCCGTACATCCGCGAGTTCTTCGCCGAGAAACTCCAGATGCCAATCGATTTCTTCAACCCGCTGCGCAACGTCACGGTCGCCAGCGGCATCGATCTCGATGCCGCCGGGCGCACGGCGCACACCATGGGGGAACTCGTCGGCCTCGCCATCCGTTCGGTTTGCGAGGCCCCCATGGAGCTCAACCTCGAGCCCGCCAGCGTCACCAAAAAGAAGCTGCTCGCCCGCAAGCAGCCCTTCATCATCCTCGCCGGCCTCTGCCTCCTGCTCTCCCTCGCGGGCGGCTGGCTCTACTTTCTTCGCGCCACCCAAGTCGAGCAGCAGGTGACCGAAAAGCTCAATCCCGAGGTGGCCGCCCTCAAGGATCTCTCGTCCAGATTTGACAGCACCAGGAGCGATATTGAGTCCGACCAGGCAATCGCCGCCCCCTTCGTCACCGCCGTCCAGGAGCGGGACTATTGGGCCCGCCTCATCGACGACATCAACAGCCGCCTCCCGCAGCCATACATCTGGGTTACCCTTTTCGAGCCGGTCAATATCTCCGAAGGAAAAGCCGTCAGCCTCAACGGCCCGGGCGGGGGCGGCGGCCCTGCTCCTGGGGGCGGCTTTGGGGGCGGGTTTGGCGCCCGGGGCGGCGGCGCACCGGGGAGGCGCTCGGCCGCGTACGGTCTCCGCCTCCACGGCCTCTATCTGACCGCCAAGCCGACCCTGGTCGATGAATTTGCCGACAACCTGCGCAAGTCCCCCTACGTCGCGTCGGTCACCATGACCACCCGCACCAATCCCACCCAGATGGACTGGGACTTTGATTACGAACTCCTGGTCGAGTTGAAACAAGGCATCGCGGCACAATGAACTGGATCAAGGAAAACAAGTTCCTCGCCGGATTCAACGCGGCTCTGATCATCGCCGCCGGTGCTCTGGTTTACCTGCTTTACTCCGCCTACGGCTCCTACGCCGACGTCACCGACCAGTACACCCAGCAGGCCAACGAGCTTCATCGCCTCCAATCCCTGACCCCCTATCCCGACGAGGCAAACCTCGTCAAGTACAGGGCGGAACGCGATGACCTGATCGACGCCACCGGTACCCTCGCATCGACCCTTTCCCAGATGGTCCTGCCAGTCGAGGAAATGACCCCATCCGCCTTCCAGGATCGCCTCCGCGACACCCTCTCCGCCGTCGTCGCAAGGGCCGGGCAGACCGGCGTCAAGCTGCCCGACCGTTTCTCGATGGATTTCGAGAAATACCAATCCGAGCCGCCGCCGGCCGCCGCCGCCGGCCCGCTGGGACGCCAGCTCGCAGCCCTGCAGATTGTGATGAACATCCTTATTGACGATCATGTGGACAGCGTCACCAGCCTCGAGCGCACCCCGCTGGCCCAGGAGGGTGGCGGCGCTGCCGGCGGCGGCGCCCGCACGGAACGGGGCGGCGGCAGGTTTGGCGGGCGTGGCGGCGGGGGAGCTGGTGGCGCTGCCGGCGGCGGAAATCTGGTGGAAAAAATCCCCTTCGAGATCCGGTTTACCGGCAACCAGCCCTCGTTCCAGAAGGTGCTCAATGACCTTGCCGCTTCCAGCAAGCAATTCTTCATCACCCGCACCCTGGTGGTGCAGAACACCGACCCGAAGCCGGTCTCCAAGAACGTCAATATCCAGATAGCTCCCGTCCAGGTCCAGGCCGTCCCCGCCGCTGCCGCGCCGGGCGCTCCCGGGTCGCCGGAGGCCAGCGGCGAAAGCCGTCTCACGTTCATCGTCGGCACGGAGAAACTCAACGTCGCCATGCGGATCGACATGGTGGCCTTCAATCCCCCGGAGAAATCGACTCGCAAGTGAGCCGCCCCCCCAATTGACCCCATGGACTGGATTAAACGCAATTACGATCAGTTCTTCCTGGGGCTTGTCGCCCTCTTGCTGCTCGTCCTCTCCGGCTTTCTCATCAGCAGCGCCATCGGGTTTCAGCAGATCTTCGAGGGCATCCGGGGCCAGGTCATTCATCATAACGAAATTCCTCCGGTCGATCTGAGCAGCCTCCAGCAGGCCGCCGATGCCGCGGCGAATCCCGGCAAATGGGAACTCAAATCCGACGAGGGCTCCCTCTTCGTCTCCATTCCCTACATCGCCGCGGGCGATTCGCTGATCGATCCCCGCACCAGCCCCCAGCCTCTTCATCCGCCGGTGCCCAATCGCTGGATTATCGACAACAAGCTCGACATCCTGGACAACAATGTCCTCAACGAGGACCCCGACGGGGACGGCTTCACCAACCTCGATGAATGGAAAGGCCTCAAGGGCGACGGCTCCGATTCCACCAATCCCAACGATCCGAAGTCCCACCCGCCCTACTTCACCAAGCTGCGCCTCGCCCAATACATCAAGCAGCCCTTCCGCCTCCTCTTCAACGCTTACGATGGCGACATCAACAAGCCAGAGAGCCTCACTTTCCAGATCAACACGGTCGATGTCAACCAGCCCAGCCAGTTCGTAAAGATCGGCGATATCATCAACGGCACCAAGTTCAAGGTCATCAAGTTCGAGCACAAAGTGGAAACCGATCCCGCCACCGGCAGCACCCGCGACGTGTCCGAGTTGACCGTGCAGAACACGGAGCTTGGCGATAACGTCGCGCTCGTCCTCGAGAGGATCGTCGATTCCCCGGATTCCTACGCCCTCTTCCGCTACCTCTGGAATAACACCCAGTTCGAAGTCAAAAAGAACAAGGAGTTCGTCCTCCTGCCGGAAACCACTCTCCGGTATAAATTAATTGACATCAAAGAAGACGAAGCGCTAATTCAAACTCCCACAGGGCAGCAAGTCAGGATTCCTCATTTGTGACAGCCTTGGGACCCTGCCTCTTTCGTGTGCGTGGTGCGCCGCGCCGCCTCCGCGGCGGATCGCAAGTTCCCTTTTCGAGTTCCCTTTTAGAAAACCTCCAAATCCCCAGGACAGAATGAGCTTCAAACCCCCCGTTTTCCTCCTCTGCGTGCTCGTTGCCGCCGCCCATCCCCTCCCCCTCTTCGCCGGCACCGGCGCCGACGCCAGTTACAGTCAGGATTCGGACGCCGACACCGAGACCGTCGCGGATCGCGCCATCGCCCGCAGGGAGGCGGATGTCGCCCGCGCCCGGGCTGCCATCGAATCCGGCAATGCCGCAATGGGGGAGAAGGATTACGAGACCGCCTTCGCCCAGTACAAGGCTGCCTGCGATCTTCTTCCGGAGAGCCGTGTCACCCATCACCTTCGCAACCTTGCCCTCGATGGACTGGACGACTCCGGCTGCGCCCTTGCCGAGCAGCGCATATCCGAGGGCCGCTACGAGGATGCCCAGAACATCTGCAAGGCCATCCTCGACCCCCAATACGACCCGGATTGCCATCGCGCAGTCGTCATCGAGGCCCACCTCGAGGACCCCGATTACTACAACAAGACCATCACTCCCCGCTTCCGCGGTAACATCGAGGCGGTGAAGGACCTCTTCGTCGAGGCCAAGGGCTACGAGCAGAGCGGCCGGTACGATCTGGCCTACAAGGCTTACGACAAGATCCTCAACCTTGACCCCTACAACATCGCCGCGCGCAAGGGCCAGGAAGAGGTCAACCGGTACCGCGACCAGTATGCCATGCAGGGTTACGAGGAGACACGGTCCGAACTGCTGTGGGAACTCGATAGCGGCTGGCAGATGCCCGTCCACAAGTTCGGCGCCAAGGGGACCGAAAACTTCAATCCCACGACCACCGACATCCGGCACACCGAGTACATCACCAGCAAGCTCAATCGCATCATCATTCCCAAGATCGAGTTCCGGGATGCCACCGTCCGCGAAGCCATCGATTTCTTGAAGGAGAAGAGCAGCGACCTCGATACCCAGGAGCCGGACCCCGCCCGTCGCGGCGTCAACATTGTCCTCCAGCTCGACTCGGGCGGTGGTGGCGGCGCACCCGAACCCGCCCCGGCCGCCCCGACCGCGCCGGCTGCCCCGGCCATTCCCGGGCTGGAAGCGCAACCCGCCGCTGGCCTGCCCGCGGCGCCGCTTCCCTCGGTCGGCGCTCCTGCCGTCAGCAGCGCGGAGGCGCGGATCACCCTCTCGCTCAGTAACATCCCCCTGATGGAGGCGCTCAAGTACATCTGCCAGCTTGCCAATCTCAAGCTGAAGATCGATCCCTACGCGGTATCGATCGTGCCGCCCTCCGTAAACACGGACGAACTCATCACCAAGGATTACAAGGTGCCGGCGGGCTTCATGACCACTGCTCCCAACGTAAACGGCGCCGCCAACGCTCTCGGCGGCGCGGCTACGCGGGCGGGCGCCGGCGGCGGCGGCAATGCGGAAGGCACCAATGCCGGCAATGAGATCGCCGGGTACCAGAACGCCATGGATTTCCTGACGGGCCAGGGAGTCCAGTTCCCTCCAGGGGCAAGCGCGGTGTACTTCCCGGGAAGCAGCCGCCTGATCGTTCATAATACCCCGTCAAACATTGAGCTGATCGACGCGATTGTCGAAAACTCCAGCCCGCCTGTGCCGACCCAGGTCGCCATCGAGGCAAAGTTTGTCGAAATCCAGCAGCAGAACGAGAAAGAGCTGAGCATGAACGTGCTGCTCGGCCAGTTCAACATCCCGGGCACTCACAACCTCTTTGCCGCCGGCGGCACCACGGGCAACGGGATCACCCCCTCCTCCTCCGATTACCCCCTCCCGTTTTCAACCAGCGGACCGCTCCAGGAGCAGCCCCTCACCAGTGGCCTGCGCAGCGGCAATTACGCCATCAGCGCCAATGCCATTCAAGCGCTTCTCTTTCCCTCCGCCGCCGGCAGCGCGGTCGCCCCGGCCATTTTTGGCGTGGGCAGCATCCTCACGGACCCTTCCTTCCAGGTGGTGCTTCGCGCGCTCGATCAGAAGAAGGGTGTGGACCTTCTCTCCGCTCCCCGCGTGACGACCAAGAGCGGCCAGCGTGCCGTCATCGAGGTCATCGAGGAGTTCCGCTATCCCACCGAGTTTAATCCGCCCCAGATTCCCCAGACCTTCTCGCCGCCCACCACCATCAACACGGGCCTGGCCGGCACTTCCTCCGGCGCGAGCGTCTTCCCTGTCACTCCCACCACCCCGACCGCCTTCGAGACCCGCAACACCGGCGTAACCCTGGAAGTCGAGCCGACGGTCGGTTCGGACAACTACACCATTGATCTCAACCTCGTGCCGCAGGTTGTCGAGTTCGAGGGCTTCATCAACTACGGCAGCCCCATCACCATCCCCAATCCCGCCGCCCTTACTTTCACGGGGGCGGTCCTCAATGCGCCCTCCTCGGTCGTCCTGACGCCCAACGTGATCAATCAGCCCATCTTCTCGACCCGCAAGGTCACCACCAGCGTCACCGTGTGGGATGGCCAGACCGTCGTTCTCGGCGGCCTCATGCGCGAGGATGTCCAAAAGGTCCAGGACAAGGTGCCCATCCTTGGCGATATCCCGCTCATCGGCCGCGCCTTCCGCTCGAATGTCGACCAGCACCTCAAGGTGAACCTCGTCATTTTCGTTACCGCCCACCTCATCAACCCCGCGGGGGATAACATCCTCGATTTGGAAGACAAAGACGAGGTCGTCGAGCCGCTGCCTTTGCCCTCGGCTCCCGTCGAGCCCCAGCCCGAGGCGCCTCTCTTTCAGAAGTAATCGAGACGACGCCGGGCGGCTTACTGCGCGTGCCAGTTCTGGGTATCACGGGCGGAATCGCCACCGGCAAGACGCTTTTCACGGGCTGTCTCGCCTCGCTTGTTCCCGGTATGCCGGTCTTTGATTCTGACGCCTGCGCCCGCGAGCTGACCACGTCGGATCCCGCGATTCTCGCCGCCATCCGGGACCGTTTCGGCCCCGAGGTCTTCGATGTCACCGGGGCCTTGCAACGCTCCGCGCTTCGCGCCATTGTCTTTGCAGACCCGGTGAAGCGAAAGGCACTCGAGGCCATCCTTCATCCCGCCATCCGCCGCTCCTGGCTGGAACTCGCACGGACCGTCCGCGAGCAACCCGGCAATCCCTGGCTGGCGGTGGACATCCCCCTACTATTTGAAACATCGGCTGAAACACACTTCGATCGAATCGTCGTCGTTGCCTGCTCCGCCCTTACGCAGCGCACGCGTCTCATGGATTACCGTCACCTCACGCCCGGCCTCGCCGATAGCATGATCGCTTCCCAGCTCCCACTCGCCGCGAAGATCGAGCGCGCTGATTTCGCCGTGTGGAACGAGGGCCTCCCTGAGGCGCTCCGATTCCAGACCCGGCTCCTCTTCCTCCACCTTTTTTCCTGACATGCCGGCAGATCCTTCAGCCGGTGGGGCGCGGACCGCCCTTCCGGCAACTTCCTCCCCACCCTCGGAACGCCCCCGCGTCCATCTCGACGAGTTGCACGCCCTCTCGACGGCCCACCTCGTCGAGCGCATGCAGTCCCTCCGCATCCGCATCCATCCCGATCACAACCGCCATCAGCTCGTCGCCGATATTCTGCGCTGCGTCACCGAGCGCGGCTCGGAGGTCCTTGTCGACGGGGTCCTGGAAATGGCTTCCGAGGCGCACGGCTTCCTTCGCTGGCCCTGCGTCAGCTTCCGCCCGTGCCCTGAGGACATTTACGTCCCCGCCGGCATCGTCCGCCGCTTCGGGCTCCAATCCGGTCACCGCCTCACCGGCCGGCTTCGTTGCGCACGCGACCGGGAGAAATTCCTCGCTCTTGACGAAGTCCACACCATCGAGGGCATCCCCGCGGCCTCCTGGTCCATCCCCAAGCCCTTCGACTCCCTGACCGCCACCTTCCCGACCGAGCGCATCATCCTCGAGAACCCCGTCACCCGCTCGATCATTGCCCGGGCCGTCGATCTCATCACTCCGCTGGGACGCGGCCAGCGCGCGCTCATCGTCTCCCCGCCCCGGGCCGGCAAGACCATCCTTCTCAAGGAGATCGCCCAGGCCATCCGCGCCAGCTCCCCCGAGAGCCACGTCATCATGCTCCTGGTCGATGAGCGGCCCGAAGAGGTCACCGACCTCAGGCGCTCCGTCGATGCCGAGATTTTCTCCTCCACTTTCGACGAATCCCCGGCCCGCCACATCCAGGTCGCCGAGCTGGTCAGCGAGCGCGCCCGGCGTCTCGTCGAGCTCGGCCGCCACGTCATCATCCTCCTCGATAGCATCACCCGCCTCGCTCGCGGCTACAACGCCTTGCAGCCCGGCAAGGGCCGCATCATGTCCGGCGGCGTGGAAGCCAAGGCCCTCGCCAAGCCCAAGAAATTCTTCAGCTCCGCCCGCAACGTCGAGGAAGGGGGCAGCCTCACCATCGTCGCCACGGCCCTCATCGAGACCGAGAGCCGCATGGACCAGGTCATCTTCGAGGAGTTCAAGGGCACCGGGAACATGGAACTCCACCTCGATCGCAGCCTCGCCGAGCAGCGCATCTTTCCCGCCATCCACATCCTCGATTCCGGCACCCGCCGCGAGGAGCTGCTCTATCATCCCGATGAATTCGAGCGCATCACCCTGCTCCGCCGCGAACTCGCCCAGCTTCCCTCCGTCGAGGCCATGGAGGTTCTCCTTGCCAACCTCAAGGCCACGCGCACCAATGCGGAACTCCTTCTCACCGGTCTTAGGGAAGTAAAACCTTGATTGCCACCGATCCGGCCCTGGCCGCTCTCATCTCAGACCTTGCCGCCTTCGATCCCATTGCCGTGGATACGGAGGCGGACAGCCTTCATTGCTACTTCGAGAAGCTCTGCCTCATCCAGATTTCCTTCGGCGAGCGGGACCTCCTCGTCGATCCCCTGGCCGGCCTCGATCTCCAGTCCCTCTTCCAGGTCCTCTCCACCAAGCTCCTCATCCTCCACGGCGCCGATTACGACCTGCGCCTCATGCGCCGCGCCGGCTTCTCCGAGCCGCGCGCGGTCTTCGATACGATGATCGCCGCCCGCCTCACCGGCCACGCGGAATTCTCCCTCGCCGCCCTCGTCAAGCAGTACTTCGCCTTCGAGCTTGTCAAAGGCTCCCAAAAAGCCAACTGGGCCCGCCGCCCGCTCTCCGGACAAATGGAGGCCTACGCCCGCAACGATACCCATTACCTCATCACCCTTGCCGGGATTCTCGAGCGCCGTCTCCGCGAGCTGGGCCGCTGGGAGTGGTTCGAGCAATCATGCGACAAGGCCGTCGCCACCGCCCGCATCGACAAGGAGCGCGACCTCGATACCGCGTGGCGCATCACCGGCAGCTCGGACCTCCAGGGCCGCGCCGCCGCCCTGCTGCGCGCCCTCTGGTTATGGCGCGACGCCGAGGCCCGCTCCTCGGACCGGCCCGCCTTTCATGTCCTTCAGAATGAGAAACTCATCGACGCCGCCTTGCGCATGGATCGCGGCGAGGAGACATCCTTCCCGCACTTCTCCCCCTCCCGCCATCGCCGCTTCACCGCCGCCGCCCAGGCCGCCCTCGCCCTTCCGCAGGACGAGTGGCCCCGTCCCATTCGCAAACCACGCATTCGGCCCACGCCGGAGCAGGAGCGCCTTTTCATGAGGCTCAAGACCCGCCGCGATGCCGCCGCCACCAACCTCCAGCTTGATCCCGCCTTGATCGCTCCCAAGGCCACCCTCGAGCAGATCGCCGCCGAGCCCGGGTCCGCCTCCTCCCGGCTGCTTCCCTGGCAGCTTGCATTGCTTCAGCCCATCACCTAAGTTCCCTCTTCCCTCCGGCGGCAATCGCTGTCACGCTGCCCGCCCTCAATTTCTCCTCTCATGAAAAGAATCATCGTCGTTTCCTTCCTCGCCGCAATCGCTTGCGCGCCTCTCTCATCCTTCGGCCAAAGCCTGGCTCCGGCCGTTTCCGACACTCCCGCGGCGGCTCCCCCCGCGCCGCCCAAGCCGGGGCTCGGAGCCTCACTCCTCACCCCCGAGGAGCGCGATACTTTGATGGCCGCGGCCCAGAAGGCCCGGCAGGACCCCGCAGTCAAGGCCGCGGCCGAGAAAATGCACGAGGCCATGAAGGCCGCACGCGACGCAATGATCGCCACCGACAAGTCCCTCGGCCCCCTCATCGATAAAATTGAAGCCGCCACTTCCTCCCCCTCCCCGGGCGTACCGCGCCCGACCTTGACCGCCGACGAGCGCGAGCAACTGCGCGCGGGACGCGACGCCATCAAGGGCACCCCGGCAGCGGACGCCTGGCAAAAGGCCACTGCCGAATATTTCGCCGCCCTGCGTCAGGCCATGATCGCCGCCGACGCCTCCGTCGCCGCCATCCTTGACAAGCTGCCCCAGGGCGGCCCGTTGGGTCACGGTGCCGGCGGCGCCGGCCCTCCGAGGCCCTCCGCCAGCGCTTCGCCTCAGCAGTAGCGCGGCCTGAGCCGCCAACTCAAGGGCGGGTGGCGAAGAAGGGGTTATGCTCCTTTTCCTCGGCCAGGCTGGTCATCGGGCCATGGCCCGGACAGATAATCGTGTCACCGGGGAGGGAGAAGATTTGCTCGCGATTGCTGCGAAGCGCATCCTCGTAGCTGACCATGCCGCCGCCCATCGAGCCTGCGAAGAGGGCATCGCCGACGACGGCGACGGGACGCCGAAGGCCGCTGACGACGTAGGTGATGCCGCCACGGGAGTGCCCCCAGGTGAGCCGCGTCCCCGCGCGGAGGAAGCCAAGGGAGAATTCGCGGCCGGCCTCGATGGATTCCGCGCCGTCAATCGGCTCGCGGCTGGAGACGAAGGCGGGAGCGCCGGTGTGACTCCGGAGGCGGTCGAGATCGAAGATATGATCGCCGTGCGTGTGCGTGAGAAAGATGAAGCGAAGGGTGAGGCCGTGGGAGTGAAGGTGCTCGATGATGGGGGTGCAATCGCTGCCCGTATCAAAAGCGGCGGCGTCCCTGGTCGTGGGATCCCAGAGGAGGTAGGCGTTGACGGTGATGTCGTCGAATACGGTATTGAACTGGGCCAGGCCCTCGAAGGGGCCGATGGCTGCCGGCGCGTATGCGTTCTGCCCGATCTCGACAAGGGCACGGGGATTGAGCCCGAGGGCCTGGGCGAGGACGCGGGCGTCAGCAGGATCGAAATGGCCGGCGCGCAGGCGTTCGAGGGCGTCGACGGGCAGGCCGGCACGGGCGGCGAGGTCGCCATCGGAGAGCTTGAGACCGCGCTGGGCCTTACCGACGATGTCGCTGAAATTGTCTTCTAGTGGAATGGACATGAGAAGCAGAGATTAGAGTCGAAAATCGAAAATCGAAAATCGAAATTTCCATGAGAGAACTGCCGATCTTTGAACTCGAGCACGCGCTGGTGGCGGCGCTCGGGACGCATCATCGGGTGATCCTCCAGGCGCCGACGGGATCGGGCAAATCGACCCAGGTGCCGCAGATGCTGCTCGATCACGGGCTGCTGGAGGGCGGCGAGGTGGTGGTATTGCAGCCGCGGCGGCTCGCGACCAGGATGCTGGCGGCGCGGGTGGCGAGCGAACGGCAGACGGCGCTGGGCGGCGAGGTGGGATACCAGATCCGGTTCGACCGCGTCGTATCGGAGCGAACGAAGATTCGCTTTGTGACCGAGGGAGTGCTGCTGCGCCAACTGCTGCAGGACCCGAAGCTCGAGAAGGTGTCGGCAATCATTTTTGACGAATTCCACGAGCGGCACCTTTATGGGGACATCACCCTTGCGCGGACGCTGGATTTGCAACAGGCGGCAAGGCCGGACTTGAAGCTGATTGTCATGTCCGCGACGCTGGAGACGGCGCGACTCGAGGAATTCCTGGCGCCCTGCGCGATGCTGAAATCGGAAGGGCGGGCGTATCCGGTCGATATCCAGTACCTGCCGCGGCCATACCGGACCGAAGACGTGGCGGTGTGGGACGTGGCGGCGGACGAGCTCGAGCGCCTGGCCGGGGAGACCGAGGGAGACGTGCTGATCTTCATGCCGGGAGCGTATGAGATCCACCGGACCATCGACGCGGTCCGGCGGTCGCGGGTGGGAGGTGATTTCGTGGTGCTGCCGCTGCACGGCGAGCTGCCGGTCGCCGATCAGGACGCGGCGCTGGCGGCCTATGGGAGGCGGAAGGTGGTGGTATCCACCAACGTGGCGGAGACCTCGCTGACCATTGACGGGATGCGGGTGGTGATCGACAGCGGGCTGGCGCGCATTGCGCGCTTCGATCCCTACCGCGGGATCAACACCCTGCTGGTCGAGAAGATCAGCCGCGCCTCGGCGGATCAACGGGCGGGCCGCGCGGGACGGACGGCTCCGGGCATCGCTCTGCGGCTGTGGGCGGAGAGGGAACACCAGGACCGGGCGGCGCAGGAGCTGCCGGAGGTCAAGCGGCTGGACCTCGCCGAGGTGGTGCTCACCTTGAAGGCGAGCGGGGTCGAGGATATCGCGGGATTCCGCTGGCTGGAGCCGCCCGACGGGCGTGCGCTGGACCGTGCGGAAACGCTGCTCAAGGACCTGGCGGCGCTGCATGAAGGGACGGGCCGGATCACGCCCATCGGGCGGCGGATGCTGGCCTTCCCGGTGCACCCCCGGTACGCGCGGATGCTCCTCGAGGCCAATGAGCGGGGATGCGTGCGGGCCATTGCCATGATCGCGGCGCTCTCGCAGGGGCGGGGGCTGCTGCGGCGTCCGGAAGGCCGGCAAATGGAGCAGGAGCGGGCGGACCTGCTCGGCGAGAAGGAAGCGTCGGACTTTTTCATCCTGACGCGCGCCTTCCGGTTCGCGGAGCAGAACCATTACAGCCCGCAGAAGTGCAAGCGCCTTGGAATCAATGGCGCGGCGGCGCGCGAGGCCGGGCAGACGTATGAGCAGTTCTTGCGAATCGCGAAGGAGGAGAAGCTGGACCTGGCGCGGGGCGAGGCAAACGACGAGGCGATCCAGCGCAGCATCCTGGCGGGATTCACCGACCAGGTGGCGATGCGCGTGGATGCCGGCACGCTGCGGTGCAACCTGGTGCACGGGCGGCGCGGCGTGCTGGCGCGGGAAAGCGTGGTGCATCACAGCCCGCTGCTGGTGGCCAGCGACGTGCGGGAAATCCAGGGCAAGGAAGGGGAGCTGACGGTGCTGCTGAATACGGCGACGGCGATCGAGGAAGGGTGGCTGCGGGAGCTGCTTCCGGAGGCGTTCCGCACCGAGGAGAAGGTGGTTTTCGACCCGGTGCAGCGGCGCGTCATCGCGCGGCGGCAGACGCTCTTCCGGGACCTGCTGCTGAAAGCGGAGGCGACGGAGAAAGCCCCAAGGGAGGAGGCGGCCCAGGTGCTCGCGGACGCGGTCGTCAGCGGGACGTGCGTGCTCGTGAACTGGGACCACGCGGTCGAACAATGGATCGCCCGTCTGAACCGGCTGCGGGAGTGGATGCCGGAACTCGGGCTGCCGGAGATTGGCGAGGCGGAGCGCAGA
>Ga0302325_10013160_pt1 | contig 17680 bp, 11 predicted proteins | sample Palsa_T0_2_FD_201948 | JGI IMG/M metagenome (GOLD analysis project Ga0302325, IMG submission 201948) | Peat permafrost microbial communities from Stordalen Mire near Abisko, Sweden - Palsa_T0_2 | ecosystem: Environmental > Terrestrial > Soil > Palsa > Peat permafrost | place: Sweden: Abisko... | reverse complement strand
CCGCCACATCCAGCCCCCGCCGTGGAGGAAGAGGCGGCGGCGCACGATCGCGTCCTTCACGAACGTGTTGACCACGAGGTCGAAGCGCATGCGCGGGCTATAGCCGTAGACGGTGCCTTGCCGGAAAATCACCGGCGCGAATCCCGAACCCGCCGCGCGCAGGATAACGTCCTCGGCGTACTTCTTGGAGATCGAATACGCGCCGCGCGGCGCCACGACCGTCGTTTCGTCGCACATCACGGGCGAACGGGTCAGCTCGTGCGAGGAGGCTTCGCTATCGTAGATCGAGGCGCTCGAGGCGTACGTGAATCGCTCGATCCCGCGCGCCTTGCAAGCGGCGACGATCCGTTCGGTGCCGATCGCGTTCATCTGCCAGTTTGCTTCGGTGTTGTATTCCGCGGTCGGATCGTTGGAGAGGCCGGCGAGGTGGCAGACGGCATCGACACCGCGCAGCCAGCTCTCGCTGAACTCGCGAACGTCGCCCGGCACGATTTCCACATCGTAGCCGCGCAGCGGCCGGCGCCCCCAGAACAGCCGGTCGAGCACGACGGGACGATGGCCGGCTTCGAGTAGCCGCCGGCAAAGAACCGCACCGATATAACCGCCGCCGCCGGTCACGAGAACGCGCATGCGCCGGTCTTAGCCGTCGACGACGGTCGTTCCGTTGCCGGCGAGCGCGCGCGCAAGCGCGCCGCGACCCTGGCCGCACACGAACGCCGCGCGCGCGCCGCGCGCGAGCGCGTCGAGCGCGCTCTCCATCTTCGGACGCATGCCGCCGTCGAAGGTGCCGTCGGCGAGATATCCGCGCGCTTCGGAGACGGTCAGCCGCGCGATGCCGCTCGCCGGGTCGGCCGCGTCGCGGCGCACGCGTTCGACGTTGGTGACGACGACGTACGCGTCGGCATGGAGCGCGCCGGCGAGCGCACCCGCCGCCGTGTCGGCGTTGACGTTGAGCGCCGTCGCACCGTCGGCCGTTACCGCGAGCGGTGCGACGACCGGAGTCATCCGGGCGTCGAGGAGCGCGCGGAGAATCGCGGGCTGCACCTGGGTGATCTCGCCGACGAAACCGAGCGACGCGCCGTTGCGCGCGTTCATCGGCTTTGCGACGAGGAGGGCGCCGTCTTGGCCGCTGATCCCAGCCGCCGCGATGCCGCGCCGGAGCAGGGCGCGCACGAGCGCCTTGTTGACTTCGCCGCACAGGACGCGCTCGGTGATCTCGAGGGTCGCGGCGTCGGTAACGCGCAGCCCGTCGATGCGCGTCGGAAGGATGCCGCGCCGTGCAAGCTCCGCATCGATCTGCGGCCCGCCGCCGTGCACGAGCACGACGCGATCGCCCGCCGCGACGCGTGCCGCGACATCATCGAGCAGCGGATCCTCGCCCGAGGCCGCCATCGCGTTCCCACCATACTTGAGGACGATCAGCACCCGGGCCGTTTCGGTTCGCACGGGTGCGGTGCCCGCCGCCGCGAACTCCGGCCGTCAGCCGTGTCGATCGCGCCCGGTCCCAAACCGCTCGAGTTCTGGTTCGAGTTCGCGAGCCCGTACTCGTACGTGGCCGCGATGCGCATCGCCGGTTTGTGTGCTGATGCCGGCGTGCAACTCGTGTGGAAGCCGTTCATGCTCGGGCCGATCTTCGAACTCCAAGGCTGGAACGACTCGCACTACAACCTCAATCCCCGGCGCGGCGCCTACATGTGGCGCGACATGGAGCGCCTCACGGCAAAATACGGTTTGCCGTGGCGCAAGCCCGCACGGTTTCCGCGGCCGACGACGCTTCCGGCTCGAGTCGTTGTCGCACACGCGAACGAAGGTTGGATCGGCGACTTCATCCGCACCGTCTACGTCGCGAATTTCGGCCAAGACCGGGAGATCGGCGAGCGCGACGAGGTCGCTGCGATCTTACACGCCCTCGGCCAGCCCGAGACCGCTCTCGAACGCGCGCTGGGCGAAGAGAACCGGCCGCTCCTGCGAGCCGCGACCGACCGTGCGATCGCGCTCGGCATCTTCGGCTCCCCTAACTGCGTGGTCGGTGAGGAACTCTTCTGGGGCGAAGAAGCACTCGACGACGCGATCGCCTGGGCCACGGGATAACCGAGCGGCCGGGAACGGGTTGCCTTCGCGACCAATTCAGTTCGCCGTGAAGCGGATTTTCGATCCGATCCATCACTTCATCGAACTCGACGACGGCGAGATCGCGCTGCTGAATACCGCGCCGCTGCAGCGTCTGCGGCGGCTGCGACAGCTCGGGCTCGCTTATCTCGCATTTCCGGCAGCCGAACACACGCGCTTCGGACACGCGCTCGGAGCGCTCGCCGCCGGCGACCGCGTGCTCGAGCTGCTGCGCCGCCACGATTCCGCCTGCTTTAGCGGCGAGGCCGACTTCGCGGCGCAGCGACGTCTGCTGCGCGCGAGCTTGCTCTTGCACGACGTCGGCCACGGTCCGTTCAGCCACGCTTGCGAAGCCGTGCTCGGCGTGCAGCACGAAGCGCGGACGCGCGCGATCTTGGCGCTGCCGGAGATTCGCGGACCGCTCGAGCGCATCGGCGTCGAACCGTCTGCCGTGCTGGCGCTGATCTCGGGCGACCCGGGCTCGCCGTATCCGGTCTTGCGAGAACTGGTCAGTGGTCCCAATCTCGACGCCGACCGGATGGATTATCTCTTGCGCGACAGCTACTTCACGGGCGTCGTGAGCGGCCGCTACGACGCCGATCAATTGATGGGGTCGCTACGTGTGTTCGAAACCGGCGGGCGGATGGTGCTCGGGGTCGATGGCCGCGGCGTGGTGGCGCTCGAGTCGTTCGTGCTCGCGCGCTACATGATGTTCTCGACGGTCTATTTTCACCACACGACGCGCCAGTTCGAACGGATTCTCCAGGCGGCGCTGCGCGAGGTATGGCCCGACCCGCGAGCGCTCGATCCGATCGAGGAGTTTCTCGACTGGGACGATTTCCGCGTTTTCGAGGCCTTGCGTTTCTCCCCGAGCACGGTCGCGCGGGCCGTGCGCGAGCGCACGACGTTGTACGCGCTGGTCGCGGAATTCAACGCCGAGGGCGACCTATCGGCATTCGAAGCTTGCTACGCGGCACTCCGCGAACGATACGGCGACGCCGTCTGGGCCGACGCTCAGGAGCAGTTGATGCATCGCCTGCCGCTCGAAGCGGATGCCGGGACCGCGACCGTGATGGTCTCGACCCACGGCGGTCTTGTCGACGCCCGCGAAGCCTCGGATTTGATCGCTCGCGTCACGGGAAAGGCGTACTGGCGCAAACTCTACGTGGAGCGCGCCCGTGCCGACGTTGCCGAAGCGCGGGCGCTCTGTCGCGCGATCACCCCTTCATCTCTAGCAGCAGGGAGAACGTGAAAGTCCTCACGACGACCTTCGAAGAGGCCAAGATCTTCATTCCGGACGTCTATCCCGACGAGCGCGGCTTCTTCAAAGAAACCTACAACGCCAAACGCTACAAAGACGCTGGCCTACTCGACGACTTCGTTCAAGACAGCGTCTCGTTTTCGGCGAAGAACGTGATTCGCGGCCTCCACTACGATCCCGAGATGTCGAAGCTGGTCCAGGTGCTGCGCGGCAAAATCTGGGACGTGATCGCCGACATCCGCGCCGCTTCCCCGACCTACGGCAAGTGGGAAGGCTTCGAACTTTCCGAAGACAACCACCGGCAGCTGTACATCCCGAAGGGTTTCGCGCACGGCTTCCTGGCGCTTACCGGCGACGTGATCTTCTCCTACAAACACGGCGCGCTCTACGACCCGGCGCGCGAAGGCGCGATTCGCTGGGACGACCCGACGCTCGGGATCAGCTGGCCGCTCGTGGGCGAGCCGCTGATTTCTGGGAAAGACAGAACAGCGCCGACGCTTTCTCGCTAACGGAGTCGACCTAGACTACCGCGCGGAGGAAGCTCTGCGCGACGTCGCGGAAAACCACTTTGCCCCTTTTTCATTGTGAGCAATTTCTTGCTACAAGCATGAGCGAACTGTCTAAAACCAACGTAGGCTTACTCCACAACGCACCCGAAGGCTCGGTCGACACCCTTACCCCTAAGGTGCCTATGGAATCCAGGCTTTCGGCGAGCGACTCGAACGCATTGGTGCAAGCAGCGCCCGCTTGCTCGCTCGTGATCCCGGCCTTTTCGGACAAGCACCGAATCGGCGCCGCTCTCATCCCGAGCGGCGTCGAAACCTCCAGCCTGAGCGTCATCATCCCCGCGTACAACGAGGAACGGCGCATCGCGGCCACGCTGAGCGAAATGCGCAGCGCTCTTCCGGATGCGGAGATCATCGTTGTCGTAAATAATAGTAGCGATCGATCGGCCGACATCGTTCGCGCAATCGCGGCAACGGACGGAGCACTGAGATTGATCGACGTTCCGGCGCGGGTCGGAAAAGGCGGAGCGGTACGCATTGGCTTCGGTCTTGCGACGAGACCGAACGTAGCCTTCGTCGATGCTGACGGCGCGACGTCCGGCGACGAAATCAGGCGCTTGCTTTCGTTTCTGGAAGACTACGACTGCGTGGCCGCGTCTCGCTGGCTGGCGGGAGCGACGATCGACGTGCGGCAGTCCGTCTCGCGACGCTTCTTGAGTCGTGGCTTCAATGCGTGCGTACGCTTGTTCTTTGGAATGCGTCTGTCCGATACGCAGTGTGGAGCGAAGCTTTTTCGTCGCGCCGTCTTGCTTAAGATTCTCGACGAGATCGAGACAGCCGATTTCGCCTTCGACGTCGACCTACTCTACGCAGTTCATCGTCACGGGCTGCGCATTCGGGAGGTTCCGACAGTCTGGCGCGAACGGCCCGGGTCCAGCGTCGATGTGCGCGCGGCCGTGCCGCGAATGTTCCTTTCGCTGGTACGCCTTCGGCTACGGCACTCGTTTCTGCGCATCTTGTTGCCGATCTTCGACCGTTACTTCCGGTTGTCGCCGATTCGCTCGCGCCATGCTCTACGGTTTCTGGTGCTGGCTCCGGGAGACGGTCGGTCGGAGCGATGCTCGGCCCTCGAACGCGGCGTGCGTACTCTGCTGGATGAAATAGAATCGCCCGCCCGCGAGGTCGTGTGGTTTTCAGTCGACAGCCTGCGCCGGATCGTACCCTGGCCGCGTTGGCTTTCGGCCATGGTTGCCTATTTGCGCTGGTTTCGCGACGATTTCGATTGCGTGGTCGAGGTGCTACCCGATGCGAAAGCCTTCCTGACGCCGCTTTACTGTCTCAAACCGAAGGTCGTGGTCAAGAAACAGGCGACACGCCTGCTGCCGCTGTATTCCTCAGCCTTGGTTATTGAAAGCCAGCCCCCCAACATAAGCGGACTCGAAGAGGCTCTGCTGCTCGCCATGACGCGCACGACGATGCACGTCTACGTCGATCGCGATGGGCGGTTGGTCTTGAGCGAAAGCGTGACCCGTCAGGTTGTCCACGAACTGCTCATAGCGAGAGCAGAGACGTCCGCCTAAGAGGGATGACCGGCCGCAGTCGCCGCTTCGTGGTTCTCTGCCTGCAAGGGTTCGGGGATGCGCTGGAAGCGACGCCGCTCGTAGCCCAGCTGCGGCGAAACGTTCCGAATGCGGAGATCACGGTCGTCGCAATGCGCCCGCAGGTGCGCGAGTTGTATGAGGCCCTCCCCGCGCTCGCCGATCGAGTGATCTACGTGCCGTACTGGGAAAGAGGCGCCCTTGGGGCGACCCGAGCGCTGGTAGGGCTTCCCTTCGTCACGAGAAGCGAGGCGAGTTTCTTGGCGTACCCGGCTGCGCGGCCGGAGTATGCCCTATTCGCGCAAGCGATATCGAGCGGCGCACACTATACGCACGACTATCGGCCGAAAGCCACGAAGATTCTCGATCGACGCAAGACTCATCGCGTGCCGGTCGCGCTCAAGCACAACGTGTTGCGCAATCTCGACCTGCTATCCGCGGCCGGGTTCGCAGTTGAAATACCGGATGGCTACGTCGTGCCCGACCATTGGAAATCCCCCCGCGTACACAATAGACGGGTACTGATGCATATCGGCTCGATCGCACATCACGGGCTCGAGGCTAAGCGTTGGCCGGCCGAGTCTTTCCTTGAGTTGGGCAGAGTGCTGCAAACAGAGTCGATCGAAGTGGTCCTCCTTTCGGGCCCGGCCGAACGCGAAGAGACTGCCCGCGTCGCGCGCGAACTTTCGAACGCGACGATCTTCGCCGGTGATCTTCCGAGCGTCGCCCGCACCCTGGCGAGCGTCGGAGCGGTAGTCGCAAACGACAACGGAATCGCTCATCTCGCCGCCGCCGTAGGAACGCCGGTGCTAGCGTTGATGGGTCCGACGCCGCCGGAGTTTGGTCCGTACGGGAAAGGAGCGGTGGCCTTTCGGCCTTCGGCGTGCCCGCCGTGCTTCGGGGTGGCGACGACGGACGCGCGGTGCGCCCTCGACATCGACTATGCGTGCCTCAAGCGCGACATCCGTGTCGCCGACGTCGTCGAGTCTGTCCTGCAACTTCTGCGCGGGGCGCATTCGCAAGACGTGCCGCAAGAGGCTTGAGTTTACGTTTGAGGAGGCGGCCTCTACTTCGCCGAACCGACGTATCGCAATGAGCGCGAGCGCGACCCCGGACTACGTTGGCGAGCGTGAGGAAGCACCGCCGTGTATCGCGTGCGGGTCGACAGGCGGAAACTTCCTGCGACGCGTTCCGGACGTAGGACGGCCTCCCAACCAAGTGATCCCGTCGCACTTCGATATCTGGCGCTGCGACACGTGTGGTCTGGGCCAGCTCGCTCAGAAGCTCGACGAAACGCAACTCGAGTTTCTCTATCCCCAGACGTACTACTCTTACGCGCAGCCTTCGCAAACACTACTCCGTCGCTTCCTGCGTTGGGTCGAACTCGCGCGGTATAAGCGGTATCGCTGGATTCCCGCGTTCACCTCGTTGCTCGAGATTGGGTGCGGGTCGGGCGAGTTCTTGGAGCAGATCAAGGATCGAGGTCGCGTTGTGGGCCTCGAACGCTCTCCGAGAGCGCGGGAGGTCGCACGCGAACGTGGGGTCGACGTACGTATCGGCGACGTGGACGACCCCAAACTCTTCGCGGACGGCGAGTTTGACTGCGTGTACATCAACCACGCCTTGGAGCACCTTTCGGATCCCGAGCGGGTGCTGCGTGCAGCGGCCCGGCTTCTCGTACCCGGCGGCACTCTTTACATCGCCGTACCCAACATCGCGGGCGTAGCGGCGCGCCTCATGGGGCGCTCGTGGTATGCGCTCGCGGCCCCGGAGCACGTGACTCATTGGACTCCGAACGCCATGCGAGCTTTCCTTGCACGCATCGGCTTTCGCGTTGAGACGATACGTTTCCACAGCGATCCGTGCAGCGTACCGCAATCCGCATACTATGCGCTCGGCGGCCGTCGAACCGATCTGCAGGGCGTCCATCCCGCGAAACCGCTCATACTCGCACTGGCATATGCGTTGTTGCCGTTGACGAGGCTTTTAGACTTCCTGAGTGCGGGCGACCTCATGGAAGTAAAAGCGAGCCGGCTCGAGTAGCCGTTGTTTTAGCATTGTACAAATGTAACGTCGTTCCGGCAGGCGTGCTCTTACCGAAAAAGAGAATGTTGCGCGCAATGCAACGCTCCTACGGTCCCGCCGGCTCAATGCCCGGGCTCTTTGCGCTAACTGTCTTGGCGAGTATAGTTGCCGGTTGCTCGGGTGGCCCTTCGAACGTCTCGCCCACGCTCGCCACGCAAGCGCCGGTCACGCCAGCGCCGGCCACACAGGCACCGGCCACACCAGCGCCGGTCGCCCAATACACCGCAGTACCGCTCGATTGCACGGGCTGCTGGCCAACCTATGCCCACGACTATGAACGTACCGGGTTTCAACCACAGCAGACCGGCATCAACACCAGCAACGTGGCAAACCTGACCCCGCTTTGGGCTCAGCCGCTCAACGAACAAATCGTCGTCAGTCCGGTCATCGACGATGGTATGGCATTCGTGGCTACCGGAGCCGGGAACGTGTACGCTTTTAACGAGAGCACGGGAACGATACTCTGGAAGCAGAGCCTCGGGGGGCCGATTCTAGAGACGCCCACGATCGATCACGGACTGCTCTTCGTCGGAACGCATAGCCCGCCGTCCGGGTTCTTCGCACTCAACGTCAATACGGGCGCGGTCGTTTGGCAGACGAGCATTCCCGGCGATTTCCGCGGGCCCGTAGCCGTGGCAGACGGGGTCGTCTACGTCGGCGAAGCCGGCGGAGACCCGCCGCTGTGCGACCCGGGCGGAGTTCACGCGTATCAGGCGACGACCGGTACGCCGGTATTCTTTTGGCGGACCGACCCGAAACCAAACGACGGCGGAGCCGTCTGGACGCCCATTTCGATCGACGGGCCGAACATCGTCTTCGGCACGGGCAATACGTGCTCGGACGGCGTGGCCAACGCAAATTCGCTGATCCGCCTGACGAGAGCCGGCACGCAAGAATGGGAAGTACCGATCAACGACTCGAGCGTGACGGACGACGATTGGGGCGGCGGAGTGCTGGTTAGCGGCGGCCGTTACTACGCCGCCAACAAAAACGGCTTCTTCTACTCCACGGCTCCTTCAACGGGCAGCGTCGTCTGGAAAACGCAATTGTCGCCGTTCGACGGACAAGGCTCCATCGGCACGCCCACGACGGACGGCACGGTCGTGATTGTTCCAAGCGGCAATCTCCAAGACGGTCACACGACGAATCCACCCGCAGTTAATTTCTCTGCTTTTTCGCTAACCGGTACGAAGCTCTGGAGCTTTCCTTTCACGAACATGCAGCGAAACTATGCTCCAATTGCCGATGGACTCGCGTACCTTGCCGAGAGCGATCAAATCGTAGCGGTCGACGCGCATTCGGGCGCCACTCTTTGGTCGTTTGCCTCAAGCGGCGACGTCGAGTTCATAGGCGCGCCTGCAATTACACCGGTCGGTCTGTTCACGGCCGACGCCGACGGAGCGGTTATCGTGTTCGCACCCGCCACATCTCCCGCAGCAGGGCTCAGGTCGCAAATTCCCGTCCGCCGCGGGCCTCTCTACGAGCCCTACGGCCCGATCATTCGTACACGTCCGAACGGCGGAAGTGAAATCCGCTATTGAGCGTCACTACACCAGCGTTGCGTTCCTACCCGTGTGCGATTTGCAACGGCACCGATAGAACGCTTGTCATGCGCAAGCGCGGCTTAGCCGTTCCCGGGCCTTTCCGGATCGTCAAATGCGGTAGCTGCGCGCACCACTACGTCGACCCGCGGATTAGCGACGAGGACTTGGGCACGATCTACGGCGACGCCTATTACCATGGCCAAGGGTTCGATCGCGGGATCAATTTTTTCGGGGAGCCCGACGAAGCTCTGCAACTGGCCATCGAACGAATCGTAACCATGGTCGCGGGCCTCGCTCGCCGTCCTTTCGGGGAGCTGGAATGGCTCGACTACGGCTGCGGCTCCGGAAACCTGTTGTCGGTGGTTGCCAAGAGAGGGGCACAGGCCGTCGGCTATGATTTCGGCGATCCACCCCGAAAGATTTGCGCCGCAAAAGGGCTTAAAACGCTCGAAGAGGACGAGCTCGCTGGACGTTCTGGGACGTTCGACGTCGTGTCCGCCATCGAAGTTATCGAACACGTTCCCGACCCGCGTCTCTTTCTACAACAACTCGCGTCGTTGCTCAAGGTCGGCGGCGTTCTGTACGTGCAGACCGGAAACTGGAATCTGATCCGCCACGTGCCGGGCCGGCCGTACATCATGCCGGAAGGTCACATCCAGTATTTCACGCCGCCCACGATGCGGCGGCTGTTCGCCGGGAGCGGCCTGCGCGAAGCAGACGTGCTCAACGTTTCTTGGGCCGGCTACAAGCTGGCCGGCCGTTTTCCGGGGGCACCGGCACTCATCCGCTTATTCGAACGGTTTCTGCGCGCCGCAGCGCCGGGGTACGCTCAGTTTCCCGTCGGCATCCGAGTGGCGTAGTTCCTCTACTTCGTCGGCAGCCCGTAAAATTGCTGAATTTTTGCCGCCGTGTCCGTTGCCGGGCTATCGTTCGCCATCACGCCGTAGTAAGCGAACGCCAACATAACTTGTCCGCTGTTGACCGTCTTTCGGTGTCCAAAATAGGTCTCACCGGTCGCAGAAATGCGCGTGTTCCCTTTCGTCGAAACCTCTCCGGTCGGGAGCATGGCGGTGCGCTCGCGCGCGAGGCCGGTCTGAATCGCGCTCCAAAGGCGGTCGCGAAGCGCCGCGTCGGTAGCGTGCAGCGCCAGCCACTCACATTCCAGGACGTTCACGGCTTGATAACTGCTGTCGAAACCGCCTGCCTCCGGGAAAACGCCGTTTTCGACCTTGTCGAGGGCTCCCGAGACGATCTCGCTTCCCGCAGCCACCGCGTCGCTTCTACCGAGGGCCTGGCCCACTAAGTAGAATGCGAGCCCGTGCGCTAACGTCCGGTTGCTCGCGGCCTTGTCCGTTGCGAGAAGACTGCGTTGCGTAAGGAGCCAATCCAGGGAGCGCCCGATCTTCGGACGCAAGGCGTCGATGCGCGCCCGGAAGGGAGCGCACTCCGCTGAGTGTAGATACCAATCGTCCTTGGCCAACACCAGCAGCGAATGGCCGAGATCGTAGTAGAAGAGCGTCAGCGTCGACGCCGGCGACGCCGGATTGATCGGGGCGCCGCTCGATTCCGCGGCGTTCGATTCACTATACGGGAAGCTTCCGTCGGCACGCTGATGCGCAAAAGCGTACTCGGCAACCAAACATGCGCCATCCATAAAGTGCGCGTTGCGATGTACGAGTGCGTAGGGAACAAGGCTGAAAGTGTGGTACTGAAATCCGACTTGCAGAAAGCCTGCGAGATTCTTGTCAGTTGCACCTTGTGCGTTTGGGAAAGTGCCCTTGCCCCAAGAGACCCAGACTGACGGATCCACCTTCGCGATAAGTTCGTTTTCCGAAACGACCGCGAGCGTGGCTGCTCCCGCTCGACCGTGCATGAGCCCGAGCGCCGCCACAGACGACCATCCTGCGGCTCCGGCCAAGAATACGCGACGGTTTTGCATCTCACGGTAAACGTTTCGTGCGGCTGAGACGTTTCCATCCAGATCGGTCGAAAACGGCGCGTCTCGCCCTAGCTTACTCGCCGGCGTGCGTCTTCGCTTTTCTGGTTGCCGGCAGCGGCACCCCAGTCTTGAGGCACGATTGGTTCACCGTGGCGGGCCGCTCCGAAATCTTCGAATTCACGCTCTCGACGCTTGCTTGGCAGCCCGATGGGATCGGGACGGTTCGGGTCTACCCGGCGGACTATCTCTTCGCAATCGTGCACACACTGCTGGCCCTCGTGCTGGGCACGCACATCGGGTTCTTCGTGTACGTCGCCTTGATCGGCGCCATGTGCCTTTACGGCGCACGCACCCTTGCGGCGCTCGAGCCAAACGACCCGTTGGCTTCCTTTGGTCTCGCGTTATTTGCCCTATTCAACCCGTGGGTATACGTGAAGGTCGTGGAGGGCCACCTCGCCATGATCGCCGCGTATGGCGCGCTGATGGCGCTAACGGCCGAGCTGTGGAGGCCGCAACCGCGCTGGATCGTCGCCGCGTTTCTCCTGGCGCCGATGGCGCAGCTTCAGTTTTTCATATTGGGAATAGCCTCGTGCGCATGCGCCGCGGTCTTTCGGCGCGAGCGCGCGGCGCTCGTACCGCTCGGCTGCGGATTGATCTTCGCCCTCCCGACGATCGCCGGCATCTCCGTCGACGGCAATACCATTCGACAGATTCCGTACAATCTCGACTGGCAGACCAGTCAATCGATCGCGCCAATTGAAGGCGCGGCGCTCACCGGCTTCTTCACGAACTACGCTCGCGGCCTTTCGCCACTTGCCTTCGATGCGGTCTGGTCATTGGCTGCGCTCGCGCTTATCGGCCTTGCCGTCCGGCGTCAACGGCGGAGCCTCGTGCTCCTCGTTGTCGCGGTTGTCGCGTGGGCGTTCTCGACCGGGACGAAAGGACCACTCGCCGCACTGTATGAAGGCCTCGTACAACACTTTCCGCCGATTCAGCTGTATCGGGAGCTCTACGACCTCCTCGCTCTCGTCGCGATCGCTTACGTCGGAATCGCGGCGGTCGCGACCGGCCGCTTCACCTTCCTAAGGCGTGCTGCGATCGTCCCGGGGGTGGTCCTCGCAGCGTGCTGGATCGGCGCGCCACCAAGTCGCTGGTGGGTCAATCGCTTGGAACTGCCCCGGCTTTCCGTGGACGCACCGCCGAACACGAGGTTCGCGCTCTACCCGGATATCGATCCGCTGCGGTTCGGCAGCCGCGGTTCGGGAACCGATCCGGATGCGTATGCCCGGTTTAACAACGTGACGACGGTAAACGGATCGGACATTCCGTTTCCGGCAATGGTCGCATTGCAGCGCTATGCCCGAACGGGCGACGTGAGCGCACTGCGAGTCCTCGGCGTTAGCCGCATCTACGGACGCTCGTGGCTCACCTCGGACCTAGGATCCGCCTCCGGAGTATCAGCCGTCCCGAATCCGCAAACCAGCGGCAGTATCGTGAACGGTAGCCGATCGATCGCCGCTGAGCCTGAACTCGCCCTATTGGACCACGTCGCCGTGACGTCAACTCTGCCGGAGATAGGGTCGGGCCAAATCTTTTTTGGCGACGTTGCGGGACTTAGCGGCCCCGCTATTCCCGTCGGGTGGTCGCACTATTCGGATGTGCGGGGTGTTCCGTCGTCACGGAAAGATCTGTTGGCGTCGGAAGGTTGGGTCGATGTGCGCGGCGCCTTTATCGCAGAACCTGAGCTCGGACAGCCATTTGGTGGCGCACTAACAACCTCGTCCACGGCTATGCTTCCAGTCGAAGACGACGCCGGTGGGCTTCTCGTGTTCGTGCGTGGCACGTTGCTCGCGCAAAGCGCCCGCGTTCTGACCGGCACCACGCACGGATACGCGTGGATCGCTATCCCTCGCAGCGCACACGCGGTACGTTGTGAAGGCGAATGCGTCGTCGCCGCTCGCGGCACGCCTCCCGTGCTGGCGGCGCCCGCCGTGCCTCTCCAGAGCGAGATGCCTCTGCACGCCCCAACGCCGTGGCTCGCCTGGACAGAACTGCCGGTGCGCCACAATACGACGGTCCTTAAATATCTCGTCGGATACGATCGCGCGATGCTCGCGTTTACTCCGCTCGGGACGCTGCCACATTTCCGGATCGAGGCTGCATTTAACGGGTGGCTCGTCGCAGGGCACGACGCGCGGCTTCCCGTCCTCATCGTGGATGTGCTTTCAGCGCTTCAGTTCGTGCTCGAGATTCTTGGATTTACGCTGTTTGCGATCTTAGGGTGGAAAGTCGCGAGACCCGAGCCAACGCCCGCCGGACCTTCTTCGTGAATCCGAGCGTCGCGGTCGTCATCGTCAACTACAACGGCGTGGCGTACGTAGCCGAGGCGATTGAAAGCGCCCTCGCCCAGGACTACGGCGGTTCTATCGAGGTCATCGTTGTTGACAATGCATCGAACGATGGGTCGCCGGAAGAGATCCGCGGCATCCCCCATGTCCGCTTGATTGAAAACCCAACGAACGTCGGTTTCGGAGCCGCAGTCAACGTCGCGATTCGTGCCACGGACGCCGACTACGTCGCGCTGCTGAACCCCGACGCTCGAGCCGAGCCCCATTGGCTCTCTCGAATGATCCCGTGGATGCGCAGCCACGATATCGACCTGGCTTCGAGCGTCGTCGCAGCGGGTAGCGAGACGTGGTTTGCGGGCGGGCGTTTTTTCGAAACGCTTGGAGCCACGCTCGTCCGGAAGGAGGCGACGGGCGAAACGGACTGGATCAGCGGCTGCGCGCTCGTCGCGAATCGCTTCGCATTGAACGCATTGGGCGGTTTCGACGAGGGATTCTTTCTCTACTACGAGGACGTCGATCTCTCGCTGCGGGCGCGAGCTGCGGGAATGCGCTTGCGTGTGCTCGCTGAAACGCTCGTAGACCACCCTGCGCACGGGCGCAGCACGAACACTCTCGGTCGCCGAAAGGCTGAAATCGGATTCTATGCCCGCGGCCGGCTGATCGGCAAGCACGTGACGGGCTGGAAGCGTCTTCCAGCGCTCGCGTTTGCGACCGTTCTCGCGCCTCTTCACAACGGCATCGATCGCGCAACATTCGTGCCGGTTGCCGGCTCGCTGATTCGTGGTTTTCGAGAAGCTCGCCGGGCCTCGAACGAGTCGCGAAACGTTGGCACAAAACGCCCGACCGTCGGCGTATTGCTAAACATCTTCGAACGTACATCGGGGTTAGGCGCCGGCGGCCACCGCCATTTCATCGAGATCATCAGGCGCTGGGACTGGGCGGATATCGTTCTGTTTGGGCCTCAGAGCGCACGCGAAGCGATGCTGCGCGAAGTGCCAGGAGCGCGGTACGTCACTTTGCCATCGCTCGAGAACGCCGGCGCCGGAAAAGCGGTAGATTTTCTGTTTCGCAGTGCGGCGTGGGTGCGAGCATTGCCGGCGCTCCGGCGTTGCAACGTGTTGCTCTCAACCTCACACTTTTTACCCGACGTCGTTCCGGCAATTTGCTCCGGGCGACCCGGAGTCGTGATCATTCACCATATCATCGGCGTAAAGGGCGCGGCAAATCGTACAACGGCGATCCCGCGCCTGTCGGAAGAAGCGGCGCTGCTTTTGGTCCGGCTCGGCGCGCGCTCGGTCCTGGTCTCGTCGAAGCTAGTGGCGACCGAGCTTCGTCGCCGGTCTTTTCGTATGCCGATTCGGGTTACGAGCAGCGGCGTGGATCATGTGGCGCTTCCGAGCGACCGGGTCGACGACAAACGCGAGGGAGCGCTCTTCATTGGCCGCATGCACCCGGCGAAAGGAGCTCTTGACGCGGTTCGCGCGTGGCGGCGCGTCGTCGACACGGAGCCGGGTGCAGTCCTAACCATCGCCGGCGCCCGCGAAGTGGAGGAATACGCCAGGGAAGTCGAAGCACTTGTCGCTGCTTCGGGTTTGAATGCTAACGTCGTTATTCGTGGCAGAATATCGGATACAGAAAAGATTTCGGCGATGATGAAGGCGCGGCTTTTCCTCTTTCCCAGTCATGAGGAAGGCTGGGGAATTGCGCTTGCGGAGGCGATGCGAGCCGGGTTGCCCTGCGTAACGTACGCGCTGCCGATCTTCGAAGAGATCTTTCCGCAGGGCCGGCTTGAGGCTCCCCTCGGCGACACCAACGCGCTGGCGCGGCACGTCGTAGCGATCCTCCGCGACGAATCGTTGCGATCGCGGCTTTCCCGCGAGGCGTCGGCGTTGGCGACCGGCTTCTCATGGGCAAGCGCTTCCAGAATCGAAAGCGATGCGGTGAAGGCATTCTTAGCATCTTAGGTCGACGCGACGTTCTGGTGAGGCTCGTCGCTGCTGCCGGGCTCGCATATCTCGCGGTCCGATCGTACGAGTTTCTGGCGCAAGCCGGCTTTCCGTCGGGCTATTGGTACGACCTCGGCGTCCACGTGATGGCGACGAGTTACGAAGCCACGACGGTACGATCACTCTCTGACGTGCTGGATTGCATTGGCTGGGCTGCCTGGGGCGACGTACCGCAGTTCTTCTACAATCCCATGACGACGAGCGTGGTTCTCGTCTCTATCGTCAAGCTAGGCGCGACCGCCCAGCTTGCCGTCAAGTTGCTAATGGTCGCGCAGTTTTGGCTCGCGCTCGCGTCAATGGCTTTCTTGTACCATACGACGCGTCGGTCGTGGACCTGGGCGTTGCTCGCAGGCCTCCTGTACGCACTGTTTCCCGCCACGGCGCTACAAATCTCGAGCAACCTCGATTTAGGGTTCTCGGTTGCACTCGCGCCGCTGGCGCTCGCCCTCGGGATTGCGCTCGTTCGGCGCCTCGGGAACAGCGGACTCCCGCTCGCCGGAGCGCTTTGCGGTTTTGTGGGCCAGGCCTTCGCGACGGAATACTTGCTAGTCGTTTCGCTTCCCCTTTATGCGGCAGTCGCGCTCTACCCGGATCCGCTGAGGAAACGAGCTTCTTGGCTCGCCGGGACGTTCGGCGGCGTCGTCGCCGCCGCCGGTGTCGGTCTCTACTGCATCATTCCGACATTCGCGTCGAGCGGACTGCTGACGCCCCCTGCGACGCGAATCGCAGAGGCCGAAAGCGGCGGCGTCCTGGCGCTTTTCGGCGAGTCGATCTCCGCGCTCTGGCATGGAGTTCTCACTGAGGCTACACTGAGCCCATGGGCCGAATTCAACGTTAACTCGATCCTCTGGTCCACGAGCATCGCGTTCACGCTTCTCTGGTGGTGCGCCCTCGCTTTTGCCGTTCGGCGCCGCGGCACCGCAACGAAAAGGCTTGCCGTCCTCGTCGGAATTCTGCTCCTACTCTCATTTGGATCCACCGTTCCATTCGCTGCGACGTTTTGGGCGCTTGCCGGCCACGTGCCTTTCTTGCAGTTTCTCCGCACGCCCGATCGTCTTGCCGTCGTCCCCTTCATCTTTCTCGTCTGGTGGAGCGTCACGATGCTGCAATCTGTGGCAAGGGTGCGTTCCCACGGCGTACACGTGCAGAGAGCGCGCTTTGCAACCGCCGCTCTGCTGATCGCACTCGGTTCTTTCGCATACTTCGACCTGGCCGCAGGAGCGCTGGTCGTGAGACCGACACTCGACTATCGCCTGCCCGACCTCGCGAGGACGACCGCAGCAGCCGCCACGCAACCACCGCCGCTCGCTACGTATACCTTTGTGAACGAGGGCTCCGTCCTAGCCACGCCCCTCTATGGGGCGGGTGTGCCGGCGCGAACGATTGCCCAGGACCTCATATCGCGCTTCGGCGACGGCCCGGGGCACGCGCTAGGGATATTGCGGAAGGCGGGTATCCGCACGATCATCACGACGCCCGTGTGGACCGAGGACGGCCAAACTTGGCCCGACCTCGGCGTCGCGTACGCCCGAAGCCGCTGGATCAGCACAGTATCGGGCTCCGCATCGGGACCGGCCGTTTGGCATCTAAAGGATTCGGCGCCCGATGTTTCACGCGCGGACTTTGCATGCTTACATGGCGGCCCAGGGCTCTTGGATGAGCTTTCACAGCTTCCCGCCCTTTCGCAATTTGCGATCGCGACCGGCGACGCGCCTTGTGGAATCGACGTGTACGCAAATGCAGACCCACGAGACGCTTCGTTACCGCGGGCGGTCGTGGCCCGGTCCGGAGCGTCGCTCGGCCTAGGGCTGCCGCTAAAAGACCGTGACTATCCGTTTATCGCGACGCGAACGCTCCTTGCACGACCCTGGTATCGAAATGCCATCGAAGGGGACACGCCGATCTTCGGCGAGCCAGCAGTTGCGACCGCAGACTCATGGCGGGCAAATCTATCGGCCAGCTTTCCCGAACGCAGCACTTATAGTGTGAACGTGCGAGAGGCGAGCGCCGCCGATCTGTGTTTCTCCGCTATTGTCGATCGCGAAGAGCCGGTAACCAGATGCGGAGCCGCGGGATATGGATTCCATTGGATAACGATTCCGCTAGAGATCGATGCCGGGACGCATAACATTGCGTTGCGATTCCATTCTGCGAGTGCGTCTGCGACCGGCCTCATTCTTGACGGAATCGCTGTCGGACGCGAACACGATGCGCTTGGGGTCCTCACGATTTCGCGGCCACGCGTCTTCGTGTACTCGATACCGTGGGCCCTCGCCGCTGAACG
>Ga0302325_10013158_pt1 | contig 17683 bp, 18 predicted proteins | sample Palsa_T0_2_FD_201948 | JGI IMG/M metagenome (GOLD analysis project Ga0302325, IMG submission 201948) | Peat permafrost microbial communities from Stordalen Mire near Abisko, Sweden - Palsa_T0_2 | ecosystem: Environmental > Terrestrial > Soil > Palsa > Peat permafrost | place: Sweden: Abisko... | reverse complement strand
GCCAGCAGCGATCGGATGATGCCCTGACGCACGTCGTTCGCCTTAAGCTTGAGTTCGGTCAAGCCGGCGGCAGATAGGGTTGGCATGGGAGGCCCGTTTAGGGCAGGTCGCGGCCCGGCCCTGCCGAATTGAGGCGGGTCAAACAAAAGATTAGAACAGTAAGAATTTAGGAGAAATTGTGCCCGAATCCGTCACGTTAACGGTCGGCGGGCGCACGATGACCATCGAAACCGGCGAACTTGCGAAGCAAGCAAACGGCTCCGCATTAGTTCGTTACGGCGATCAAAACGTCGTGCTCTGCGCCGTCACGGCCTCCGAGAAACCTCGTGAAGGCATCGACTTCTTTCCGCTCACCTGCGACTTCGAAGAGAAGATGTACGCCGCCGGAAAGATTCCGGGAGGTTATATCAAGCGCGAAGGACGTCCGCCTGAGCATGGCGTGCTCAGCTCGCGTCAAATCGACCGCCCGATTCGCCCGCTCTTCCCCGACGGTTTTCGCAACGACGTGCAGATCGTCGCGACCGTGCTTTCCATCGATCCGCAGCTCGATGCCGACGTGCTCGGCGTCTGTGCGGCGGGCGCGGCGCTGGCGCTGAGCGACATTCCGTTCGATAAGACGGTCGCCGCCGTGCGCGTCGGCCGCGACGAGAACGGCAAGTACGTCTGCAACCCGACGCTCGCGGAATACGAAACCGGCGGGATGGACATCGTGATCGCCGGCACTGCCGACGGCGTCATGATGGTCGAAGGCGGCGGCAACGAGGTCGCCGAGGAAGATTTTCTCGGTGCGGTCGAGTTCGCGCACGCCGAGATCCGCAAGATCGTCAAAGCGATCGATCAGCTCGCAAAGAAGTCCGGCAAAGCCAAGCGCGAGTACCCGGTCGCGCACGTCGATTCCGACCTCGAGCGCTGGGTGCACAAGAACTTCGCCAAAGACGTCGCCAAGGCGATGCGTACCGTGGATAAGCAGAAACGCGAAGCCGCGTTCGGCGAGCTGAACGTTGCCGAAGCGCTCTCGCGCTGCGGCAAGAAAGACGAGAACGTCAAGGCGCTGCTCGAAACGCCGGGTACCGCCAAGGAGTTCAACAAGATCCTCAAAGCCATGGAAGAGGACGAGCTCCGCACGATGGTCGTCGATGAGAAAATTCGCCCCGACGGACGCAAGCCCGACGAAGTGCGGCCGATCTGGTGCAAGGTGCATTACGTGCCGCGCGTGCACGGTTCGGGAATCTTCACGCGCGGTCAGACGCAAGTCTTCACCGCGGCGACGCTCGGGTCAAAGAGCGACGCGCAGCGGCTCGACGGCATCATGGATTTCGAAGACAAGCGCTACATGCACTTCTATAACTTCCCGCCGTACTCGGTCGGCGAGACTCGGCCGATGCGCGGCCCCGGACGCCGCGAGATCGGTCACGGCCATCTTGCGGAGCGCGCGCTCGTGCCGGTTCTGCCGGCGAAGGACGAGTTTCCGTACACGCTGCGTTTGATCAGCGAAGTGCTCGAATCGAACGGATCGTCGTCGATGGCGTCGGTCTGCGGCTCCACGCTCGCGCTCATGGATGCGGGCGTTCCGATCCGCGAGCACGTGGCGGGCGTCGCGATGGGCTTGATCCTCAAAGGGAACAAATACGCGATCCTCACCGACATTCAGGGTCTCGAAGACGCTCTCGGCGAGATGGACTTCAAAGTTGCGGGAACCAAGAAAGGGATCACCGCGATTCAGATGGACATCAAAGTGCAGGGTGTGACGATCGAAATCATGCGCGAAGCGATGGAACAGGCGCGCAAGTCGCGCTTCATGATCATCGACAAGCTGGCCGAGACGATCGCCGCTCCGCGCGAAACGCTCTCGGAGTTTGCGCCGCGTATGATCGTCATCAAGATCGATCCGGCAAAGATCAAAGACGTTATCGGTCCCGGCGGCAAGATCATCAACAAGATCATCGCCGACACCGGCGTCGAGAAGATCGACATTGAGGACGACGGCAGCGTCTTCATCACCTCGCTCGACGGCGCGTCGGGCGATAAGGCGAAGGAGATCGTCGAGAACATCACGCGCGAAGTGATGGTCGGCGAGACGTATCGCGGCACCGTCACGCGAATCATCACCATCGGCGCGTTCGTGCAGATCCTCCCCGGCAAGGAAGGCCTCGTGCACATCAGCCAGCTCGCGCCGACGCGCGTCGATAAGGTCGAAGACGTCGTGAAGCTCGGCGACGAGGTCATGGTGAAGGTCATGGAGATCGACGGCCAGGGCCGCATCAATCTCTCGCGCAAGGCGTTGCTTGCGGGCGGCGCCCCAAGTGGCGCCGTGGGCGGCGCATCGGGCAACGGCGACTACGCGTCGCGCGGTCCGCGCCCGCCGCGCGAGCGCGACGCCGCACCGAGCGCGAGCGCGCCCGGCGCACCGCCCACGCGCCGCCGGCGTCGCCCGCCGGGACGCCGCGACGACGAGTAGCCGTTAGCGGCCGGCGAACCGCACGCCGAAATCTACGAACGTCCGGTGCATGCGGTCCTCTGCACCGGCGTACCATCGCACGCGATCGGCGATCGGTCCGGAGACCGCGCCGTCTACGTGATAGAACGGCAAACCGTTGAGCAAATCGCGCCGGTAAATGGCATCGGCGCGAATTGCGCTTCCGTTGTCGTACGTGAGCCAGAGCTCGCCGACGGTCGGCGCCAACCCGTCGTACGGCAGCACGGTTCCGTAAATCGGAACGGTGTCCGACACGTGCATCGTCCACGCGCGCAACGAAATCGCCGGCGAAATTTGCCAGGTTCCCGAGAATCCGACCGAGCTGATTCGCCCCGGCCACGCACCGCCCGAATACTCCGTAGCGTCTTCGAACGCAAGGCGGAGACGCGCATCGTCGGTATACGTTAAGGCCCCCGACTCGAGCGAGTTGCGCACGATGGCAACCGGAATCGCTTCGCCGTCGGAAAACAAATACTGCTCCATGAGCGTCGGCAACGAAAACGATCCACTTCCGTTGAGATCGAGGCTCCACTTTCCGCTGGGAAAGAGTTGCGCTTGCACCGACGGCACCGCGAGCGCCGTTTGAGCCGGAGCCGACGTTCCGTACGCCCCCCCCGCATAGTCGAACCAAAACGCGCCGACCCCGGCCGTCGCGGCGAGGTCGCGCTCGTTGAGCGCAATGCCGGCGTCGAAGCGCGTCTGATCGAGACTCGCCCCAATGCGCGGTGCGCCGTACGGCGACGTTTGCGCGTCGTAGTAGCCCGTCGACGAGCGATAGGACGCATCGGCGAATCCGAAGATCGCGCCGTTGCTTCGCACGCCGACGGTGATGCCCGAATCGGACCAGCCGTCCGAGATCGGGTAGTAGCCGTTCGTCAGCGCATACGTGCCGCGGTCGGTGAGCGCCGTAACGTTCAGGTTGAGCGCCTGCGGATCGGCATAGCTCGCCTGCGCGAACGAGAAGCTTCCGGCGAACTGCGACCACGGCGTTTGGTACTCGCGGCCCTGCTCGGTACCGCCGGAGATATCGAACGTCTGCCCCGCGCCGAGCGGTACGCTGGCGAACGCGTCGGTGCGCTGGCGCGACTCCTCGTCGTTGCTATACGAGCCCACCGAAATCGCCGACGAATCGGAGCCGACTTGCGCGCGCACGATCGCGTCGCTGCCGATCACGCCGGCTTCGGCGCTCGACCCGCTCGCGAACGGATCGAGCTGCGCGATGCCGCCTGCGGCTTGATCGCCGTATTGATAAGCGTTCTGGGCGCCGCGCAAGGCCGCACTCTGCTCGTAAAACGCGGGAACGAGGGTATACGGTGACTCGCCGGAGACGACGTCGTAGTTCGGCACGCCCGCATCCACGAGCAGCGAGCCGTTCGAGGAGAGCCCGCGATCGCTGATCGTCGACCCGGGATACGGCGCGGTGCTCTGCGCGAGCAACGTGAACGGCCGCAGCGCCAGCGACGACTCGACGTGCGCGTAGGGCAAGTTTTCGAGATCGGCGTTTGAGGGAGTATCGGCGAGCAGCGCGTCGTAGCGCCGGACGATCGCGATCACGGGCTCGCCGTCGACCACGGGGATGCTGGCCGGCCGGCAGAACCGGCAAGCGACGCCCACCGCGGTGATGCCGGCGCCCCTCATCGCAAAGGTGCCCGCGACGTCGGTCGTCGCGGTCACCCAGATACCGGCTGCGGTCCGGCCGGCGACGGTCGCCCCGGCGATTGCAGTACCGCGCTCGTCGCGAACCGATCCCACGACGAGGGCCACCTGTCCGCGCGCCGGCACCGCCGCCAGCATGACCAAGAGGAGCGCCACGGCGCCGTGACGGGTGCGATTCACGGATTCTTTAGACTTTCGGCTATGATTGAGGGAGTGTCAAGAACTCATCTCCTGCGCCTGGCTGCCCTCCTGCTTCTTGCCGGCGCACTCTTCTGCGGCCGGTACGCCGTCGCAGGCACGGAATCACTCGAGGACCAGCTGGCCGGGATGCTCACTCCCTCTGCCGCGCCGGCCCTCCTGGGTCCGATCACATCGTCCGGCCGCGTGGGATGGGAGTGCAAGCCCGAGCGAGCCGCGGCCGCCGCGCCGTGGCACCAAGCCGAGCTGCCCGCCGCGCCGCAAAGTCCGTGAACGCGTGCGGGTGCTGCTGCTCGTCGCCCTCCTGATCCGGCTCTCGGCGACTGACGCGGTCGCGCAAACGTACTCCTCGCCCAGCCCGCAGCCCCGCACGACCTCGGTCCCGGCGCTGCGCGCTCTCGCCGCGCGGCGCGAGATCGAGGAGCGCTTCACGATCGGCCTCGAGGCCGAGGCACGGATGGACTGGGCTCCGGCCGCCGCCGAATTCGAGCGAATCGTCGCGCTGCACCCGGCGGAGCCGCAAGGCTCGACCGCACGATACGACCTCGCGATCGCATACGCGAATCTCGGGCGCAACGACGACGCGGCGCCCGAGCTGCGGGCCGCACTGGCGCTCGATCCCGGCTTTCTCGCGGCGATGGCCAATCTCGTTTCGGTCGATCTCGCGCGCGGCGACGCGCGTGAAGCGCGGCAGATCGCCGATCGCTACGTAAGCCTCGCACCGGATTCCGCGCGCGCGCTCTATTCGCGCGGCATCGTCGCGCTGCAAAACGGCGACGCAACGACCGCGCGTGAAGATTTCGGGAAGCTGCTGCACACCAATCCGTCGTACGCCGTCGCGCATTACGATCTCGCGCTCGCCGAAGAACGCTTGGGCCGCTTCGATGAAGCGCGGCGCGAGCTGAGCGCCGCGCTATCGCTTGCGCCGGCGTACGCGCGTGCGCGTTTCGCGCTGGGCGTCGTGCTGCTGCGACAGGGGGAGCACGCCGCGGCCCGCAATGCCTTCGCGCAAGCCTCCCTCGACGCGGCAGGCGATCCTGCTTTGCAGAATATTGCGGCGGCGATGCGCGATTCGATCAAATCCCCGTGATGCTTTTAGACTTTCTTCATCCCGCACGCTTAGGCTAAGACACAACCCAACGCTATCAGGAGGTCTCATGTCCAAGAAAATCGCGGCTTTTGGCGTGGCACTCGCAGCCATCGCGTTGGCCGCATGCTCGGCCAACTACGGCGGCTCCGGGTCGGGAACGAGCTCGTCGACACTACCCAATGCTCCCGACCTCATCATCACGGCGCAGCTTCCCGACGGCAAGACCGGAACGATTATGGAGGAGCTTCCGGGTGAAGGGCTCGGTTCGATCAAGGATCCAAACTGGAACGCCACGCTCGGCGGATATACGCAGCAACAGTTTTCGCAAGCACTCGGCTTTCCGCCCGGTACCAAGCTGACCATCAAGAACATCTCGAAAGACCTGCATCACACGTTCAATGTCGTCGCGAAGATCAAAGGACCGCCGGCGAACTTCCCGAGCAACCCGAGCCTCTCGATGAATCCGTCGGGCGGGAACTTGCAAAAAGGCTTTGCCAGCGGCGTCATCAATCCGGGCTCGTCGGTGACCGTGACCGCAAAGAAGGCCGGTATCTACTTGTTCGGCTGTGCGTTTCACTATCACTCCGGAATGCAGGACGTGATCGTCATCGCCAAGGGCGCTACGCCCGGACCGCAGGCGACAGCACCCGCTCGATGAACGCGCGCGGACCGTTTCTCGGACTCGCCCTGTTCGCTGCCGCCGCCGCGGCGGCGTGCACGAATGGCGGCGGTTTGGAAAGCATCGGTGGAGGAAGCGGCACACCGTCGCCGCTTCCCGCCGCATCGGCGATCGGCTTGGGCGTGCCCACCGGCAAAATCGGCGTTGAGAACGATCCCGTTTGGGGAACCATTAGCGGATACACGCAGGAGCAAACCTCGCAGATCCTCGCGTTTCCGCCCGGCGCCAAGATCACGATTGCGAATCTCTCCAAGAACACGCCGCACACGCTCAACGTCATCGGAACGTCGAACGGTCCGCCTCCGAATTTTCCGCAAAATCCCAGCCTCTCGTTCTATCCCTCCGGCAACGGCGTGATGAGCGCCGACTATGCCAGCGGCTCGCTCAATCCCGGCACCTCGGTCACCGTGACGCTCTCGAATCCCGGCATTTATTTGATCGGCTGCGCCTATCACTACATTGAGTTTGCGATGCGCGACGTGATCCAAGTGGTCGCCGGGGCGACGCCCGGTCCGACCGCCTCGCCGGGGCCCGGCGGCTACGCGGTGCGCAAGAAAACCCACCTGCAGCGCACGGTCGCAAAATCGCCGATCCTCGTGGACCAGCTCGGCCGATCGTTCACGCTCGCGTCGTTGCGCGGCGAACCGGTGGTGCTCACGTTCATCGCGGCGCACTGCACGGACGCGTGCCCGTTGATCAACGCCCAGTTTGCCGACGCCGCCCATCGCATCGCACGCGCTCATTTGCATGCGCTGCTGCTGACCGTCACGCTCGATCCCGAACACGACTCGCCGCAAACGATGGCCGCGCTCGCGAAGCGCTTCGAGGCGAACCCGAAGTATTGGCTGCTCGCGGGCGGCTCGATCGCCAACGTGCACGCGGTGATGCGCGAGTTCGGCTCCTTCTCGGTGGAAGGGCACCACGGCTACCGCGACGAGCACACGACGTTCGTCTATCTCCTCGACGCGCGCGGCGAAGCGGTGCACGAAATGCTCGCCTCGAGCGCGCTCGGCGACGACATCGTCGAGTCGGTGCGCGGCGCGCAGGCGGCGGCACGATGATCCGCCGCTACGCAAGCGCCGGCGCGCTGCTGCTCGCGGCCTGCACCGCCGGCGGCATTCCGACCGCGTCGGGCGGCAGCGGCGGCACGACGATCAATATCAGCCTGACGCAATACGCGCCCGTGCAGACGCCGTACGGCCAGAGCGGGGGCTATTCGCCGCCGATCACCAACGTAGCGGTCGGAACCCAAGTCCACTTCGTCAACGTGGACAGTTTCGCACATACGGCGACTGAAATCACGGGGGCGACGAGCTTCCCGAGCGGCTCGCCCTTCAACGCGGGCGCACTGCAGCAGCATGGATCCACGGTCTCCGGCGGGTTCAGCAGTGGAGCGCTTCAGCCGAACGCATCTTCGCAGTCGATTACCGTCGATCAATCCGGCACTTATCTCTTCGGCTGTTTCTTCCACTACGGCGCTCCGATGCGAGCCGCGATCGTTGCGCAATAAGATCGTCGTCGCCGCGCTCGCGCTGCTCGCGGCCGCGCTTTCGTGCGCCCCGGCGAGCGCTATTCCGATCTTCGCGCAGCGTTATCATTTTAAGTGCGGGCAATGCCACAGCGTGCTCCCCGAGCTCAACGCGTTCGGCAACTACTTCCGCTCGCACGGCTACCGGCTTCCGCTCCCCGAGCACGGGACGACCATCTTCGCGATCCGCTACCAGCTCGAGTACGATAAGCAGCCCGCGCCCGATGCGCCGCGCTATTCGCAAGGCGGAATCTTGCTTGGCAGCGGCAACATCGGGCCGATCACCGCATACCTGCACTATAATTTCGGCTCGGGAGGCGGCCCAGCCGCAACGTACTTGATCTTTGCCGCCGGCTACGACGAGCATACGCAGACGCTCTACCGCGGCGGACTCTTCGAATTGCCGCTGGCGCAATCGCCCGGACAGCGTCTCGACGACCTGCAGCAGTACGGCTACTACGGCGCGCACGTCGGCTTGAACAATCTTCCGCTCTCGTCGCCCCGATGGGGCGCGATGGCCGAACGCACCTTCGGCAATCTACGCGCCGACGTCGTGGTAGACGCGGGCTTCTATGCAGGCTCGGCGTACGGCGGCAAGCCGGTTGCAACCGGCGAGACGACGTGGCTGAAGAGCCCCGAGATGAGCCTGTGGCTGCGCGACACGCTGCTGCAGAGCCGCAAGGGCGAGCTCGATCTCGGCGGCACCGCATTGGGCGGAACGCTCGGCGTGATGCCGACGGGACGTCTGCCGTTCGCCGACCTCTACGAGCGCTACGGTTTGATCGGGCACGCGACCTACGGCGACCTCGATCTGCAGGCCGAGCAGTGGTACGGCGACGATCACGACGCGGACGGCTTCCTCACCAACCAGCATTCGTCGGGGGGGTACGTACGGTTGAAATACTACCCGATTCCGCACGCGTACCTTGGCGTGCGCTACGACGCCTTCGCCAACCCCTTCATCAATCGCGACTTCGTCTATTACGGGGCCGTGCAGATCGCGCCGTTCCGGATCCTCGCGCAAGAGGTGCAGCAACCCGGCCAGCACCCGTACTTCAGCTCCGCGCTGACAGTAGCTTTCCCGGGCCCGTTGAAGAACTAGGGCACAGGAAGGGCATCACATGCGAGTGCTGGTGGTCGAGGACAACGCGCCGGTCGCCGAATCGATCCGGACGATGCTCGAAGCGCGAAAGTACGCGGCGAACGTCGTAACCGACGGGGAGGCTGGGCTCGATCATCTCTTACGCCGGTGTTACGACGCGGCCGTTATTGACGTTGGCCTGCCGGGCATCGACGGTTTTGCGCTGGCGCGCAGCGCCCGCGCCGAAGGCGTACAGACGCCGATCCTGATGCTGACGGCTCGGGACGCCGTAGAGGATCGCGTGGCCGGACTCGACTGCGGCGCCGACGACTATCTGGTCAAGCCGTTCGTGGAGGAAGAGCTCGCCGCGCGTATCGCAGCGATTCTTCGCCGCGGCGATCGTCCCGTGCTCGGCGCCGTGGAAGCCGGCGGACTCAGCATCGACCTCGCCGCGCGCAGCGTCACGTTCGCCGGCAAACCGGTAGCGCTCGGCGCCACCGAGTTCCGGCTTCTAGAGTTTCTCGCTCGTAACGCCGGGATCGCGCTCTCGCGCACGCAAATCGTCGAGCGCATTTGGGATTACGATTTCGAAGGCTCGAGCAATATCGTGGACGTGTACGTGAGCCAGCTCCGGCGTAAGCTCAAGGCGCTGGGCGCAAAAGACGTCATCGAAACCGTCTGGGGCATCGGCTACCGCCTGCGAGCCAACTGACCGGCGCCTCCCCTCCGCATTGATCGCTCGCACCGCCGCACTCTACCTCGCGATCTTCGTCTGCGTTCTCGTCGCGCTCAACGCAGGTGCGTATGCGTTCGTCGCGCGCGAGTACGCATCGCTGCTCGCGCCCGCGATGGCGACGCCGGAGGGCGCGCAGGCGTTCGGCGCGGCGATGCGCCGCGTCGGGCTGACGCTCGCCGCCATCGACGTGCCGCTCGTAGCGATCGTGGCGATCGCATCGTATCTGTTGGCGCGCGCCGCGATCGCACCACTTGAGGCGGCTCGCCGGCGCGAGCGCGAGTTCGCGGCGGATGCGGCGCACGAGCTGCGCTCGCCGCTCGCCGCGATCAGTGCGACCGCGCAAGCCGCGCGATTGAACGCCACCGGCGACGCGCGTGCGGCGTTCGAAACGATCGTGCGCGGCGCGCTCGACGCGTCCGCGGTGGTCGCCGATCTTTTGACGCTGGCGCGCGATCCGGGGCGCGGCGCGCTGCAGTGCGAGCCCGTCGACCTCGCCGCAGTCGTGGTCGAATCGTCGCGCGAGACGCGGGCGCTCGCCGCCGTGCGCGGCGTGCGCATCGAAAGCGCGCCGGTCAGCGCCATCGTCGACGGCGACGAGCGGCGGCTTCGCGAGCTGGCGCGCAACCTAATCGAGAACGCGGTGCGGCACGCGCGCGCCACCGTGACGATCGCGTCGCGCCGGAACGGACGTCTCTGCGAGATCGTCGTGGACGACGACGGCGACGGCGTTCCGCCCGAGCAACGCGAGCGCATCTTTCAACGCTTCTATCGCCGCGCGAACGACGGAACCGGCACGGGGCTCGGGCTCGCGATCGCACGCTGGATCGCCTCGGCGCACGACGGGGCGGTCACGGTCGGCGACGCGCCGTCGGGCGGCGCGCGGTTCGTCGCTGCGATTCCCGCTCACGCCGAGGCGCCGTAGGGGTCTCGCGACGCCGTAACGCGTAAGTCAGGACGCCATATGTCCTTTCGATCGCTTGCAGAGTTCGTCGACGCGCTGCGCGCCGCCGGCGAGCTGCACACCATCGACGCGAGCGTGGATCCGCGGCTCGAGATCAGCGCGATCACCGACCGTGTCGTAAAAGCCGGCGGTCCGGCGCTGCTCTTCTCGAACGTGAAGGGCTCGAGCTTTCCGGTGCTGACCAATCAGTTCGGCAGCCGCCGCCGGATGGCGATGGCGCTCGATGCAACCGATCTCGACGACGCCGGCGCCCGCATCCGCAAGCTGCTCGACGTCGCCCCGCCGCAAGGAACGCTTGCCGGCAAGGTCCGCGCCGCGCTGAGCCTCGCGCCGCTCGCCAACGCGAGCCCGAAAATCATGCGCGAGGGCAGCGCGCACGACGTCGTGATGGCGCAGCCCGATCTCACCAAACTTCCGATTCTGACCACGTGGCCGCTCGATGCCGGCCCGTTCATCACGCTGCCGCTCGTCATCACCAAAGATCCCAAGTCGCAGCGTTTCAACGTCGGCATGTACCGCATGCAAGTCTTGGGCGCACGTGAGACCGGCATGCACTGGCAGCGACACAAACACGGCCGCGCGCACGCGCAAGCGTGGGGATCGAAGATTCCCACGGCCGTCGCCATCGGCACCGAGCCGGCGCTCACCTACGCCGCGACCGCGCCGCTCCCGCCGCTGCTCGACGAGTTCGCGTTTGCCGGATTGCTGCGCGGCAAGCCGGTCGAGCTGGTCCGCGCTAAGAGCGTCGATCTCATGGTGCCGGCGGATGCCGAGTTCGTGCTCGAAGGCTACGTCGATAACGACGATCTGCGCGTTGAGGGGCCGTTCGGCGACCACACCGGCGTCTACAGCCTCGCCGATCGCTATCCGGTCTTTCACGTGACCTGCATCACGCACCGGCGCAATCCCATCTACGCGGCGACCGTCGTCGGCAAACCGCCCATGGAAGACGCGTGGCTCGGCAAGGCGACCGAACGCATCTTCTTACCGCTGCTGCAGGCGATGCTGCCGGAAGTCGTCGACATGAATCTCCCCGTCGAAGGCGGCTTCCACAATCTCGCGATCGTCTCGATTAGAAAGTCGTATCCGGGACAAGGGAAAAAGGTGATGAACGCGCTCTGGGGGCTCGGCCACATGATGATGCTCACGCGCGTGCTGATCGTCGTCGATTCGGATATCGACGTGCAGAATGTGCGCGAGGTCGCGTGGTTCGTTCTCAATAACTTGGCGCCCGAGCGCGACGTCGTGACGATGCCGGGGCCGGTCGACGATCTCGACCACGGCTCGTACACGATCGCCTACGGCACGAAGATCGGCATCGACGCCACGCGCAAGGACGCATCCGAAGGTTACACGCGCGAGTGGCCGCCCGAGATGGTGATGGACGAAACGACGCGCAAGACCGTGAGCGAACGCTGGCAGCAGTACGGGCTCGACCGCATCGAGGAGGCGCTGCGCGCCGACCAATGGTCGGGACAGGGACCCCGTTGAAGCACGTCGCGCTCTTTCTGCGCGAGATTCGGATCGAGCATACACTCTTCGCGCTGCCCTTCGCGTACGTAGGCGCCGTGCTGGCGGCGCGCGGCATTCCGGCTCCGATGCAGCTGGTGTGGATCACGCTCGCGGTGCTGGGCGCGCGGACGGCGGCGATGGCGGCAAATCGCTACCTCGACCGCGAGATCGACGCTCGCAATCCGCGCACCGCGCGCCGCGCCGTTGCCAGCGGCGCGCTCGCGCCGGCAACGATGCTCTGGGCGAGCGCGGCGGGCTTGCTGCTGCTGCTGGTCGCGGCGTGGATGCTCAATCCGCTCTGCGTGAAACTGTTGCCGATCGCCGCGCTGCTCTTGCTGATCTATCCGCTCTGCAAGCGTTTCACGTGGACGACGCACTTCGTGCTCGGCGCCGTCGACGGTCTCGCGCCGCTCGGCGCGTACGTCGGCATCACCGGGCGCATCACGCTGCCCGCCCTGCTCCTCTTCGCGGCGGTCACGATCTGGGTGGCGGGATTCGACATCATCTACGCGCTGATGGATCTCGGCGTCGACCGCGATCAAGGCATCTTCTCGCTTCCGGCCCGCTTCGGTGAAGCGAGCGGACGCGCGCTGCCGATCGCGCTGCACGCCGCGATGCTCGTGCTGCTGGGAGCGGCCGGCGTGCTCGCGCACGCCGGGCGCATCTACTTTCTCGGCGTGCTCTCAGTCGCTGCGCTCATCATCTACGAGGAGCGGCTGCTGCGCAGCGGGACTAACCTTTTCGTCATTAACGAGCGCGTCTTTTTGTCGAACATGACCTTTTCGGTATTCTTCCTCATCACCACGATCGGCGGCTACGCGTGAAGCGGCGAGCCTTCATCACGGCGTCGTCGGCGGCGGTAATGGGCGGTGCAGCGCGCGCAGCGCGCGCACAGATCGTTCCGGGTCAACCTATCAACCAGCAGCAGTTCTTGCAGCAGTTCACGATCGCCGTCAACGTAACGCTCACCGGGCCCCTGCAGAAATACGGCCAAGAGGTGGTCAAGGGCGTGCAGGCCGCAGTAGACGAGCAGAATCGTTTCAACACGCCGATCTCGCACGTGTGGGGCATGCTCCCGCTCGACGATCGCAACGATCCCGGCATGGCGGCATCGAACGCCAGCGTCGCCGCAGCGAACTTTACCGTGATCGGCATGATCGGCAATCTCACTGCGCCGATGACGCTCGCGGCCCTCTCCCGCTATGCCAACGTCGGCTTTGCGGTGATCGTACCGACCGTCACGGCCGACGCCGTGACCAAGCGCGGCTATCACAACGTGTACCGTTTGCCGGCCAAAGACAGCACGTCGGGGCGGCTCTTCGCCGGCGCCGCGCTCGAAGGACGGCGCGGCATCACGTCAGTCGCCGTCGCGTTCGACGGCGATTACGGATACGACGTCGCGAGCGGATTCGTGCAGCAGGCGAGTTCGGATCGCCATCCGAGCGAAGTGCTGCTCTTTCCCGCCAACACGACCGACCCGGCGCAAGCCGCGCGGACGGTGCTCGACCGGTCGCCGGGCTATGTATTTCTCGCCGGCAAGACCGCCGAGTTAGGACCGATCGCCGACGCGCTGCGGCTGGCGGGATATACCGGCGATTTCGGCGCGGCCGACGGCTTTTACAACTCCGATACGATTACGACGTACGGGCGATCGCTGCAGGGCACGCTCGTCGCGTCGCCGATGCCGCCGCTCGACCGCATCCCGAGCGCCGTATCGCTTGTAAGCGATTTCGAACGCGAGGTTTCGCAGATTACCACGCAATCGGCGTATGGCTATGCCGCGGCCCAGTTGATGATCGCCGCGATGCAGCGCGGGAACGCGACGTCGCGTCAACAGCTCCTGACGTCGCTGCAGTCGGCCGGCACCTTCACCACGCTGGTCGGCCAGTTTGCATTCAACATCGGCGGCGATCCGCTGATCCCGAACATCTTCCTGTATACGATCAACGCCGAGGGCTTTAAGTTCGCCCGCCCGGCGATTCGCACCGGCTTCGTTTTCTAGCCGGCGCTCATCCGACGTACTCGTCTTCGGGAACGACCCGCATCCGATGCGGCGGACGGACCTTTTGTTTGGTCTGTTCTTCGTTCTCTTCGATTGCGAGCACGAAGCGCAGCCGCCAAGTCCCGAGCGAGAGCGTAAAATGCGTTCCTAGAATTTCCACGATCAAGCCTCCACGCGCTGCCACCGCCAGACGGCAATCGCACCATAGACGACGAAGAACATGACTTCGAGCGTAAACCGAAGACCGAAATTATCGGGCCGGTAAGAGACCGTTCCGTCGTCTGACGGGACGGCCATCGAGACGTAACTCAAGGGGTTCAGTCGCGAGATCACCCACGCGGTGTCGTGGATGAAGAGCGCGATCACGTTTTGCGTCGGCAGAAGCGTGAGGACGCCGACGACGCCCGCGATCGGGAGCGCCGCGGCCAGCACGCCGATCCACGAGCGGTTCAGCCACGTCGTGAGCGCGCAGAGCAGGGCGTACCACGCGAGCGGAGACGCGATTCCCATCGCGATCGCCCGCGCGTTGATCCCGCTGAAGTCGAGCGAGGGCGTCTCGAAGAGCAACTGACAGATGTAAAGCGCGACGACCGTCAGCAGCGATGTTCCAAGGATGCCGAGGACGTCGATGCCGATCGCACCGACGGCGAACCGCGCGCGCGAGACCGGTTTGGTGAGCGATACCTCCAAATGTCCGTCGATTTCGCGCGCCAGCGGCGCGGCTAAGAACGTGCCGATCACGATCGCGAACAGATCGGCGAAGGCCATGTAGTAGAGCATCGGAACCGAGCCGTTGGTATCGATCGTCGTCGTCGTGAGAGACCCGTGGCGGGATTCTTGAACCTGGATGCTCCCGACGTTGACGTGCTTCGTATCCGTGTGCGCGCGAGCCGTCGGCTCGGTGACGACGATATGCTTTCCCTGTTGCCCGCGGTCGTCGATGACGACATGGGTCTGCTCGGCGGCGTTGTCGAGAATCGTGCGCTTCGTGCCGTCGGGCAGCACGACGTGGCTGACGGTCGTGCCCGGGTCGTGGAAGTGCTCGATCCAGGCGTCGGGCGACATATACCGCGCGACGGAGACCCGCAAGACGACCGCGAGCAGAACGAAAATGGCCAGGATGATGGCGACGACGCGCAGGCAGTTGCGTATGCGCAGCCATTCGACGTAGTTCATGACGTAGTTCCCTTTGCCACGATGTCGGTCGTGGCGGTTGCCGGCGAAACGGCATAGAGGAAGATGTCTTCGAGATTGAGGTCGAGCACGCGAACGCCCATCGCACCCGCGGCGGTTAGTTTCGCCGCGATATCGTTGGCGCCGGCGGTGACCATGAGGCGCAGGATGCGCTCGGTCCGGTCGCTGCGCGCGACGCGCGCATCGTTGGCGATCCCGTCGAGGGTGAAGGTGGTATCGGGGAAGATGCCTTCGACGATCTTGCGATCGCCCTTCAAATCGTCCACGAGCCCCTCGAGCACGAGCCGACCGCAGTCGATCACGGCGATCTGCTCGGCCGCACGCTCGACCTGGCCGATCTGATGCGACGAGAAGACGACGGAGTTGCCTTTGGCCGCCTCGTTGATCATTAGGCTGAGCACGTGCCGCTGATTGATCGGGTCGAGGCCGCCGGTCGGCTCGTCAAGCACCAGAATCTCCGCGTTGCGCGCGAAGGCGAGCGCGACCATCACCGCGGTCTTCATGCCCTTCGAGAGCACGCGCACGCGCCGGCGCGGATCGATGTGGAACATCCCCAGCAACTCGTGCGCGCGCTTGTGATCGAACGAAGTGAACGCGCGACGGGTCATCTCCACGTGCTCGGCGACGGTCATCCAATCGTAGAGGACGCTGCGCTCGGGCACGTACGCGATGCGTTCGAAGGTTGCCGGCTCGAGCGGCTTTCCTCCGAACAGAATCGTTCCGCTCGTGGGGCGCGCAAGGCCGAGCAGACACTTGAACGTCGTCGTCTTGCCGGCGCCGTTGGGACCGAGCACGCCGAAGACGCTGGCGCTCGGAATCTCGAGCGAAACGTCGTCGACGGCAACGGTCGTACCGTAGACCTTGCGCAGATGTGAAATCGTAATGTCGTTCATGCTTACTCGCTTAGCTCCGCGCCGTACCACCGCTGCAGCGCAAGTTCGAAGAGTTCGCGCACTTCATGGCGCTCGAGTCCGACCGACTTCGTCTCGCGCAGCGCTACGTCGAGCGCGTCACCGCCGATCTCGGCGGCTACCTTCGGCGCTTCCGCAACACCGTTGGCGCGCACGAAGGATCCGCGGCCCGGTGAGGTCTCGATCACTTGCTCGCGTTCGAGTTCCCGGTAGGCGCGTGCAACGGTGTTCGGGTTGACGGTGAGATCGATCGCGAGCTGCTTGACGGTGGGGAGCTGTTCCCCCGGCTGCAAGACCCCGAGCGCTACGGATCGCTTGATTTGCTCGATGATCTGCAGGTAGATCGGGACGCCGCTACGCGGATCGACCGTTAAGACGGCCGGCATGTCGGGATCCTAGAACTTCGGACCCCAGCCAGGGAAGAGCTCGGAAGGTCGGCGGTCGGGGAGGCGAACGGGCGTCCTCGTCTCGCGGACGGTGTCGCAGTTGGCGAATGTGGTGTGGGTCATGGCAGAGTCCTTTCAACAGCCTAGTACCATCAACTATCGTACTAGTACACTAGTACAATAGAGGAATGGTACGCCGTTGTCAAGCCCCCTGTTTGCCTGAATCTCTCAAATTGGCAAAACGCGGGTCGTTGGCGATCTCGGTGGCCGCGTAATCGCTATCGCTGCGCCAGCGACGCAGCCACGAGAGCGCCCCGCGCCGGTCGCCCAGCGCGCTGAGGGCCGCCGCAAGGTCCTCGGGGTCAACCCGCTTGCTTTGGGCCCGCGCGATCGCAAGCTCCGTCCGTGCGCGGCCCGGCTGCCCCGAGCGGGCGTAGAGGGCCGCCCGCAGCGCCGCCGACTCGCCGCCGCACGACGTGCATTTCGCTGCCAACTGCCGGAAGGTCCGGTCCGCCGCAGTGCGCTCGCCCATCGCCTCGTAAGCCAGGCCGAGCGTCTCGTAGGCGTCGTCGCGCTGGGGCGAGAGATCGAGTGCCTCGCGCTCGTAGGAGATCGCGGCATTGTAATCGCGTTCGAGATAGGCGGTGGTACCGAGCCACGCCGTCGTCGAGACCGAGAGCGGATCGAGCTGCGCCGCCTTGGCCAGCTCGCCGTAGGCTTCGTGAACCCGGTCCCGCTGCAGAAGCGCGATGCCGAGCCACTCGTGCGCCGACCCGCTGGATGGATCGAGCGCGATCGCGCGCCGCAGATCCCCAAGCGCCGCGGCGGCTTCCGGCGGCGTTTCCTTCATCGTCGCCGACCACAACAGACCGAGCACCGCATAGGCCTCGCCGCTATTGGGATCGAGCGCCAGCGCCGAGTGCGCGTACGCTCGCGCGCGAGCGACGTCGAGTTTGGCCGGCAGGGTGCCGTAGCCGTAGTTCGCCATGATCGCGTTGGCCGATGCCAATCCCGCGTAGCCGCGCGCGTCGCGCGGATCGTTGGCAACGATCTGCGAAAAGTATGCGACGCTCTTGGCGATGCCGTCGCGCGTGCGCTGATTCCAATAGTACCGGCCGATTGCGTAGAGGCGCGTATCCTCCACGATCACCTGCGAGCGCGCGTCGGAACCGGAGACCTTGCCGGAGTTGAGTGCCGAGCCGCCGAGCAGCGCGAGCGCGATGCCGGCGCCGATCGCCAGACCGCGCCATGGTGAAACGTGGGCGCGCACGGG
>Ga0302325_10013157_pt1 | contig 17683 bp, 18 predicted proteins | sample Palsa_T0_2_FD_201948 | JGI IMG/M metagenome (GOLD analysis project Ga0302325, IMG submission 201948) | Peat permafrost microbial communities from Stordalen Mire near Abisko, Sweden - Palsa_T0_2 | ecosystem: Environmental > Terrestrial > Soil > Palsa > Peat permafrost | place: Sweden: Abisko... | reverse complement strand
CCGCGGCGGCTACAACATCTACCCGCGGGAGATCGAGGAGGTGCTCTACGAGCATCCCGCGGTCGCCGAGGCCGCCGTGATCGGCCTGCCGCACTCCTCCCTGGGCGAGGAGGTCGGGGCCGCGGTGTCCCTCAAGCCGGGCGCCACCGCCACCCCCGAGGAGCTGCGCGACTACGTCAAGGGCCAGGTCGCGGCGTACAAGTACCCGCGGCACGTGTGGATCATGGACGCGCTGCCCAAGGGCGGGACCGGCAAGATCCAGAAGCGGGATATCGTCATCCCGGCCGACTTGGCAGCGTCGGATTTGCCTGGGCCTCCGGCCGCGGCGATGTGAGGCGGCGCCGTGCGGCTCCTGCTGCTCGCTCCGCCCGGCGCCGGCAAGGGCACCCAAGGCGAGCGGCTGGCGGCCTGGTCCGGCGCCAGGCACATCGCCGCCGGTGACCTGCTGCGCGCGCAAGCCCGCGCCGACAGCCCGCTGGGCCGCGAGATCGCCGCCCACCAGGCCCGCGGCGATCTGGTCCCTGACCAGATCGTGCTCGACGTGCTGACCCCGGCCGTCACCGAGGCGGCCGCCCGCGGCGGGTACATCCTGGACGGTTTCCCGCGGACCCTCCCGCAGGCCATCGCCGCCGCGGAACTCGCGGCCCGGCTCGACGTGACCCTGGACGCGGCGGTCTACCTGCACGCGCCGGACGCGGTGCTGACCCGGCGGCTGCTTGACCGCGCCAGCCAGAGCGGCCGCTCCGACGACCGGGCCGACGTGATCAGGCACCGGCTCCAGGTGTTCGCCGAGACGACCGGCCTGCTCGTCCCCTACTACACCGAGCGGGGCATCCTGGTCGCGGTCGACGCCGACCAGCCCCCCGACTCCGTCACCGCCGACATCGAGGCCCGGCTGTCCAGCCTCGCTCATCTTTCTGGCGGCGCCTCTTAACCGGCAGGTCGGCCCGGTGGCGTGCCGGATCTGGGTCAGGTGCCGGAGCTTGACCCCAGGGTCGTGACCGCGGGCCAGCGCGGGGTCAGCCAATCTAGACCTGCCGGGGCAAGCGCCGGTTGACACCGGGCCGACGAGATCCTGTTCACGTCACGAACAGGATCTCGGTCAGTCATCACTGGACATCCCATGCGACTGGCCCTTGGCCCGGGTCCGGCCCTTCACGTTTGCCGCAGGGCAGAGGCATCTCGGCTGAGGGGGTAGCCGATCTCGAACCCGTTGGCACGAGTCCAAGTGCTCGCGGATCGAGCACGCCCCGACCATGCCCTCACCGGAAGACATCCGGACCTGGTGCTCGATATGCGGCGTGCCGGATCAGGCAGCGGACCTGACAGCGGCCCTCCGCAGCATCGACTCGACATCCCCGTGAGCGCGGCACCTCTGCCTCCTGCGCGGGCTTCGCGGGCAGGCATGCCATGATGATCAGCCCGGCCACGCCCAGCAAAGCCGCCAGGGCGACGCCGACGCCCACCGGGCCCTTGCGCTTGCCGACGAAATAGCCAGCGGTCATGAACAGCGCCCAGATGATCAGGCCGGTCAAAGCCCCCGCTCGGTTCCCCTTCCTCGTGGCGCCAGACGTTCCCGCGCCACGTGCCCCCTGGGGTAAGAAAGTCCGGAGCTGGGGTATGCCCGGTCAGGAGACCGGCCTAACCCCAGGTCAACTGGGTTTCGCGGGACCCTCCTGGAGCAGGGCGGTGGCTCACACCTGACGCGGCAGCCGTGCCCTGAGCCGCGCGAGTTCGGCCATCTGTGCCTGGTGGTCGAACTCGGCCGTCTGCGCCTGGTGCTGGGCCTGCGTGTAACCCGGTGGCCTGAAGAACGCGCTGGAGGCCGGGCGCCACAGCAGCCACACCACGGCGAGGCCGGCCAGCCAGTACAGCACCGGGAGGGTCGGGCCGTAGAACATCGGGACGAGAGTCAAATGGTTCCCCGGCGGCAGCCAGTTGAAGGCGCTGGTCAGGTTGAGTGTCGCCGCGCCGAACAGCACCGTGGACACGATCCGCGCCCAGTTCCGGCCCCGGCCGCACGTTTGCGCCATCCACAGCCACACGGCGATCGGGACCAGGTCCCAGAGTGTGCATATCGTGATGAACAGCGTGCTGACCTGGCTGACCTGGGCCGCGGTGAGGTGGTGCCCGGGAATCGCGTGGTAGATCTCGATGTCGGCGATGAGGGCCAGCAAAAGGATCAGGTTGACGGTGCTGACCGCGGCGCCGGCGTACATGAGCCGGACGGCGGCGCGCACCGTGCGCGCCGAGCGTGGCACGCTGGGCCGCAGCCGCATCCACAGGCCGCTGCGGATCAGGTCCGCGGACTGGGCCAGGCCGGGGCGGCGCTGGCCGTCCGGGGCGTCGGCCATCAGCACCGCGAGGATCTCCTGCTCGTTCTCCCGCCGGAACTCCCGCGGATACCAGGCCAGGAGCCGCCGGTAGGCCCGCTCGAGGCCCGCTTGATCGGTCATGTCGCCATCCCCCCTGCCAGGTTCAGCCGCCTCAGCGCCACGCTGGCATGAGCCTGCAGCCGGGCCGCCTCATCAGCGAGTAGCTTGGTGCCCGCGGGGGTGAGCCGGTAGTACCGGCGCAGCCGCCCGTCCACGATCTCTTCCCGGTCCACCGTGATCAGCTCGTCCGCGCGGAGCCGGTCCAGGGCCATGTACAGGGTCCCGGCGCGCAGCCGGACCTGGCCGCCGGAGATGTCCCGGACGTCGGTGATGATCCCGTACCCGTGCTGGGCGCCGTCGGCCAGCGCGGTGAGGATCATGAAGGTCGCTTCCTGCATCGCACGCGTGGCCATGTGGACGTTATATACCGTTGAACGAGCTATAGCAAGCCCCCACCCGTCCCGCCCCGCGCCGCTCCGGACACGCGGGCCGGGCTCTGGTCAGCCGCAGCGGATGCCGGGCAGTACCGGCGCGGGAGCACAAGGCCGACTCCTGCCCGGGCGACTGGCCGCTAGACGGCCAGGGCGGGCGGCAGCGCACGGTGACGATGCGTGATTCAGGTAGCGAGCGGGAACCGCCGATTTGGATGCTTGCGCAGAACGGCGCTGGCGCTGCGACCGCGCCAGAAGGCTTATCGTGTGGCGCCGTGCCCGCTCGCGCCGGGATGGATTCGACCTGCTGGCATGCACCGGCTTGCCCCTGTACGCCGGGACCATCCCGAGGCTGGGCTGACACCCACACCCGTAAAGCGGTCGCCTCCCTACGCAGAACCTGCCCGGCCCCGGACGCGCCGGTGCCGGTACCGGGCTGGCGGCGGACGGCCCGGCAACGCTGCCGGCCGGCGTCGGCTTGGAGACCGGGCGTCTACTCGGTGCCCGTAGTTTCCGCGAAGATCTCCAGCGCGATCTGGTAGCTGTCGAACGCTCTGGCGGCGCCAGCGTACGCCTCCAGGTGAATGAACAAGTCAACGATCTCATCCTTGGTGACCCCGTTGTTGAGGGCGATCCGCAGCTGGCCACGCAACGGCTCGCGCGTGCCGAGCGTCGCGGCGATGGTCACCGATACGAGCGCCCGGCTTCGCACGTCGAGTCCCGTCCGTGTCCAGGAGTCCCCGAATGTGTGCCGGGTGGCGAGCCGCCGGAAGTCATCGCCTGATGGTGGTTCTCCTGGGCCCAGGGGAAGGACCAGCGGTGCCCCCAGCAACCTTTCGGCGGTGTCGAAGGCGGCCCTGTCAGCCTGCGCGTCGTCCATTGGTTGCTGCCTCCTGATCACTGCGTTAGCCCCGTGCACGGTCGTTCTCATCATCCCGGATCTCGCAGATTCTTCGCCGTGATCGGCACCAGCTGTCACCCGGAGCGACTGCGGGGAGGGCGTCCTATGCCGCTGGATGGTGACCATTGCAACGGCAGCGTCAACCTGGACGATGCCGAGTCGGTGATGGGCGAGATCGTCTCGCCGATCCCGGTCGGCTTGCGGCGCATTCCGGCCGGGGAGACCGGGGACCAGGCTAAGTGGGTCTTCTTCCAGCTGCGGAAGTTCCCGCAGCTGCCCTGGCTGGTTCCGGCGAGGCCGCAGGCCGGGCTGACCGTGGATCCGGGCACCGAGCTCAGCTTCGCGCTGTTGCTGTACCATCCAGCCGAGCAGGCGCGGGGCACCACATGACTTCGGGAGTGACGGATACACCGAGGTCGGGAGGGCTGCCGGTGGACGGCGAGCTCGCGTGGCATACGCTCGGCGCCGATCAGGTCCTGCACTCCGAAGGGGTGGACGGGCAGCGCGGTCTCAGCTCGGCCGAGGTGGCCGCGCGGGTCCAGCGGTTCGGCCCGAACGAGTTCGCCGCCGGCCAGGCCGAATCCCGCTGGCACGCGTTCCTCCGCCAGTACGCCGACCCGATGCAGCTCGTGCTGCTCGCCGCCGGCATCGGCAGCCTCTACCCGCTCAAGCAGCTCGGCACGGGCATCCTGCTGATCTTGCTGACGCTGTTCAACGCGGTCGAGGGCCTGCATCAGGAGGGGAAGGCCACTGCGGCCGTCGCCGCCCTGCAGAAGATGGTGATCATCAAGGGCAGGGTGAGGCGGGACGGCCAGCTGGCGGAGATCCCCGCCGGGCAGCTGGTTCCCGGCGACATCGTCGCGATCGAGGCGGGCGATATCGTGCCCGCGGACGGGCGGCTGCTGAAGGCGGCCACGCTGGAGGTCGACGAGTCCGCGCTGACCGGAGAGAGCCTGCCCGTCGCCAAGGGCACCGAGCCCGTGGCGGGCGCCGGCACGCCGCTCGGCGACCGGACCGAAATGGTTTACATGAACACCAACGTCACCCGCGGCGCGGGCGAGTTCGTTATCACGGCGACCGGGATGGCCACCGAGGTCGGCCACATCTCCGGGGCTGCTGCAGGGAGAGCAGGCGGTCAAGACCCCGCTCACCCGCCAGATAGACCGGCTGACGGGGCAGATCCTGGTGATCGCGGGCATCGCGCTGGTCGCGTCGATGGCGCTGAACCTGGCCCGGGGCGAGACGTTCATCGCCGTCTTCGACGCCGCCGTCGCCTTCGCCATCGCCGCGATCCCGGTCGGGCTGCCCACGGTGGTCACGACCATCCTGGCCTGGGGGACGCAGCAGCTCGCCAAGGCCGGCGCGATCATGAAACGGCTGGCCTCGACCCAGACGCTCGGCTCCACCTCGGCGATCAACTCGGACAAGACCGGCACGCTGACGCTGAACCAGATGACCGCGGTCCAGATGACGGCCGCCGGGCGCCGGTACACGGTCGAGGGGACGGGCTACTCGACCGCCGGGCGGATCAACCGGGCCGGCGGGCAGACAGACATCCCGCTGGATGAGTTCCTGGTGCCGATGGTGCTGGCCTCGGACGCGGTGGTCCGGGACGGCGCGCTGATCGGCGACCCGACCGAGGGCGCGCTGGTCGTGCTGGCCGCCAAGGGCGGCATCGACGCGGTCTCCACCAGGGAACGGTACCCGCGGATCGCCGAGCTGCCGTTTGACGCGGTTCTTCTCGATCGAGTCCAAAGACGAACGGGACTCGGCGTTCTCCCTCGACACCTTCTCCGACAAGACGTTCGTCATCACGACCAGCGGGTCCTTCGTCCTGCTTGTCCTGTCCACTGTCCTGAGCATCTTCCAGACCGTGATGAAAACCGTCAGGCTCGACGTCCGGCAGTGGCTGATCTGCACCGCCGTGGCCTTGTCGATCGTGGTGGCCGCCGAGATCCGCAAAGTAGTGCTGCGGCGGACCGCCGCGAGGGCCATCCACCCCGCCAGCGCCCCCGGGCCGCAGCCGCGACCACCTGAACGCCTGGCGGGTGCCTGACATGGCCGAGTATGCGCCGATGCGACAGATCGCGGCGGCCGTAAGCCGCCATAAAGGCACGTTCTAATCGGCCCGCGAGCGACAATTCGCCGACGAGCTTCGCGCTCCTACTCGGCGGTAGCAGAGGTCGCGCGCGAGGTTCCCGTGGCCGCGCGGACGATCGAGGAGGGCGCTTCAGCCCCCAATGACGGCCGTCCGTCCGTTCTCTCGCCGGACGAGCAGCTCCAGGTGCTGGAGGGCTTCGTCGGCGGCTATTACTTACAGCTGCACTCGCTCGGGCGCGCATCCCTCGCCAATTTCTTGATCCCGGGGGCTCGGAGACGCGACTTCGCTGAGATCATCGAGAGTAGGACCAAATGGTCGGAAGGTGGCTGATGGGCGAAGCCATGCCGCAAGAGAGCAACCGGATCACGCTCAAGCGCGACGTGCGCGACCGGTTCGGCCTGCGGGTTCCGAACGTGCATTTCAACGACCACCAGAACTACTTGGCGATGCGCGAACACCCCTACGCCGCGGGCGGGTCGGTCTACGACGCCGCGATGCGACGCGCACGTTCCGGGTCCGCGCCATATCCCGCTGGTCACAACCTCGATACCGCTCGCATGCGCGCGCGGCCGGAGGACGGGCATCGGAAACGAGTTCGGCCGCGCGCCGGATGTGCCGAACCTATTCGTGTCCGATGGCAGCGTGATGAACACCGAGGCGGCAGCGAACGCGGCGCTGACGGTAGTCGCGCCAGGCTGACCTCACCGAGGCGCTGCTGATGGAGAGCGGTCTCCACGTACCAGGCCCGTCGGGTGGTTTGCGCGGGCGGACGAGTGAGTGCGCGTTGCTGGATGACTTGGTCTCGGCGATCCGCCGTGGCGAGAGCCGATCGGTGGTGCTACGGGGCGAGGCTGGGATTGGGAAGACGGCGCTGTTGGAGTATCTCGTCACGTCGGCGTCAGATCTGAGGGTCGTACGGGCGGTGGGGGTGGAGTCGGAGATGGAGCTCGCGTTCGCCAGCTTGCATCAGTTGTGCGCACCGTTGCTCGATCGCATCGAGGAGCTGCCGGCAGATGGCGTATGTGGAGTTGCTCAGGGGTCAGATCGCGTTCGCGTCGAGCATGGGGACCACTGCGCCGACACTGCTCTTGAAAGCTGCCCAACGCCTTGAGCGGCTCGACCCCGAGCTCGCGCGCGAGACCTACCTCGACGCGTGGGGAGCTGCGCTGTTCGCCGGTCGCTTGGCCTCCGCCGGCAGCCTGGTCGAGGTATCCCGTGCCGCCATATCGGCTCCGCGACCGACCCGCCCGCTCCGTCCCTCCGATCTGCTGCTCGATGGCCTCACCACCTTCGTCACGGAAGGACATGCCGCGGCGGCGCCACTGCTGAGGCGGGCAACGGCCGCGTTTGCGGACGAAGCGTCTCCGGGCCAGGAGAACTTCCGCTGGGGCTGGATGACGACAATCCCGCCCAATATCCTCTGGGATGAGGACAGCTGGCATGCCATCAGCGCGCGCAATCTCAAGGAGGCCCGCGACGCGGGCGCGCTGGCCCGACTGCCGATCGACCTGGCCGACTGGGGAATCTTCGTCGCGTGGTGCGGCGACTTTGGCGCTGCTGCCGTCGCGATCGCCGAGGCCGAAGCGATCACAAAGGCGACTGGGACCCACATTGCACCCTATGCCCAGCTGTTGCTCGCCGCGCTCCGAGGCCAAAGGGACGCCTTGCCATTGATCGAGTCCACGATCCGTGACGCTGGAACAGGCGGTCAGGGGCTTAGCGTCCAGTGGGCCGAGTGGGTGAGCGCAATCCTTTTCAACGGGCTTGGCCGCTACGACCGGGGGCTCGCCTCGGCCCAACGAGCGGCCGAGGAGACACCGCAGCTCCACGTCACCCCCTGGGCACTGACTGAGCTGATCGAAGCGGCGGTCCGCACCGCGAGGGCCGACCTCGCGGCCGGTGCGCTCGAGCGCGTGATGGCGGCCACCGCGCCCTCCAGCACCGACTGGGGCAGGGGAATGGAAGCGCGCTGCCGGGCACTCTTGAGCGAGGGTGAGAGTGCCGAGCACCTGTATCGCGAGGCGATCGAGAGACTGGCAAGGACCCGGCGGCGTCCCGAGCTCGCCCGGGCTCATCTGCTCTACGGGGAGTGGTTGCGCCGCGAGAATCGCCGGGTCGACGCACGCGTCCAGCTTCGTGTCGCCCACGACCAGTTCGCGTCGATCGGGATGGAGGCATTCGCCGAGCGGGCCAGGGGTGAGCTGCTTGCGACGGGGGAAAAAGTGCGCAAGCGGACCGTCGCGACGCGCGACGTTCTCACCGCCCAGGAGCGGCAGATCGCGCGCCTGGCCCGCGAGGGCCTATCGAATCCGGACATCGGTACCCGGCTCTTCCTCAGCCCGCGCACCGTGGAGTGGCATCTGCGCAACGCGTTCACAAAGCTCGGGATCCACTCGCGCCGGGAGCTGACGCACGCGCTGTCGAGCTCCGGGTGATCACCGCCTGAACTCAACCCTCGGGAAGCCCCTGTACCCGCGCAGTTGCGTGAGAGCGTGGGAGGTTCTGTCGCGTCAGTCGCGTTCCGCCCTGGCAGAATCCCGTGTCCCGGAATCGAGGGTGCGTTGTGCTGGGGTGCGGCATGGCGAGAACCTCATGGCCGGGCGTCCCTGATCTACCCGAAGGTGGCGTTTCCCGGCGGACCCGGTGGCCTGGAATGCAGCCATCCGGTCCCGCCGGGAAAGGGATGTACCGACGTCCGGATGACAATCGGCTAGCGCAGGGACCGGAACGCGGCGCGCAGCTCGGCCGAGAACAGCCCTGGCTCCTGCCAGGCGGCGAAGTGGTTGCCCCGGTCAAGCTCGTTGAAGTAGATGAGCTTGGGGTAGGCCCGCTCGGCCCAGCTGCGGGGGACCTTGTAGATCTCGTGCGCGAAGGTGCTCACCGCGGCCGGGATCGAGACGCCCTTGACGTCGAAGAAGCCGACCGTGTTCTCCCAGTACAGCCGGGTGGAGGAAACCCCGGTGTTCGTCAGCCAGTAGAACGTGACGTTGTCCAGGACCTCGTCCCGGGTCAGGTTGCCGACGGGGCGCCCGGCGAAGGCACCGGCGATGTCCTGGTAGCTGGATGCGTCGTGGTTGATCATCCAGGCCGCCAGGGTGACGGGCGAGTCCGCCAGGCCGTACAGGGTCTGCGGCTTCGTCCCCATCTGCACCCCGTACCCGACACCCGTGGTGAAGAAGAAGTTCAGCTGCTCGAACGAGCGGCTTTCCTCCTCCGACAGGCTTGATGGCGGCGGACCGCCCGCCCCGAACACGTTGCGCACCAGCACCAGCCAGGCATCCGCCGGGACGGCGCCGGCCATGTTGGTGTGGATGCCGAGCAGCCCCGCAGGTGCCTGCACGCCCATCATGTCGGTGATGATCGCGCCCCAGTCGCCGCCTTGCGCCACGTAGCTCTGGTAGCCGAGGCGCTTCATCAGCGTGTCCCAGGCCTGCGCTATCCGCACAGGACCCCAGCCGAGGTCCCGCGGCTTGCCTGAGTACCCGTAGCCCGGCATCGACGGGATTACCACGTCGAAGGCATCCGCCGCGCTCGCGCCGTGCGCGGTGGGGTTGACGAGCGGGTCGATGACGTTCAGCAGTTCGATGACCGAGCCGGGCCACCCGTGGGTGATGATGACCGGCAGCGCGTTCTCGTGCGGCGAGCGGACGTGGATGAAGTGAATGTCCAGCCCGTCGATCTCGGTGACGAAGTGCGGCAGGGCGCCCAGCCGGGCTGCGCACCGGTGCATGTCGTACTCGGTTGCCCAGTAGCGGGCGAGTTCCTGGGTCACCGCCTGCTGGACGCCCTGCGAGAAGTCGGCGACGAGTTCTGGGTCGGGCCAGCGGGTGGCGGTGATGCGGGCGCGCAGCGTCTCGAGTTCCGCCTCGGAGGCGACCGGGATCGTGAACGGCTGGACCGCCGCAGCGCCGGCGGAGGTTTCGGTCGTGGCAGACATGGGGGGCTCCTTTCCCCAGAGGTGTGACTACGATACGAAGCCTGCTCGCCCCGCCTCTGCTCCGCGCCCGTGGCAGACCCTGGGTCTGGTACCTGGGTTGCCTACTGGGTTGCCCCTGGGGTAGCGCTCCGTGGGTTCTTATCGCAGCGTCACGCGCGGGTCTATGGAAGGCGAAAGCTGACCTATTGGTGGAACGCGCGGCCACTATCGGCGCCTCTTTCCGGCCGATGGTGTTAGCCGATCGGTCGCCTCCTGGCCGCTGAAGACGCCGCCCGGTCCGGGCTGGGTTACCTGACACCCGGCTTCACCGTCGACCGCCGCGCCGCAGCCCGCGCCGCACGCCAGGCCAGGCACTTCCTCGGAAACGGCAGCTTCAGCCAGGCCTGGCAACAGGGCCAGGCACTCACCCTGGACGACGCGATCGCCTACACCGCACGCCGGGGCGGCGGGCGCAAGCGGCCCGCGACCGGACGGGCCAGCCTCACACCCGCCGAACTAGAGGACATCCGGCTCGCGGCAGCAGGCCTCCGCAACCAGGCCACACAAGGCGACCCCGAGACACCATTAGTGGACGCATACTCGGCAGGGATCTGTTCAAGGTCAGCCGGCGACGCGGCGCCTTGGGCAGCTGCGCCACCAGGAGGGCCGCCGCCAGCTCATCTGCCGTCTAACCACGACGGGCTGCCTCAGCGGCCAGCGCCTCCGCGACGGCGTCATCCAAGTGCAGCGTCACTGTCATGACTTCGGCGTACAGCCCAAGCGTGCGAGCCAGGATCACCGCGGCAGCCACGGCAGGTTGCCATAACCGGATGATATGGACGCCTTCATGAATGCACCGAAGGTATCTCTTAGCCGCTTGTAGTCGTTCCGCGTGCATTGCCCTGACCGCAGCGTTCCGACGCCGGTCACTGATAGTGGCGAGGACCCGCCGATCTCGGGCCACGATAACGCCTTCGCCAAGCTGCACGCCCACGATGGTGTCGCAGGCGCGCGGAAGGACGCCGCTACGATCGCGGTCAGTGAACAATCGGTCACCGAGCCGCTTCCTTCCCCCGGCGGCAGGCCGGTCATCGCCGGCCGTTACCCGATTCTGGCGGTTCGCGTGGCGGTTCGCGTGGCGGTTCCAGCTGGCGGACCTCGAGCAGGTCGAGGCCTAGCGCCTCGATCTCAGCCAGTACGCCGTAGAGGGCCGACCGGTCCAGGAACCCGGTCAGCACCGTTTCCGCACCGCGCAGGTGCGATTGCAGCGGCGGGAACGCCGACAGCATCGTGTCACCGAGGTGGCCATTGATCCGGATCATGTACCGGGCGGATGCTGGGTCCATGAGGCCATCGTCAGGGGCCGGCAGGTGAGCCCGCATCACCCGGATAAGGTGACCGCCGGCTAACACGCCAGGAGGGCCCGCCTCGTCCGCCCCCGCTGCAGCCGGAGCATGCTCGCCCGGAATGTGTAAGAATCCGCGGGTGGACAACGAAGGTCCCGCGGTCGCCGAGCTGGTAGCCGACGTCGCGGCGGCGGTGAGCCGCCGGGCTGCCGTGGTATCCCAGGACGTCTACGAGGTCGTGCTGCGGGAAATCCCTGAGCTGCGCGACGACAAGCCGGTACTCGCCCTGCTTTCCTCCAGCGTCCACAGCAACGTCGGCACCTGCCTGCAGATCCTGCAGCACCAGATAGAGCTGAGCGCCGTATACGCGCCGGCCGCTTCGCTGGAATACGCGCGCAGGCGGGCCCAGCGCGGCACGCCGCTGACCGCGCTGCTGCGTGCCTACCGGCTCGGGCACACGTGCTTCTCCGACTGGCTCTTCAGGGAGCTGGCCCGTCAGGCCGATGACGCCAGGATGATCACCGCCGCCACGCTGAGCATGTCCAAGACCGTGGCCGGGTACGTCGACCAGACGTCCGAAGAGATCGTCGCGGCGTACACCCGCGAACGGGAGCGCTGGCTGCGGAACCGCAGCGCCGCGCGGGCCGCCCGGATCCGGGATCTGCTGTCGGGCGAGCGTGTCGACGTGAGCGCGACGGAGGCCACCCTGGGCTACCGGCTGCGCCAGTACCACGTGGGCCTGGTGTGCTGGGCGGGCGACGCGACCGCCGCCGTCGACAACGTCACCCGGCTGGAGCACGCGATCAGCCTCGTCGCGGCCAAGGTGGCCGGCTCCGGCGACCCGGTCTTCCTGCCCCGCGACGAATCCAGCGCGTGGGCCTGGCTGCCGCTGGGGATCCGGGACAGGTTCGACGCCGCGGCGGCCGGTACGGTCGGCCCGGACGACGATATCCATTTCGCCTTCGGCGACGCGGTCAAGGGCGTCACGGGGTTCCGGCTCACCCACCGGCAGGCCCTCGCCGCCCAGGCGGTCACCCTCGCCGCGGGATCGCTCCCGCCGCGGGTGGTGACGTTCAGCGAGGTCGCTCCGGTGGCGATGATGCTCGGCTCGCCGGACTTGCTGCGGGCCTGGGTGCTGGCCACGCTGGGTGGCCTGGCCACCGACGACGAGCCGCACGCCCGGCTGCGTGACACGCTGCTGGTCTTCCTGCAATCCGGGGGCAGCTACAAGGCGACCGCGGAGCAGCTGGTGCTGCATAAGAACACGGTGCAGTACCGGATCCGCAAGGCCGAGGAGAGCCTGGGCCGGCCCGCCGCCGGGAACCGCCACGACGTGGAACTCGCGCTGCAGGCCAGCCGCTGGCTCGGCTCGGCCGTGCTGCAGCCGCCCCGGAAACGATCGGCAGCCCCGACGGGCGTCCGCTAGCCCAGGCAGCGCGAGCCGCAACCGAGGTGCGTAGCCGGCGGCTATGCCTCCATAGGCGGCAGATATTGGCCGCCATGGCCGGCCGTCGTGTCTGCTGAACAGGACACGTACCGCGGACTTCCTTCGATGACGTGGTGCGGCCGAGGTAAGCGGAAGGAATTCCCGTCATGTTCAAGTCGTCATCCGTCTCGTTGATCCTGCTCGGCATTTTGGCCGTCGTCGTCGGGATCTTCGCCATCGCCTGGCCGGGCGTCACGATTCTCGCGCTGGTCATCTTGTTCGCGGTCTACGCGTTCATGCTGGCGGGGCTGCAAGGCGCGCGGGCCTTCAGCAGCCGGGCCGCCGGCCCGGTCTTCGGTCACCTGCTGCTCGGGCTGATCGACCTGGCGGCCGGGGTGTTCGCCCTGGCCTGGCCGGCGCCGACCGCGTTCGTGCTGGTCATCGTCGTGGCGGCGTGGGCGCTGGCCGGCGGCGCGGCCGAGTTCTTCGCCGGCTTCCAAGCCGGGGAGAGCGCGGGCACCCGCGCGCTGTTCATCTTGTCCGCGCTGGTGTCCGTGGCGTTCGGGGTGCTGCTGTTCGCCCGGCCCGGCGTGGGCGCGGTCACGCTGGCGCTGCTGTTCGGCCTGTACACGCTTATTTACGGGTTCTCGCAGATCACGGCGGGCATCCAGCTCCGCCACCTGGGCGGTCACGTGAAGTCGCTGCCGGAACTGCGCAACGCCGCCTGAGTGAGCGCCGCCAGGCCAGCCAGGCCCACCCGGGCCGACCCGGCGACCGCCGCGTCGGCCCAGGTCGACACCGTGACGGCCGCGCATGTCAAGCACGCACGCCTGCGGGATGCCGCCGCCAGGCGCGGGGTCCCGCTGGCCAGCATCCTGGTGACCGTCGCGGTCGTGGTCCTGGTGTATCTCGCGGGCAAGCTCGCCTACCGGATCCGCGATGTCCTGTTGATGATCGCGGTCGCTGGCTTCTTCTGCCTGATCCTTAACCCCCTGGTGGTGGCCCTGCAGCGGTGGGGGATCCGGCGTCGCGGCTGGGCGGTGGCCATCACCGCCACCTGGACGGTGGCGGTCTTCATCGGCCTGCTGGCGGCGTTCGGCTATCCGCTGGCGCACGGCGTGACCCACTTCTCGCAGCGGCTGCCGTCCTACGTACAGGCCGCCGAGCACGGCCGCGGCTGGATCGGCCGCCTGGTCACCCGCTTTCACCTGCAGGCCTGGGTCACCCGCAACGCCCCCAAGCTGCAGAGTCTCGGCACGACCCTGGCCAAGCCGGCCCTGACCGCCGGGAAGGGGGCGGTGTCGTTGCTGGCGACGCTCGCGACCATCTTCGCCCTGATCGTGCTCTTCCTGATCGAGGGCCCCAAGATAGGCCAGGGACTACTGGCGTTGCTGCCGCCGGAGCGGGCGGCCTATTACACCAGGGTGGCGCGCGAGATCGGCCAGTCGGCGACCGGCTACGCGCTCGGCAACCTCCTGACGTCGCTGATCGCCGGCCTGGTCATCTTCGTCACGCTCACCATCCTGGGGGTCCCGTTCCCGCTGCTGTGGGCACTGTGGGTCGCCCTGGTCGACTTCCTGCCCATGATCGGCGGCGCGCTGGCCGGCATCCCCACCGTCCTGTTCGCCCTCGGCCACTCGCTCACCGCGGGCATCGTCACCGCGGCCGCGTTCATCGTCTACCAGGAGATCGAGAACCACGTCCTGAACCCCGTGGTGATGAGCCGCACGGCCAACGTCAACCCGCTGCTCGTCCTGCTCTCCCTCCTGGTCGGGACGTCGATCGGCGATTGGGTGGGCGGCTTCTTCGGCAGCTTCGTGGCGGCCCTGCTGTCCATCCCGGCTGCGGGCGCCCTGCAGGTGATCACCCGGGAGCTGTGGCGAGCCAGTGCCCGGCCGGATAGCCCGGCCGACGCGGCCTGATAAAGAGGCCCGCTGCCGGGCTAGCCGGCTACTACCACGACGGGTTGTGCGCGCGGGACGATGGCCATCCGCGATATCGTCCCGCTCGCCCAATGCCTGGCGCCGGGCGTGGCGATAGCGTCAGAGCCTGATCAAGGAGAGAGAATGGGGCAGCCCCTTGGACCGCCAGCCGGAGCCGGTGCAACTGTCCGGTCCTGTAGGGGCGGCGCTGGCCGTTGAGCTGCGGCATCTGCGCTATTTCGTGGCGCTCGCCGATGCGGGGAGCTTCACCAGGGCCGCGGAGCGCATGTTCATCGCCCAGCCGACCCTGAGCCAGCAGATCCGGCGGCTGGAAGAGATCGTGGGTGCCCCGTTGCTGCAGCGCCGCCGTGACGGCGTGCGGCTCACCAAGGCCGGCGCGGTGCTGCTTGACGCATCCCGCGCCGTGCTGTCGCTGGTAGACCAGGAGGTGAACCGCACCCGGCAGGCGGCCGGCCTGGGACGGCAGCGTCTGCGCGTGGTCGTGCCGCCTGGGCTGCCGGATACCCTCGCGGTCGAGGCCGCCTCGAGGCTGAAATCGACCGCCGCCGCCGCGGACGTGGAGATCGCCTGGATGGAAACCCCGCTGGACGCCGAGTTCTCGCTGATCAGGCAGCACCGGGCCGACGCCGGCCTGGGCTGGCTGACGGCCGGCCCCGAGGCGTTGCCCTCGACGCTCGACGTCATGGGCCTGGCGGAATTCGAACCCGACGTATGGATCCCTTCGTCACACGTCGCGGCGCACCGGGGCACGATCAGCCTGGCCGAGCTGGCCCGTATAGACGTCATCTACGGTCCGCGCCGCTTGGAGCCGGGGATCTACGACGCCTGGACCCAGGTCCTGCGAACGGTGAATTCGCGCTTCGAATTCAGCGATCCGCCCCTCCGGCACTCGCTGCAGATGAACCTCGCCTTCGCCGCGACCGCGGACCGGCCCACCGCGGTGCTGACCGGCCCCAGCGTCATCGCCGGTAGCCGGCCCAGGCTGATCCGGCTACCCCGGCCCGCGGTCACCCACGAGATGGTCCGGGTGATTCTCGAGCACCGCCCGCTGGCGGCGACGGCGGCCCTGGTGTGGAGCGGCGACCTGCCCAGAACCCTCCAGCAGATCCTCTTCGATACGGCGGAGAGCATCATCTCTCCTAGCCCAGCCCGGCAGGCCGAGCCGGAACTGCAGGCCATGTCCTTATCGGGCCCGCATCGTGGCTGGGCGCTGCCAGCCTGCGTTCACGGAGAGAGGGGCTGGTCATGGCCGCTGCGAGGCAGCCGCAGCTGGTCACGCTCCGCTCCGGTGACGTCGTACGGATAAGGCAGGTCCGGCCGGATGACGCGCAGGCCCTGGTCCGGGCCTACGCGAACCTGGGCGAGCAATCCCGTTACCGGCGGTTCTTCACGGTCATGCCCGAGCTTCCCGAAGCCACCCTCAAGGCGGCGGTCGAGGTCGATCACGTTGACCACGAGGCGCTGGTCGCCGTGCCGCTGCTGACGGCGGAGATCATCGGGGAGTGCCGGTTCATCCGCCTGCCGGACCAGCCCGGCACCGCGGAAGTCGGGGTGACCGTGGTCGATGCCTGGCAGGGCCGCGGGCTCGGCCCCGCGCTTCTCGCCCGCCTGAGCGAGCACGCCTTGGCGGCCGGGATCGAGTACTTCACCGCTGAAGTCCTCGCCGAGAACCGGACTGTGCTCGCGCTGCTGCCCGGTCTGGGCCAGGTGCAGACCGAATCGCGCGGTCCGGTGGTCACCGCCCGGGTGGAACTCGGCGAACCGTCCCGCCAAGCCCAGCCGGACCTCCTTGAGCTGCTGACCGCGGCGGCGCGTGGCGACATCGTGAGCCTTCCCCTCCTGCTCCGCCGGCTGATCCGGGTCCCGGAGGGGCTGACTCATATCGTGCGGTTGCCGGTGAGCGCCGTGCTCAAGACGTGGCGGCCAGGCCCTCGGACTCCCGACGACCCGTAGCTAGGCCATCACCGGCCGCGCCGACTATGCGGCCGCGAATGGGTGGGCCCAGGACAGTGCCGTACTGCGGCTTCACGGTGGCGCTACTCGCCCCGGCGGTCCTGGCCGCGGCCGCGGCGTTAGGTCGGGAGCACTTCCACCTGACCGGGCGACAACCTGGCGTCCCTGAACCCGGGTAGCCGGTTACCCATACTCAATTCGGTGAAAGATGGGCCTTCCTGAGCCGGGGTGTCGCTTGTACGGTTTGGATCGTAGGGGAGGCAAAAGCGGCGGCAGTGCGGCAGTGGCCCGCCGTCTGCAACCGATGGGGAGGGCACATTATGGCGAGTGTTCCGTTCAACTATGCGTGTGACATGGCCTATGGCTTTATCCAGGATCCGAACGAGCATCAGCGCGTCGGCTACGTGACGGCGTTTGCCGGCCTGGGTCTGCCGCAGGCCCTCAACGCCGACCTGACCGTCACCAATCCGCAGACCGGGGCCAAAATGACCGACCTGACTCCCGTCCCGGTGCAGGAGGGCATCGAGGTGAATGTGTACAAGGTCAGCGTCCAGATAGCACCGGGGACGAATCAGGCGTATGTCCTTACATTCGCCAACAGCTCCACCCAGCCAGTGGCGAAAGCCTGGGGCCTGGTGATCGGGAGCCCGGCCCCAGCGTTAGCCGGCCTCGAAGGTGCGTCCACCGCATTCTACTGACCGGGGACGACAGTGGTGATGAGGTCGCGGAGCTGCCGGGCGTGGTTTCCGCCGGGGTCGAGGCGCGGGTTGAAGATGGTGACCTCAAGGCCGCGGGCGCCGCTGGCGTGCAGCAGGCCGCGGAGAATCTGGGTGGCTTCTTCCCAGCTGAGGCCGCCGGGGTGGCGGTAGTCGACGGCAGGCATCAGGTCATCGTCGAGAACATCGACGTCGAGGTGCACCCAGAACCCCTCGACACCGGGACGGGTGACCACGGCCAGAGCTTTCCCCACGGCGCCGGCCGCGCCGCCTGCGCGGACTTCCGGGCCGTCAACGACCGTGATGGCCGTGTCGCGAAGGTGCTCGGCGAGAACGTGGTCGTTGTCGCCGAACACGCGGTAGCCGACCAGCGCGACGTCCTCGTCCCGGACGAGTGGCCGCAGCCCGTCCAGGTCAGTGAGGATCTCCGGGCCGCGTCCCGTCACCAGGGCGAGGTCGAGCGATGCGACCTCGCCGTTCGGCTCGTCGCTGGGGTGCTGAAAGTCGGCGTGGCCGTCGATGAAGACAAGGCCGTAACGGCCGCGGCGCCGCAGCGCGAGCATCGGCCCGAGCAC
>Ga0302325_10013156_pt1 | contig 17684 bp, 13 predicted proteins | sample Palsa_T0_2_FD_201948 | JGI IMG/M metagenome (GOLD analysis project Ga0302325, IMG submission 201948) | Peat permafrost microbial communities from Stordalen Mire near Abisko, Sweden - Palsa_T0_2 | ecosystem: Environmental > Terrestrial > Soil > Palsa > Peat permafrost | place: Sweden: Abisko... | reverse complement strand
GAAGTCGATCACGTGCTACGTGCGGGCGATTCGGTGGGCGGAATCTTCGAAGTGGTGGCGCGCGGCGTGCCCGTTGGCCTCGGCACGCACGCGCAGTGGGACGAGAAGCTCGACGCCCGCGTCGCGCGCGCTGTTATGTCCATTCAAGCGGTAAAGGCTGTCGAAATCGGCTCAGGAGTCGCCAACGCCGGAAGCTATGGCTCGGAAGTGCAGGACGAAATCCGCTACGATGATACGCGCAAGCGTTTTGACCGGTCTTCTAACCGTGCCGGCGGCCTGGAAGGCGGCATCACCAACGGGCAGGACGTGATTGTCCGCGGCTACCTGAAGCCCATCTCGACGCTGCGGCGGGCCCTGCTCACGGCGGACATGAACACCAAGGAAGCGGTGAAAGCGGCCTACGAGCGCTCGGATGTTTGCGTGGTGCCCGCCGGAGGCGTGGTCGGCGAGGCGATGGTCGCCTTTGAACTGGCGGCGGCGTTTCTTGAAAAGTTTGGCGGCGATTCCCTGGGCGAGACGCGCAGGAATTTCGACGGCTACCAGCGGCAACTCGATAATTTTTAGGCGGCAATTTCGGCGATTTCAGAGGAAGCCCAGGAACAAGGAAGCGATGATTCATCCGATCGTTAAATACGGCGACCCGGTGCTCGAAACACCGGCCAAAACGGTGGAAAAATTCGACGAGGAACTCCAGAAGCTCGTCGAGGACATGTTCGAGTCCATGTACGCCGCGCAGGGCGTAGGACTCGCCGCACCGCAGATCGGCATAGGGGTGCGGGTCGCCGTGATCGACGTAAGCAACGGCAAAAATCCCGAGGCCAAGCTCGTGCTCGCGAACCCGGAAATCACTCACTCCGAAGGGGCACAGCGCGAAGAAGAAGGCTGCCTTTCGGTTCCGGGATTTCGCGGCAACGTCGAGCGGCCGCAGTATGTGACCGTGCGCGCGCAGGACGCGGCCGGCAAAGAATTCGAAATGCGCGGCGAAGGCCTGCTGGCCCGCGCGTTCTGCCATGAAATCGACCATCTCCGGGGCGTTCTTTTCATCACCCACCTCAGCATGCTCAAGCGCGACATGATCAAGCGCAAAATCAAAAAGATGAAAAAAGCCGGCGAGTGGTAAATCGCCATGCCGCTGCGAATCGTCTTTTGCGGCACCCCCGCTTTTGCCGTGCCCGCCCTGCGTCAGCTGATCGCTCAGCCTGATTTTGAAATCGCGGGAGTGATCACGCAGCCGGATCGGCCGCGGGGCCGCGGAGGCGAAATATCGGTCTCCCCAGTAAAGAAGGTCGCGCTCGAAGCGGGAGTTCCCGTCTATCAGCCGGAGCGAGTCAAAGAGGAAGCCGCTCAGGAATATTTCAGAAACGTTGCGCCGGATGTGGTGGTGATTATCGCCTACGGGCAGATCGTCCCGACGCGGCTCATTGCGATGCCCCGACTGGGATGGATCAACCTCCACGGTTCCCTTCTGCCGAAATACCGCGGCGCGGCCCCCATCCACTGGGCTATAGCCAATGGCGAAACGCGCACGGGCCTCACGACCATGCAGATCAACGCGGGCCTCGACACCGGCCCGATGCTGCTGAAATACGAAACGGAAATTGCAGCAGATGAGACGTCTCCGGAACTCTATGCTCGCCTGGCGGAGGCCGGCGCACCTTTGATGGTGGAAACGCTGCGAGGGATCGCCGGCGGCGCGCTTGTTCCCGTCCCCCAAGACGACTCGCAAAAAACGTTCGCGCCGCCTCTGAAGAAAGAAGACGGCCGCATCGACTGGTCGCTCGATGCGCAGCACATTTACAACCGCATGCGCGGCTTTCAGCCCTGGCCCGGCGCGTTCACCGCATTTCGCGGCAAGACGTGCCAAGTGTGGGGAAAGCCTGCGAAAGAAGCGTCTGAAACCGCCGCTCCGGGCGCCCTGCTGATCAAAGGCAGTGAAGTGCAGGTCGCCGCGGGCAACAGCACATCGCTACAATTGGAATCCGTACAAATGGAAGGACGCAAGAAAGTAACCGCGCGCGAATTCGCAAACGGCGCGCGGCTCGTCCCCGGCGATAAATTTGGCAATTAGCACAGCGCGGAAAATTGCGTTCGAGACCCTGCGGCGCGTGGAAGCCGAAGGCGCCTACGCCAGTGAAGTGCTGCACACGGTGCTGGGAACCGGTATCAAGAACGAAGACGCGGCGCTGGCCACCGAACTCACGATGGGCGTGCTGCGGTGGCGGGGGCTACTCGACTTTCTACTCGAACGCCAACTGAAGAAACCCGTCGCACGGCTCGATCTGGCGGTAGCCATCGCGTTGCGGATCGGCCTGTATCAGCTTAGATTCCTCGAGCGAATCCCGGCACGCGCGGCGGTGAACGAATCGGTAGAGCTCGTCAAGCACGCGCGAAAAGCATCCGCTGCTTCCCTGGTAAACGCGGTACTGCGAAAGTTGACAGCCGAAGCTGACGCGCCCGCCGCGCGATTCCTTCCGGCGGATCTGCCCGCCGCCGAACGCCTGAGCATTCTGCATTCGCATCCACGATGGATGGTGGAGCGCTGGCTGGCGCGCTTTGGCGAGCCAAAAACCACAGCTTTGCTCGAAGCAAATAATCGCACGCCTCGCCTGAGCTGCGCGCTGCACGATCCCTCCGGCCGGGAACTCGTCCTGGCGGAACTCAAGAAGGCCGGCATGGCGACGGATGAAGGCCGGCTTTTGCGCTCGGCGTTCGCCGTGAGCGGAGGGAGCCCGGCGAGAACCGCGGCATTTCTTGCGGGGCAAATCTCGATTCAGGATGAGGCGTCGCAGGCCGTTTCGCTCCTGCTCGACGTGCACGAGGGCGACCGCGTCCTCGATCTTTGCGCCGCACCCGGCGGAAAGACGGCGACTCTCGCGCGCGCCGCGGGAGCCAGAGGCTCGGTGGTAGCGGCCGATCTGCATCCCCATCGCCTGAGGGCCATGCGCGAACAGCTCAAGCGGATCAACCTGGCGCAGGTCACTCTGATAAATCTGGACGCCACCAAACCCCTGCCCTTTCGCATTGGTTTCGACCGGATTCTCGTGGACGCTCCTTGTTCCGGGACGGGCACGCTTTCGCGCCATCCGGAAATCCGCTGGCGGCTCCGGCCCGAGCAACTGCCCGAGCTTCACCAATTGCAGGTGGCCATTCTTTGCAGAGCGCTGGAGGGCCTCGCCCCCGGCGGCAGGCTGGTGTATTCCACTTGTTCGCTCGAGCCGGACGAGAATGAGGAAGTGGTCGCGGAGGCGTTGCGAGAAAACGAATCGATCAAGCACGTGGCGGGTCCTACGGTAAGCGCAACGCTCGAAAAATACCTCGCGCCCGGGGTTCAACCCTCAGAGTTAATCGACGCTTCCGGGCAATTCAGAACTCTTCCTGGCGAGCAGGCGACAGACGGGTTTTTCGCCGCCGTCCTGGAGCGGCATTGAACCACGCAAACAAGCGAGGCGATTTCAGGCTTGGAACCTTGCGGCGTTCCAATCCCGAAAAGATGCTAGGCTCGTTGGCGAAAGGTACGAAACCACAATGACGATACGCGAACGCGTGCAATGGGTGTTCCGAATGTCCCTGATGCTGTTCATTCTCGCATCGGTGGCATTTCTGAGTGCGCTCACGGCCATGCGTTACGCCGTGCAGGGCCGCGAAGTGCAGGTGCCGGACGTTACCGGCAAGCGATCGAGCGAAGCGCAACAAACCCTGATGGCGCGCGGCATCGGGATGAAGGTCGAAGACCGCATCTACAATCCCCTGCCCAAGGACGCCGTGGTGAGGCAAAGCCCACCGCCCCAAACGACGGTCAAGAAGGGCCAGTTCGCGCATGTGGTACTGAGCCTTGGGCCGCAGAGGGAAACCGTCCCGCAGATCGATGACAGAAGCGTGCGCGCCGCCAAGGTAGAACTGTTGCAGTCGGGAATGCAGGTGGGGGAAGTCTCAAGCGTATACTTGCCGGACACTTCAGAAGACCTCGTTCTCCAGCAGGACCCCGCGCCGGGCAGTACCGACGCGGCCACGCCGCACGAGAATTTTCTGGTTTCGCTCGGGCCGCGCCCAGCCACGTACGTGATGCCCGATCTGGTAGGTCTCCCTCTCAACGAAGCCTTGTCGAAGCTGAACGCCGCCGGACTCAAGGTCTCCAAGATCGCGAGCCCCGCCGCGCCGCCTTCCGCCCCCGGTGCAGTGCCGGGTGTGATTGCCGGATCAGGAAGCGGTAACATCGTTGTCGCCGAAACGCCGGGCCGGGGCCATCCCGTGGATGCAAATACAATGATCACGCTGCAAGTCGGCCAATGACGCAGCCAATAACCATGGCTCTATGAGCCCGGTGCCTCCGGGCACAAGAGCCTTCCCCAACCCGCAAACCCCCTGTGCTAGAATTTAGCCTTCATGGCCTACGCAAGAATCGAGATCGCCCCGTCTATCCTGGCTTCCGACTTTGCCAGGCTCGGCGAGGAAGTCCGCGCGGTGGAAGAAGGCGGCGCGGACGTGATCCACGTCGATGTGATGGACGGCCACTTCGTCCCCAACATTTCCATCGGGATTCCGGTTGTCGAGTGCCTCCGCAAGGCAACCCGGCTGCCCCTCGACGTGCATCTGATGATCGACACGCCGGAGAAGTATATCGACGAGTTCGTTCGCGCTGGCGCCAACCGCGTGCTGGTTCATGAGGAGTCGACCGCGCATCTGGACCGGGCGCTCACCATGATCCGTGAGGCAGGCGCGGAGGCGGGTGCGGTGATCAATCCGGCGACGCCCGTGACGATGCTCGCAGACGTCCTGGATAAGGTCGATACGGTGCTGGTGATGTCCGTGAATCCCGGCTTTGGGGGACAGAAGTTCATCCCCCATGCCTTCGAAAAGATCCGCCAGCTCGATCAGTGGCGCTCAAGGTATAATGCGGCCTTCCGAATTGAAGTGGATGGCGGCGTGGACATGGAAAACGTCGCTGAACTGGCGCAGGCGGGAGCCAACACGTTTGTCGCCGGAACGTCGATCTTCCACACATCCAACCCTGTGGAGGCGACTCGCCAGATGCGCAAGCTGGTAAACAACGCGATCAGTCAAAAGGTCTAAAGACGGGGTTTAAGCCAAACCGCATGCCCAAAATACTCAGCAAGAATCAGCTCCTCTCAACAGTCCTGGCCTTTTCGCTGTGCGCATCCGGCTATAGCGCTTACGGCCAAGGCTCCTCCACGCCCTCCGCGCAGACTGGGTCGTCCGGAGCGGCCCCGCCTCCTCCGCCGGCGCCCGCAAAACAGTCTTCGCCGAAGCCTCAGACCGTGCAAAAGGACAAGATTCCCGGCAAGGGCAAAGCCGTGCCCGCCGAACCCTCGGCCGAGCCGGACAAAGTGCTGTACGACCGGGCGATGGTGGACCTGAAGAAGTCCAAGTTCATCGAGGGCCGTCTGGCGCTTCAGACTCTGATCAACACGTATCCGGACAGCGAGTACCTTGCCAAGGCCAAGCTCGGCGTGGCCGACTCGTACTACCGCGAAGGCGGCACCTCCAACACCACCCAAGCCGTTTCGGAATATAAGGACTTCATCACGTTCTTCCCCTTTCTCGACGAAGCAGCCTACGCGCAAATGCAGATCGCCATGGCGCATTACAAGATGATGGAAAAGGCCGACCGCGATCGCACCGAGGCGGACAATGCCGAGGACGATTTCCAGACGTTTCTGCTGAAGTATCCCCAGAGCCCGCTCGTTCCCAAGGCCGAGCAGCGGCTGCGCGACGTGCAGGAAGTGCTAGCCGCAAGCCAGTACCGCGTGGCGCGTTATTACTATTTGAAGAACGATTTTCCAGCTTCCGCCGCGCGCTTGGTGGACCTGAGCCAGCGTTATCCGCTTTTCAGCCAGAGCGACAGCACCCTCTGGATGCTGGGCGACGTGTATTCGCGCGCCAAGCAATTCTCCAGGAACGAAGACGACAAGAATCACTGGGCCGACCTTGCGGGCGATTGTTACCGGCGCATCCTGACGAATTATCCGCTTTCCAAGCTGGCGCCCGATGCCAAAGCCCGCTTGACAGCAATGGGCATGCCCGTGCCGCCACCCGACCCGAGCGCGGTGGCGGAGATGAAGAAAGAGCAGCTGTACGAGAAGCAGCACACCCAGCACGCCTTTGTGCGTTTGCCGATGGAAATGCTGAAATCAATGCCCGACGTGGCAGCGGCAGCCCACAGCGGCCAGCCCAACCTGACGCCGCCCGACGATGCCGTTTCCGCCACGGACGTGCTGAAGCCGGGCGCTGCGGGCCCCTCCTTCACGCTGGCGATGCGGCCATCAGCGAACCCCGGTGCGGGTGCCGAAGCGGCCGATACCGGGACGCCGGTGGAAGCGGTACCGGTGGGGTCCGATTCGTCATCGGGCGCACCCGGGAACAACCTGGGGGTACAGATCATCGAAGCTCCCAATGGATCCGGCGGCGACGCGGCCCCGGCGACTCCGCCTCCCCCTGCTACGGAAACCTATGCCCCTCCGGCAGCGACCGATCCATCTGCTCCACCCACGATTACCCTTCAGCCCACGACGGCAGCGAGCGCTCCGCCAAGCGCTACCCCCGAGCCGGCTGCCTCGACACCCCAGGCTTCCGGCCTTACGCAGGCAACCACCGGCACCAGCGGAACAATTGCTCCAGTAACAGTGGCTCCGGAGAAAGCCGCCAAGGCCGACAGCAAGACCGAATCGACCAGTAAGAAAAAGAAGGGCATACACAAGGTGATACCCTTCTAGGTCGATTGTTTACCCACTGCTAACAACTCCGGCACGCCGGTACCTTGGGTCGGTTGACGCTATCGTCGCGGAATGTTTAGCTGTATCGATAGCAAAAGGGGCGGGTAATCGCGTACAAGTGTCGAATCGCCCCCTCGGGGAACCCAAGTGCCTAGAATTCTCGTCGCGGACGACAACACCAATATCCAGAAGATGGTCGCGCTGGCGTTTCACGATCGCGGCATCGATGTCACCGCCGTGGGCAACGGTGAAGCGGCCGTGCGCCGCTTGCCGGACTTGAACCCGGACTTGATCCTTGCGGACATCTTCATGCCCGTGCGCAATGGCTACGAGCTCTGCGAATGGGTAAAAAAAGACGAGAAATTCGCACATATTCCCGTAATTCTGCTCGTGGGGGCTTTCGATCCCCTCGATGAAAAAGAAGCGCGCCGCGTGGGCGCGGACGGCGTCCTGAAGAAGCCTTTCATTCCTCCCGATCCGCTGATCGCGATGGTAACCGCGGCGCTTGAAAAGCAATCGAAGCTTCCCGTTGAAAGCGTCGCGGTGAAGCAACCGGCGCCCGCACCGCCCCCTCCGGTGGCAGCCCTCCCTGTACTCGCCAAAGTCGAGATGGCACCCGTCCCCGAGTATCCGGAACCCAGCGTCGACGATGCCTCTCTCGCCTACGGCTTCGGGAGCGGGCGCCGCGCGCTCGATGAGGAAGGTGCGGGCGAGCCTGCCGCGCCTCTGGCACCCAAAGCCGAAGGTGGACAGGAAGTCGAGGAAGAATTCGAGGGCGCATCGACCACAAAAGACTGGCGCCGCTCAGCGATGGAATTTGAGATACCGGAGGAAACTTCCCGGAGACCCGCTTTTTCTTCTGACGAGGATATGGGATCGAGCTTCCCTTCAGAAGCGGATGTGCCGCCGCGTCATGTGCCCATTCCCGAGCCGGTGAAACGGGTCGAGGCGGTAGCGCAGGAGGCTCCGGAATCGGCACTGTCTATTTCCTGGCCGCTCGTTGCGAAAGCCGAAGTGGAAGTGGAAAACCACGCCGCGCCGACGCAGCCATTGCAGCAAGCGCCCGAAACGGAAATCCAGGAAGCTCCGGCTGTCGAAGCACAAACAGAGCCCGAACCAAGCTTCGCATCGAAGGCCGCCCACTGGATGGATCTGATGGCTTCGCCGGCAGAGAAGCCGCAGGGCAACTGGTTCACCTCCATATTCAGTGCGCGCAAAAATACCGACCAGGAACAAACCCCCAGCGAACCGCAGCTTGAGAAGACCGCGGTTTCCGGCCAGGAACCGTCAATCGCAAGCGAGCCCGGGGTTCGGAACGATGTCGAGATTGGGGCGCACGTTGAGGCGAACGTTCAACCTGGCGTCGAGACGCGTACAGAAGCGTCCGGCCAGGAGTTGAATGCCGCTACTGAAACGATCCCCTCCCACGACGTGGTGGAACCCCAGGCCGCAGAATCCACCGTGGTGGCGGCTACGGAAGAAGACGAACCTTTCTTCGCCGATGAGCCGGAATCGAATCAGCCGGCGTTTGCGATACCGCCCTCCGCAAGCGAGGACCCGGCGATCTCTTCGGAGCCGGAGATTCGAGCAGAAATCGCGCCCGAAGTTCATGCAGACGTTCAGGCGGAAGCCCAGGCAACCGCGCCTGCGGACGTTACAGCGGAAGTAGCGCCGCCCGTTCAGATAGACGCCTGGAAACAGGTTCAGATAGAAACACCCAAAGAACAGCCGCAAGAACTGCAGAGCATTGACGAGCCGGTATTTGACGAACCCGTATTCCCCACGGAGGAAATCGCGGCTGGGATTTCGGGAACCGTCGATAGATCCGCCGCCGCGGTCTCGGGCGAACTCGTCGCAGAAGCCTCCGACGAACCGACATTGGCTAAGGACCCTGCGCTCGTCGAACCTCCTGCCGTTCACGTGACACCTGAACCTTTGCTCGTCGACGAAGTGCCCGTCGGCCGTTCGACCTACGGCGCGCGGGAACAGGAAGTCGCCCCGTTATACTCGTTCCTTTCGGCAATGCCGAAACCGCCCGTTCCTGCCCCAGTTGCCGAGGAGCCAGTCACCGAATCCGCGGCCGCCCCGGAAGAACCGGTGCAGGGCGACGAAGATCGTGTGCTCGAATTCTCGTCGTCAAACTTTAGCAGGCCAACCCCCGTAGCGGCCGCGCCGCATCGCGAGCAACTCGCGCACATCCCGTACCTGAATCCCCCGCCGGATTTTCATCAGCCCTCCGGCACCCACGACAACGACTCGGCGCCTTCCCCGACAGTCGATACGATCGTGCAGAAGGTCCTCGAAAGGCTCGAGCCGCAGATCCGCGAGCTCCTGTCCCAGAACGTCCTGAAACCGCTGGTCGAAAATATGCTGCAAAGCGAACTCGAAAAGAAGGGCCGCTAGGGCTCCCGCCAACGCCCCGGATTCTGGCGCTTGCCTGGCTCAGCAGCCCCACGCGCTCGGTATTTGACGCCTCCCACAGTCGCCGCTTATATTGCTTATATCGCTTAATATTAATTGTTCCGCCTCACAACGAAATTCACACGACACAGGGGAAGAATGCCGCGAGAAATACCCAAGGCGTACGAGCCGCAGGAGATTGAGGAGCGCTGGGCCAAGTCCTGGTTCGACGAGAAGCTGTTTCGCGCCGAAAATTCGGGAGACGGGCCCATGTTTTCGATCGCGCTGCCGCCGCCCAATATCACCGGCTCCATTCATATCGGACACATGCTCGAGCATACGCAGATCGACATGCTGGTCCGCTGGCATCGCATGCGCGGCCACCGCACGCTCTGGCTCCCCGGGATGGACCACGCCGGAATAGCCACGCAGTTTGTGGTCGAGCGCCAGCTGGCGAAGGAAAAAATCCGCAGGCAGGACCTCGGCCGCGAGGAATTCGAGCGGCGCGTGTGGCAATGGAAGGCGGAGAGCGGCGGCGTCATCAAGGAGCAGATGATCCGGCTCGGCGCGTCCTGCGATTGGACACGCGAGAAGTTCACACTCGAACCGGCGCTCTATCGCTCCGTGCTCGAGGCGTTTCTGCGGCTCTACCGCGAGGGGCTGATCTACCGCGGCCGCTACATGGTCAACTGGTGCCCGCGCTGCCAAACGGCCATCAGCGACCTGGAAGTGGTGCACATCGAGCGGCCCGGCAAGCTGTGGCACATTCGCTATCCGATCGTGGGAGCGCCCGCCGGGGGCAGCCAGTATCTGGTTGTCGCCACCACGCGGCCGGAGACGCTGCTGGGCGATACCGCCGTGGCCGTCCATCCGGACGACGAGCGCTATCAGGCGCTGGTCGGCAAATCCGTACTGCTTCCGCTCATGGACCGTGAAATTCCCGTTATCGCGGATACCTACGTGGACCGCGCGTTCGGCACCGGCGTGGTGAAGATCACGCCCGCGCATGATCCCAACGATTTCGAAGTCGGCAAGCGTCATAACCTGCCCGAAATCGACGTAATGACCGGGGACGCGCATATGAGCGAGGCGGCAGGCAAATATGCCGGGCTGGACCGGTTCGTCGCGCGCGCGCGTATTGTGGAAGACCTGCAGGAACTGGGCCTTCTCGAAAAAATCGAGGACATCACCCACGCCGTGGGCGTCTGCGACCGCTGCAAGTCCGAAGTGGAGCCGCGCATTTCCACGCAATGGTTCTGCAAGATGGCTCCTCTGGCGGAGCCCGCGAAAAAAGTGGTGCGCGAAGATTTGATAGAGGTCGTGCCCGACAACCAGCGAACCATCCTGCTGAACTGGCTCGACAACATTCGCGACTGGTGCATCTCGCGGCAGCTCTGGTGGGGCCACCGCATTCCCGTCTGGCATTGCGCCGGTTGCAATGAAATGGTGCCGGCGCTCGATTCGCGTGTAGAAGTGATCGACGGACGCGCGCGCGCAGCAGGCGTCCCGACCACATGCCCGAAGTGCGGCGGCGCAAAGCTCACGCAGGATACCGACGTGCTCGACACCTGGTTCAGCTCGGGGCTGTGGCCATTTTCGACGCTCGGCTGGCCGGACGACACCGAAGACCTGCGCACGTTCTACCCCACCAGCCTGCTTATCAGCGGCTACGACATTTTGTTCTTCTGGGACGCGCGCATGATCATGATGGGGCTGCACCTCACCGGCGGCGCCAATCTATCGCAGCGGATTCCCTTCCGGCGGCTCTACCTGCATTCGCTGGTGCGCACCGCCGAAGGCGCAAAAATGTCCAAGACCAAGGGCACCGGCGTCGACCCGCTCGAGCTAACGCAGAAGTTCGGCACCGACGCGCTCCGCTACATGCTCGCCAGCATGGCCGCGCCGGGCACCGACATTATTTTGAGCGAGGATCGCATTCTCGGTGCCCGCGCGTTCGCCAACAAAATCTGGAACGCCGCGCGGTTCCTTTTCGTGAATCTCGAAAAAGTGGAGTCGCAGGGGATCGAAATCGAGGAAATCGCCGCGCCGGAAATTCGCGCGAAGGCGCCTTACAGGGTGCCCGGCGAGGGAGCGCTCGCTCACCGCTGGATTTTCTCACGACTGGCGGGAGTGGCGGCGCAAGTGAACGACGCTCTCGAGAATTTCCGGTTTCACGAGGCGTCGCAACTGATCTACCACTTCTTCTGGGGCGATTTCTGCGATTGGTACATCGAGTGGGTGAAGCCGCAGATTACGTCGGCGGACCGCGCGGTCGCGTTGCCGGCGTGGCGAAACATATTCGCGGCCCTCGAAGCCGCCCTGCGCCTGTTGCACCCGGTGATGCCCTTCCTCACCGAAGAACTGTGGCACCGGCTGCCCCAGGCTTCCGGCGCTCGATCGATCGCGCTCGCGCCCTTCCCCGAGCCGCGAGCTGAATGGACGGACAGCGCCGTCGAAAAAAGCATGGCCTACCTGCAAGGTGGGATCGTCTCGGCGCGGAATCAGCGCGCGGAATTGAAGATCGCCCAAAAGGAAAAAGTGCCCGCCGAAGTGCTGATTCTTGACGAGCACGAACGCAGCCTCGTGGAAGACAACCGGGACACGATCATGCGCCTCGCTTCCCTCTCGGAATTGCGGGAGGCATCCCGCCCGATGGCCGGTTTCGGCGGCGCGGCAGTGGCCGTGAGCGCGGATCTGGATATTCGCGTCATCTACGAGGCCAAGGTTGATCGCACTGCGGAGACCGCGCGGATTCGAAAAGAAGTCGAGCGTCTAGAAAAAGACGTCGAATCGAAAAAGAAGCGCCTCGCCGACGAGAGCTTCCGCAGCAAGGCTCCCGCCAAAATCGTCCAGGATCTCGAAACCACGCTCGTCGAGCGCCAGGCGGAATATCAAAAACTGCTCGACCGATTGAAGCAGCTTGAGTAGCTGCGATCCGCGGGCGCCGCTGCCCATGCATTGCAAGCGAATCCCGGGCTCAATACCACAACGCTTATAACGCTCTGGCTGGCCGATCAGGAAGAACCCGCGGTGGCTCTGTTGACGCAACACGAAGCCTTGCCCACTCCGGCAATCCCCGTCAGGCTCGGCATTCAGGAGATCTTCGCGGGTAACGCGCTGCGCAACAAATGGAATGACCCCGGCGGCGATCCCCGCAACGCCCGATAACATTCTTAAGGTTGACACGTGCGTGGTCTTCACTGGTGGAACGAAGATCGTCGATCAAGCCAATCCCCTCTTGTTCCCGACGTAACCGACCGAATCCCACCTGCGTCCAAGCAGTAACGAACCGAATCCCCGAGCCTTGCGGGAAAGGAACGGCACTCACCGGCCTTCTTGCAAAGTAGGGTACTTTTATGTAAAAGTCGCACGTCGCGGGGCGGGACAAAATCCTTTTCAGGGTGACCTCTTACAGGAGAGTAACGATGAATTCCAGAAAGCTGGCTTTTCTCTTGGCGCTCGGAACGGCGCTGGCGTGGGGCGGCAACGCCTATGCCCACCACTCGTTCGCGGCGACCTACTTTGTTGACCAGACCGGCAAGATCGAAGGAACGGTCAAGGAGTTTCTGTGGCGCAATCCGCACTCCTTCATCAAGATTGACGCGCCCGACGACAAGGGCGTCATGCAGACCTGGTCGATCGAATGGGGCGGCGGCGCGCAGTTGAGCCAGTCGCACGTCACGCGCGACACGCTCAAGCCCGGCGATCACGTGATCATCACCGGCAATCCGGGGCGCGACCCCGACGAGCACCGGCTGCGTATCAAGTCCATCGTGCGCCCGTCCGACAACTTCAAGTGGGAAGGCGTCGTTCAGTAGAGTCGTTCAGTAAAGTATTCGGCCAGTACAGTATTCGGCGAAGAATTGTCCCTCCGGCAGTGCCGGGCATATGGCCCAGGCACTGCCGGGGCGAATTTCCCGGCGGTCCCCCGTCGCTCCCCGTTTTTTTCTGTGGCCTCTTCGATTCCGCGCATGAACCGCTCTCTATCTGAAATTGAAATTAGAAATTCTCCTTTTGGGTTGACGCCGCCATAGGGAAGTGTTATCAGAACGGCATGTTTACGCGGTTGAAATCGTTTCTCCTCGCCATCATCTTCGCGGCGATGTTCGCATCGGCGTCGCTGGCTGTTCCCGCAAGCGCCCAGGTGGATCTCTCCGGCGAGTGGGGCCAGAAGCTGCACGAGGACGCCTTCGAGCGAGGCCACGGCCCTGAAATCGGCGATTACACCGGTGTCCCCATCAACGATCAGGCCCGCATGCGCGCCGATACCTGGGACTCCGAAAAGTGGATTGAAATCGAGCACGAATGCGAGCCGCACCCGGCGGATTACGCCCCGCGCGGCCCTGCCAACATGCGCGTGTGGCCCGATCTGGACCCTCTCACCGAGCAGATCGTCGCCTGGCACACCACGATGATGTGGATGCTTCCCCAGCGCACCATTTACATGGACGGCCGCCCTCATCCCCCCGAATATGCCGTCCACACCTGGGAGGGCTTTTCGACCGGCGAATGGGAAGGTGACATGTTGCGCGTGGTCACCACCCACTTGAAAGAAGGCTGGGTGCGCCGCAACGGTCTGCCCCGCAGCGACCGCGCCACGATGGTCGAATATTACATCCGCCACGGCGACTTTTTCACGCTGGTCAGCCTCACAAAAGATCCCGCGTATCTCACCGAGCGTTTGATCCGCAGCTCCAACTGGATTCTCGATCCCGGCTACGCCCTCACGCCCTCCCACTGCATTCCCAGCGTCGAAATCGAACATGCCAAGGGCTGGGTGGCGCATCACCTGCCGGGCACGAACAAATTTCTGCACGAGTTTGCTGAACAACATGGCGTCCCGGAGGAAGCCGTGCGCGGCGGCGCCGAGACGATGTACCCGGAGTATGAGTGGAAGCTCGCCACGATGCCGGTGCCTCCGTTGCCGCGCAACGCCGTGAAATCGCCGCACGGCACCTTTACCGATATGTTCGGCGATTCCCACGAGGTGAAGGAAACGGATACGGTCAACCCCAAGGAAACTGCCAAAGAAAGGGCCGAGGAAAAGGCCAAGGAAAAGGACAAACCGTGAGAACCAAAATTCCTCACTCGGCTCGCGATCGCCGCTCAGTCATCCTGGCAGCGCTGTTAGCAGGCGCCGGCTATTTCGCAACAGCGGGCGCAGCCGTTGCCCAAAACGGACGGCGCACCACGCCCCCGCCTCAGATTGCCGCGCCCTCTTCGGCGGCGGACGATTCGAAGGTTCACGTCCTTCCCGTGCAGGGCAGCGTATACATGCTGGTGGGCGCGGGGCCGAACATCACGGTGCAGGTAGCCGCTGATTCGGTGTTGCTGGTCGATTCCGGCACGCCCGACATGAGCGAAGCCGTGCTTTCCCAGGTCCGCAAACTGTCGCTGCGGCCCATCGAATTCATCATCGATACCAGCGCCGATGCCGATCACACCGGCGGCAACCACAACATCGCCAAAACCGGCTGGTTCGTGCCGGTCGAGAACGCCGCCAATCCTGACTTCGGCGGAGCGTCCATCATCGCGCACGTCAACACGCTGACCACCATGAGCGTGTCCACGGAAAAGCGCCCCGCGGTAGCCGAGAACCTGTGGCCGACCGACACCTACGACACCGACACCTGGGCCGTTTTCACCAGCGAGCCGGTGATGATCGAGCATCCGCACTCCGCGCACACCGATGGCGACAGCTTCGTGTTCTTCCGCCGCTCGGACGTGCTGAGCACCGGCGATATCTTCACCCCCGATCATTATCCGGTCTTTAACCCGCAGGACGGTGGCAGCCTCAACGGCACTATTGATGCCCTCAATCGCATGCTCGAAATTATCGTCCCGCAGGATAACGAAGAAGGCGGCACCTACGTGATCCCCGGCCACGGCCGGGTCTGCGATATCACCGACGTTGCGAATTACCGCGACATGGTCACCATCATCCGCGATCGCATTCTCGATATGGCCAAAAAGGGCATGACCCTCGAACAGGTGAAGGCGGCCAAGCCCACCTTTGACTACGACGTGATCTACGGCTCCGACACCGGCCCCTGGGCCACAAACACTTTCATCGAAGCCGCCTATCGCGAGCTGAGCAAGAGCGCGGGCCAACCCGCGCAGGGAGCCCAATAATGACTGGTTTCCGCCGTGTCGCGAGACAATCGATAGTGCCTCTCCTCGCAGCCGTAGCGCTGTGTTCGGGTTTGCGCGTAGTGCGCGCCGCCCAGGAAGAGGGAGCGCCACCCCCGCCCCCCGCCGCTCGCGCCACCGCACCTCTCACTCCCAAGGCCGCCGCCTTGATCGACATAACCGGCTATTGGGTAGCCATCGTCGACGAGGACTGGCGCTGGCGCATGATGACCCCGCCCAAGGGCGACTATTCCAGCATTCCGCTCAACCCCGAGGGCCGCAAAGTAGCCTTGACCTGGGATCTCGCCGCGGACGAAAAGAGCGGCAACGCCTGCCGCGCCTACGGCGCCGCCGGCATCATGCGCATACCCACCCGCCTCCACATCACCTGGGCGGACGACAGCACCTTAAAGATCGAAACAGACGCGGGTATGCAAACCCGCCTGCTCCATTTCGGCGCATCCAAACCGCCCGCAGGCGAGGCCCAATGGCAGGGCGATTCCGACGCCTCCTGGGTAAAGCAGCTTCAGTCCCGGGGCTTCGGCTTCAGGTTCGGCGGCCCTGCGCCCGGCAAGGGCGGCGCCTTGAAGGTTGTAACGACGCATATGCGCCCCGGGTATCTACGGAAGAACGGCGTCCCCTACAGCGGAAACGCGGTCATGACGGAATACTTCGACACCTTCAATCTGGAAGGTGACGGCTACCTGATCCGCACCGGCGTAGTCGAGGACCCGCAATATCTAACCGACCGCTTCATAACCAGCGAGCAATACGAGCGCGAGCCGGACGCCTCTAAATGGCACCCCTCGCCATGCAAAACCGCACCCCCCACCCGCTAGCCGCAGTGGCCTTGCTCTAGCCTTTACGGGTGCCCGACCCTTCGATTTTAAGGGTCGGTCTTTTGGGTGGCACAGGCACTCCTGCCTGCGCAGCTTTTGCACCGAAAGCGGTCGCCGTGGTGGCACAGGCACTCCTGCCTGTGTAGCTTTTGCATCGTAAGCAGTCGCTTTCACCACGCGATCCTGGTCCTTGCAAGTAACTTCTCCCATGCTAAAGTAGCTTCCGGAAGACGCGAAAAAGAGAAAAAACAGTGGCGAAAACACCAAAGTTCACTCGACACACAAGGACGAACGGAAACACACCTATCTCGCTGAAAACAAACAGAAGCGCACAAGCTGACTCGACACTCTTATTACTACAGCGCGCGCAAAAAAACTCCGCCGCCGCGCTTTGTCGCACCGGCAACTCGCCTTTGCCTTTCGTTGTCATCCCGAACGAGCGAAGCGAGGAGGGATCTCTCTTCATTTCCCAATCGAAGCACCATCCTTCAATCGCAGCCTCAGCCGTAGCAGAAAAATCTACCGACCCGGATCGCTAGCCGCCACCATGCCAACAGCCATTGAAAACACAAGCCAGGTCCGCTGGGACCTCAGCATTCTCTATTCCGACATCGCCGATCCCCGCCTCGATTCCGACCTGCGGGAACTCTCCGAGAAGTCCCGAGCCTTCGCGGCCGCCTACAAAGGCAAACTCGCCGAATTGCTCGGCCCCGCCATCCAGCACTACTCCGAGATGGAAATGCTCGAAGGCAAGATCGGTTCGTACATTTTCTTGCGTGAAAGTACGGACCTGGCCAACGAGGCCGTCAAGGCCAAACGCGCCGAATTTCAGCGCGCACTCAGCGCCATCCGCGGCGAGCACCTCACCTTCTTCGAGTTAGAGCTCGTCGGTCTCGACGATGGCCGCCTCAAGGAGCTCTACGAAAGCGATCCGGTTGTGGCCAAGCATCGCCCCTGGATCGAGCACGTCCGCGTATTCAAGCGGCATTTCCTGACCGAGCCCGTCGAATCCGCCCTCATGAAGCGCTCGCCGTTCGACTCCAGCGCGTGGAGCGAATTCTTCGACGAAGCCGAAGCCGACCTCGTCTTCCAGTTCCAGAGCGCGGACAAAAATCTCACGGAAATGGTGCACGTGCTCGCGGAATCCAAGGATTCCGACGAGCGAGCCGAGGTGTTGAGAATCATCAACGACGGGCTGAAAGGCCCGTTCGCCAAATATTCCGCGCAGACGCTCTACGTGGTGGCCGGTTCGAAAGCCGTCGAGGACAAAGAGCGCGGCTACCGGCATCCGATGGATTTTCGCAACAAGGCCAGCCGCATCCCGGATTCCGTAGTCGACGTGCTCCACAAAACAGTCACCACAATAGGCGGCCCGCTCACCCGCCGCTATTACAAGCTCAAGGCGAAGCATCTCGGCCTGCCGCGCCTGCGCTGGAGCGACCGCAACGCGCCCATGCCTTTTGCGGATACTACGGTCGTACCTTTCGAAGAAGCATCCGAAATTGTCACCGACGCTTATAGCGGTTTCAGCCCCGCCCTGGCCCGCATCGTGAAGAGCTTTTTCGCCGAACGCCGCATCGACGCC
>Ga0302325_10013155_pt1 | contig 17684 bp, 15 predicted proteins | sample Palsa_T0_2_FD_201948 | JGI IMG/M metagenome (GOLD analysis project Ga0302325, IMG submission 201948) | Peat permafrost microbial communities from Stordalen Mire near Abisko, Sweden - Palsa_T0_2 | ecosystem: Environmental > Terrestrial > Soil > Palsa > Peat permafrost | place: Sweden: Abisko... | reverse complement strand
CACTGATCATCGCCGCATTCAATCTCGATCGAATGTTGGGCAGCCAAGTTTGAACAATGCGATTCTGACCATAACGGACCGAGGAGGATTTCATGCCGGATCTCAGACAAGCATGCGCGACAGGAAGGAATACAGAAGAGACAATGCCAGCCGATGCTCTGGTTCTATTCGGAGCAATGGGAGACTTGGCCTATAAGAAAATCTTTCCGGCTCTTTATCATATGGTCCGGCATAGCCACCTGGATGTACCGGTGATTGGCATTGCCAGGGCCGCGCGCACCGACGAACATCTTAAAGAGCGCGTGCGCGACAGTATCCAGCAGCAAGGAGGCGACATCGATCAGGAAGCCTTGGCCAAGCTTTTGAACTTGCTTCGCTATGTCGGTGGCGATTATGAAAAACCCGGGACCTTCGCCCTATTGAAGAAAGCGCTCGGCTCGGCGAGCCGCCCAGCGCACTATCTGGCGATTCCGCCCAGTCTTTTTATGAGTGTTGTCGAGTCTCTCGCCAAGTCGAACTGCATGAAAAATGCTCGAGTGATTATCGAGAAACCCTTCGGGCACGATCTCGCCTCGGCGCAGCAGTTGAATGCCGCTCTTCATGCTGTGCTTCCGGAATCGAGAATCTTTCGGATCGATCACTACCTAGGTAAAGAGGCCGTTCTCAATCTTCTGTTCTTTCGCTTCGCTAATAGCTTTCTTGAACCGATCTGGAACCGAAATTACATCGAGAGTGTGCAGATCACGATGGCGGAGAAGTTCGGGATCGAGGGCCGGGGGAAGTTCTACGACGATACCGGGGCGATCCGCGACGTGGTCGAAAACCATATGCTCCAGGTTGTAGCTTTTCTGGCGATGGAAGCACCGACCGGATTACATTGCGAGGCCATTCGTGATGAGCAGGTTAAGGTATTCCGCGCGATTCCACCGTTGGATCCTAAAAATCTGGTTCGAGGGCAGTTTAAAGGCTACAAGACCGAAAAGGGAGTTCCATCGGATTCCAAGGTGGAAACGTTTGCGGCTCTGCGCCTGGAAATTCAGTCATGGCGCTGGTCGGGCGTGCCATTTCTGATTCGTGCTGGAAAGTGCCTCCCGATTACGACCACCGAAGTGCTTGTCAAACTGAGAAAACCTCCGCTCGACAATCTGGCTGGCGAATCGACCAATCAGTTCCGTTTTCGTCTCGGTCCGGGTGAGATTTCGATTAGCCTCAGCGCCCGAGTGAAACATCCCGGCGAAGAACTCGTTTCCAAGCCCACACAACTTTCAGCGGTAGAGGACGACACCACAGATCAGGTTGACGCATATGAACGTCTTCTGGGAGATGCAATGCGTGGAGACGCCATGCTGTTCGTTCGCGAAGACGCGGTGGAAGCTGCCTGGGCCATTGTCGACCCCATTCTCGGGAATACAACACCCCTGGAGGAATACGAGCCAGGCTCATGGGGACCTCATGAGGCGGTTCGTCTGGCTGACGATGTGGGCGGCTGGCATGACCCCGAAGGACGCAAGAAGGACACAGTTGCTGCTCCGGCCGCCGCGTAGAATCTAGCTTGCGATCGCGAACAAGGATCTATTCAGCTGACACTTTGTGCACAAATGGAACAACCTCTGGATCCTTCGCCTACGGCCGAGGCGACAACGTTTCACGCTCTCAGATCGGATGTCTCCGACCGCGAAGACTCCGGGAAGGCTCGTTTCAAGCGGATAGGGAGGTCGGCACAGAGACCAGCCGTCTTGAACCTCCGCACTGGTCTTGATGAAACCCTTTGCGTCGAGCGCAACGCTACCTCGAAGCCATCCCGTGTTGGGCTCGGCGCCGGTCATCATAAACACATGTTGAATGTCCCGGGTTTCGCGCTCTCCAGTTTTGGTGTTGTGCAACAGACTGGTCAATGCTTGGCATATCAGGAACGAGGCATGGGAAATGAGTGGTGAACGTGGCGCCAACGGACCAAAAATCAATGCCGTAGTCCTCGACTATGGTGAAGTGCTTTGTCACCGGCCGGCAGATGAGGAATGGAGTTCCATGGCGAAAGTGTTCGGCACCGACCGTGATTCGTTTCACAAGTTATGGGATAAGAATCGGGGCGCTTTCGACCGCGGAGACCTGACCGCAGAGGCCTATTGGGCCATGCTCGCCGAAGATGCGGGAGCTGTAGTCAGCGCTGAACAACTGAATCAGGTCGGCCAGTGGGACGTTACGATGTGGGGGAAGGCGAACCCGCAGATGGTGGCATGGCTGCGGCGATTACGCCAGGCCGGAATCAAAACAGCTCTGCTCTCAAATATTCATCACGCCATGATTGCCTATCTGCGGGAGAATTTCGAGTGGCTGGATCTTTTCGATTTCAAAACTTTCTCCGCGGAGGTTGGCCTGATCAAACCGGATGCCACCATCTACGAACACACTCTGTCCGGGCTCGGCGTGACGCCGCGCGAGACCTTGTTCATAGACGATCGGGAGATCAACGTCCGGGCAGCGCGCGAACTCGGCATTCATGCTCTGCGCTTTCAATCCGCGGCACAGCTGCGAAAGGACCTGCTGGCGATTGGCTTTCCCGTCTTGCCCGGCACTCAGGATTGAGTCGACCCGTTAGTTGCGCTGGAGCACGATGAGTTCCAGGGCATCGGGGGCCAGCGGACTTGCCAAGTTCAGGCTGTCGCCCACTGCGGATTTTTCGTCGACGAGATCGAGATTCTGAGTCTGGCTGATCCGGTATCGTTTTACACGGAATGTTTTGTCGCCCCACCCCAAATTGCTGATGGTCAGATTGTAGCCGGCGTTGTCGCGGTAAACGATGTCGGTGCGATGCGGCAGGAACTTGAATTTGGAGAAGTCCGGCACGGGGGCCGACTTCAAAACGTCGGCTGGCATTTTCATTTCATATGGCTTGAATCCCCCGGGCACCGCGTAGTTGCTGATGAGAATCTGAACGGTTTTTCCATCGGCAGAGCGGCCCGCCAGCGCCGTCAATCCGAAGGTGTCTGTGCCCTGTACCGGCAGACGCCGAGGCGTGTCCTGCATTTTCCCCATGGCCTGGAACGCATAGGCGGTCTTGAAATATCCGCCTTTCAAATCGAACAGTCCCATCCAGGCGGCGTCGCCGCGGTAAAAATGCGCTCGATCGATGAGCGCGTCCTGCAGGTAGCTGAGTACTGCGCCAATGTAGGCAGCGGTTTCCATGCCCTTCAGCCTGGCCTCCTCGTGTTCTGTGAAGTCAGCCGTCAGATTCCACTCGGAGAGAATGCTTTCTGCTTTGGGAAAGCCATGGGTGTCAAGAAGACCCCGAATCTGCTGGGCGAGCCGTACTGCGTCATAGGGATCGGCGGAAGAGTTGGCGTACGTATGCCAGGAATAAAAATCCAGCGGTGCGTGATGCGCCGCGCAGTACTCGACGAAGCCATCGCGATAAGGCCCGTCGTCGGAGGCGATCGCTTTGCCATCGCCACCCACCTTCAGTGTGGGGTCCAGAGACTTCAGGGCGCGCGCGGTTTTCTCGTACAACGAATAAAACTGCTCCGGCGTGCCGGACCAGAACAGAGCCTCGGGCTCGTTCCAGAACTCCCAGTAGCGGATGTCGTGATGAAAACCCTTGTCCCAACCCTGGTTGTAGTGCATGGCAACGTGTTTCACCACGTCGGCGTACTTATCGAAATCAGGCGGCGGATCGCTCTGGGCACCCCAGCTGCGGCCGATGCGGTAATAGATCTCCGCTCCGCTGGCACGAATGGCGGCCAGCACCTTGTCCGTGGGAGCAAAATTGTAGCTCTCCGGCTTCTCGGCGTCGGCGCTCCAGTCGGGGAAAATTATGCTGGCGTTGCCTGCCTTCACCACACCGGCGCGCTGCGCGGAGTCTGGAATGAGCCATGTGAGCAGCGCGTCGGCTTGCGTGAACTTCGCATCGATATCGGTGGGACCCATAAAATCGTGGGTACGAACCTGATTGACGCGCAGGTCTTTATATTGCTGGATGAGGGTCGGAAGTCCCGCCATCAGAGGCGCGGGCGGGCCATTCACCCCCTGGAATGAGCGGATTTCTCCGATCACCCTGCCGGCATCGACTTGCAGGGACCGAAATCCGTCGGTTTTAACGTCTTGAGTGAAAGCTGCAGCACCGAGCAGCAGCGGAAAGAGCCAATAACGCGCGCGAATCTTCATGGAGACAACTCCCTTGGCACAACCTTCACGATCGCTCCCGCAGTCCAGGGGCTCACCCGTAACGAATCATGCCTTCATCTTCGTCTGCAGAAGCGTCAGCAGCGGGCGATCGAGCTTGTGCCCGTGCCAGTCCTCGAATTTTGTTGCGGAGCGTTCGGTGTCGACCACCCCAAAGGGGCCGCGAAAATTCCACAACGCCCAGCCTGAGTTCAACTCTCCGATAATGTCGAGCGTGTCGTTAAACCATGCCAGCACCACATCGGGCGGGGTGTGCTTGTAACAACCCATCTCTCCGAAATGAATGGGGATTCCTTGCGCCCGAAGGCCGGCCCAGGAATGAAAGTCCTTTTCGAGCTTCCGCCGATCGCCGATGATTTTTCCGTTGTCGCTCTTAAGCGGCCAGGTGGGCGTCGGTTCGGAGCCGCTGAGAATTCCGCGGACCCACTCGCACTGATGGTGCGTAACCTGAATCGGATTGTAGGTGTGACAACTTTGTAGCATGCCGGTGGCAAAAAGATCCGGAATCGGCGAGCCTGCTGCGGGATAACCATCAGTTACCACCAGTCGCTGCCTGCTGCGTGCGCGAATCGCATCGAGGGACGTCTTGGCCAGGCGTGTGTAATCCTTCGCGTGACGCTGCAGCAGTTCGGGATTGAAAAGATCGGTGGTCTTGACCGGCCCATGGCGCTCGGGATCGGCCAGTTCATTTGCGGTCGGCAGCGCGATGGGCTCGTTCACCAAGTTGAAGCTGAGACGTTCGCTGGAAATGCTCTTGTAGCGCTCCGCAAAAAAGCTCCACTGATGAACGAATGCGTCGAAGGTCTGCGAATCACTATAGACGTTGGTTTTTTCCTTTGTGACCGCGATGCCCGTTCGCTTCTCGTCCATGGTATCGAGGATGCATAAGCCCGGGGCACGGTGCAGACAAAGGTTCACGTGAATGCCGTAGTTTTCTCCCAGCCGGATGGCCCGGTCGATCGGTTCGATTCGCTTTTCCTGAATAGCGAAGCCATCGGGCGCTGTCCAAAAGCGATAATCCATGGGCAGGCGGACCCAGTTGAAACCCCAGTCGCGAATCCAGCGGAAGTCGTCTTCCAGAAACATTCCGTCGTTCTTGTAGGGAAAATATTTCATCCAGTCAGGATCGGTGGAGAAATATTCGAGCAGATTAAAACCGTACCAGCGCGGATTCTTCGCGGGAGCTGCCGGGGTCTGCTCGGGGAACGCGACGTGGGCCAATGCCGATGCAAAGCTCGAGGAAAAAATCGCGGTCGTCGATGCCAAAGTGGCGGCGGACTTGAGCAGAGTGCGGCGAGTGAACCGGGGCGCGCTAGCTCTTGAGATCTCGGCCGGGGGCATGCGCTGTTTTCTCCATCGTATCTCCTGGCGCCGTCGTGATCCGCCTTATGTCACAACGTTACGCCACAATCATCGGCTTCGCGTCCGTCCACAGTTTCGTAATCTCTTCGAGCGACCGCCCTTTGGTTTCGGGAACCAGCCAGCCGACGAGAATGATCGTCAGCAGTGCGCCCGCGCTGAAACACCAGAAAGTACCATCCGATCCCAGCCATTTCTGCAGGCTGGGAAAGAGTTGATTCCCCATGTAGCCCACCAGCCAGAGCGCGGTCGTGGCGATCGACATGCCGCGCCCGCGCACTTTGGTGGGATAGATCTCCGAGATGATCACCCAGCAGGCTACGCCGTTGCCGAACGCGTGACCGGCAACGAAGCTCATCACGCAGATCAGGACGGCCAGGCCGCTGCCGTGAATGTGATAAAACCAGCCGACCAGCGCGAAGGAAACAAACTGCACGGTGGTTCCGGCGAGGATAAGAGTCTTGCGCCCGGCGCGATCAACCAGCCACAGGGCGAACAAGGTGAATAAAAGATTGATCAGACTCACCAGCACGGACTGGAAAAACGCGTCGCTGGTGGCGGTTCCGGCGGCGCGAAAGATTTCCGGCAAAAAAGAAAAGAGCGGCGTGATTCCGCTGATTTGCTGCAGTCCCGCCAGCATGATGCCGAGAAGCAGCGGACGGCGGAAGGTGGTGAAGAGCTCCGAGATATGCCCCTCTTCGCTGGCCAGCGAAGTTTCGATCGCAGCCCCCTCGCGGCGCGCGGCATCCGCGCCATTGATTTTGGCAAGAACCCCGATGGCCTGGTCGCGACGGCCCATTTTCATCAGCCAGCGCGGACTCTCCACCGCGGGCAGGATCATGAATCCAAACAGAATCGCCGGCACGACGCCGGCGAGAAACATCCAGCGCCAGCCCGTGGTTATGTTCCAGGATTCATCGCCCACGCGCTGGATGAGCATATTGACAAACACAGCGGCGAGAATTCCAACCACGATTCCGAGTTGGTAGAGTGTCACGCACCGGCCGCGAACCCGCGTAGGAGCAATCTCCGCAATGTAGTTTGGAGAAATCACCGATGCCGCTCCGATGCCCACTCCTCCAATCAGCCGCCAGAAAACGAACTGATGCAGGCTGCCGGCGAAAAGCATTCCGACGGAAGAAAGCGCGAAGCATGCAGCGCACAGGGCGAGCCCTTTTTTCTTGCCGAGATAGTCGGCGACGGTACCGGCCGCGGCGCAACCGCCGATGCATCCCACCAGCGCGCATCCCGCGGCCCAGCCGATGCCCGCCGCGTTCAAATGAAACAACCGGCTCAAATATCCGATCGCTCCGCTGATCACGATGTTGTCATAGCCAAACAACAAGCCGCCGAGAGTGGATACGCTGGCCGCGATGATGAGGGGTGCGCGGGAATGGGGCAGAGCCGATGAATCTTTCAGGTCAGTTGTCTCCACGAGCGGCGGGCACAGGGTCCGCGGCGTGAGATTGAGATTCGAGGAGCGCTTTTGCCGCCAGCATGAAGCCCAGCGTGTGAGCCATGCCGGCATGCCAGGGCGCGGGACAGGTCATCTGCGGAGTATGGTCGGGAATCATCACGCCCTCGAAGTGGTTGCGATCGAGGATCGCGAGAATGCGAAGCATATCGACATCGCCTTCGTCGATGAAAGTTTCTCGATAGTGCGGGACCTTGCCCACGACGTTGCGCAGGTGGATGTACGCAATCTTGCCTTGCTTGCTGTATCCATCGACGGCGTCGTAAATATTGCCTTCGGTCATCTCGGCCAGGGTTCCCACGCAGAGTTCAAGGGCGTTGCTGCGGCTCGGAACCAGATCAATCAGCCGTTGATACATGTGAGGCTGGTAGACCAGTCGCGGCTGCTGGCGCATGGTGGGCATGGGAGGATCGTCAGGATGAGCCGCCAGCCGCACTCCCGCTTGCTCGGCTACCGGAACGACTTCTTCCAGAAATCTTTGCAGCCGCCGCCAGAGTTCCTCGTGTGAAATCAACGGCAGATTGCCGGCGGGGGGGGTGCGGTCATACACCATGTTCCAGACCGTCCCCTTTGGAATGGGAATTTCTTCGGCTGGACCATCCATTCCCAGCGTGGTGGCGCCGCCCCGCCCCAGAGACGCCGTGACTCGGCCGCAAACGCCGGCCAGGCTGAAGTTATAGCCAAGCACCGGAATGCCAGCGTCGCCAAGCCGGCGAATGATGGTCTTTACCTTATCGATTTGCTGCACCCGTTGCGGACCGTCGAGCAGAATATCGTGCCAGTGCGCGGGGTCAAGGTTCTCAATCGCGGCCAGGACGAGGCCGGCATCTTCAATTTCCAAGCGCAGGGTCCGCAGTTCGTTCACCGTCCAAAGCCGATCCGGATCGCCAGCGACCCCCCAGGCTTCGTATTTCGAGCCCGTGGGCTGATTGTTGCGCGGGTTGGAAGGACCCTGATTGAAGTAGTCGACCAGATGAACCACCACGTGCGTGCAGCCTGCCTGGCGTGCGAAGTCGTAATAGTCGCGAGTCAGCATGTGACGATAGATGCCCAAGCCGATCTTCATAGGCGGTTCCCGATGCCCGCGCCGTAATCGGGGCTGAGGATTTGTCCATTGATCTCGGCAGCCAGGGGCGAACAAAGGAAGACAAACGCGTCCGCGATGGACTGCGGAGTGTTTCTTCTGCCCAGCGAGACTCGCAACACAAATTCGCGGTATGCCGGGTCTTCCTCGAAAACTTTCAGCGAACTGCCGGCCGCGACGTTCCCCGGCGAAACCACATTCACGCGAATTCCGGTGAGCGCATACTCAAGAGCCAGGCTGCGCGCAAAGTTTTCCAGCGCGGCCTTGGCTGACGAGTACGAAGGAATCTGGGTGTGCGGCGTACGAGCGACGTAGGAAGAGGTAAAGATGAGGTGACCGGCAATTTTTTGTCGCATCCATTGCGCGAGCACCGATCGCGCCAGATAGGTCTGGGCAAAATAATTGAAGCGGAAGATGCGCTCGTAGTCGGCCTCGGAGGTCGTGGCGAAGGGATGCAGCCCGCAGCCTCCGGCATGGCCGATCACCGTGTCCATTCCCGGAAACTTTTCGAAAGCGGCCTTCACCAGGCTGTTTACCTGGCTGGAATCGGTGATGTCGGCGGCGCGATAGAAATAAGAAGAAGGCGGAATCCGCCAGTCCGCGAGGGTGCGACGGGCTTGTTCGCTATCCTTAATATCGGTGAGCACCAGCATGGCGCCGCTTTCTGCCAGGCGGCGCACCATGTGCTCGGCAATTGCGCCCAACGCTCCCGTGATCAGAATCGTCCTGCCGAAAAGATCAATGCCGATCATGGCTCGCTGCCTTCCATTCGGGAGAGCACCTCGTGACCGGATTCGGTGACCAGCACGTTATCCTCGATGCGTGCTCCGCCACCGCGTTCCGGAATGTACACTCCGGGTTCGATCGTGATCACCATGCCTGGCTCAAGCTTCGAGGATTCTGCCGGAAGGATCAAGAATCCCGGATCATGATAGCGAAAACCGACGTGGTGGCCGGTGTGATGGGTGAAGAAAGCGGCCAGTCCTCGCGCCCCGATTTTGTCCCGTGCCAACCCATCGATGTGGCCGGCGGAAACACCGGGACCCACCGCATCGACAGCGGCCCGCTGCGCCTCGGTGACGATGTCGAGCATCTCCTGAGCGGCAGGCTTCGGAGAACCCGCAGGAGCGGTGCGCGTGAGGTCGCTCCAATAACCGTTCACGCAGGTCGCCAATTCGATCAAGACCAGGTCACCTCCTTCCAGGCGGCGTGCGGTCGATCGATTGAATCGTCCCGCATGGGCGCTGTTGGGACCGGATTGCACCATGGCCCAGCCCCGGGAATGAAAAATGCCATCGCGGCCAATCTGCCGGTAGATGGCTGACTCTACGGCAGCGGCGATTTCTGTTTCGGAGACTCCGGGCTGCAAATTCTCGGAGAAAGCGCGCAAGCCCACATTCGCAACCCGGTTTGCCCGCCGGATGGCATCGACCTCTCCCGGTGCTTTTCTTAGATAAAGCTCGGAAAACGCCATCTGGCACTGATTGCCCGTCTTTTTTGCGAGCCCGGAGAGTCGCGCCGCAAAACCTTCCGGCAGGGGAATTTGCTCGGCAGCTTGAATGGGCAACGAGGTTCGCGCGGCGCTGATGTTCATTCCAACCTGTTCGCTTGCCACCTTCGCCTTGGCAAGTTCACCGCCAACCGCCGACACCAGAACAGAATAAGGATCGCTGCATTTGAGATCACCCCAGGGATATTCCTGAACCAGCAGGCCGGCAGGAATGTGGTCTCTCGGTTCAAGCTGCGGAATGAAAAGGACGGGTTCTCGATCCGCGAAATAAACCAGCAACGATGCCCCCCAGAATGGAAAATATCCGGAAAGCATCAGAAGTTCGTCGGGCCGCCACGCGATCCAGGCCCGCAGGTCCTGTTGCCGGAAAAAGTTCCGTATTTGTTCAGAGCGCACGCGCGGATTTGTCACCAGAGCGCACTCACGACTCTTGCACTCAAAATCGTGGTCTCCATTTGTTCCTTACATGATTCCGTATTTCTCGAAGGCTTTGACTGCGCTGCTTCCTTCTTCAATGGCTTTTCTTACCAGCTTCTCGCCGCGGGCTTTCGCCAGGGCACGAGTGAAAATTTCCCTTTCCGCTTCGGCGGGAACCAGCAAAACTCCGTCCATGTCGCCGAACAGAATATCCCCCGGACGGACGCGCACTGATCCAATCTCCACGGGAGTGCGGAAGTCGACCACTTTGTAACGCGGGGCCGAGTCTTGTCCGTAGGAACCAAAACCAAAGGTCGGGAAACCCATCTTCAGAATGGCCTTCGTATCCCGGACATAACCGTTCAACACCGCCCCACGACTCCCCAGCGTCCGGGCCCGCGTGCTCATCAATTCCCCCCACAACGCATTTCGAGGCGAGGAACCGGTATTGACGTAGATTTCATTGCGATGCAAATCGTCGAGCGCTTCCAGCATGAGGCCAAAAGGTTTCTCCATCAACTTGTTGGCACTGCCGGTGATTTTCTCGGCGAACACGTCCACCGCGAGAACCGGCATGGCCCGCCCGATCACCACCATATCCTGGCGCAGCGGTTGGATCTGCGGAGGAAGGAACTGATGCTGCAGCTCGAGCTTATCCATAACATCGCCCACCACGCAGGTGAAGAGCTCGCGCTGCACGATCGAGAACAGTTCGTCGTCGGAGGTCCACGGTTTCGCCGTGAGTTTGGCGGCGAGCCTCCTCGTTGGCTTGCTCGTTCTCATCGGGCCCGCGCCTCGTTGATCTTCTCCACGAACCGGCGGGCAATCTGCGTGATGGAAGCGAAATCGCCGGTCCTGGCGCCGGCCGTGAGATTACCACCCACACCCACGGCAACGGCACCAGCGCGGATCCAATCGCCAACGTTTTCGAGAGTCACGCCGCCGGTGGGCATCAACGAGGCCTGGGGCAGCGGTCCGCTCACTGCCTTGACGAATGCCGGTCCGAGGATCTCACCGGGAAATGCCTTGACGATGTCAGCGCCGCATTCCATAGCGTCGACCACTTCGCCAATTGTCCCAGCGCCCGGCATGTAAGGAACCTGGTAGCGATTGCAGAGTCGCGCGGTCTCTCGGTTGAGACAAGGGCCGACCACAAATTGCGCCCCCGCAAGAATGGCGATGCGCGCGGTTTCCGGATCGAGAACCGTACCCGCACCCAGCAGGATTTTGCCGGAAAGCTTCCTGGCAAGATGCTCGATGACAGCGCTTGCTCCGGGAACGGTGAAAGTGATTTCCAGGGCGGCAACCTCGCCCAGCCCGCAGGCTTCCGCCATGCGCTCGGCTTGGTCGGGATTTTCCGCCCGGATCACGGCCACCAGGCCGGAGGCGACGATTTTCTCCAGAACTTTTATTTTCGTGCTGGTCATAGAATCGAGTCGAGCGGCGAACCTCACCGGAACGCGGCTTTAGCATAACCCGTCACCGCCATACGTTGCACGCGCTCTCCCTCACACAAAAAATGGCTCGCCCTTGCGGGCGTAGCGCCGCGCGACCTCCTCATTCAACTTGACTCCCAGACCAGGCCGCTCCTCGAGTGTAATGAATCCATTCTGAATGATCGGCTTGCTCCATCCTTCCACCAGATTGTTCCAGAAGGGCACGTCGGAGGCGTGAAATTCGAGAGCGAGGAAGTTCGGAATGGCGGCGCAAAAATGTGCTGCAGTCAAGGTGCCAACCGGACTGCTGATGTTGTGCGGCGCCACCGGCATTCCGTGCACGTCGGCAAACTGCGCAATTCTCTGGGCGATGTGCAGTCCGCCGACCTTCTGCAGATCGGGAGTCACCACGCTCAGCGCGTGCTGCGCAATGATTTCTTCAAAGCCCTCGAAAAGAAAAAGATTCTCCCCGGTTGCGATCGGCACGCGGACCCGCGAGCTTACCTCTTTCAGCCCGGCAACATTGCTCGGCGGGACGGGGTCTTCCAGCCACAACAGCCGGAATGGCTCCAGTTCGCGTGCCAGTTCGATCACGTCGCCGGTGTTGTAGCGCCAATGGCAATCGACGGCGAGGTCGGTATCGCTGCCCACGGCGTCATGAACCGCTCCGATCAACCTCACCATGTGATCGATGGCGCGATTGCCAAGGGCTCGATTGTGAGGATCGGGCCCTTCCGTGCCCGGTACATCCAGATCAAACTTTAAGGCGGTGAATCCCTCGGCTCTTTTCTTGACCGCCTGGCGACGATAGTCGTCGGGTGATGCGGGAGGCTCCTGGGCAGCCTCGCCGTAGTAGTCTCGAGGCGCGTGCGAGACACGGTTCGGCTCCCATGATGCGGGGCGGGAACGGAGCACATCGTCCAGACTCTCGAGGGCTTCGCCTCCGTGGCAATCGGCATAGACACGGATTCGATCGCGAAATTTACCACCCAGCAGGCGAAACATCGGCACCCCGAGCGATTGGCCCAGCACATCCCAGAGCGCAGCCTCGATGCCGCTGATGGCGTTGTAAATGATGCCCGCCACAGAACCTGCGCCGGAAGTGGCAAGTTGCAGTTTGCGAAACAAACGATGAATGTCGCGGGGGTCTTCGCCGGTCAGCAGCGGTTCGAGCGAACGGAGAATCGAGGTGAGGCCAGGGGCGAAAAAGCACTCCCCGAGGCCGGTGATGGATTCGTCGGTTTCGATGCGGACGAACGTCCAATCGAAATTTCCTTCCACGACCGCGGTTTTCAGGCGGATTATTTTCAACGGTTCGCTCGCTCTCCTCCAAGCCCGACCAGTGTAAACTTCTCAGGCGCATTGCTGGAAACGGCACCGACAAAAATGGAAAAGACTACCGTCACTTTTGGCGAAATCATGCTGCGGCTGGCGGCACCGGGCTTCGAGCGTTTCTTGCAGAGTCCGCGATTTTCGGCGACCTTTGGCGGCGGCGAGGCGAATGTTGCGGTGGCCTTGGCTGGCTTTGGCCTGCCTGCAGCCTTTGTCACAGTTCTTCCCGAAAAGAACGCGCTTGCCGATGCGGTCTTGGGAGAGCTGCAGCGCTTCGGCGTGAATACTTCAATGATTGTCCGCGGCAAGGGACGCCTGGGAATTTACTTTCTGGAAGCCGGCGCAAATCAGCGTCCTTCGAAGGTCATCTACGATCGTGAATACAGTGCAATTGCCCAGGCGAAGCCGGGCGACATTGATTGGGACTTCGCATTCGAGGGAGCCGGATGGTTTCACATCACCGGGATCACTCCCGCGATCAGCACCACCGCGGCTGACCTTGCGCTTGACTCGGTGCGAAAGGCGCGGGAGAAAGGGATGACCGTCTCCTGCGATTTGAACCATCGCAAGAATCTGTGGAAGTGGGGAAAACCGGCCGCTGTCGTAATGCGCGAGCTGGTCAGGCATGTGGATGTCGCAATCGCCAACGAAGAAGATGTGCAGATGGCGCTGGGCATCAGAGCGGACGTGGATGTCCATTCCGGCAATCTGGACTTGAGCCAGTATGAAAAGCTGACCGGCAGAGTGCTTTCGGACTTTCCTGAGATGAAGGCGGTTGCCGTAACCCTGCGGGAATCAAAAAGCGCTTCGCACAATCGATGGTCGGCATGCCTGAATAATCGGGAGAGGTTCGTTGTAAGCCGAGCCTACGAAATTACCCATATTGTCGACCGCGTGGGTACCGGAGACAGCTTCGCGGCCGGGCTGATTTACGGTTTGCAAAAGCTGCCGAACCACGAAGCTGCGCTGGAGTTTGCCGTAGCCGCGAGTTGTTTGAAACATTCCATTTCCGGAGACTTTCACCGTTGCGGCGTGCAGGAAGTGGATGCGCTGCTCCAGGGAGGAGGATCGGGAAGGGTACAACGGTAGATCCAGTTCTCTGAATTTGCCCACCGAAAGACGCTCGATCCGGTGCCCACTCCGAGCGCATAAACCGCGCTACCAAGTGTGGGCGCCGGAAGCGCGCTATAATTTCCCAGGGATATGCCGAGCTTGCGGTATGCGTTGGTCGCGTATGTGAAGAGTCCAGTGGGAGAGTTCGTCGAGAACCTCCGGCGGGAGCTGCATCCCGAGCTGCCCCATCTTGCGGCCCACCTCACGCTGTTGCCGCCGCGATCACTGCAGGGAAGCGAAAGCGCCGCGCTGCAAGTACTGGCGGCGATTTGCGGCCGGGTTGAACCATTTGAAGTGGTCCTGGGCGAAATGGAATCGTTCGTTCCCACCACCCCCACGGTTTACATCCGCGTCGCCCACGCCGCCTCCCGGCTGCAGGAGCTGCACGATCGACTGAACACGGCGGCGCTGGCCAGCTCCGAAGAATGGCCTTATACTCCCCACGTTACCATCGTGAAAATGGCGACCGAAGAGGCGGCCGACCAGGCGCTTGGAATTGCCCGTGAACGCTGGCGAAGATATGCGGGCAGCCGCCGCATCTTGCTGGACCGGCTCACATTTGTGCGCGAAGACGCGCAGAACTGCTGGGTTGACCTGGCGCCCGTCCAACTCGGGGACAGCCTGGTTTCTCCGTAACCCCCGGGTTGATTACCCGCCCGTTACGTTACTCCTGCCTGGCGTCCATGACCCCTGGTACATCTCCCTCCGGTGCGTTGCGAAGCAGCTCGCCGAACTGTAAACAGAAGACAGGGAATGGGTTGAATCCCGCGCCAGTAGCCACTTCGGGCGTGTGGAGTTTCAACCGGCCGGAGGGCAAGAATGCAGATCGGGGTTTACGGTTCGGGTTATCTGGGAACGGTGATTTCAGCCTGCCTGGCGGATTTTGGAACTCCAGTTTCGTGTTGTCACCCCGACCGGACCCGCATGGTGGAAATGGCCCGGGGCGAAATTCCTTTTCATGAGAAAAATCTGAAAGAGATCATCCGCCGGAACGTTCGTGCCGGGCGTCTGGCGTACTCCACCGACATCGAATCGTTTGCCCGCAAGACACAAGTAATCTTTCTCGCCGAAGATGGAGCGGAAAACCTGTCAGACGTGGTGATGCGAATCGCGCGGCTGGCGCCCAAGCCTCCCATTCTGACGATCGTCACCCCCGTATCCGTAGGCACGGCCGCGGCGCTCGAGAAAAGCTTGAAAGACGCGGGTTTGCAGGGCACCATCGTTTCCCAGCCCATGTTCTTCACCGATGGTTGCGCGGTGGAGGACTTCAACTGGCCGGACCGCTTGATTCTGGGAGCGACCTCGAACGAAGCGGTGCAGATTCTTAAGCAGATCTTTCATCCGCTGGTGATGCGCGGTGTGCCGGTGATTGTCACCAATCAGGCCACGGCAGAGCTGGTTCGAGAGTCGGCGACGGCATTTGTGGCGACGAAGATTTCTTTCATTAACGAAGTGGCGGCGCTGTGTGAGCGGGTGGGCGCCGACGCCGTGAATCTGGCGCTGGCACTCGGTCTCGATAAAAAGATTGCTCCGCGCTGCTTGCAGCCGGGAGCGGGCATGGGCGGCGTGTTTGCCGAGTCGGACATGGATTCTCTGGCTCAGCTGGCGCAGGCCCATGGGGTTCCGCTAAAAGTGCTGAGCGCGGCTCGGGATGTAAACCATACCCTCGCGGATCGCCTGGTCGACAAGATTGCTGTCGTTCTGAATTCGGTGGAGAACAAGGATGTAGGAATTCTTGGGCTGGCTTTCAAACCCAATACGAATTCGATCGCTGGTTCATCCGCCATACGGTTGGCCGAAACGCTCGTGGCCAAAGGGGCGCGGGTGCGCGCCTATGACCCGGTAGCGCTGACCGAGGCCAAGACACGGCTGAACGGCTCGGTGCGTTATTGCGAATCAGCCTATGCGGCCGCTGAAGGGATGGACGCGCTGGTCGTGGGAACGGGATGGCCCGAGTTTCGCGCCCTCGATTTTGACCGCATCAAGCGCCTTTTGAAAAAGCCCATCATCGTGGACACGAAGAATCTTCTGGATTCGACTCGGCTGCGCGCGATGGGATTTGAATACGTTGGCGTAGGACGCGGGTGAACCAAGACTTCCTCACTCCCGCACCGCGGACCGAACGCCTGACGCGGTCTTCTCGATTGACCGGGTTGATCTCGGCAGCTCTCGATAGTTTCTCGTTGGCGTTTTTCTGCTTATCCTTTTCCAATCTGGTCCACGCTGTAGGCGCGATGTGGTACCGCGTGTCAAGCGAGGAATGATCACCCTTGCAAGCTGCGCCTTCCGGAGATCAGAACGTTTCTGACACCGGGAAACTGCAGTTGCTATAATCAGCGTGGTGGTGGGAATAGCTCAACTGGCAGAGCACCGGACTGTGGCTCCGACGGTTGCGGGTTCGATTCCCGTTTCCCACCCCAGATTCAAAAACCTTAGCTCCCACTTTTGGTCAGTCACTGACTGATAGCCCGCCCTGCAATTTTCGAGCTTGCGTCTCTGAGAGCATCGTTCACCGGATCGCCGATTCGCGATGGGGAAAATGGCCTGCGCCTTCCAACTCTATTCGTTCATAACTGTCTGGGAAGAACACATCCAGACCCTTTCGGGAATCGCCGCTTTTCTCTGTCTGAGTTTTGCATCCTAGAGCCTCACCCCACATCCAATTCGATAGCTTGCGGAACAAAGACATGCCTGACGCCCCCATTGCCTCTCCCGCACCACGGAGAGCCGCCGTCTCTAGCCATTGCATCGACCAGATTTTCCGCGAAGCCCGCACCCATAATGCGTGGCTCCCTCAACCCGTTGCCTCTGAGTTGTTGCATCAGGCTTATGAACTTGCCGCCTTTGGCCCCACGAGCGCCAATACCACTCCCGCACGCTACGTCTTCCTGACGACACCTCGCGCCAAGGAGCGCCTCCGTCCTGCTCTCTCCTCCGCAAACGTCGAAAAGACCATGGCCGCTCCCGTCACCGTCATCATCGCCTGGGATACGGAGTTCTACGAGAAACTTCCAAAGCTTTTTCCGCATAAAGACATGCGTTCGATGTTCCTCGGTAAACCCGACCTCATTGAAGCGACTGCCTTCCGAAATAGTTCGCTCGAAGGAGCTTACTTCATTCTCGCTGCCCGCGGCCTTGGACTCGATTGCGGTCCAATGTCCGGATTCGACGCCGCCAAAGTCAACGCCGAATTCTTCCCTGAGGGCAAGTGGAAGTCGAACTTTCTGTGCAATGTGGGGTATGGAGATGCAACCAAGATTTTTCCCCGCAGCCCGCGCTTATCCTTCGAAGAAGCCTGCTTGATTTTGTAGGCCCGAGAACCGTAAGTAGTCAGTTTGTTGGATCCCGATCGGCGTAGCCCCGTCGAGCACAGGCAGTCCCACCGAATCGTTTGCAGACCGCTAGAGCTGTCAACCTCTACCGTGCCGATCCAGGTTCGTCCGCCCGTGGGTAGTTCGTGTTTGGGCATGCCCTTGTGGGTCCAATGCTCGGTTTACGCATTGAATCCCACCTTGCGGCTGAAGACATTGGGACAAGGAGGAGGAGTGCGATCCTTGCATGCCGGTCTGCGTGGATCGAATTTCAACCTCTGTCGGTCATGTTCCAGATGGAGTCCGGACTCTGCGCTTTTATCTCGCATCTCTCAAAAAGGGATCACTGTCTTCACCGCAAAATCTCGATTCAGGCTCCCTCCATATTGGGAAAAGGAAGATTGCGGAGACCTATATTTGATTGACCCTGGAACCGTGCCCGACTAGAATTCGCGAGAATCTTCCCTCC
>Ga0302325_10013154_pt1 | contig 17685 bp, 14 predicted proteins | sample Palsa_T0_2_FD_201948 | JGI IMG/M metagenome (GOLD analysis project Ga0302325, IMG submission 201948) | Peat permafrost microbial communities from Stordalen Mire near Abisko, Sweden - Palsa_T0_2 | ecosystem: Environmental > Terrestrial > Soil > Palsa > Peat permafrost | place: Sweden: Abisko... | reverse complement strand
CGGCAGCGCGCCGATCACGTCGCTGGCGATCACGCCCTCGGGACCGATGCTCTCACCGGCCAGCTGCCCCGCGCGCACGTGGGCGAAGACTCCGGCGCACGCCGCGTGGAAGGGATCCATGCGCTTGGCCAGGAAGGCGCCGATGACTCCGGAGAGCACGTCTCCGGTGCCCGCCGTGGCGAGCGCCGGCGCCCCGCCCGGGCTGACCGCGGCGCGACCGTCGGGCTGGGCGATGATGGTGTCGTCCCCCTTGAGGACGACGATCGCCCTGGCCTGCTTGGCCGCACGCCGGGCGCACTCCAGGCGCCGCGCCTGGACGGCCTGGCTCTCGATCTCGAGCAGCCGGCCGAGCTCCCCGGGATGGGGGGTGAGGACGGTTGGCGCCTGGCGGTCGGCCAGGGCTTCGAGCTCGCCCGCGTGGGCGTTCAGCCCGTCGGCGTCGAGGATCAGGGGCAACTCGAGTGCGCTGGCGAGCCCCCGGGCGAAGCGCACCGCGCCCGGATCGCGGCCGAGCCCGGGGCCGAGCACGACCGCGTCGACGCGCGCCGCCCGCTCGACCGCCTCGCCGACCGCCGTGGGGTGGAGCGCCCCCTCGTTGTCGCGTAGGGGCACGGTCATGACCTCGAGCAGGCGCCCCTCGAAGATCGCATGGAGCGAAGCGGGGACGCAGGCGGTCACGTACCCGGCACCCGCCCGCATCGCCGACTCGGAGGCCATGCACGGCGCGCCCGTGAGCCCGGGCGACCCGCCGCACACGAGCACGCTGCCGGCCGCGAACTTCGTCGACTCCGCCCCGCGGCGCGGGACTCCGTCGAGGACCGCCGGTGCGATCAGCCCGATCCGCGGGTCGGCGGGCCCGCCGGGCGGGATGCCGATGTCGACCACGCGAACCTCTCCGGCGTGCTGCTTTCCCGGAGCGATCCACAGGCCCGGCTTGGCGGCATGGAAGGTCGCCGTGGCATGCGCGTGCACAGCACGGCCGGCGACCACGCCGGTGGAAGCGTCCACGCCGCTGGGCACGTCGCAGGCCACCACGACGGCTCCCGCGCGGGCCTCGTCGATGGCGTCGATCGCGCCCGCGACCGGCTCGCGGGGCTCGCCTGCGAAGCCCGTCCCGAGGATCGCGTCGACGATCGCGGCCGCACCCTCGAGCGCCGCGGCGCGGAACGGCTGCGGCGGAGGGCCCGGCAGGCGCTCGAGGTTCGCGCGCGCGTCGCCCAAGTACTCGTCGGGCGCGCCCAGGATCAGCACCTCCGTCTCGCGTCCCCGGTCGCGCAGCACGCGCGCGGCGACCAGCCCGTCGCCGCCGTTGTTGCCCTTGCCGCACACGACGGCGATGCGTCCGGTGGGCGCCCGCTCGGCTACGAGCTCGGCCAGACCCGTTCCCGCCCGCTCCATGAGCTCGAGCCCGGGGATCCCGAGCTCGCCGATCGCCCACCCGTCGAGGGCACGCTGCTCGGCGGCGTCGGGGAGGGGGTCGAGCCAGTCGGGCAGGGTCATCTGAACGACAAACTACTCACTGAGGAAGGCGGGCGACGCGCCTCGCCGCGTGTCAGGTTTCCACAAAGCTCAGGCTTCGAGCGCCTCCTCGCGGCGGCGGAGAACTTCGAACAGAGCGCGGTCGAACGCCCGCCACGCCCGCTCGGGACCGCTCGGTCGCGTCGAACGGGCCTCCTCAGCCAGATAATGGCGGTACAGCCTGCGCGCGTCGTCGCTCAACACCTCGAGCATCCCATCGATCACGGGATCAGACTGCCCAGCGAGCCACGGTGGCTCGGGAAGCTGCTGCACGGGATCATCGGACGGCGACGAGCGCGGCGGTCGGCGTGATCGCTCAGTCGAGCGGGCCGACAGGCGCAACCGGCACGACGGGTCCATCAGGTGCGACGGGTCCCGTGGGGCCGGCGGGCGCAAAGGGCGCGACGGGTCCGGCAGGTCCGGCGGGCAAGGTCGAGCTCGTAACGTGTAAGGCGGTGACGAAGAAGGTCAAGGGCAAGAAGCAGACCAAGCAGGTCTGCACCACAAAGCTCGTCACAGGGACCGTGAAGTTCACCACCGCGCTCAAAGCCGCCACCCTCTCGCGCGGACGGGTCCTGTACGCAACCGGCAGCGGTCAGCGCACCGGCCGGACGACGACGCTGACGATGCGTCCGTTGCGGCGTCTCACCGCCGGACGCTACACCCTGAGGCTCGGGTCCCGCGGACGCGAGACCGTCGTACCCGTAACTGTCCGCTGAGCGCCGAGGACCGCGACGGCCGCGGCGTCCCGGCGCGTGTGGGTGAGCGAGATCTCGACCTCGACCCCGAGCTCGGCCGCGCGGGCGGCGGCGGCTCCGTGGAGACGGACGTGGGGCGGCCCGTCGCCGCCGCCCAGGACCTCGACGTCGCGGAAGCTCCAAGCCGCCAGCCCGAGCGCCTTGGCCACCGCCTCCTTGGCACAGAAGCGGGCCGCCAGATGCTGGCCGGGGCGGGCCCGGCCGGCCGCGTAGGCGCGCTCGCCGTCGGTGAAGAGCCGCTCGGCGAGCCGGGGACGACGCGCCAGCGCCTGCTCGAGCCGGTCGATCTCCAGCAGGTCGATGCCCACCGACATCACTCCACCGTGACCGTCTTGGCCAGGTTGCGCGGCTGGTCGACGTTGAGCCCGCGCTTGCGCGCGATGTAATAGGCGAAGAGCTGGAGGGGGATCACCGCGAGCAGCGGCGAGAGCATCCAGTCGGTGGCCGGGACCCGGATCACGCGGTCGGCGTGGCGCGCGATCTGGTCGTTGCCTTCAGTGACGACGGCGATCACGTGGGCACCGCGCACCCGCACCTCCTGCATGTTGGAGACCACCTTCTCGAGCACCGGCGAGTCGGTGGCCACGACGACCACGGGCGTGTTCTCGTCGAGCAACGCGATCGGGCCGTGCTTCATCTCACCGGCCGGGTAGGCGTCGGTGGCGATGTAGGAGATCTCCTTGAGCTTCAGCGCCCCTTCGAGCGCGACCGCGAGGCCCACGTGGCGCCCGAGATAGAGGAAGAACTCGGCGCGGCAGTGCTCATCGGCAATCTCCTCAAGGTCGGTCAGACCGTGCTCGAGCATCTCGGCGATCGCGTGCGGCAGGCGCTTGAGCTCGGTGATCGTCCGCGCGAGCACATCGGGCTCGAGGGTGGCGCGCAGCTCGGCGATCCTGAGCGCGAGCAGGTACATGGCTGCAACCTGGCACACGAAGGTCTTCGTCGCCGCCACCCCGATCTCGAGGCCGGCGCGGGTGTAGAGGACGCCGTCGGCGTCGCGGGCGGCCTGGGATCCCATGATGTTGGTCACCGCGAGCACCTTCGCCCCCCGCTCGCGCGCCGTGCGCATGGCCATCAGCGTGTCCGCGGTCTCGCCCGATTGCGAGATCCCGACCACGAGGTCTCCGCGGCCGACCACGGGGTTGCGGTAGCGGTATTCCGAGGCCACGTCGACCTCGACCGGCACGCGCGCCCAGGCCTCGATGGCATAGCGGCCGATCAGCCCGGCGTGGTAGGAGGTGCCGCAGGCCACGACCACGATCCGCTGCACCCCGCGCAGGAACTCGTCGTCGATCGCCCCCATCTCGCCGAGGTCGATTCCGTCCTCGCGTGCGGCGCGCTCGCCGATCGTCTCGGCGACGGCGTCGGCCTGCTCATGGATCTCCTTGAGCATGAAGGTCTCGAAGCCCTGCTTCTCGGCGGCCTCGGCGTCCCAGTCGATCTCGACGATCTCCCGCTCCAGCGGCACTCCGCCCGCGGTGAGGAACTCGACGCCGCCGGGGCGGAGGACCACGATCTCGTCGTCGTTGATGTACTGGACCTGCCGGGTCTCGCGCAGGAAGGCGGGGACGGCGGAGGCGATGAACTGCTCACCGTCGCCGCGCCCGATGATGAGCGGGCACTCCTTGCGTGCGCCCACGATCAGGCCCGGCTCGTCGGCGCTCATGGCCACGAAGGCGTAGTGACCGCGAAGCTCGGCATAGGCCTCGCGGACGGCCTCGACGAGGTCGCCGTGATGGTGGCGGGCGACCAGGTGGGCGATGACCTCGGCGTCGGTCTCCGAGGTGAACACGGCGCCTTCCTCCTCGAGCTCGTCCTTGAGCGCCAGGTAGTTCTCGACGATCCCGTTGACCACGATGTGCACGCGGTCGGCGGTGTCGAAGTGGGGGTGGGCGTTCTCCTCGGTGACCCGCCCGTGCGTCGCCCAGCGGGTATGTCCGATCCCCGTTCCCGGCCCGGCCCGCTCGGCGAGCGCCACCCCTCCGGCCACCGCCCGCTCGCGCGCATCGAGGGCGACGCGCAGCGCGCTCAGGTTGCCCACGGCGCGCACGGCGTCGATGTGGTCGCCGTTCAGGACCGAGATGCCGGCGCTGTCGTAGCCGCGGTATTCGAGCTTCTCGAGCCCGGCCAGGAGGAGGGGACGGGCGGAACGGGGTCCGACGTAGCCGACGATGCCGCACATGAGCGATCACTGCTCCTGTCTCGGGGTCGAGCCGCATGGGCGGCCCGCGGACGGCGGGTGGGGACTTCTTCCCGGAGTCCGAGCGCCCCATGGTAACCGCTATTTTCAGCTAATTCATGAGTGCCCGAGCCTGGATGATCTTTGCCGCCGTGTCGACCTTGTGGGGAATCCCCTACCTGTTCATCAAGCTGGCGGTGAACGGCGGGATGACCCCGGGGGTGCTCGCGTGGGGGCGGGTCACCCTCGCCGCCCTCGTGCTCCTCGCCCTGGCCCGCCACTCCGGCTCGCTGCGCACGCTGCGTGGACGCTGGCGCTGGCTCGTCCTCTACGGGATCGTCGAAGTCTCGATCCCGTTCCCCCTCATCGCCGCCGGCGAGCAGCACATCTCCTCATCGCTGGCGGCGATCATCATCGCCACCGTCCCGCTCATCGTCGCCCTGCTCGCGCTCCGCTTCGACCCGGCCGAGACTGCGAGCGGCAAGCGTCTGGTCGGGCTCTTCACCGGCCTGCTCGGCGTGATCGTGCTCGTCGGCATCGACGCCTCCGGCAGTCTGAGGACCCTCCTCGGGGCCGGCGCCGTCCTCCTCGCGGCGATCGGCTACGCGTCGGGTCCGATGATCTTCAAGCGCCATCTCGCCGATCTCGACCCGCGTGCCACCATGGGCGCCAGCCTCGCCGTCGCGGCTGTGATCCTTACCCCGGTGGCGCTCCTCGACGCCCCTGCCCGGACCCCGGCGGCCGGCGCGTTCGCCTCCGTCGTCGTCCTCGGCCTCGTGTGCACGGCGCTCGCCTTTTCCCTTATGGCCCTCCTGATCTCGGAGATCGGGCCGGGACGAGCGGTGGTCATCACCTACATAAACCCAGTTATCGCCGTCGCCCTTGGCGTCACCGTCCTCGGCGAGCAACCCGGCGCGGGCGCCGTCGCCGGCCTGCTCCTCATCCTCGCCGGGTCGTGGCTCTCGACCGACGGGCGCCTCCCGCCGGGGCTGACGGCGATGTTCGCGCCGGGGCGCAGGCGAAGCCGGCGAGCGAGGGCGGCCAAGGGGGCGGTGGATATGGCCGTGGGGCCAGGGAGAGCGTCGCCTTGACCACGCTGCCCGTGGTCGTGAACGTGACGAACGCGGTGACGAGCTTGCCCGTGCACTTCTGCTCGGTCTTTCCAAACCGAGCTTTAATGTCCAGTTGATGCCCGACGAATCGGAGACCGAGCGCCTGAGATCTGCTCAGGAGCGCCGCGCGCGGCAAGAGCTCGAGGACGCCGAGCAGGCGACCGACGACGAAGAGCGCCAGACCCACGAGCGCCGCGCCGACAAGGCCGCCTACCTGCGCGACAAGCTCACCGAGCAGGCCAAGGCGCCGGACGAATAGTCCTACGCGCGGCTTACGCGCGGCGAGGAGACTGCCCGCGTGCATGGCGTGAGAGCCCTGATTCCGAAAACCAGACGCGGTCTGCTCCTGGGCGGCGGCGGCGTCCTCGTGGTGGTCGCAGTCGCGGCGTTCGCCTTCATCTACTTCGTGCTCTTCCCGACCTCGTCGCCGAAGCCCTTCACCATCTCCTCCACCACCGCCGCCGCCCCGGTCAGCTCGCGGACTACGCTCGCCGGGCGCTGGGCGATCGCCCCCGGCTCGCAGGCCGGTTACCGCGTGCGGGAGAAGCTCGGCTTCCTCCCGGCCGAGAGCGATGCCGTCGGGCGCACGTCAGAGATCACCGGCGCCGCCGTGCTCACCGAGTCCAAGGGCGTCGTGACCGTGACCAAGGCGAGCTTTGTAGTCGCAGTCAACACGCTGAAGAGCAATGAGGCGCAGCGCGACGAGCACATTCAGACCATCGGCCTGGAGAGCGCGACGTACCCGAAGGCCACCTTCACGCTCTCGACCCCGGTGCGGCTGCCGGCGAGCGCGCTCAGCGGCCGCGTGTTCCGCGCTTCGGTGACCGGCGTCTTCATCATCCACGGCACCTCGCGGCGATTGACCCTGCCGCTCCAGATGCGGGTCTCGAGCTCGGCGATCCAGGCGGTGGGGTCGCTCACCTTCCCCTGGGGCGAGTTCGGCATGACGGCCCCGAGCGTGGGCGGCTTCGTCAACGTCTCGAGTACCGCGACGATGGAGTTCGACCTCGACCTCGCGCGCGCCTAGACGTCCAAGTTGGACGCTGGAGGGTGCGGGGCCCGCTCGCGCCCGCGGTCGTCGGGTCGTCCTCCGCCCCGGCCGAGGGCCGCGAATCCGCTAGAGGCATACTTTTTACCGGGGGACCGGACGAAAGTGCGCCTTCAACGCCGAGAAGGGACAAACTGTTTCACCGTCACGTTTCCGCGGAGTTCCTCCCCGCTGCTAGAGCGCAGTCTCTAGAGCGCGGTCTCGACCACTTCTCTGAGCCGCGCGCACACGGCGTCGGTCTCGGACTCGCTCGGCGCCTCGACCATGACCCGGATCAGCGGCTCGGTCCCCGAGGCGCGCACAAGGACGCGGCCGCGGCCGCTGAGCGCGTCGCCCTCGCGGTCGATCGCCTCGCGCACCGCCTGCTGGTCCATCGCGGCCGCGAGCGAGGCGCGATCGGAGGCGCGGATGTTGACGAGCCGCTGCGGGAGCTTGGCCATCGCGTCGCGTCGGGACAGATCGCGCTCCCCGAGCGCCTCGAGTACCAGTAAGGCGCTGGCGATCCCGTCGCCGGACGGGCCGAAGCCAAGCTCGATGATGTGCCCCGACTGCTCGCCGCCGAGCGACCAGCCGCGCCGGCGGAGCTCATCGAGGACATAGCGGTCGCCGACCGCGGTGGTCGCCACCTCGATGCCCGCCGTCTTCATCGCGGCGTGGAAGCCGAAGTTGGTCATCACCGTAACCGCGACGCCGCCCCCGGCGAGCCGGCCCTCGTCGCGCAGGTGCAGAGCCGCCATGGCCACGAGCTCGTCGCCGTCGACGACCACGCCCTCCCGGTCGACGGCGAGCACCCGATCGCCGTCGCCGTCGAAGGCGAACGCGGCGTCGTAGTCCCCAGCCAACGCCTGCTGTGCCAGAGCCTCAACGTGGGTGGATCCGCATTCGTGATTGATGTTGCGGCCGTCGGGCTCGGCCGCGAGGATGTCGACCTCGGCCCCGAGCCTCCGGAAGATCTCGGGCGCGGCGCGGTAGGTGGCGCCGTTGGCGCAGTCGAGGAGCAGCCTCCGGTTCCCGATCGCGAGCCGCTCGAAGCGGACATGGAGCTCGCGCAGGTAATCCTCGAGCGCGCCGTGCAGGCGCCGCACCCGGCCGATCCGCTCTGGCGTGCGTGGCGGTCGCTCGAGCTCCGCCTCGATCTCGTGCTCGGTGTCGTCGCTGAGCTTGAATCCGTCGGCGCCGAAGATCTTGATCCCGTTGTCGCGATAGGGGTTGTGTGAGGCCGAGATCACGGCGGCGAGGTGGAGTCCGTGCCGGCGCACGAGCATGGGCGCTGCGGGGGTGGGAAGCACGCCGCCTAGCAGCGCGTCGCCGCCCGCCGCGGTGACGCCCGCGGCGATCGCCGCTTCAAGCATCTCCCCCGACTCCCGGGTGTCGCGGACGATGAGCACCTGGGGGCGCTCAGCGCCCGATTGCGTCACGGCGGCTCGCGCGAGCGCGACGGCAAGGTCAGCACTCAGGAACTCGCCTGCCACCCCACGAACCCCATCGGTACCGAAGAGGTGGCGCGCCATCGAGGCCGTGCCCGCGGGCGCGCGCTAGCGCTTGGAGAACTGCGGCCGCTTCCGGGCCTTCTTGAGGCCAGCCTTCTTGCGCTCCTTGACCCGTGGGTCGCGGGTCAGGAAGCCGCGGCGCTTGAGCTCGCCGCGCAGGTTCGGATCGGCCTCGATCAGGGCCCTGGAGATCCCGTGACGGAGCGCTCCCGCCTGCGCCGAGACACCGCCGCCGTGGAGCTTCGCCACGACATCCATCCGGGCCTCGTACCCGACCGTCTCCAGCGGCTGACGGATCACCCGCTCAAGCGTGGGTCGGGGGAAGAACGCCTCGAGCGTCTTGCCGTTGACCAGGTAGACGCCACTTCCCGGCTTGAGGATCACGCGGGCGACCGCCGTCTTGCGCTTGCCGGTCGCGCGGTAGCGCGCCCCGGCGGCCAGGTCGATCGCCGCGTCGGCGATCGGCTGCGCCTCATCCTCCCCATCGGCATCCTCACCCCGGGCCTCCTCGGCCTCAGCCTCCGCGGCGGCCAGCGCCTCGGCATCGAGCTGAAGCGCCTCACCACCCTCGGGGACGATGTCGGGAATCAGGTCCGCGCCAGGAATCTCCGGCTTGACCCGCGGCGTCAACTCGATCTCAATCTCCTCGATCTCCTCGACCTCGACCACAGGCGCGGCGGCTGCCTCGGGCGCCTGGGCGGGCTCGGGTTCGGGCTCCGCGGCGGCCTCGGGCTCCGGGGTCGGCTCGGGCTCCGCGGCGGCTACGGGCTCCTCCGCGGCCACGGGCTCAGGCTCGGACTCATCACGCGCCGGAAGTTCGGCGTCTGCGGCGCCACCTGGCTCCGCAGCGCCACCCGAACTTCCAGTGGACCCGGCGTCAGCCGATTCCACGGGCGCTTCATTATCTCCAGCCGGGTCGTCAGAATCGGCTGGCGCCGGGTCCACCTCGTCGTCAAAAATCACTGATGGGTCTCCATCGGTTGCGGCTGTTGGGCGGCATGCGGATGGTCGGGCCCGGCGTAGACCTTGAGCTTGGTGATCTGCCTGCGGGCGAGGCGGTTGCGCGGAAGCATTCCCTTGACCGCGAGCCTGATGACCTCTTCGGGCCGGCGGTCGAGCATCTCCTGGAGGGTCCGGGACTTCAGTCCGCCCGGGTAGCCGGAGTGCCGGTAGTAGCGCTTGTCCGCGAGCTTATTGCCCGTCACGCGGATCTTCTCGGCGTTGACCACGACCACGAAATCGCCGGTGTCGATGTGCGGCGTGTAGGTCGGCTTTCGCTTCCCGCGTAGCGTGTCGGCGATCTGCGTCGCGAGCCGTCCGAGCGTCTGCCCGGAGGCGTCGACGATCAGCCAGTTACGGTCACGGTCGGTGGGTTTGGCGACGTAGGTCTTCATGGCATGCGCAAGCCGCGCACTCGCGCGGCCCGAGGCCAATGATAGGGCAATTGTTTCCCGCGGGACGCTCGCGGCCAGAGCCCCCTGCTCGCGGCCTCACGCCCGCCCTGCACGAAGCCCTGCACCACCACCGACACCCGCCCCGCGTCCGGCGAATTCAGTAGCGTATCGATGCGGTTCAAAAGGCCGAACTCTGGGTAATAGAAACGCAGTCCGGGGTAGTTTCAAGCCACCGTCATGGGCCCGCTGCGGGCGGGCTCGTCACCAGGGAGAGAGTTATATGGATTCTGCAAAGCCTCGTCGGCTCGCGGCGCTGCTCGGCGCGTGCATCTTCACATTGGTGTTCGCCAGCTCGGCAGCAGCGGCGTCCGGGACCCCATTCGGGTGCCGGGCGAGCACGCTCCGGGTCACGCTCTTGAGCTCCATCGTCACGGAACCCACGATCGCGAACCCCAATACAACCCCGTGCGCTACCGACACCGCGGGCGCCAGTACCGTCTCCGTCCCCACGACGGGTTCTGCGGCGGCCGAGGCGGGTCCGGTCGGAGCGTTCACCTACTCTGTCTACTCGCCGAGCGGCTCCACCGCGCCCGGCGCGACCGCGGTCGCGGCCGTCGACGGCGTGACGATCCCCACCGCGGGCGGGAGCATCGTGGTGGCCGGACCAATCCAGGCGACGGCTTCTTATGCGTGCGTCAATGATCAGCTCGTGGCCACGGCGAGTTCGACCCTGAATCTCATCAGCGTCAACGGGACGAACACGCCCGTCCCCGCCGGCCAGCCGGAGACGATCCAGCTCGGCGGCGGCTCGTTCATCGCCCTCAACCAGAAGGTCGAGACCTCCAACTCCCTCACCGAGACGGTGCTCCAGGTGCACCTCAACGGTCTGGCCGACATCGTCGTCGGTGAGGCAAAGGTGACGCAGTCGATCACCAGTCCGTGCGCCGGAACCACCGGACCACCGCCGATCCTCGAGATCTGCCCGCCCGGTTCAACCCTGAACATCGCCGCGCAGCTCTGCGAGATCATCTACAACGGTCAGACGATCGTCGTCAGCCGGCCCTTCCAGGGACCCTCCGGCGGCACCGTGTACCCGACCGTGGTGGTAGCCAAGAAGTACCCCGGCTACCCGTGCACGACCGGTCCCGGACCCAAGTTCGCGCTCGTCGCCACCAAACGCGGCGGCCGGGTGTTCGGAACACCGAAATCCGATCGGATCCTCGCGCTCGGAGCCTACGAACGAATAGCGGGCCTGGGCGGTAATGACTGCATCAACGGCAACGGAGGTCACCAGACGATCTTCGACGGCAACGGCAACGACAAGGTCTACTCCGCCGCGGGCTTCAATCGGATCGCGGTCGGGAACGGCAACGATTACGTGAACGGACGTAGCGGCAGCGTCTGGATCACCGCCGGCAACGGCCGCGACTCGGTCTACGGCGGTCACGGGAGCAGCCGCATCGACGTCGGCCTCGGCAAGGACCACGTCTACGGCGGTCCCAGCAAGAACCGCGTCTGGGGCGGCGCCAACGGCGCCAAGATCAGCTGCGGCACCGGTCGTAACAACACGGCGTTCGTCCGGACCAAGGCCGAGCATTACGCCAAGACCCACGGCTGCGAGCACATCCACCTGCTCCACTGAGCAGAGAGTCGCCCGCGAGGCCGCCCGCGAGCCGACCGGCTCGCGGGGCGGCCGGCGGACTTCTCGTCAGGGGCCGAGTAGGGCGGCGGGGACGACGGCGATGCCGTCTTGCCGGCGGTAGGCGCTACCGCCGGTTGTGACGATGACCTTGTCGAGCAGCTCATCTCCGATTTCCCGTTCCAGCCAGTCGAGGTGCCTGCCGTCGCGCTCCGCCGGAGTTGCAGCGAGCTTGACCTCGATGGCGATGACACGACCGGATTCGCCCTTGACGATGAGGTCGACTTCATGCTCGCCGCCGTAGGCGCGGAAGTGTCCTACCGTGGCCTCGGCCACCTGCGCGTAGACCCGTACCGACAACGTAACGAGCGATTCGAACAGCGCGCCGAGAAGCCCTCCGTCCTTGGGTGTGAGCGGCTTGGGCCCGGTTCCTCTCAGAAGGTCCCCGGAGCCGACGCGAAGTAGACGGGCAGCCAGCGCCGGGTCCGCGAGCTGGTGTTTGTCGGGCAGCGTGACGCGGTTCAGGTGGCTTCCGGTGGGCGTCCACGCCGAGACGGGGTCGAGCTGGAACAGTCTTTCCAGCACCTCGCGGTAAGGCGCGGCCGCGTTTCGTGAGACAAGCGGCTCGTCGCGGCCGATGGCGGCACGGCGGATCTTCTCGTAAGACGCGGTACCCGAAGTTGCGGCTGCGTAGGCGCGCATCCAGCGCAGCAGCCCCTCCGGATTACGCAGCGTGTACCCGAGTTCGGCGAAGTCGCGATCAACTACGCGCTGGAGGTACCCCTCCAGCTGCGCGCGCAAAGCCCGGCCCCCCAACCCCCTGAGCCCAGGAAACCCCGAGCCCAGAATCTCGTCGGTGTAATCCTCAAGCCGACGCGTGGTCTGTCCGGCAACTACAGGCCGCCCACCCCGGAGGAGTTCGGCGAGACTGACGGTAGCGTCTCCCGGCCATCGCTCGGACAGCGACAGGGGGCGCATGCGCAGACTGACGATGCGCCCAGCGCCCGAGTGCGTGCCGGTGTCCTTGGGCGCCGCCGAGCCGGTTAGCAAGAAGCTGCCCGGAGGCGCGCCCGCGTCGACCGCCCGTCGGACGCGGTCCCATACCGGACGGACGTTTTGCCACTCGTCGAAGAGGATGGGCCGTGGCGCCGCCAGGAGCCGGTCGAGGTCAGCTACGGCTATGGCCTGCTGGTCGGGGTCGTCGAAGGGGTAGGTCGTTTGCGCTCGCTGCACGGCGGTTGCAGTCTTACCCACGGCCTTGGCGCCCTCGACCGCAATGGCCGGCAGGCTCGCCATTAGGTCGTCGAGTTCATCGTCGAGGACGCGCCGCCGGTAGGCCGCCGGGGCGGCGATGAGTGCCATAGGCTATAGGGTACAACTTCTCGACCTCAAATGAGGCAGATTCTCGAACGTCTATAAGGCGATTTCTCGGATTCCCCGACCTAGCGAGCCGCTAGCTGGCGAAGAATTCCCGTCCGCCGCGATGTTCGCCGCCCTGCCACCGGCGCATTTCCCTCCGGGAAATGCGCCAAGGGAATTCGCCTCCGGCGAATTCCCCTTACTCCCACTCAATCGTGCCGGGCGGCTTGCTCGTGATGTCGAGCACGACCCGGTTGACCTCGCGGATCTCGTTGATCATGCGCGAGGCGATCTGCTCGAGCAGGTCGTAGGGCAGGCGGGCCCAGTCGGCGGTCATCGCGTCGTCGCTCGTGACCGCGCGGATCACTACCACGTTCCCGTACGTGCGCGAGTCCCCCTGCACGCCGACCGTGCGGACGTCGGGCAGGACGCAGAACGACTGCCACAGCTCGCGGTAGAGCCCCGCCTTGCGGATCTCGTCCTGGAGGATCGCGTCGGCCTCGCGCAGCGTCTCGAGACGCTCAGCCGTCGCCTCGCCGCCGACGATCCGGATCGCGAGACCGGGCCCCGGGAAGGGCTGGCGCCACACCAGGCGCTCGGGGAGCCCGAGCTCGGCCCCGACGGCCCTGACCTCGTCCTTGAACAGCGACCGCAACGGCTCCACGAGCTCGAACTCGAGATCGTCGGGGAGCCCACCCACGTTGTGGTGGGACTTGATCGTCGCGGCGCCGGTGCCGCCCCCGGATTCGATCACGTCGGAATACAGCGTGCCCTGGACGAGGAAGCGTACGTCGGACAGCAGGAGCGCCTCCTCCTCGAACACGCGGATGAACTCCGCGCCGATGCGCTTTCGCTTCTCCTCGGGATCGGACACGCCCTTGAGGCGGGCGAGGAAGCGGTCGGCGGCGTCGACGGCAACCAGGGGGACGCGGAAGTGATCGCGGAAGGCCGCGATGACCTGCTCCCCCTCGTTCTTGCGCATCAGGCCGTGATCGACGAACACGCAGGTGAGTCGATCGCCGATCGCGCGATGCACGAGCAGGGCGGCAACGCTCGAATCGACGCCCCCCGACAGCCCGCAGATCGCCCGCCCGTCGCCGACCTGGGCGCGGATGCGCTCGATCTGCTCCTCGATCACCGAGCGCGGGCTCCACGAGCCCTCGCAGCCGCAGATGTCCTGGAGGAAGGTGGTGAGCACCTGCTGGCCGTAGGGGGTGTGGACGACCTCGGGGTGAAACTGGATCCCGTACACACCGCGCGCCACCGACTCGAAGGCGGCCACCGGCGACGCCGTCGAGGAGGCCAGCGCCGCAAAACCCGGCGGCGGCGAGAACACCGTGTCGCGGTGCGACATCCAGCACGACTGCTCGTGGGGAGTTCCAGCCAGGAGCCGGCCGTGATCGTGGACGGTGAGCTGGGAGCGCCCGAACTCGCCGACCTCCGCCCCCTCCACGCTGCCGCCGAGCTCGTGCGCGATCAGCTGCATGCCGTAACAGATGCCGAGCACGGGGACGCCGAGATCGAGGAGCGCGCGCTCGAGCGCGGGCGCTCCGGGCGCGTAGACCGAGGCCGGGCCGCCCGAGAGGATCACGCCCTTGGGTTCGCGGGCCTTGACCTCGGCGGCCCCGACATGGAAGGGCACGAGCTCCGAGAAGACCCCGCACTCGCGCACCCGGCGGGCGATGAGCTGCGAGTACTGCCCGCCGTAGTCGACGACGACGACCTGATCGGTTGCCGCCCGGGGTACTACGGGGCGTTCGCGCTCGGCGGCCGGCGTGACGCTAGTCGGCGACACCGACTGTGGCGGCCTTGCCGCTCGCGCCCATCCCCACGCCCTGCTCGCGCTGGAGGTACTTGCCTTCGGTCTGTAGCGAGGGCGCGACCATGAGCTCGGCTCGGTTGAACTCCGCGATGTCGCGGTAGCCAGTGGTGGCCATTGAGGTGCGCAGGCCGCCCATCAGGTTGAAGGTGCCGTCGTTCTCCCGCGCCGGGCCCTTGATGATGTCGCGTAGCGAGCCGTTCTGGGTCGTCACCACGCGGGTGCCGCGAGGAAGGGTCGGGTGGAAGGTGGCCATGCCCCAGTTATAGCCTCGTCCCGGCGCCTCGTAGGCGCGGGCCAGGGCGGATCCGAGCATGACCGCGTCAGCGCCGCAGGCGATGGCCTTGGCGATGTCGCCGCCGTTGCGCATCCCGCCGTCGGCGATGACCTTGACGTAGTCGCCGGTTTCGAGCATGTGCTGCGAGCGCGCCGCAGCCACGTCGGCGATCGCTGTGGCCTGGGGGACGCCGATGCCGAGCACGCCCCGCGTGGTGCAGATGGCGCCCGGCCCGACCCCGACGAGCACGCCCGCGGCGCCCGTGCGCATGAGGTGCAGACCCGTGTGGTAGGAGGCGCATCCGCCCACGACGACCGGCGCCGTCGGCGCGAGCTCGCGGATGAACTCCTTGAGGTTGAGCGGCGGCCGACTCTCGTCGAGCGACACGTGCTCGGCCGAGACGACCGTGCCCTGGATGACGAGGATGTCGAGCCCAGCCTCGAGGGCGATCTCGTAGTAGGCGCGGACCTTCTGCGGCGTCAGCGACGCGGCGGCCACCACCCCCTGGGCCTTGATCTCCTGGATGCGCTGCGCGATCAGCTCGGGCTTGACCGGCTCGCGGTAGATGTCCTGCATCTCGCGCGTGGCGATCTCGCGGGAGAAGGTGGCGATCCGCTCGAGCTGCGCGTCGGCGTCCTCGTAGCGGCAGTACAGCCCCTCCAGGTTGAGCACGGCGAGCCCGCCGAGCTTTCCGACGATGCCGGCCGTCTCGGGCGAGACGACGCCGTCGAGCGCGGCGGCGAGGAGCGGTAGCTCGAAGCGGTACGGGCCGAGCGTCCACGAGATGTCGACGTCGTCGGGGTCTCGCGTGCGCCGGGAAGGAACAATCGCGATGTCGTCGAACCCGTAGGCTCGGCGCGCCTTCTTTCCGCGGCCAATCTCGATTTCCATTACGGAAGCGTAAGACGTGGCTCGGACGTCAGGGGCTGTGTCGTGGGCGATGGGGCGGCGGCCATCGAGCCATCGATCCTAGCAGCGCCTCGACCGCCCCCGGCGACCCCGAGGCGGACGCGGCCGGCGCTAAGCTAAGACATCTCGGCCGGGATCTCGAGACGCGCAACCTCGACCTCGGGGAGCAGGCGCTCGACCTTGTCGGGATCGAGGACGCCAGCCCCGAAGTGCTGGGTCGATTCGGCGCCGCACGCGACCGCGAAACGCAGGCATTCAGACGCCGGCCGGCTGCCGTAGCGGGCGGCGACGTAGCCGGCCAGGAAGGCGTCTCCCGAGCCGATCGTCGACCGCGCCTCCTGCTCGTCCACACGGGCTCGGTACATGGCGCTCGCGCCATCTTCGATGACCTGGGCGAAGCATCCGTCCGAGACCGTCATGATCGCCTCCCGCGCGCCCATGCGGGTCATCTCGACGACCGCGTGGGCGCGATCCTCGTCTCCGTTGAACTCGTGACCGGCCAGCTCCTCGGCCTCGAGCTCGTTGGGCGAGATGACCGCCGGCTCGGCCTTCATCGCGAGGCGCAGCGGCTCCCCTTCGGTGTCGAGCATGGTCACCACCCCGAGCTTGCGCACCTCGCGGACGAGGCGCGCATAGATCTCGGCCTCGATCCCGCGCGGGAGGCTGCCCGCGAACACGCAGATCGTCGCGCCCTTGGCGAGATAGAGGAGCTTGTCGCGGAATTGTTCGAGCTCGTGGGCGGAGACCGCCGGTCCGCGCTCGTTGATCTCGGTGTGCAGGCCGGTAGTGGGGTCGAGCACGGCGGTGTTGGTCCGCGACTCCTCGCGGATGCGAACGAAGTCGTTGAGGATCGATTCTTCGGTGAGCGCCTCGACGATGCGCGTGCCGGTGGCGCCGCCCGCGAGGCCGGTCGCGATGACCGGCTGGCCGAGCCGCTTGATCGCACGCGCGATGTTCACTCCCTTGCCGCCGGGCATCGTCGTCTGGTCGACCGTGCGGTGGCGGCGACCGAGGGTGAAGCTCGGGACCTCGAGCGTCTTGTCCAGAGCCGCGTTGAGGGTGACGGTGATGATCACGCGCCGTCTCGGGCCGAAGTGGGGGCCGGATCGCCGTTGCCCGCACGCCGCCTCGCCTCGCGCTCGGCCCGGCGGCGCTCGCGCTCGGCCGCGGCCGCTCGCTCGGCGGCGACCGCGGCCGCTCGCTCGGGCGCGGCGGCTCGCTCGTCCGGGCCGGGACGATCCGCCACCGCCGCAAGCTCCGGCTCCTCCGGGGGGGCGATCCCCGGCGCATCCACGCTCGGCTGTGCGCGCCCACCTCCCCAACGGCGGCGCACCACCACGCTAGATCCCCCGATCAGCAACACAAGCAGGACAAGGGTAACCGGTCTCCCGAGGAACCGGCCGACGATCGTCAATTCGCTGACCGCCGGCAGCGCCCGGCTCAGCTCGGCCGGAACGCGGGCGAGGACTTGCCCGCCGTCGGACACCAACACCGTGCCGACCACCGCGTGATCGCGCCGCGGGCCCGCGAGCTGGCGGGGGACCTCGACTCGCGTCGTCAGCCTGGTCGCTCGAGCCACCACTTCGGAGACCCCGCCGGCGGCGAGCACATCCACCCGCTCCCCCGGGCTCTCGCTCACCGTGGGCCGGGCCACAACCCCGCCCGCCGTCACCGGATGCGCGAGCCGGAAGTTCGCAAACCCGAAGTGGAGCAGCGCGAGCGTGTTGGCGTCCCGCGACGCCTCGCTGTCGGTGCCGAGCACGGCGCTTATCAGCGTCATGCCGTCACGGGTCCCCGAGCCCACGAGCACGTAACCGGCATCGGCGGTGTGGCCGGTCTTGATCCCGTTGAACCACGGGACCTCGGAGAGCAGGGTGTTGGTGCTGACGACGTAGCGGGGGTGGCTTCCCGTGCGCAGAAGCGCGTGCGAGAGGTCGACGGCGTGCCTGAACCAGGGGTAGTGCTCGACCAGGTAGACCGAGAGCTTGACCAGATCAGCGGCGCTCGAGTAGTTCCCGGGCGTGTCGAGCCCGCTCGGCGTCGAGTAGTGCGTGTGAGTGAGCCCGAGCACGCGGGCCTGCGCGTTCATCATCGCGACGAAGCGCGCGACCGAGTGGCCGCCGACGTTGTAGGCGAGATCCTCCGCGGCGTCGTCGGCGCTCGGGATGAGCAGCGCGAGCAGC
>Ga0302325_10013152_pt1 | contig 17686 bp, 20 predicted proteins | sample Palsa_T0_2_FD_201948 | JGI IMG/M metagenome (GOLD analysis project Ga0302325, IMG submission 201948) | Peat permafrost microbial communities from Stordalen Mire near Abisko, Sweden - Palsa_T0_2 | ecosystem: Environmental > Terrestrial > Soil > Palsa > Peat permafrost | place: Sweden: Abisko... | reverse complement strand
TTCAATCAACGGCGATCGGGTGGCAGCTCACGTCGGGCTGGTCAGCTCATCGGCAGTGCTGCAGATGATCGCCGATCTGCGCGTCCGTCAGATGGCGGCCAAGCACACCGACTATGCGGGCTATGACGTGCGGGTCAACGCCAAGCGCACGCACCTGTGTTTCACCGGCGTGCGTGAGATCGAGGGCGAGTCGCTGGGCGGCGGTGGGTCTGACTTCCCGCCGTATCCGTCGATCGAGCTCAATCCTCGCTGGACCTCGTTCGCGGACGCCAGCTACACCTCCGATGGCGCCACCTACACCGTCCAGGACTATCTGGAGGCGTGCGGCGTCAAGCCGGCCAAGCCGATCTCGTTGCCCAGGGCCTCATTGAGCCTGAGGGGATTGGCGGTGTCGATCGGGCCGCCGGCGCCGGGTGCCACCCTGGTGCCGCTGGGATCGACGTTCACCGATCCGGTCGCGTGCAACCCGCGCGCCAGTCTGTACGCCGTGGTCCGCTACAGCGGCCCGGCGGGCCTGCTGTACGGCACCGTGCTGGCCGGCGGCACGATCGAGAACGTGCAGCAAACGATCTCGCCGGGAACCGACGCCGTGGCGCTGGCCACCAACCTCGCCGGCAACCAGTACGGCTTCGAGCTGTCGTTCAACTACACGCTCAAACTCCCCGACGGCGACCGCATCTACCTCGTGCTGCCCGGTGCCACCGTCGGTTCCAAGCTGGCCGTCAACGTCACGCCCAGCTGTCCCGGTTCCTGACCGACCGGAATCGGGGATGTCAGTCCTGGCTGGCGGTCTGGCCCGCTCCGGGCTGATCGGCGCGTGGGCGCAGCGAGTCAGTGCGTCCCTTCGGCTCCTCCCACTCCTCCTGGCGGCCAAGTGCGGTCATGTCGAGGTAATAGTGGGTGCCGCCGACCTGCTCGGTCCCGCGGGCATAGGTGGAGTAGGTATGAAACACACGCTCGCCTTCGCGCAGGAAGCAGCTCGTGCCGTGGAGCTCGAACGGCTGCTCGAAGTCGATCGGCATGCCGGCCCGCTCGAACTCCGCCGCGGTCCGGTAGTTGTAGTCCAGCGGTGCGATCCGCTCGTCGACGGTGACGTGAAAGTCGTAGTTGAAGTCGTTGCCGTAGGACGAATACCAAGGGAAGGTCCAGCCCATCCGCGCCTTGAACGGCTCGATCTTGGCCAGTGGCGCGCGGGAGACGACCGCCATCGTGGTGTCGCGCGCATGCAGATGCGCGAGGTTGCCGTACTGGTCGACGCGGCCAGCGCAGCTCGGGCAGCCCTCGTCCCAACGAGGGTCGAACATGTAGTGGTCGACGATCAGCTGTCGGCGTCCCTCGAACAGATCGAGCAGGCCGGCCGGCCCGCCGGGGCCCTCGAACCGATACTCCTTGTCGATCTCGACCATCGGCAGCCGGCGCCGGTCAGCATTGAGCTCGTCACGTGCGCGAGTGAGCGCCTTCTCTCTGGCGAGCAGCTGCTTGCGGGCAACCACCCATTCGTCTCGGGATACAACGCGCGGCAGGCTCATCTCGTTCTCCTCTGGACCAGTTCTTGCTTCGCTGTCGAAATGCTCAGTAGGCACGCGCGGCGATCGCCACGAGGTCCTCGGTGTCGAGGGTGTCCGACACCGTGCCCTCGGGGGTGGTGACGCAGCGAATCGAAAAGCCGGCGGCGTTGAGGATTCGCTCACCCTCTCCGCTGCGAGCGGTAGACCTCGGTGTGGATGCGTCGAGCGTAGGCCGCAGCGTCTGCCTGGGTGGCGTGGGCGGTGTGGCCCTCCTGCCAGAGGAACTCGCTCGTGCGCAAGAACAAGCGCGGACGCAGCTCCCCCCCGGCCCCGTCTCGGCGAGCTCGGCTTTGCTCAGAACGTCCCGATACCAGCGTGGGAAATCCGATGCCTGCGATGTCAAAACCGCCATGCCGTCAGGCTAGCCAAGGGTCGACACCGCAGGGGGCCCCGACGGTCTGACAGCCTCAATCATGGTCATGAGCTCCTCAGTCGGTCGACTTGACTCGATCCGCTGAGGGGTGCGTCTCTCGGTCTAACGGCAACTGCGACAGTGCCTCAGCTCGCTGATTCGACCGGCCCAGTCCAAAATTCGATGCCCCATCTCGTGGCGATGTCGCGAAGCTCGGCCGGTCCGGGCGGCTCGCGGTCCGGACGTGTGCGTTCGTCTGGGACGCGTACGCCGGCCTCGATGAAGTATCCCGTCATCGCGCCGGGCTGCCCGATCACCTGAAAGCGCGCCGGCGAGTCAGAGAGGTTGAGCGTCCCGTGGACTGCCCACGGCGGCACGAAGATGGTGTCACCCGCGACGAGTGTGCTCGTGCAGCGGGCTGCCGTCACGGCAGGCTCAGCACGTTTGCGACCGACGCAAGATAATCGATATGGCCGTCGATGGAGTCCAAGCCGAGGCCCATGGTGATGACGGAGAAGTGGGTCCCCCCGACCTCGCGCCAGGCATCGATCTCGGCCGGAAGGTCGCCCCGGCCACCCTGTGGACGCGCGACATACTCCGCGCCGAAATCTTCGACCGACCGGCCGACGCTGTGCACGCGATCGCGCAGCCGTGTCCAGGCTTCGATGGTGCGGTCGATGTCCCCGCCGATGAAGATGAAGCCGTCGGCCAGACGGGCGGCCCGATCGTAGGCCGGCTCGGAGGATCCACCGAGCCAGATCGGGATGGGGTGAGCCGGCCTGGGCACGAGCGCGGCTCGGTCGACCCGGTCGAACCGGCCCGAAAAGTCCACGACGGGTTCTGTGAAAAGCCGGCGCAGTAGCCAGATCTGTTCCTCCTGCCGCGCGCCGCGGGTACCGAACTGCTGCCCAAGGGCCTCGTACTCGACGTGGTTCCAGCCGATACCGACCCCGAGGCGCAGTCGTCCGCCCGACAGAAGCTCCAGATCGGCGGCCTGCCGGGCGACGAGCACCGTCGGGCGCTGCGGGAGGATCAGGATCCCGGTCGCGAACTGCAGTCGTTCGGTGATGGCGGCCAGATAGGCGAACATCACGAACGGATCGTGGAACGGGTCGTGCTCGGTATAGGGACCGGTGAGCTGGGGTGTTCGATCGGCGTGAACGGCACCGAGGACGTGGTCGTAGGCGAGCAGGTAGTCAAAGCCAAGCTCCTCGACGGCGAGCCCGAGTCGCCGCACAGCACTCGGGTCTCCTCGAAGCTCGATCTGCGGGTACACAGCGCCGACTTGCATGATCTACGCCTCCTTGGATTGGGTGGACGGCCACGGCCCGGACCTCAGCGGGAACAGCGTGACACGCCGGCACACGCATGTGGTGCCCATAGCCTGGGGCGCTGCAGTTGCTGGTGATCCCGCTGCGGACAGTCGGCTGCGCCGAGCGGCTAATCCGGTTGAGATGGCAACCCGGGACTTCGGGATCAAGGTCACGCTGATCGAGCCCGGCGGTTTCTCGACCGACTGGGGCGGCGCCTCCGCCAAGCGTACGGTTGCACTGGACGCCTACGAGCATGTTGATGAGGCGTCGCGGCAGCGTAGGGCTGGCAATCAGCGCGGCGACCCGGTCGCTTCAGCCGAGGCGGTGATGCGGATCGTTGACGCCGAGGAGCCGCCGCTGCGCGTGTTCTTCGGCAGCCAGCCGCTCGCGATTGCCGAGAGTGATTGTCAGAGCCGACTCTCGACCTAGCGAGAGTGGCAGCCGGTTGCAGAGCTCGCGCAGGGCGTCGGCTAGTCCGACTCCGCGAGCGTGGCCAGTGAGGTGAGGATCACCGCCGCGCGAGCACAGATGCTGCGCACCTGCTCAGTCGGGATGGCGGCGCCGTCGGGGACGACGATGGCGGCGTCGTGCTGGAAATGAATGACGGGGATTCCGGCCGAACGCGCCGCAGGATGGCCCCACGATTGTCAAGGCCTCCGAGACGACCTCGCCTCTACCCTATCGTCACCATATGCTCAGCGCGACCAAGGAACCATGACGAGGAGGATCAGAGAGATGGCTGAAACCGAGACGGCGATTCTTGCGGGCGGGTGCTTCTGGGGTGTCCAGGATCTGATCCGCAAGCTCGATGGCGTGACCGGCACGCGCGTCGGCTACACCGGAGGGGACACGCCCAACGCGACCTACCGCAACCACGGCTCGCATGCGGAGGCGATCGAGATCCTCTTCGACCCGGAGCGCATCTCCTACCGGGATCTGCTGGAGTTCTTCTTTCAGATTCACGACCCGACGACGAAGAACCGCCAGGGCAACGACGTTGGGGCGAGCTATCGCTCGGCGATCTACTACGTCGACGATGAGCAGCGCCGCATCGCAGAGGACACGATCGCCGATGTCGATGCCTCCGGCTTGTGGCCGGGCAAGGTCGTCACCGAGGTGGCGCCCGCCGGACCGTTCTGGGAGGCCGAGCCCGAGCACCAGGACTACCTCGAGCACTACCCCAACGGCTACACGTGCCACTTCGTCCGTCCGGGCTGGAAGCTGCCGCGACGCGCGCAGGAAGCGGCGCGCTGAGCTGACGCGAGGCCGGCGAGCGCTGTGACTGGCTGCCCCCATGCGGCCGGAGTGCTGCACGTCGGGGAACTCGTGTGGCAGCACGTGTTGCGCCGCCAACCCAGGTGGTTGCAAGACCGCCCTTGAGTGTGTCAGCTGCCCACCTTGAGTGCGAACGTCGCGTCGATCGTCGCACGCACCTCGTACTCCTCGACATCGATCGGCATGTCACGGCTGGCGACTGCGGCCGAGAGCCCGCGGATCCGCCTGGGCGGCCGGTCCGCCGTGTCGGGCTCGACCAGGGAAATCAGGCGGTCCAGGGTCACGCCGACGCCGGCAGCGTACGCCTGGGCCTTGCTTCTGGCATCGGCGGCTGCCTGTGTGGCGGCCTCCAGACGAGCCGGGTTATCCGGCGTGACGAACCAGTGCGGACCATCGATACTGGCCTGGAGGTCCTCGCTGGCGCGCGAGATCGCTTTGCCGATGACCTCGGGATCGGCGAGGTGCACCGCGATCCTCGCCGTCGCGCGATGACCGAGCCCGCGATTGCCACGCGTGGGAGGATCGAACTCCTCCGCGACCGACACGCCCGCTGTCGAGCGATCCGCCTCCCGGACCCCGAGCTCATCCAACAGTGCGCCCAACGCCTCGGCACGTTGGGCCACATCGCCTAGCGCCTGTCCCGGCAACGCCTCAAACGCGTTCAACGTGATCCACAAGATCGCCACATCAGGCTCGGTACGAACCGTGGCGTGACCGCGGACAGTGATCGTGGCCGGCGCTGGACCCTCCCGATCGAGCGAAGCGATCGACACGATCTCATCGTCGCAGATGCCGCGTCAGGATCTAGCTGATCGGAGTCCCGAACCACCAGCGGTGGCCTTCGAGGTCGCGGGCTTCGTACTCGCGCCGACCGTAGGGTTGGTCGGTAGGCGCCGCCGCGGTGCGGGCACCGGCTGCACGGGCATGGTCGAAGTGTGCGTCGACGTCCTTCACGTGAACGACGAGGTCTGTCATGCGGCCAAGGTACCGATGGCTGGGACGCCCGGCAGGAAAATGCGGAGCCAGGGGCCGATGACACGCTCGGCGGCCTATCCGCCCGCGGGCTCCGGCGGCGACCCGTCGCGGCCAGTCACGCGCGGATCATCCGACCAGCCCGGATTGGTGCTCCGCGGATGCCACTCCCCGACGCCCACCACCTGCAAATGACTGGCCGCGTGCGCTGCGGCGGACTGGGCCTGGCGCAACCGCGCGGCCGAGCGCACCGACAGCACCAGGCCCTCATCGGCCATCTGGACGATCTCCGGACCCGAGCGTGCGTAGCGCAGCAACCGACGCTCGAGCTCCAGCAACACCCCATCGAGCACGCCCAACAGCTGCTCGTTGGAGCGCTCGACCAAGGCGGCGGGCAGGCCCTCGGTCGGCGCGTTGCCCTGAGGCTCAGTCATCACCGAACACGATCGCAGATCCACGAACGGGGCGACGAGCACACCCACTACTTCTCCCCGTCGGAGGGGCTGAGCGATGTAAACCGACATGGCCGGCGTGACTTGACTATTAGTCATAGTTTTAATACTATGGTCATTAGTTATTTGCTTCTCGAGAAAGGCTTGGCATGCCAGACATCACTCGCATCTCACGGTTCGGATTCGTCAACTGCTATCTCGTACGCGAAGACGACGGGCTCACGCTCGTTGACGCGATGATCCCCGGATCCGCCAAGGTCATCCAGGCCGCGGCGACGAAGCTCGAGACGCCGATCGTGCGCCTAGCCCTCACGCACGCACACGGCGACCACATCGGCTCGCTCGACGCACTCCATGCGCTGCTGCCCGACGCCGAGGTCCTGATCTCAAGCCGTGACGCGCGGCTCTTGGCCAAGGACATGACGCTCGATCCTGGCGAGCCCAAGACCAAGCTCAGCGGCGGCTACCCGGGTGCCGAGACCAGGCCGACTCGGACCTTTGAGGATGGCGGGACGGTGGGGTCGCTGCGCGTGATCGCGACGCCGGGCCACACCCCCGGGCACGTGTCCTTTCTGGACGAGCGCAGCAACACACTGCTCTGCGGCGACACATTCTCAACGCTTGGCGGCGTCGCCACGTCCGCGAAAATGAACTGGAAGTTCCCGCTGCCGGCATACGCAACCTGGAACAAGCCGACCGAGCTTGAGAGCGCCAAGAAGCTGCTGGCGCTGAGGCCCGAGCACCTCGCCCCGGGCCACGGCAAGATCGTGGATTCACCCACGGCGGCGATGGCGGCGGCGATCGAGCGCGGCATCTGAGATGCCGCGCTCGGGGTTAGACACGGCGCGGGTGGTGCACGAAGCAGCCCGGATCGCCGACACAGACGGCCTGGCCGAGGCAACGCTGGCCCGCGTCGCCCAGAGTCTGGGGGTACGGGCGCCGTCGCTCTACAACCACGTTGAGGGATTGCCCGGGATGCTGCGGCAGATCACAATCCTGAGCCTGGGTGAGCTGACCGACGTGATGCGTGATGCGGCGATTGGACGCGCGGGTGAGGATGCTCTGCGATCGGTGGCTCGTGCCTATCGTGCTTACGCGCTGGAGCATCCGGGGCGTTACGCGGCGACAATTCGGGCGCCGACGCCTGATGACGCGGAACTCGTCGCCGCGAGCCTGCGCGCGGTTGAGGTGATCATTGCCGTATTGCGCGCGTGGGGCTTCACCGGCAATGAAGTCCTGCACCGGGTCCGCGTGATCCGGTCAGCACTCCACGGCTTCATCACAATCGAGGCCGAGGGCGGGTTTGGGCTGGCGCTCAGCCTCGACGAGTCGTTCGAGATGATGCTTCAGACGCTGGTCGCGGGGCTCGAGCAGGGGTGAGACCGAGGAAAACGCGTCATCCAGGGCCGCAGATCCATGGAATCACAACTGGGAGCGTTGGGTTCTGGTCGGAGCGGTCGCAGCCGCAGCCTCACTGCTCGTCCTCGGTACCACCGGCAGTGGACCGACCAGCGCGTTCGCGGGCTGGACGCCAGATCCAACCCAACCAGCGGCCGGGCAACTGCAAGCCGGCGAGTCGGACTGCGCCAGCACTCCCTCGCTCTCAGCGCTCACGCCTAAGCTCACGCTCAACCTGCCGAAGCCCTGCGACCAGGGCGTCGACCAGGGAGGTCACGGGCGCGAGGGGGCGCAGGAGGGAGGATTGTGCGCAGCTACGACACGACGAGCCGCGGACCGGACCCCGCCGCGCGACACAACCCGAGGAGGAGCAGATGTCCGCCACTGAAGGTGCGGAACGGACGGGCAGCGACAACATCGCTATTCGCCCGTTTGAGGTCGGTTTTCCGGAGGCGGAGCTCACCGAGCTGCGCCGGCGGATCAACGCGACCCGGTGGCCGGAGCGCGAGACGGTGAGCGATGACTCGCAGGGCGTGCGGCTCGCGATGATGCAGGAGCTGGCGCGCTACTGGGGGACGGACTACGACTGGCGCGAGTGCGAGGCGAAACTGAACGCCCTGCCGAACTTCATCACCGAGATCGACGGACTTGACATTCACTTCATTCACGTCCGCTCCCAGCACCCAGACGCGCTGCCGCTGATCGTCACACACGGGTGGCCTGGCTCGATCATCGAGCAGCTGAAGATCATCAAGCCTCTCACCAACCCCACGGCGCACGGCGCGAGCGCAGCGGACGCGTTCCATCTGGTCATTCCCTCGCTGCCGGGCCATGGGTTCTCCGCCAAGCCGACGAGCACCGGGTGGGATCCTGTCCGCATCGCCCGCGCGTGGGTGCTGCTGATGAAGCGCCTCGGATACACCCGGTTTGTGGCCCAGGGCGGCGATTGGGGCGCGGCCGTCACGCAGACGATGGGCATACAGGCTGCCCCGGAGTTGCTCGGGATTCATTCCAACATGCCGGGGACTGCTTCAGCCGATCTCGTCAAGGGGTTCGAGCGCGGCGACCCGCCGCCATCGGATCTCTCAGGCGAGGAGCTACGCGCGTACGAGCAGTTGAGCAACTTCTATGCCAAGCACGTGGCCTACGCGCTGATCATGGCGACGCGGCCGCAGACGTTGTACGGGTTGGCGGACTCACCGATCGATCTCGCGGCGTTCGCGCTCGACCACGGCGACGGCAGCGGCCAGCCCGGACTCGTGGAAAAGGTCCTTCAGGGGACCTACCAGAGCGACCTCACGAGAGACGACCTCCTCGACAACATCACGCTCTACTGGCTCACGAACACCGGGGTCTCCGCGGCTCGTCTGTACTGGGAGAACAAGGCCGACTTCTTCGACGCCAAGCCCATCACCATCCCGTTCGCCATCAGCGTCTTCCCCGACGAGCTCTACCAGGCCCCGCGCAGCTGGGCCGAGCGCGCGTACCCCCACAACCTCATGTACTTCAACGAGCTCGACAAGGGCGGGCACTTCGCGGCCTGGGAACAGCCACAACTGTTCTCAGAAGAGATGCGCGCGGCGTTCCGATCGCTCCGGACGGCGGGAGCGACGAAATGACGAGCGCCGCAGCCGGCTAGCCATGAAGACGACGAAACCGACCGTCGACCTGCCGATCGAGAGTCGCCTGCCGTCGCTCGAGGGCGCAACGGGCTGGCTCAACTCGCGGCCACTCACCGCGGCGGACCTGCGCGGGAAAGTCGTCCTGGTCGACTTCTGGACGTACACCTGCATCAACTGGCTGCGAACGCTCGGCTATGTCCGCGCGTGGGCCGATAGGTACCACCCCCAGGGATTGGTCGTGGTCGGCGTGCACACTCCCGAGTTCCCGTTCGAACACGATGTCGACAACGTCCGGGAGGCGGCGCAGGCGATGAGAGTCGAGTATCCGATCGCGCTCGACAACAACTATGCAATCTGGCGCGCCTTCAGCAACCGGTACTGGCCGGCGGTGTACATCGCCGACGCACGAGGACGCATCCGGCATCACCAATTTGGCGAGGGCGGATACGAAGAGTGCGAAAAGGTCGTCCAGTGGTTGCTGCGCGACAGCGGAGCCGACCGCATCGCTGACGATCTGGTCGCCGTTGCTCCGGATGGTTTCGAGGCTCAAGCCGACTGGACGAATCTGCAATCTCCCGAGACCTATCTCGGCTACGAGCAAACTGAGAACTTTGCCTCTCCCGGTGGTGCCAGGCTCGACGAGCCTCGCACCTATGTCGCACCGGATCGGTTGAGGCTCAATGACTGGTCTCTCATGGGTGAGTGGACGGTTGAGAGTCGCGCGAGCGTGCTGAATCGAGCGGATGGGCGAATCGTGTTCCGCTTCCACGCCCGCGACGTCAACCTGGTCGTGGGCCTGCGTGTGCGAGGTGCGTCCGTGCCCTTCCGAGTGTTCATCGACGGCGAACCTCCCGGCGATGCGCATGGGCTCGACGTTGACGAAGCAGGCCACGGAACGGTGGTCCAACAGCGGCTCTATCAGCTGGTGCGCGAGCGGGGATCGATCACCGACCGCACGTTCGAGATCACCTTCCTCGCTCCCGGCGCCGAGGCCTACGTGTTCACCTTCGGTTAGAACGATTCCTCGTGCGAGGCGGAGGCGTCACGTGACGCCCGCCAGCCGCCTCGTGTTCTGCACCGCCATGATCCGTACCGCCTCGTCACTGAAGCCGGCCGCGAGGAAGTGGTCGGCCATGATGGCGAGCCCGTCCTCGACCGGGGGGTTGAAGACCTGCCCGAGATCGCTGCCCCAGACGGTGCGGTCCGCACCGACTGCCCGGGTGGCCTCGAAGACCTGCTCCCAGCTGCACTTGCCGGTGTACGGAGTGGTGAAGGCGCGCTCCATCAGGGCACCACGGTCGGCAAGCTCGCGCTGGGCGTCGGGCGGGATCGCCTGGGATGGGAACTCCGGATGGGTGACCACGATCGTGCCGACGCCGACGTCGACCGCGGCGTCGACCGCGGCGACGATCTCGGCGTGCGACAAGTGCCCAGTCGCGAGCACGAGATCATGATGGGCGATCACCTCCAGGACCTCGAGCAGCGCCGGGAGCGGCCGACCGTCCTCGTCGAGCACGGGGACGGCGCGGGGCTTCACACCGGCGGCTCGCAGCTCGAGCTCGAAGCGGACCCAGACGGGCACCCTGCCATCCGGGTCGGTCTCCTCGACCTCCTCGTATTCCCCGGGGGCACTCACCGTCGGCAGCCACACGATCCGTGCGCCTTGCCGAGCGGCCACCTCCACCGCGGTCGCGTTCAGCCCGCCGACGGAGTGGTTGAGGGTGATCGTGCCGAGCGCGCGGATGCCCGGGCGGGCGGCGGTGACCACGGCGGCCCGCTCGGCCGTGGCCGTGTAATGCGACTTGAGGCCGAACCCAGCGAGGCCGAACTGCTCGCAGCGCAGGGCCAGCTCGAGATCGGTGATCCGGCGTGATGCGAAGTCAGGCGCGACATGGACGTGGGGGTCGAAGCCGCCCCGTACCAGCTCACGCGCCCGTTCGGATGGCGCCGGATGTTCTCTTTCTGTCATGGATGACAACGAAATCGTCAACAAGATAGGTTAACAATCGGGCGAACCTGAGCCACGCGATCTTGATCTCAACGAGAGGAAGCTTGATGCGCTGGAGGAGCCTGCTATTGGGTGCGTGCCTGGCGAGCACCGGGCGCGCTCTTGTCCCTCGGTTGCTGGTGCTGAAGTTCGCTCGCGACGTCGCCAAGCTCAACGCCGGCGACCACACCAGCCTGCTGGCCGCCTATGCGGACGACTTCGTCCTGCACTTCAACGAGGGCGACCACCGCTGGTCTGGCGACTGGATCGGCAAGAGCGGCATGGATCGCTTCCTGCAGAACTTCACCGCGGCCAAGATCCAGGGCGAGATCCGTCAGATCGCGATCAGCGGCCCGCCGTGGGCACTGACTCTCTGGGCGCGGTTTGATGACCACGCCGACGCGCCTGACGGTACCCGCATCTACCAGAACCGGACGGCCCTTGTCCTTCGCACGCGGTGGGGAAAGATCGTTGAGCAGGAGGACTTTTACGCCGACACCGAACGCATCGCCGCTTTCGATCGCAAGCTGACCGAGCTGGGCATCGTCGCGGTGCCAAAGCATTCAAAGCCCCGTCGGCGCGGGGGCGACAGCGCGCGGCTAGTCACTGCCGCGGACGAAGGGAACGACGCTCGCGGCGATTGCCGCCATCAACAGAAAGGCAATCAGCCGGTGGTGAACGACTGCCTGAACGAGTAGTGCGATGACAATCCCGCCAGCGTTACCCGCCAGCCAGATCAGGGCGGTGGCACTGGTCCCGGCCGGACCGGCGCGGCGTTCGGCGAGTTCGAGGATCACCGGGAGGCTGGCGAGCAGGAGAAATCCGGCCAGCCCGACGCCCAAGACAATCGCCGGTACCCATTGCCATAGGGCCAACGTCACGCATACGCCGCCGGTCACCGCCGCGGTGACACGGAAGAGTGTCCGCGCGGCGCCGGCCCGAGCGATCGGCGCTGGGAGCACGGCCGCGCCGATCACTCCGGCCAGCACCATCACGACGAGCAGCCATCCCGCCGTGGCGGACGAGATGCCGGCGGGATGGAGCAGGGCCTGGAGCCAGGTGGTGAGAGCGACGAAGATGCCGAACCCAATGAACGCGATGGCGGCCAGATGGCGGATGATGTGGTCGTGCCACACCGTGCGCAGCGCCGAGTGTCCGATTGCACTGGCCTGTCCAGCCGGGGGGCCAACTCGCGCGATCACCGTGGTCAGCGCGATGGCCGCCAACACGCTGTAGACCGCACCGATGACCAGCAGAGCGTGCAGACGCGCGCCGCCCAGCACAGCACCCAGCACCAATGAGATGAGGATCCCCAGGAAGATGCCCGCAGATCCCAGCGAGATCCCGAGCGGGCGCGAGGCCGGCTTGAGGTAGGAGCTCGCCACTCCCGTGACGGCGTTGAGCACGAGCGGCTGGGCGATCGCGATCAGGAGCTGCCCGGCGAGCGCCCAGGCGAACGTCGATCCGCCCAGGCGCAGGACACCACCGATCGCCGTGAGTGCCGCCCCACCCGCCAGGGCGGGGCGAAACCAGCGGTCGAGCGCCGCGGCGGCAGGCACGGCGAGAATCACGTAGAGCAGGGGGAAGATCTCCGACAGCCAGCCGATGTCGCTCTCGCTCACGCCGTAGTGGCGCGCAGAGGCGGTGGTGATCGGCGCGAACGTGAGCCAGAGCATCTGGTTGGCCGACGCGACAAGGGCGTAGGTCCCCAGCAGACCCCACCGATCGCGCGCTCCAGTCGAACTCGTGCTCACGCGGGCACACGGCATTGGTGGCGACCGGACGCACCCCTCACAGAAAGCGACGTCCCTCGCCTAGCGAACGGCGCCTGCAGATCGCGGCACGCCCGCTCGAGCCGAGCGCGCTGGAGCTCAGGAGCGCCGACCGGGCTGAGCGTCGCGGCGACCGACATCGCGATGCATTAGAACATGCCCAACCATGGCCTACGGGCTTTCTCCCTGGAACGCCTCGGGGTGCCGTTTGGCCAGCTGCGACGAACGAGACCTCATCCCACGCGGGCTCGGGCTCGCGCCGGCAGATCTGCTGCTCGACTCACCTTCGGGACGAGCTCGTAGGTGAGGCAGGCGAGGCCGTCACCGACGGTCCGGGTGTCGCGCAGGCGCATGGGCTTGTGGTCGCTGGTCTCTCCGAAGAGGCGCTCGCCAGCCCCGAGCACGACGGGGAAAACGACCAGCCGCAGCTCGTCGACGAGGTCGTGCTCGATCAGGGTGCGCCCGAGCTGATAGCTGGCGTAGACGACGATTTCCCCGTCGAGCTCCTGCTTCAGCTTCGAGACCTCGTCCACCACTTCACCCTTGAGGACCGTCGCGTTGCTCCAGCGGGGATGTTCGAGGGTCGAGGACACGACGTACTTGGGCAGGCTGTTCAACCTGTCCGCCCACTCGCCGTGGCGGGATGACCACCGCGCTGCGAACCACTCGTCGCTGCGCCGTCCCAACAGCAGGGCCTCGGCGCGCAACGCCTCCTCGAGCTCGACTCTGGCCCACGCTTCGAGGTCCTTGCCCCCAAACTGGCCGAACCAGCCGCCCAGCCTGAAGCCCTCCTCACCGTCCGGGTCCTGGACCACTCCGTCGAGCGAGACGTTCGTGCTGATCACGATCTTTCCCATCGTGCTTCTCCCTTTCATTGGACTGTTGGGTGCGGCGTGTGTTGAGGCGTCTGCCGGGACGAAAACTGCGCGGCGAATTTCGAGCCGCCACGACGTCTTTACTTCCGATGCCGTGAAAGGAAGAGCTGGTGCGAGGATGCGAACGTGACCGAACAGACTCTCGCCCGTGCGCGGGCCGGCGACCAGGACGCGTTCCGCGAACTGACCGACCCCTTCCTGCGTGAGCTACAGCTGCACATCTACCGGATCGTCGGGTCGACTCAGGAGGCCGAGGACCTGCTCCAAGAGACGCTGCTCGCCGCGTGGCGCGGCCTTGAGCAGTTCCAGGCCCGCGCGTCGGTTCGTGCCTGGCTGTACCGGATCGCCACCAACCGCTCCCTGGATGCCCTGCGAGCGAGCCGGCGCCGCCCCGAAGATCGACGGATCACCCAGATGCCTGAGCCGACACGCTGGAACGAGCCGGTCTGGCTCGAGCCCTACCCCGACCTTCTCCTGGAGGGGATCCCTGACCAGGCTCCCGGACCGGAGGCGCGCTACGAGACCAAGGAGGCGATCGCGCTGGCCTTCATCGTCGGCCTTCAGCACCTCCCGCCCCAGCAGCGCGCGGTGCTCGTGCTGCGCGACGTGCTCGGCTACCGCGCCGCGGAGGTCGCCGACATGCTCGCGACCAGCGAGGCATCCGTCAACAACCTGCTCCGCCGCGCGCGGGCGGCGTTCGAATCCCGCTTGCCGGCCACCGGACGGGAACGAGCGCCGCACCCGAACTCCAAGCTCGAGCGCGACATCGTCGGCCGCTTCGCCGAAACCGTCGAGAACGGCGACATCGACGGAATGGTCGCGCTCCTGACCGACGACGCCTGGGTCACGATGCCGCCGCTCCCACACGCCTACCAGGGACACAATGCCATCACCGCCTTCCTGCGTGGGTCCGCTGAGCGCCGCGGCGCGGCGCTGCGGTTGGCGCCGACCCGCGCCAACAGACAGCCCGCGTTCGGCTGCTACCTCTCGGCGCACGAGACCGACACCGCACGTGCGTACGCGCTATTCGTGCTCACGCTCGCGGGCGATCAGATCTCGGCCATCACGTGGTTCGCCGACAACAGCGTCTTTCCGCAGTTCGGCCTCTCACAGACCCTGCGATAGGACAGACGGGCTGCTCTACCGAAGCCCGGTCAGGTCGATTCCCCGCAGACTCGGCTCAGTGTGCGCCGGAACGAGTACATGACACAGATGTGAAGGATCACCGATCGGTCAGTGGTGCGCCGACCACGCACCGCTCGGCCCAACGGCGGCTGTCACGCCCTCACGGCGGACTCAACGCCTCCCGTCTGCTGTCCGGAGGGGCTGGCGGATGCGACAATGCTCCGATGGTCGCCCGTCGGTGGACAGCACTGGCTGAAGGATCAGAGCACGGCGACGCCTACCTCGAGCACTTTGAACGCACCGTCAGGCCGCATCTAGACCGCACCGACGGGTTCCTCGGTGCGACAGTGGAGCGCGTCGAGACCGGCGACGGGATCGAGATCGTTGTCGTCACACGTTGGGAATCGATGGACGCGATTAGGGCGTTTGCGGGCCAGGACATCGATCTCGCGGTCGTCGAGCCCGAGGCCCGAGCAGTCCTTTCCCGTTTCGACAGTCGGGTCCGACACATCGAGATCGCCGACGGCCAGGTCTTCGGGCACCTCGAGTTGATCGATGTGCCCGCGGAGGCTGCGGCGCATGAGCCGTGGTTCAACGAGACGCTCGCGTCGGTCAACGACGCCGTCATACGCCTCGGCGTGATCGACGGCGACTTTCATTGGCACAAGCACGATGACCAGGACGAGTTCTTTCTCGTTCTCGACGGCGAGCTCCTGATCGACGTCGAAGGGTCCGACACGATCACCCTCGGCCGGCACCAGGCGTGCAGCGTGCCCAGGGGTGTTGTTCATCGCACCCGCGCAACTCGGCGAACCACGATCTTGATGGTCGAGGCTGTAGGTGTCATGCCAGTCGGAGACTGAAAGTTCGTCACGTGCTCTGGCAGTCGCCGGGCTGGCGACTACGGCTGGGGCTGTGCTGCATCGATGGGCACGACGTCGGCTCGATAGACATTTTGGGACTCATGCTTGAGCCCGGACTCGATGCCGCGGACGAGCGACGTGACCTGGTCGCCACGGAGGTCATTGTCGATGTCGAGGCGCGCGAGAACCCATACTTGGCCGGGGCCGATGAATGTGACGAGCAGTTCGCTCACGGCGGTCACTCCGGGGTACGCAAGCAGAAAGGCTCGTACTCTCTCCTTATCGGACGATGCGAGCGGCTGGCCGAGCAGGAAATCGTGGCTACGTCTGATGAGGCGAAGGCCGGCACGGATGAGCACCAGTCCGATGAGCACGGCCGCCAGCGCTTGGGGTATTGACGATCCGGTGATCTGATTCAAGGCGAGGCCGGCGAGTGCCAGCAGGTCTCCCGAGATCGAGATCGCGTCCTCGAGGAACACCGCCCGCAGCGTCGGGTCAGACGTGGCTGCGGACTGGTCCAAGAGGGTCCGATTGGCGCGGCGCGCTGCGCGACTCATCTGGTGGCCAGACTGGTTCAGCGAGACCAGATCAAAGACGGAGGAGATCGCCAGCACGACATAGGCCACGGCGAACGATGACGTGGTGCTGGGGTGGATCAGCTCAGCGATGCCCTGCCGGAGGGAGAACGCGGCGCCGGCGACGAATACGCCGAGGGCGGCGACCAGTGACCAGAAGTAAGACTCTCGCCCGAACCCCAAGGGATGTCGATCGTCGCGAGGGCGGGCGCTGCTGCGTTGAGCGACGAGGAGGAAGAGGTCATTGGCGGTATCGGCGAGCGAATGCGAAGCCTCGGCGGCCAATGCTGGGGAGCCGGTGAAGGCGGCGGCGCCGAATTTGGCGAGCGCGACCCCAAGCCCCGACACCAGTGCGACCACTACGGTCCGCGTGCTCTCGTTCGGCATCGCGCTAACCCTATGTTCTCCGGCAATCTCGCCGAGGATGTCCTCGCGAATGAGCGTCAGATACCCGCAATTGATGAACCTACGCCCTGTTCTGAGGAGCGCCAGAGGGCACGGGCGCGAAACCGGCGGGCAGTTCGCCGGTGACTGCCTTCAGAAAGCCCGCCGAGCCCCGTGTAGCCTGCCTCGTGCAGCATGGCAGCGGAGATAACGACAGCGGATGCTGGCTACACGAACCGAGCGCTGATCCATGCCCAGGCGCTCTGGCGAGTCCCCCTCGAGAATCACGCGGGACGACAAGGGACCGATCGCGCAGTCGACCGGATGCAGCTGGCCCTTCGTGCCTACGAGCAGCGAGCACAACGCAGAGCGGCCCTTCACGGCTGGCTTGTCGCCCGCGGTGCGCTCACCGGCAGAGCGTAGTTTCCGGTCCGCGCGACTATTGCTCGCGGGCGCGGGCCGCCACGACGGTCATGACTTCGTGGCGTTGACGGCGTTCTGCAGCTGAGTCTTGTTCATCTTGGAGCGACCCTCGATGCCGAGCTTCTTGGCCTCCTGGTAGAGCTGGTCGCGCGTGCGGCCCTTCGGCCGGTCGCTGCCCGAGCGCAGTCCTCCTCGGCGGGACGAGGAGATGTCGTTTGTCGACGTCCGTGACCGCGTGCGCGACTCGCCGGAACGGGCCTTTTCCTTGTTGACGGTCCGAGCCGCGATCTGCTCGGCGCGGCTCTCGCTGCGGCCCTGCTGCTTCTCGCTCTGCTTGATGTGCTCGTACTGCCGGGCGCGCTTGGTGCCCTGGTTCACTCCGCGGGGTGGCATGAAGCCTCCAGATCAGTTGAGGGCGGAGTCGCTGGGGAGCGACTCCTACCGGCTGGCGATCTGTCCGTCATGCTTGCCCTCGGCGATCTCCTCGATCACCTTTGCGATGAACGCCGGCAGATCGTCGGGTTTGCGGCTCGAGACGAGGCCGTTGTCGACGTGAACCTCCTCGTCGACCCACTTGGCGCCGGCGTTGCGCAGGTCGGTCCGGAGGCTCGGCCACGAGGTGAGGGTGCGGCCGCGGACAACGTCGGCCTCGACCAGCGTCCACGGACCGTGGCAGATCACGCCAACCGGCTTGTGCTGCTCGAAGAAGCCACGGACGAACTGCACCGCG
>Ga0302325_10013150_pt1 | contig 17689 bp, 16 predicted proteins | sample Palsa_T0_2_FD_201948 | JGI IMG/M metagenome (GOLD analysis project Ga0302325, IMG submission 201948) | Peat permafrost microbial communities from Stordalen Mire near Abisko, Sweden - Palsa_T0_2 | ecosystem: Environmental > Terrestrial > Soil > Palsa > Peat permafrost | place: Sweden: Abisko... | reverse complement strand
CTCGTGTCGCCGGCCACCGCCAGTTCGGCGACGGCGCCCCCGCGCAGCCTCAACAGGGCGGTCAGCGGCAGGTCAGGCCAGGGACGGCCGCGCCCCCAAAAGCCTGCGTCGGCGGGGGACAGGGCCAGGTCGATCAGGGCACCCCAGCCGAGCCTGTCGATGATGGTGTCCCTGGTGACGGGGGAGAACCCGGTGGCCAGGCAGACCCGGACACCGGCGTCGCGCAGCCGCATGATCGTGTCCTCGGCACCGGGCACGGCTGAGATCGCGCCGCGCCGCACCGCGGCCGCGTAGTGGTCCTCGAACGCCTCGTTGGCCTTTCGCGCGCTCGCTTCGTCGCCGAGGATCCGCCGGAACACCTCGATCTTGGACTGGCCCATGCTCGTTCGCACGTCGGTCATGGCCTGCTGGTACGCCGCCTCGGGCAGGTTCTGCTCGGTGATGGCCGCGGTGAAGGCCTCCATCACCGTGCCGTCGTCAGCTACCGTCGTGCCCGCCATATCCAGGCAGGCCACCGTGATACGGGTCATCGAACGTCTCCTCTGCGATAGCCGGCGAACATGTCATGCCGCGCCCGCCTGGCCCGGTGACCAGGACCACTCCGGGCTCGACCTCGGATCGGTGATAGAGCGCGGGACCGGCCACCGCCGGGTCTACTTCGCTGTAGACGCCGGCCCAGCGGCGCTGTATCCGCGGGAGGGGCGCGCCGAGCAAAGCCTCAGCCCGGGCGCGCAGGTGATCGTAGGCGTCTTCGTCCACGTCGAACGCGAACGGCTCGGCGTATTCGTGCGTGTCTCCGATGGTGAGCCCGCCGTCGGCCCGCTGGACCAGCAGCAGCTGTGCCCGCACCCGCTGTGCGGCGGCGGACTGCGGCGTGAGCTGCCCCCGTCCCGGCAGGTCATAGGCGGGGTAGTAGCGCAGCGAGTCGCCGTCGGCCAGTGCCGTGGTGATCCGCTCGGCCAGCGGCGCCGTCTGCATCATCTGCAGCCGGACCCGGCGCACCGCGCCCGCCCCGCCGCGCGCCAGATACCGGCCGGCCACCCCGGTGTGGGCCGCCCCGGTGCACAGGACCACCAGATCACCGTGGTGCCAGGTACCCGTGTGATCGCGCACCGCGTCCGGCCCGACCTCGGTGACCTCCCGCCCCGGAAGCCACTGGTAGGAATCGCTGGCGAGATAGCTGCGCAGCGCGGGCAGCACCTGCCGCGGCTCCACGATCGCGTCTAGTCGGCACAGCAGCCCGCCCTCGAACTCGCCGCGCAGCGCCGGGTTGACGACGCGGACGGCGCCCGGATCGAGCAGCTCGAACCCGCGGCGCGGCGCGTCCGGCAGCGCGGCCGCCTCCTTGAGCAGGCCGAGTTCGACGTCATCGGCGGCCAGCGTCAGCGAGCCGGCGGCCCGAAAGCCCAGGCCGGGCACCTCGGCGCCCAGTTCCTGCCACAGCTCGCGGGCCCGCAGCGCGAGCGCGAGTTCCGGGCCCGCCTTGCGGCCGCTCACCCAGACCAGGCCGAAGTTCCTGACGCTGGCCCCGCGGGCTTCGGGTTCCCGCTCGAGCTGCAGGACCTCGAAGCCGCGCCGCCGGGCCGCGACCGCGTGCATGGTGCCGAGCACGCCGCCACCGACAATGATTACTCGTTGTCTGGATGCCACGCCAAAAGCTATCACCGAGCCGGTGCGGCTGCACGTCGCGGCGAAACGGTATCTGTGCGCCAGCGAGCCTGGCTACCACGGGCGGCTGTCGGGCCATCAGCGGGCTTTGAGGCGGATATCTGGTAGCGGCGGCGCCGTCAAGGGGGCACCGGGGTACCCGTGGACTTCCGCGAAGCGTCCGGCGGCCCAGTCCTCGCGGACCCGCGCGATCTCCTCGCCGGTGCGCGCGACGAAGTTCCACCACATCAGCAGGCGTTCGCCAAACGGGACGCCGCCGACCACGAAGAACCGGGCCAGCCTGCGCCCGCCCTCGGGCGAGAGCCGAAGCTGCGACCGGCCCGCCGGCAGGTGCGCGAGCAGTCCGGGCCCGATGAGCGCACCGTCGACCACGGCCGAGCCGTCGACTGCCATCACCCCGTACTCGAAGTCCTCCTGGACCGGCAGGACGAAATCGTCCCCGCCGGGGACGGCCACCTCCAGTCCGGCCAGCGGGCTGAACACCTCGGCCGGCGAGCGCTCGCCCCGGTACTCGCCGATGACCACGGTCACGCTCGCCGCCCCCTCGCGCACCACCGGAAGGCTGGCGTGATGCGCGAACCGCGGCTCGCTGTGCCGTTGCGATTCCGGCAGCGCGATCCATAGCTGCAGGCCGTGCAGCAGCGGCGGCCGGCCGGCCGCCGATTCCTCTGAATGGGTGATGCCCCGTCCGGCGGTCATCAGGTTCAGCTCGCCCGGCCTGATCAGCTGCCTGCTGCCGAGACTGTCACGGTGCAGCACCAGGCCCTGGAACAGCCAGCTGACGGTCTGCAGGCCGATGTGCGGATGCGGGGGGACCTGCATGCCGGGGCCTCTGCCTACTTCGTCCGGCCCGTAGTGGTCCAGGAAGCACCATGCGCCGATGGTGCGCACCCTGTGCTGCGGCAGCAGCCGACGGACTTCCGTGCCGTCGCCGATAGCGGTCTTGCGCGCCTCGATGACATCCACCGCGCGTATCACGCCCGGCGTCAACGTGATCGCCTCCGGCGCCGGATCCAGATTGCTCACTCGCTAATGCTGTCACTCGCCGAGCCGCACCGACGCGTGAGTTGGCTCCAAGGGCATACGATCATCGCGCTAAGCGATCGTGGGCCGAATTACCGTGGATCGGTACCGTCTTGACAAGACGCTACCGATCTACGTTCCCGCAGGTTGACTACGATGAACACTGAGCGCGGTTTGCCGGGCGTGGCTGGCGGTGGGTACCGCGAAATTAGTAGAATCCGACCGTGTGATGGTAGTGCCGGGTCGCCGCCGCCCTGGGCCTGCCGCAGACGGCAGCAGCGGTCAAGTGAGCAGGCAGGAGACGCATGACCGAGCTCATGGTCGGCACTCAGCAGTCCGACACGCATCAGAAGGCGCTGCGCATCAACCTGGATCCGCGCTGGTACGGCACGATCGCGGAAATCGGCGCGGGCCAGGAGGTCGTCCGCTGGTTCTTCCGGGTCGGGGGGGCCGCCGGCACTGTCGCTAAGTCGATTTCCGCGTACGACATGGCGGTCAGCGACGCCGTCTACGGCAAGGCGGACCGGTACGTGTCCGTCGGGCGGCTGCAGGGCATGCTCGACAAGGAGTTCCAGCTCAACGTCGACCGGCTTGGTGACGAGCGCGGCGATTCGACGTCGTTCTTCGCGTTCGCCGATACGGTCGTCGCCCGCAGTTTCCGGGGCAGCAACGAGTGCCACGGCTGGATGGGCGTGAAGTTCCAGGCCCAGTCCCACGACGAGCCCAGCCAGATAGTGATGCACGTGCGGATGCTGGATATCGAGGCCTGGTCGCAGCAGGAGGCGCTCGGCATCGTCGGGGTGAACCTGCTCTACGGCGCGTTCTTCCAGCACCACGAACCGGAGCGGCTGATCGAGAGCCTGCTCGACCGGCTGACCATCGGCCGCATCGAGATCGACATGATCCAGTTCCGCGGCATCGAGTTCCGCGGCGTGGACAACCGGCTGATGGCCCTCAAGCTCGTGCAGCTTGGGCTGAGCGGGGTGGCGATGTTCGGTCCCGACCGGGAGGTCCTGCAGCCCAGTGAGGTGCTGCGCAAGAAGGCGGTCCTGGTCGAGCGGGGCAGTTTCCGGCCGCCGACGTACGTGAACCTCGACATGCTCGCGACGGCCAAGGCCAAGTTCGCGGAGGACCCGGCGGTGGCCGGCAAGACGATCCTGCCGCTGACCGAGATCACCATGCGGAACCTGCTCGCGGGCGGGGCCGCGGAAGTCGACCGGCGGGACTTCCTGGCCCGGGCCGAGTTGCTCGCCGCCTGCGGCGAGACGGTGCTGATCACCGACTACTTCGACTACTACCGGCTGGCCGCCTACATCGGGGAACGGACGACGGAGCGGATCGGCATCGTGATGGGGGTGCCGAGCCTCATCGACCTGTTCGACGAGAAGAACCACGTCCAGCTGCCCGGCGGGATCCTGGAAAGCTTCGGGCGGCTGTTCAAGAACGGCCTGAAGCTTTACGTCTACCCGCTGCAGCCGGGGCCGGATGACGAGCTGAAGACCGTGGACGACATCAAGGTCCAGCCGGAGATCCAGCCGCTTTATGATTACCTGGCCGGGCGGGGCAGCTTCGTCAACCTCGACAACTGCTGCCCTGATTACCTGCACATCTTCAGCCGCGATGTGCTGCGCAGAATCGCCGCGAACGACGAGTCCTGGGAGACCATGGTCCCCGACGAAGTAGCCGCGCTCATCAAGAAGCGCGCCTTCTTCGGCTACGTCAAGCCCGGCCGGGCGTACCCCGATGATTAGCCGGCCCTGACCGCTCCGCCGAGACGGTAATCCTGCTGGGTCCTGGCGGATGAGGCGAGGGTCCCGGTCTTGACCGCGCGCTGAGGCCCCAACTCGCGTTGCGTTTCAGTTACGAAACGATGCCAACTTTGTTCCGCGCTTGCCCGCCATCCCCGACCAGTTTTGAATGGGGATTCATGACGGAACGTGCCGCTCCGAGTGGCGAGGAAAACCTGTTATGAATCCGGGTTCAGTACTCGAGGTACAGAGCGTGACGGTCCGTTTCGGCGGCCTGACCGCGCTCAATGCCGTCTCCCTCGCCGTTCCGCCGCGGCACGTCATGGGCGTCATCGGACCGAACGGCGCCGGTAAGACCACGCTGCTCAATGTGTTGTGCGGCTTCACCCGGCCGGACGACGGTCAGGTGATCTTCGGCGGCCGGCCGCACAATGTCAGGCCGCACCGGCTCGCGTCCCTCGGCGTGGCCAGGACCCTGCAGGGAGTCGGCCTGTACAGCGGGCTTTCCGCGGTCGAGAACGTCATGGTCGGCGCGACCTGCCGTGCCAAGGCCGGATTCTGGTCCGCGCTGCTCGCGCTGCCGCGGGCCAGCCGTGACGAGCGCCAGCTGCGTGAGTCGGCCCGGCAGGCCCTTGAACGGGTCGGGGCCGCCGACGTCGCGGACGCCAGGCCCGGCGAGCTTTCCTACGGCATGCGCAAGCGGGTCGCGCTGGCCCGGGCGCTGGTGGCCAAGCCCAGCCTGATCCTGCTCGACGAGCCTGCGAGCGGCCTGGGTGAGAGCGAACTCGCTGAACTCGGTGCCCTCATCCGCGACCTCGCCACCGAGGGATCTCTGGTGGTGGTCGAGCATCACATGGACCTCATGATGGCCGTCTGCGACTCGATCACGGTCCTGGACTTCGGGAAGGTGATCGCGACGGGTACGCCGCGGCAGGTCCAGGACAATCCCGCCGTGACCGCCGCCTACCTGGGCACAACCGGTGATGCGGTGCCCGCCGATGAGTAGCGCAGCGGAGGTTGCCCCCACCGCGGCAGACGAGTCATCGACCCTAGTGGTCGAGGGGCTCGTGGCCGGATACGGCGGGGTTATCGCGCTGGATGGCGTCAGCATCTCGGCGGACGCGGCTGCGATCACGGCGGTGCTCGGCGCGAACGGCGCAGGCAAGACGACGCTGCTGCGCGCGATCAGCGGCATGATCAGGCCCCGCCGTGGCCATGTCCTGCTCGGCGGGACCGACCTGACCGGTCGCAACCCGGAGCAGGTGGTCCGAGCCGGGATCGCGCACGTGCCCGAGGGCCAGGGCGTAATCGCGGAACTCACCGTCGAGGAAAACCTCCGAGTCGGCATGATGAGCTGGCGCGGCGCTTCGCGGCGGCCGCCAGCCCGAGCCGGACAAGTGAGGGCGGCAAACTCCCGGGCCGAGCGGGTGGCCGCTCTCGACGAGGCCTACGAACGCTTCAAGCCGCTCGCCGATCGCAGGCGCAAGCTAGCCGCCACGCTATCCGGCGGCGAACGGCAGATGCTGGTCATCGCGCGCGCCCTGCTCGCCCGACCGCGCGTCCTGCTGCTCGACGAGCCCTCGCTCGGCCTCGCGCCCAGGGTCATGACCCAGGTCATGGACCTCGTGGTCCAGCTGAGCCGGGAGAATGGCCTCACCATCGTCCTGGTCGAGCAGAACGCCCGCGCCGCGCTCGCGGTCGCCGACCACGGCGTGGTACTCAACCTCGGCCGGGTCGTCGCCTCCGCGGATGCCCGGACTCTCGCCGCCGACGTCACCCTACGCCATCACTACCTCGGGTTCTAGCCACTCATAGGAGAGCATGCCAGTGGTCGAGTTCCTGCAGTTCACGCTCAGCGGAATCGTCTTCGGGATGATCTACGCTGCCGTAGCGCTCTCCCTCGTCCTGATCTGGCGGGGTACCCGGCTGCTGAACTACGCGCAGGGCGGGATGGCCATGTTCACCACCTACGTGGCGATCGAGGTCATCTACCGCACCGGCTCATACTGGGCCGGGTTCGTGGTCGCGCTCGCAGCCGGCATCGTGCTCGGCGCGGCGTGCCAGCTGACCGTCATCCGGCCGACCATGAACAAGCCGCCGCTGAACGGCGTCATCGTGACGATCGGCCTTCTCGTTCTGCTCGAAGGCCTGGCCGGCATCTTCTTCGGCGGGCAGTACCGTTCGTTCCCTGCGGCGTTTTCGATCATCGGGATAAAGGCCGGTACCACGCCGCTCGGCGTGTCGCGCTACGACGTGTTCGTGGTCGCGGCCGTGCTCGTCACCACGCTGGTGCTAGCCGTGGCGTTCAAGTACACCACGGCCGGGCTGCGCATGCGCGCCGCGGCGTTCAACGCGACCATCGCCCGGCTGTCCGGCATCCGGGTCGCGCGTGTACTGACCGTCGGGTGGGCGCTGGCGGGCCTGATCGGTGCGCTGGCAGGCGTGCTTGTCTCACCCTCCACGTTCCTGTACCCGAACAGCATGGACACGATCTTCGTGTTCGGCTTCACGGCGGCGGTGATCGGCGGGCTGGACAGCCCGGTCGGCGCGGTAGTCGGCGGGCTGCTCCTCGGCATCGCGCTCAGCTACGTGGGCGGTTACCTGGGCTCGGACCTGACCTCGGTGGTGGCTCTCGGCGTGCTCGTCGTCGTGCTCATGATCCGGCCCGGCGGTCTCTTCTCCGCCACGCGAGTGCGGCGGGTGTGAGCATGCAGTCGCTGCCGCGCAGACTAGGCGTCGCCGTCGTGGTGGCGGTCATCGTCGTTTTCTTGTCCATCAAGCTGAACACATTCCGCGATTACCAGATCGCGGAGATCGCGGTCGAGGTCACAGCCGTGGCCGGCCTCACCATGCTGACCGGGCTCAGCGGCCAGATCTCGCTGGGCAACGGGGCGTTCATGGCCATCGGCGCCTACACCACGGCGTTGCTGCTGCTGCACCTCAGCTGGCCGTTTATTGCTGTACTCGTGCTGGCCGGGGCGGTCACCGCCGCCGCCGGGGCGATCTTCGGTGTCGCCGCGGCCCGGCTTCGTGGTCCCTATCTGGCGGGCGCGACCCTTATGCTCGGCGTCGCGCTCCCCTCTATCGCCTACGCCTACCAATCGATCTTCGGCGGGGATCAGGGCCTGAACGTGGCCTTCACCACTCCCGGCTTCCTCGGCGCGAACTTCCCGCTGACCAGATGGCAGGCCTGGGTCAGCGCGCTGGTGGCGCTGATCACCCTGGTCCTGCTGGCGAACCTGTCCTACAGCAGGATCGGCCGCAACTGGCGTGCCGTGCGCGACGACGATGTGGCGGCCGCGCTGGACGGCGTCAACGTCGCCGCGGCGCGCATTCTCGCCTTCGTCGTCAGCGCTACCTGCGCGGGGCTCGCGGGTGCACTGCTCGCGATCGTCACCGGGCTGGTCGCGCCCGGTGCCTTCACGATCACGCTCTCCATCGCGTTGCTGACCGCGGCCGTGATCGGCGGCCTCGGTAGCCTGCCCGGCGCGGTGTGGGGAAGTCTCGTCATCGTCCTCGTGCCCACCTACGTCACAGACGTGGCCACCAGCCACGGCCTATCCAGCTCGGTCGGATCCAATATCCCGGTGGCCGCCTACGGCGCGGTCCTCATCCTCGTCATGCTCGTTTTCCCCCAAGGGATCCAGGGCGGGCTGCGACGACTCCTCACCCTCTTCACAGGTCCTGGCCCCAAGACCCGAACCTGGCACACTGCGCCCACGCCCCCTGAGACGTCCTCGGCCGACCAAGCGCAGGCCAGCCACCATGAGAAGGAAGGCACTTCATGAAAAGACCTAATCGGCTTCGTTGGCAGGCTGCGGCCATCGCGACCGTGGCCGCGCTCGGCGTCGCCGCATGCTCGTCAAGCTCGAGTTCGAGCTCGAGTCCAAGCTCGGGCAGCTCGAGCGCAGCGCTGACCGCCTCCGCTCCGGGGATTACCTCGACCACGATCACCATCGGCAGCCACCAGCCGCTCACCGGGCCCGCCGCGCCCGGCTACGACGAGATCGCTCCCGCGTCGGCCGCGTACTTCGCCTACGTCAATGCGAACGGCGGCGTGTACGGGCGCAAGATCATCTACAAGTACCTCAACGACGCCTACGACCCGACCACTACCGCGTCGGTCGTGCGCCAGCTGGTGCTGCAAGACAACGTGTACGCGATTTTCAACGGCCTCGGCACGCCCACGCACCTGGCCGTGGTGAGCTTCCTCAACTCGGAGAAGGTCCCCGACATGTTCGTCGCATCCGGATGCGAGTGCTGGAACGACCCGACGACATACCCCGAGACCTTCGGCTGGCAGCTCGACTACGTGCGTGAGGGGAAGATCCTCGGGCAGTACGTGAAGCAGCACTTCGCCGGCAAGAAGGTCGCCTACTTCTACCAGGACGACGAGTTCGGCATGGACGGCGTCAAGGGCCTGGAGGATGAGATCCCGGCCTCGATGGTGGTCAGCAAGCAGAGCTACGTCGACACCAACGTCAACATCGCGCCCCAGGTCGCCGCGCTTCGCGCGTCCGGCGCCCAGGTCGTCGTCTCCTTCTCGATCCCAGCGTTCACCGCGCTGCTCAAGCTGAACAGCCTGAAGCTCGGCTTCAACCCGCAGCTGGTAGTCAGCAACGTCGGCTCCGACCCCATCACGCTGTCTGGCCTGCTTGAGTCGTTCGCGAAGCAGGGCGGCGCGACCGTCAACGGTAATGCGCTCACCAACGGGATCATCACCGACGATTACCTTCCCTCAGCCGGTGACACGACCAACAGCTGGGTCCAGCTGTTCACGAAGGTGCACAACCAGTACGACGCCAAGGCGCCGCTGGACGGCAACATGTTCTACGGCATGGCCGCCGCCTACACGTTCGTGCAGGCCATGCTTAAGGCAGGCCGGAACCCGACCCGGGCCGACCTGACGTCAGCGGTCGAGGGCGGACTGCCTCAGGGGCCGATGATCGCCCCGTTCGCCTACTCCTCGAGCGACCATTTGGGCGCCACTGGCGCCTTCATCGGCGTCATCAAGAATGGCGTCGAAGTGCAACAGGGGCCGATCCAGGTCACGGACACCTCTGCTACTGGTGCTATCACCACCTACACGGGAACCGAGCAGCAGGCGCCGGCGAGTGGCATCCCTTCACCGTGACGCCGTATCGGCCGTCCCGCCGCCGAGCGGAGCAGGGATAAGCCGATGACAGCCGAAACCAACCGCACCCCCCCGGCCCGCAGGGCCGGGGGGGCCAGGGGGGTACGGGGGGGCGGGCAGCCCCCCCGTGATCGGGGGGTTCCGGGGGGTCGCCCCCCCGGGCCAACACGGCCAACACAGCCAGCACAGCGGCTGCTGACCGCGGCCGAGGAACTCTTCGGCGAGCGCAGCTACCACCGGACCACGGTCGCCGACATCTGCGCCCGGGCCGGGATGGCCACCGGCAGCTTCTACTCCTACTTCGGCTCCAAGGCGGAGATCTTCGCCGCGGTGGTGCGGGCGATCAACACCGACCTGAGGCGGTCGATGAGGGGGGCCCTCGACCGCGCCGACGGCGGCCAGCGCGCTAACGAGCGCGCGTCCTTCCGGGCGTACTTCGACCTGCTGTCCAGGCGTCCCTGGATCGAGCGCATCGTCCGCGAGTCGGAATTCATCGATCCGGCGCTGTTCCGTGAGTACTACGAGCACCTGACCCGGGGTTACGCGCGCGGCGTGCGGGCTGCTCAGCTGGCGCGCGAGGTCGACGCTCGCTACGACCCGGAGGTCATCGCCTTCGCCTACACCGGCATCGGTAACTTCGTCGGCATGCGCTGGGCCGAGTGGACCGCAGGCGCCACGGTCCCTGAGGACGTACTCGACGACATCCTCGAACTGCTCCGGCGCGGGCTTCCACCCCAAGCCCCCGAAGCCCCCGAAGCACCCGAAGGCCCGCAGACCTCGCCCGCGGGCCGCCAGGCCTGAACGCACGGGTGTGGATAACCCTGTGGACAGCGTGGGGACGAGGTTGCGCGTGGCCGAAGACTCCCTGGTCAGAGCCGGGTGAGGGGCTGTGGAGCTCATATCACGGCTGCGGGCGGGAGCTTCGCCAAGTCGGCCGGAGCCCAGGTCAGCGGCCGCGGGCCGAGCTCGGTGAGCTCGGCCAGCTGCATGGCGCACCACGGCGAGATGGACTGGCGGCCGGCGCGCACCGCGTCGCAGAACTCACCCCAGTCCGCCCACCTGACCTCCGCGACCTCCGCCGGATCGGGTTCGGGCGGAACATCGGAGTACGCCGCGTAGACCGGGCAGACCTCGTTTTCACGCACTCCGTTGGCCATCCGCGCCTCATAGCGGAACCTGGGCAGGACCAGCGTGAGCTTCGCCGCGCCGATCCCCAGTTCCTGCCGCAGCCGCCGCCGCACGCTGCCGGACAGGGATTCGCCCGGCTGCGGGTGCCCGCAGCACGTGTTGGTCCACACTCCGGGCCAGGTGCGCTTGGACTCGGCCCGCCTGGTCAGCAGGAACTCGCCTGCCGAGTTGAACAGGTAGCAGGAGAACGCCAGGTGCAGCGGCGTCTGGGCGTGATGCACGGCGGTCTTGACCGCGGTGCCGCTGGCGTAGCCGGTCTCATCCAGCAGGACGACGGTCTCCACGGGCTCCCGTCTGAGGGGTGGTCGGTAACGGGCAGGTGAACATTACCTGGTTAGTGCGAGTCGCGGGGTACTTCGTGCCCGCTGGCGCCGACCAGGAAGTCAAGGTCAGCTCCCGAGTCGGCCTGCAGCACATGCTCGCCGTACAGGCGGGTCCAGCCCCGGCTAGCGTGCGGCGCGGGTGGCTGCCACCCGGCGCGACGGCTGGCCATCTCCTCGTCGGTGACCTCCAGGGTCAGGCTCCGGGCCGGGACGTCCAGGTGAATCCAGTCGCCGGTATGCACCAGGGCCAGCGGGCCGCCGACGGCGGCCTCGGGGGCGACATGCAGCACGACCGTGCCGTAGGCGGTGCCCGACATCCGGCCGTCGCAGATCCGCACCATGTCACGGACGCCGCGCAGCAGCAGTTTCTTCGGCAGCGCCACGTTAGAGACCTCCGGCATGCCCGGGTAGCCGCGCGGCCCGCAGTAACGGATGACGAGCACGGTGTTCTCATCGACATCAAGCTCCGGATCGTCCGCGACGCGGTAGTAGGCCGAAGGCGAGTCGAAGACCAGAGCCTGACCGCGGTGCTTCAGCAGATGCGGCGACGAGGCGGACTGCTTGATCACCGCGCCGTCCGGGGCGAGGTTCCCGCGCAGCACCGCGGTGCCGGTGCCGGCGGTGAGGAACGGCTCGGCCAGGGACTTGATGACCTCGCGGTTCCAGCAGGCCGCGTCCGCCACGTTCGCGCCGGCGCCGGCCCCGGTCACGGTGATCGCGTCGGCGTGCAGCAGGCCCGCCTGGTCCAGCTCGCGCATCACCGCCGGCAGACCCCCGGCGTAGCAGAAGTCCTCCATCAGGTACTGCCCGCTCGGCTGCAGGTTCACCAGCGTGGGGACGTCCCGGGCCAGCACGTCGAAGTCGTCGAGCGACAGCGGCACGCCGAGCCGCCCGGCGAGGGCGAGCAGGTGGATCACCGCGTTGGTCGAACCGCCGATCGCCGCGTTCACCCGGATCGCGTTCTCGAACGCGGCCCGCGTCATGATGGCCGAAGGCCGCAATTCATCCCGCACCAGGCCGACGACGACCTGGCCGGCCCGCTGAGCCGTCTCGTACCTGCGCGCGTCCACGGCGGGCCAGGTCGCCGAGTAGGGCAGCTGCATGCCGAGCGCCTCCGCCATCGACGCCATCGTGGACGCCGTGCCCATCGTCATGCAGTGTCCGTTGGACCTGGCCATGCAGCCCTCGGCGAACGCGCATTCCTCCTGGGTCATCCGCCCGGCGAGCAGGTCTTCCTCGAATCGCCACACCGCCGTGCCCGAGCCCACGTCCGTACCCCGGTACTTGCCGTTGAGCATGGGACCGCCCGTGACCATCACCGCCGGCAGGTCGACGCTAGCCGCGGCCATCAGCAGGCCGGGTGTGGTCTTGTCGCATCCGGACAGCAGCACCACCCCGTCTAGCGGGTTGGCCCGGATCAGCTCCTCGGCCTCCATCGCGAGCAGATTCCGGTACAGCATGGCCGTGGGCCGCAGCAGCGTCTCGCCGAGCGCCATGGCCGGGAATTCGAGCGGGAACCCACCCGCCTGCCAGACCCCGCGCTTGACCGACTCGGCGACCCGGTGCAGGTGCACGTTGCACGGCGCCAGTTCGGACCAGGTGGTCGCGATGCCGATGACCGGCCGGCCGTCGAAGACCTCCGGAGTGAATCCCTGGCTGCGCATCCACGAGCGGTAGATCATGCCGGCCCGGCCGGTCTCCCCGAACCACTGTGCACTGCGAAGTCCGCTGTTCTCTTTCATGCTGCCATTCCTAACACCGCAGGCCGTCCGGAAGGAAAGTGGCCCAGGCGAGCCGGGCCTTTGGGGGTGGGGGGTGGTTCCGGCAAGCACCGCGGCCCGCTGTAGAAAAATGGCGCTGGCTGTTAAGGTCGCGAAGGTGAGCCGTGTTCATGACATGGGCGGGCAGGCCGGGTTCGGGCCCGTGCCGGTGGGCGAGGATGGAGTGCCCCCGTTCGCGGCCGACTGGGAGGCGCGCGTGTACGCGCTGGCTACGATGCTGCGACGTCGTGGGGTGGTCAACAGTGACGAACTGCGGGACGCGATCGAGCGGCTGCCGCCGCAGCAGTACCTGGCGGCGTCGTACTACGAGCGCTGGCTCGGCGCACTGGAGACGCTGGTCACAGAGAAGGGTCTGGCTTGAGGTACGCCGCGGGCGCCACGGTCCGGGTGCGAGCCGCCGACCCGGATCATCACACCCGGGTGCCTGGGTACGTGCGCGGGCATACCGGTCGGGTCGTCGCCGCCCTCGGCCGCTGGCAACTGCCCGACGACAGCGCCCGCGGCATCACCCCGCCGCGGATCGAGACCTGCTACGCGGTCCGGTTTTCCGGCGCGGACCTGTGGGGGACCGGCGACCACACGGTGACCGTTGATCTCTGGGAGTCCTACCTTGACGGGCCATGATGACCTGCCGGCCGCTGCGCGGGCGCGCCAGCTCGAAGAGCGGCTGATCGCCGCCGGATTGACCAGCGACGACGAGATCGACGCGTTCCTGACCGGGCTGTACACCAGCGCCTCGCCGGTAAACGGCGCCCGGATGTCCGCCCGTGCGTGGACCGACCCACGCTACCGTGATCTTCTGCTGTCAGACGGAGACGCCGCGGCAGCCGAGCAGGGATTCGAGGGTCTCAGCTATCAGCTGAGGGTGGTCGCCAACACCGAGAACGTGCACAACGTCATCGTCTGCACGCTCTGCTCCTGCTACCCGGTGTCGCTGCTCGGACCGTCGCCGGGCTGGTACAAGAGCTTTGCCTACCGGTCGCGGACGGTCAGGGAGCCGCGGGTGGTGCTCCGGGAGTTCGGCGTGACGCTGCCGGACACGGTCCAGATCTCGGTATGGGATTCGACGTCAGAAGCCCGCTATATGGTGCTGCCGCTGCGCCCGGCCGGGACTGGCGGGCTGCCCGCCGATGAGCTCGCAGCCATGATCACCAGGAATGGGCTGATCGGGACCGCCCTGGTCTAGCCTGGGCACGCCCGCCGGTACCGGCCGCCCGTCAGGGGCGGGACAGGTTCAGCTGGCGGGAAAGCGCCTGAAGCGCGGGCCGGGGATCGGCGTCGAGGATCTGAACGGCCACGTGATCAGCACCCGCCTCCAGGTGCGCGCTGATGCCGCGGGCGATCGTCCCCGCGTCCCCGTGCAGGACCAGAGCGTCGATCAGCGCGTCGCTGCCGCCGTCGGCGAAGTCGGCGTCGGTCCAGCCCAGCCTGCGCAGGTTGCTGAGGTAGTTGGTCAGGCCGAGGTACGGCTGCTGCACGCGCGGCCTGCCGATGGCGCGGGCTCGCTCGGGATCGGTGTCGAACACGACCTTCTGCTCGGGTGCGAGCAGCGGCCCCTCACCGAGGATCTCCCGGGCCCAGCGGGTGTGCTCAGGAGTGACCAGATAGGGGTGCGCGCCCGCGGTCCGCTCGGCGGCGAGCCTGAGGACCCTGGGGCCCAGGGCCGCCAGCGCGCGTCCTTCGGCCGGGACCTTGAGCTCGTCGAGTTCGTCGAGGTAGCTGACCAGCTTGGCGTAGGGCTTCTGGTATTCCTGCGTGGCTTCGGGATGCCCGATGCCCAGGCCGAGCAGGAAACGGCCCGGGTGTTTGGCCGCGAGCCGGTGATAAGAGCGGCCGACGGTCGCCGCGTCGTCCTTCCATACGTTGAGGATCCCGGTCGCGACGGCGATGTGGTCCGTCGCGTCGAGAAGGCGCTCGATGACACCGAGGTCGCCGGCCGGGGAACCGCCGACCCAGATGGCCCCGTAACCTAGCGCTTCCACCTCGGCCAGAAGCTCCGGAGTGAACCCAGAAGCGTGCCGCCAGATACCGATCTTGCCCAGTTCGATGCTCATGCCTGCGACAGCCCGCCCGCGCCGGATTTCATTCCGCTCAGTTTTGGCCTGCGCGCTTCAGGGACCGGCACCCGAAGATCGCGAGAATGACCGCCTCGGACCGGATCATCGTCCGGACCTGGCGCCGTTTCATGCCGACCGCCCGCAGCAGGCCGATCTCGCGGGTGCGCTCGAACACCGAGAGCATCAGCGTGTTCACGATCCCGATCAGCGCGATGAGCACGGCCAGGGCGAGCAGGGCGTAGACCAGCCCGAGGGCCTGGTTGACGGTGGCGGTCTGCGTTTGCTCGAATTGGGCCCTGGTCTGGACCTGCGCGTTCGGATAGGGGGCCAAGGCATGGCTGACGTCGTGGTCCACAGTGCCGCTGCCACCGGTGCGCAGCAGGAGCGCGGCCGGAGTCGGGTTGCTGAAATGGGAACCGAAGAACCCCGCGCTGACCAGGTAGCTGCCGATCAGGGCGTTGGCCTGGTATATCCCGCCGATGCGCACGGTGGCGGAACCCGTCTGGGCGAACTTCACCTGGGCGGTGTCGCCCACCGACAGGTGCTTGGACTTCGCCGTCGTCGAGTCGATAAGCAGTTGGCCCCCGGCGAGGGCGGCCGGGGTGCCCGCCGTCATGCGCAGGATCAGCGTGTCGGCCAGTTGCTGGGTGGAGACCCCGGTGAGCGTGGCCAGCGAACCGGCGAACTCGAATTGCGACCGGTAGACGGTGGTCACGGTGACGCCCGGTACCGCCGAGGCTGCGGCCGGCACCGACTGGCTGAGCTGGCCGGTCCCGGTGGCGGTCACGATGAGGTCCGCGCTGATCGCCTGGTCCACGCTGCTGGTGGCCGACCTGGACACCGAGGCGCCGAAGACCGACATCGCGGCGACCAGGGCCAGGCCGACCATCAGCGCCGAGGCGGTCTGGGCGGTGCGCCGCGGGCTGCGCATCGAGTTCTCCCGGCCGAGCTTGCCTGGCTCGCGCAGCAGCCGGGCCAGCGGCCGCCCGATCACGCTGGACAGCGGCCGGGCGATCGCCGGGGACAGCATGGCCACGCCGACGAAGATGCCGACCGCGCCCACGCCCACCAGCGCGATGGCCGGTACGGCCAGCCCGATGGCCAGCAGGACCGCCCCGCCCAGGGCCACGGCCGCGCCCCCGGTGAACCGGCGCCGGAGCGAGACGCCGCCCTCAGCCTGACGATCGCTGAGCGCGGCGACCGGCGGGATCCGCACGGCGTTGCGGGCCGGGCCGATCGCAGCGATCACCGTCACCCCGACACCGACGGCCAGGCCCACGAGCACAGTTCGCGGCTCGAACACCAGCGGCCCGGCGGGCAGCGTGGTCCCGAACCCGCGTAGCAGCGCCTCGAGCCCGAGCGCGGCTAGCACGCCCAGGCCCAGGCCGATCACCGAGGAGACCAGCCCGGTGATGGCCGCCTCGGCTAGCACGGACCGGAAGACCTGGCGGCGGCTGGCGCCGACGATCCGCAGTAGCGCCAGCTCCCGGGTCCGCTGTCCGACGGTGATCGAGAACGTGTTGAAGATGGTGAACCCGCCGACGAACAGCGAGATGAACGCGAAGACCAACAGCGCGGTGGAGAAGAACGACAGCGCCTGGTTGACCGTGCTGGTGTTCTCGTTCACCACGGTCTGCCCGGTAACCACCTCCACTCCGGCCGGAAGGACCCGGGCGATGTCCCGCTGGACCGCGGGCTGGCTGGCTCCTGGGGCGGTCACCACGTCGATGAAATCGAGCTGGCCCACCTCCTGGACCACGGCCTGGGCGGTCGGCAGCGTGAACGCGGCCAGGGTCGCTCCGGCCAGGTTGCTCACCGACCCGAACTCGGCGATGCCGCTGATGGTGAACGTCCGGACCGGCCCGGCCGACAAGACGCGGACGCGCTGGCCGACGGTGAAGTCGTACTTCTGCGCCGTCCCGGCATCCATCACGACGTCGCCGGAGGTCACCGGCGGGCCGCCGGCGATGATGTGCAGGGCGGAGATCTGCTGGTCCGGGTCGTAGCTGATGCCGAGGGTCCCCGCGCCGCCGGTCTGGATCGGCTGGCCGTCGTGGTCCACGAACTGGGCGTAGCCCTCGACCCCGCCCTCGGCCGCCTCGACGCCGGGCACCCGGCGGACCGTGGCCAGCAGGGACTCGGGCAGCTCGTTGCGCGTCGCGTTCGCGCCGCTGCCGAGCTGCGCGACCCCGCGGACCTGGAAGTCGATTTTCTGGTAGACGCTGCCGAACAAGACCGAGAAGGTGTTGTGCAGGGTGTCGGTGAGGACGAACGTCCCGGAGATGAAGGTGACGCCGAGCACGATCGCCAGCGCGGTCAGCGCCAGCCGCAGCTTGTGGGCCAGCATGCCCTTGAGGGTCACGTTCCGCATGTCAGGTCCCCAGCGTCCGCATCCGTTCCAGGATCGAATCGGCGGTCGGGCTCTCCAGCTCGCTGACCACCTTCCCGTCGGCCAGGAAGACGACCCGGTCGGTGTACGCGGCACTGCGCGGGTCGTGCGTCACCATCACGATCGACTGGCCGAGCTCGGTCACCGAGCGGCGCAAGAACGCCAGCAGGTCCGCGGAGGAATTAGAGTCCAGGTTGCCCGTGGGCTCGTCGGCGAAGACCAGGTCCGGCCGGTTGATCAGGGCCCGGGCGCACGCGACCCGCTGCTGCTGGCCGCCGGACAGCTCACCGGGCCGGTGCGTCAGCCGGTCCGCGATGCCCAGCTGGTCCACCAGGTAATCGAGCCACTCCCGGTCGGCCTTTCGGCCCGCCAGGGCGG
>Ga0302325_10013149_pt1 | contig 17690 bp, 12 predicted proteins | sample Palsa_T0_2_FD_201948 | JGI IMG/M metagenome (GOLD analysis project Ga0302325, IMG submission 201948) | Peat permafrost microbial communities from Stordalen Mire near Abisko, Sweden - Palsa_T0_2 | ecosystem: Environmental > Terrestrial > Soil > Palsa > Peat permafrost | place: Sweden: Abisko... | reverse complement strand
GAGACCGGGCAGCGGCACGAGGTCGCCTGCGACGCCATCGCGGGCTGCGACGGCTTCCACGGCATCACCCGCCGCTCCATTCCGCAGCAGAGCCTGCTGACGGTGACCGAGCGCACCTATCCCTACGGCTGGCTCGGCATCCTCGCGCAGGCGCCGCCGTCGACCGACGAGGTCATCTACTGCCGCCACGAGAACGGCTTCGCGCTGCACAGCATGCGCACACCGGAAATCGGCCGGCTCTACCTCCAGGTGCCGGCCGACGAGGACATCGCCAACTGGCCCGACGACCGGATCTGGGCCGAGCTACGGCACCGGATGGCGGTGCCCGGCTGGGAGCTGACCAGCGGGCCGATCCTGGAGAAGAGCATCACCCCGATGCGCTCGTTCGTCGCCGCGCCGATGCGGTACCAGCGGCTGTTCCTGGCCGGGGATGCGGCCCACATCGTGCCGCCGACCGGCGCCAAGGGGCTCAACCTGGCCGTCGCCGACGTCGCCGCGCTCGCCACCGCGCTGGTCAGGCTGGTCCGCGACGGCCAGTCGGAGCTGGCCGACGCGTACTCCGACCACTGCCTCGAGCGGGTGTGGCGCGCGACCCACCTGGCCTGCTGGATGACCACCATGATGCACATCACGCCCGGGCAGGACGAGTTCGAGTCGGAACTGCAGCTCGCGCAGCTCCGCAACCTGGTGACCTCACGGGCAGCCGCCACCATGCTGGCCGAGAACTACACCGGCTACGCCCCGCTCAGGTACGACCCGGCCACCCGGCTTGGGCCGGCCGCGCTGTGGGCCTCATCGGTGGCCTGAGGGGTGAAACACGGGACCGTTCCAAAAAAAGCATTTAAAAGTCCCTACTTGGAACGGTCCCGTGCTTCGACTTAACCGCCCGCCCTAGCTCTTCCCCCGGCGTGACGCCGAAATGCCCTGTTTCCGCCTTATTGCCAAGATTAGGGTGCGTGCTGATGATTGAGTCTGGGGACTCACTGCAGCGCGGCGCTAGGGAAAATCTTGAAGCGGACGGTCAGCACCGCCGACGGCGGCTGGCTCAATCATGTGTGGTTGCTGCCCGCCGCCATCGGCACCGCCGTCACCGCCCTGCTGTCGTGGGCCGCCTGGATAACCGCCTGGCCGGTGCGCTGGCCCGACCTCTACCACGCCTGGTGGTGGACGCTGCTGCGGCCCGACCAGGACGTGACGCTGCTGGTCACGGCGGCGCTCTGGGGCGCCAGCCTGGCTTCCTTCTGGTGGCCGCGCCGGTTCCAGCATCTGCCGTTCGGGCTGATTACCATCGTGGCCATGATCGTCATCGGCGGCGTGCTCACCACGACCTCGCTGGTGCCCTGCCGGGGCAAGGCGACGGCCACCGGGGTCTTCGGCTGGCTGCTCGACATCTACCTGGGGCAGCCGCCGCCGCCGTTCCCGTCCGGCGTGTGCCCGGGCGTCACCCCGCTCGCCATGCAACTCGGGCAGATCGTCTGCCCCGGTGCCACCGTCATCGGCGCCCTCGCCGTCGGGGCGGTGCTCTGGCGCGAGCCGCTCAGTCGCCTGCGGTCTCGGTTCGCGCGCGACGCCACCGTGTTCACCGGCCTTGACCAGCTGACCCTGCCGCTGCTGCGGGAGCTGGCGGGAACCGCGCGCTCGCCGCGCCGCATCATCGTCATCGAGCCGGACGAGGATCACCCGCTGCTGGACGAGGCCAGGCTCACCGGCGCCCGCGTCATCATCGGCGACCCGGCGTCGCCCCGGCTGCTCCAGCCGATCATCTCCGGGATGCGCGGCTGCGCGCTGAACCGGCTCTACGCGCTGGGCGGCAAGGTGGCGGAGAACGAGGCGATGGTCGCCGCCGCCGCGCGCATCCTGAGTCGGTACCGGCAGGACTCCGAGCCACAGCCGCACCTGGTCGCGCTCATCGAGGACCCGCGCCATGCGGAGGCGTGGCGCGGCAGCCACGGCGGCGCGGCCGGCGCGTGGTTCGAGGACGCGCTCAGCTCGGCCGAGTCAACCGCGCGCGGGCTCGTCGGCCGGGTCATCGAGTCGCGGGCGCGGGAGCTGGTGCTCTGCGGCGACAGCAGCCTGGCGCTGGCGATCCTGCTCGAGCTTGGCCGCCAGGCGTGGGAGCAGGCCGAGCTGGCGTGGTCGGCCGCGGCGGCCGACCACGGTGACCGGCAGCCTGCCCCCCGGCCGGCGCTCCCGGTGCAGCGCGTCCTGCTGCTCGACTCCCGCTCGGACGACATGCGGCGCGAGTTCGTGGCCAGCGTCCCGTCGGCCGTGCTGAGGTCAACCCCCGAGGTGATCGCGCAGCCGGTCCCGTGGCGTGATCAGCTGCTGCGGACGCTCGACGCCAAGGACCCGGCCGCCGCCCGCGAGACCGCGGTCATCATCGTCGACGGCCTCGACCGTCATGACAGCAGCCTGCACGAGGGGGGACGGGTGGCCCGGCTGCACCAGGAGACCTCGGTCTTCGTGCTCGCGTCACCGGGCGAGGGCATCAATCAGCCGATCTTCGGCCGCCTGATGCCGTTCGAGCGGAGCCTGCTGGTCGATGGCGAGGTGCCCGAGGACACCTGGACCCGGGTCGCCCGGCACTGGCACGAGTGCCACCGGCTACGCCATCCGGTGCTGGCGGCCGATCCGCGCAGCGCGAACCGGCGGCCGTGGGCCGAGCTCGACGATTTCATCCGCCAGGACAACGTCCTGCAGCTCCGCTCGGTGCTGACCCAGGTCGCCGCCCTTGGCCGCCGGTGGGCGCCAGTCCGGCTGGTCCCGCCCGGCAGCTTCATCGAGCTGAGCCGGCCGGATCTGGAGCGGGTGGCGATGGCCGAGCACGCCCGCTGGTACCGGCGGCAGGTTAGCCGCGGCGGCTCAGCCGGCCTCAGCGAGCTCGCGGTGCCCTGGCCGGATCTTCCCGACGGCGAGCGCGCGGAACGCGTGCTCGATGCGCGCAAGCAACTGGCGCAGCTTGAGGATGTCGGGTTTCTGCCCATCGTGCCCGCGGGCGGCCCGCCCACGGCGGGCAGCTTCGAGCGCGTCGGCGTGGTGAGCGCCCGGCAGTTGGCCGCCCAGCTGCGCTGGCGGCTGCCCTCGGGCGAGGAGATGCTTGGCGACGCCGGGGACTGGCGCGTCACCGACAGCGCCGGTAACCTGCGGACGATCACCGACGCCGAGTTCCAGTCAAGTCACGCCCAGCTCGACGACGGGCAGTGGCAGCGGGTCGGTACCTTCCGCGCCTGGCAGGTCCGCGAGGCGGTGGTGCTCAGGACGAAGGAGGGCCGGGCGGTCGCCCGGCCGGAGGACTGGGTGGTCGAGGGGCCAGGCGGCGAACGCTGGCCGGTCAGCGACCAGCAGTTCGCGCAATCTTACCGGCCCCGCCCGGACCGGCCGCGCCAGGACCGGGCCGCCACCGACGGCCAGGCGAGCAGGCCAGCGGCAATCACCAGCAGCACCGCGCCGACGATTTCCCAGTAGAGCGTGCTGGTCGCATAGGGCACCGACCAGCTGTCCTGGAAGCCGAACATGCCGACTTCCACGTCAATGACGAGGGCGGCCACCGACACCACCATCAGACCCGCGCCGAGCAGCACGGCCCAGAGTCGGCGGGTGACCACGACCAGCAGGCCGATCACGATCGCGGCGATGCCCTGGATGAGGAAGAGCGGTCCGATGGTGGGGATCGCGCTGTACGGGTACGGCTGCCTGCCCCACAGGTACAGGTGGATGTAGCCCGAGTAGACCGCGAGGGCGGCACCGCCGACGATCAACAGCGTGAGCGCCACCCGGGCCGGGATCGACCGCCATTCGGCCGGGCCGCGCAGCAGCAAGTCGATCCACCACGGCCTGCTCGCAGTGGCCTTTTGGCTGGGCACGTCTACCTTGCTGGACACTTCCGCCTCCCCCTGCTAGCCGAATCGCCGACCGCGATCTAAGGGTCGCCTAAACGCTCCGGCTACCTCTTATACGGTCCCGCCTGGCCATCGGATTGAAGCTGTGGGAATTATTTTAGTTTCCTCTGAAAATCGCGCCTGCCCCGGTACCGCTGTCAGGTACCGGGGCAGGCGTCAGCGTTAGCGCTGTTCGGCCGGTTGGCGTTGGCTTGGGGCGGTTGCCCTTAGGCTTTGCCGGCTACCCGCCAGCCTTCGGCGTAGTGCTCGCGAGCCTGCGCCGAGAACGGCACCGGCGAGACCGTGGCTCGGGCCTGCGCCTGCTTGTGCGGCCGCTCGACCGACGCTTTGAGCGAGCCGCCGTCCGGCTCTCCCCAGGTCAGGGTCACCTCGGTGCCGACCTCGATGGTCGGGTCGATGACCCCGAGCGAGAGCTCGAGGCGCTCGTTGTGGCTGTAGCCGGTGAACAGCGACAGGCCGACCGGCTTGCCGTTTATCGAGACCAGGTCGTAGTTGGACGAAGAGTAGTTCGAGATCGGCACGTCCAGGCCCTTGGCCGGGATCTCGTCGGTGAACAGCGACGCGGCGATCCGGCCGGCGTCCTCGGGGTTCCAGGCCAGCGTGACCTTCCGGCGCTGCGACGGCTTGTCCATCGCCTCAAGCGCCTCGCGGCCGATGAAGTCATGGTCGAACCGCACCATGTGGCCGTAGCCGAGCTCGTACGGCGTGAGGTAGTAGTCCTCGATGTTCTCCGACACGAAGCTGCCGCCGAGCGTGCCTGCGAAGCCCTCGTAGCCCACCGCCGGTAGCCACTCGCGGTACGCCTTGAGCTTCTCGCCGGTGTAGATGGCGGGCAGCGGCGACGGAATCCAGCCCGACTCCAGCGTGTTCGACGCGTAGGCGCGGGAGCCGACCGGGGTGAGGCCGAACTCCTCGCCCGCCGCCAGGATCGCGTCCCGGATCTCGAAGTACTCCTCGTAGGGGCCGAATACCTCGAGGCCGGGCTGGCCCGACATGCCGTGCCGGAGCGCGGCGACCTTCTTGCCCTTGATGGTGATGAAGTCGGTGCGGAAGAACTTGATGTCCGCGATCGGCCCGCCGTTCAGCTTCTCGATCACCTGCGAGGCGTTCGGGCCCTGGATCTGGAACCGGTACTGCGTCCGGGTCACGCCGACGCCAAGCGGACGGGACGGCGACCGGTCGTCGCGGACGAGCTCGACGTTCCAGCCGCCGGTCTCGGCGTGGAACTGGATCCAGTTCACGCTCGGCACCCGGCCGACGAACTCGTATACGTCCTCTTCAAGGTGGAACAGGATTCCGTCGCCGATGACGTAGCCGTCGTAGGTGACGGGCACCAACTGCTTCGCCATGTTGGTGGGGAAGTTCTTGAACGTGTTGAAGCCGATATGGGAGATCAGCTTGAGCGCGTCCGGGCCCTTGATGTAGAGGTTCGCCATATGGTGCGTCTGGTCGAACAGCACCGCGGTCTTCTGCCAGGCGACCTGCTCGGCCTTCCAGTTGGAGAACTCGGTGGGGACGACCGGATAGACGTAAGCGCCCTCCTGGGAGTTCCGCAGCAGCTCGACGGGGTTAACCGTCTGCAGCAGATCCTCAAGGCTTCGCTGCGTCATATAGGGTTTCCTGCCTTCCTTGTCACTACGCGTTACTCCCGGGCCAGCCGGGTATGGCGTCCAGCCGACGGTCGATGACCATGATCTACCGACCTGGGCACCGTGTCGCTGTGGCAATCACCCGAATTAGGACGACCCGATAGTGACGGACGACAGCCGCCCCCGGCACTTCACCGGGGGCCTATCCCGCAGGTAGCGGGTGTGATTGCCCGCAGCCGTGGTGGCCGGCGAGCGGCAGCGGTGATCTTGATCGTTGTCTGGCCACAAACACCGCTGTCCCCTGTTCCCTATTGGCCCTATTGGCCACGCGCGTCGCAGGTGACCTTTCTGTACGCTCACACGTATATGACTGTGAATCTGGATGATGTCCGCGCGCGGGCGGCCCGGCGCCGGCAGGCGCTCGACCCGCTACTGCCGCCCGCGCGGCGGGCCGGGTCGTCACCGGCGGCCGGCCCTGCGGGCACGGTCCAGTGCGGTGCGCCGCTCGTGGTCAGCAGAAACGGTCGGCCGATCGCGGTCGGCAGCTGCGAGCACTGGGCCGGCCAGCCCGGGTCGCTTGAGCTGTCCTGGGGGGCGGCCCGCCGCTACCAGCTCACCGCCTCGGTCGCTGACGCAGGCGTGGCGGAGGCGCTCGACGAGCTGCTTTCGCGCTGGCGCGACCACCTGGCAGGCCTGCCAGGCAGCGCCGACGAGGACACCGCGGCCGTGGTCGACTGGCCGAGCCGGGACGTCGACGGCATCGCCGCGCTGCTGCGGCACGGCCTCGCCCCGCTCGAGGTGCTGGCGGTGCGAAGCACCCCGCCGCGCACCGGACGTTCACCGTCGGCGTCGGTCACGCCCAACGGTCACGCGCCGCGCCGCGCCCCCCGGATCGACTCCCGGATCGACTCCCGGATCGGCATCCGGCGGGCGGGGCCGGCCGACGCCGAGACGGTCGCTCGCCTTGGCCTCGAGCTCATCCGCTTCGACACCCGGTTCGGCACCATCAACGAACGGCCGGACACCCTCGACGCGCTCCGCCGCGAGGCAATCGCCCTGCTGGCCGGGCCCGAGCCGTGGACCTGGCTGGCGGAGCGCGACGGCGAAGCGACCGGCCTGCTGGCCGCACAGCGGCCCGAGGCGGCGGGCTGGATCACACGCATGGCCGCGCCGCTGCCCGCCGCCTACCTATCGCTGACGTTCGTCCAGCCCGGCCAGCGCAGCGGCGGCGTCGGGGCGGCGCTGGCGGACGAGTTCCACGCCGCGATCGACGCGGCCGACCTGCAGCTGACGCTGCTCCACCACGAGCAGCTCAACCCGCTCTCGGCGCCGTTCTGGCACCGTCAGGGATACCGGCCGCTGTGGACCACCTGGCAGGCCACTCCCGCCCGCGCGATCCGGTTACCCACTGACCGCCGCGACCGCCGCCGACCACCTCCCACCACCACCGCCTCCCACCACCACCGCCTCCCACCACCACCACCGCCCACCACCACCGCCAACCACCTCCCACCACCACCTCCCACCTCCGCCTCGGCGGTCGGACGTGATGTGATCTTTCACGACCATTTACGACATTTGGCCATAGGTCGACATAGTGCCACAGCACTTCTGTACGCTCGGACACAATGACGTCCAGTCCACCCAATTGAGACAACTAGTTTCCCGCTAGTCCCATGCGCGGCGAGATTCGCAGGAGTGAATATATGGGTCTCTCCAGCTCTCCGGGCCAGGCGCCCCTGCGTAAAGGCAGCCATTCGATCGGCTTCCTTTTCGGAACCGGACTAATCGCGCCGGTCAGCTGCCTGCTCGTGCTCTGGGGACTGGTCACGGCGGCCGTGCTCAGCGGCGCGCTTGGCAGGCTGCACTGGCTTACGCGGATCGCTCACGGCCATCGGGTGCTGGCGGAGTCGGCGGTCGTGACCGCGACGGGGCTGATCGTCCTTTTCGTCGCCGTCATCTTGATGGCCAGGTTCGCCGGCCGGGTCAGGCGCGACGCCGAGAACCTGGTCGCGGTCGCGCGGAGCCTCGCCGACGAGGGCCTGCCGAGGGTCGTCGAGGCGCTCCGCAACGGAGCGGACGGCCGGGCCCTCGCGGCGGAGGCCGCAACCGCGCAGTGGCCGCAGGGGCGGGTCAGCGAGATCAACGCCGCCGCCGATGCGGTGGCCGGCATGTATCGCGCGGCCGTCGCGGCGACCGCCGCCGAGGCGGGCCTGCGCAGCGGCTTCCGGCAGATCCTGGTGAGCCTGGGCAGGCGGAACCAGTCGCTGCTCCATCGCCAGCTGCGGATCATCGACACCCTGGAGCAGCAGGCAGAGAGCCCCACCGCGCTGGCGGAACTGTTCACACTTGACCACCTCACCACCCGGATGCGCCGCCACGCGGAGAGCCTGACGATCTTGTCCGGCGCGGCCCCCGCGCGGGTCTGGAGCCAGCCCGTGCAGGTGGTCGATGTGATGCGCGCGGCCGCGGCCGAGGTCGAGGACTACACCCGGGTCACCGTCATCTCGGACGCAGTGGAAGACGACGCAGTGGCCGCGCCGGCCGTCACCGACCTGATCCACCTGCTGGCCGAGCTGATAGAGAACGCGACCCTGTTCTCGCCGTCAAGCACGCGCGTCGAGGTCCGCGCCGAGCGGGTCGCCAACGGCTTCGCCATCGAGGTCGAGGATCGCGGCCTCGGCATCCCGCCTGACCAGATGGCGCAGCTCAACTCCCAGCTCGCCGATCCGCCCGACTTCGACCGCGCGGACGCCGACCGGCTCGGCCTCTTCGTGGCCGGCCGGCTCGCCGCCAGGCACGGCGTGCACGTCTCGCTCTGCCAGTCCCCCTACCGGGGGACCAAGGCAGTCGTCATGCTGCCAGACGACATGGTCGCCGCGGCGATGAGCCAGGTCACTGGCCCGCAACGGAAGCTGCGCGAATCCGCGCAGCTGAACCTGCAAGCGCCCGAGGTGCTGTCGATGGCAGGGGCGGTGGCCGGCTTCACTGCGGCCGGCCCGGCGGGCGCGATCGGCACGGTCGAGACGCCCGCGGCGGCCGACCAGCAGCCACGCAGCCTGGGCACGGTTCGCGGCTTGCCCAGGCGGGTGCGCCCCGATGACAATGCCCGCGACGACTCGGGGTCGGCGGCCCAGCAGGACAGTCCTGCGCCCGGGCGGGCGCCGGTGGCCCCGCCGGGACCGGAAGACGCTCGCAGCCTCGCCGCGTCCCTGCAGAACAGCTGGCAACGGAGCCGCCGACCCGATAGCGCACCAGATGACGAGGAAAGGTTATGGCTGTGATGGCTGAGGGCAGCGGAACTCCGGCCCGGGATCTCGCCTGGCTACTCGACGACCTAGCCGACCGGGTGCAGGACTTCCGCCGGGCCGTGATCCTGTCCAGGGACGGTCTGCCCATCGCCGCCTCCAAGGACCTGTCGCGCGAGGATGCGGAGCACCTGTCGGCGGTCGCGGCGGCGGTGCAGAGCCTGGCCGCCGGCACCGGCGACCGCTTCAATGCCGGCCGCGTTCGGCAGACGATCATCGAGCTTGAACAGGGGATCTTCTTCCTCATCGCGGCCGGCGAGGGCAGCTGCCTGGCGGCGCTATGCCCGCCAGAAGCCGACGCGGGCACCGTCGCCTACGAGATGGCCATGCTGGCCAAGCGGGCAAGGCCGCACCTGTCGGCGCTGCCGCGGATTCCGACAGTCGAGATATCGGTGGAGTGAGTCAGGTGCCACCGGACGACAAGTGGCGGCGCCGCGGCTCCGGCCCGGTGGTGCGTCCGTATGCCGTGACCGGCGGCCGGACGGCGCCCGCAGACGGCGAAGTGCTCGACCTCATCGCCGTCGTCGTCGCCACTGGGCGGTCACCGGCGGCCGATGATCCCGTCCGGCTGAACCCCGAGCACCGCAGGCTGCTCGGTCTGTGCGACCAGCAAATCACCGTGGCCGACCTCGCGGCCGACACCGCCTTGCCGCTCGGAGTGGTACGCGTACTGCTCGCCGACCTTACCCAGTTGGGAGCGATCACCGTGGTGCGGCAACGACCGGCCAACCAACGAACCGGCAACGACGTGCTCCAGGAGATATTGAATGGCCTCCGCGCCCTCTGACTCCGCGCCCTCTAACAGGGGCCCTGTCCCGGTCGCCGCCTTCACCGCGCACAAGATTCTGGTCGCGGGCGGGTTCGGGTCAGGGAAGACGACGCTCGTAGGCGCGATCAGCGAAGTCCGGCCGCTGCGGACCGAGGAGACCCTCACCACGGCGAGCGTGGGCCTTGACGACCTGTCGGGCGTGGACGGCAAGACCACGACGACCGTCGCGCTCGACTTCGGCCGGATCACTCTCACCCCCAGGATCGTGCTGTACCTGTTCGGCATGCCCGGCCAGGAGCGCTTCTCGTTCATGTGGGACGAACTCGCCTACGGCGCGCTCGGCGCGGTGATCCTCGCCGACGTGCGGCGGCTTGGCGACTGCTTCGCGTCCGTCAACTACTTCGAGAAACAACGGCTGCCGTTCATCATCGCCATCAACTGCTTCGACGATGCCCCCAGCTACGACCCGGAAGAGGTGCGGCAGGCGCTCGACATCGACCAGGGCGTCCCGGTCGTGCTGTGCGACGCCCGCGATCTCGCTTCGGTCAAGCAAGTGCTGATCAGCCTGGTGGAGGCCATCTCCGTGAGCCGTTCCCGCGCCATGACTCCCGGGAGGTAGCGGCCGTGGCAACCCAGCAGGCGCAGTCGGCCAAGACCGGGATCCTGACCGGGTCGGTGCCCCCGCTCGCCAGCGGTTTCCTCGTCAGGTCGGAGACCGACGCAGAGCTCGAGTCCAAGCTCGCCCCCGGGACGACGGTGGCGTTGGTCTCCGCCCGGCCCGCTGGCGACGGCGGTGTCGGCCGAGGATGGCGGGACTCGTCCGGCAAGACCCAGCTCGCGGTGTCCTGCGCGCAGTCGCTGCGGGAGCGCGCCGAGGTGGACCTGGTGGTCTGGGTGACCGCCACCAGCCGGGCCTCGGTTCTCTCCGGTTACGCCGAGGCGGCCGCCGCGGTAGGCGGTCAGGTATCGGGCGACGCCGATTCGGTGGCCGCCCGCTTCGTCGGCTGGCTCAGGGACAGCGGCCGGCCGTGGCTGGTGGTGCTCGATGACCTCACGGCCTCGGCCGCGCTTGACGATGCCCTGTGGCCGACCGGGCCCGCTGGCCGGGTCTTGGTCACGACGGCCGATGCGGCCACCCACGCCGGCCTGTCCGGGCGCGGCGCGCAGGTCGTCCCCGTCGGCGCGTTCAGCCGGCGCGAGGGGCTGGCCTACCTGACCGGGCGCCTGACCGCGGATCTGGACCAGCGCCAGGGCGCCATCGATCTGGTCGGGGACCTAGACGGCGAGCCGCTGGCGCTGGCCCAGTCCAGCGCGGTGATCGCGAGCTCGGAACTGACCTGCCACGATTACCGCGAGCATTTCGTGCACCGGCGCGACCAGACGGCCGACTCGGCCGGCGGGACTCCCGCCGCCAGCGCGATCACCTGGTCGCTCTCGGTAGACCAGGCCGAACTGCTGTCGTCGGGCGCAGCTCAGCCACTGCTGGTGCTCGCCGCCCTGCTTGACTACAACGCCTTCCCTGGCGCGGTCCTGGCGACCAGGGCCGCGCGCGAGTACGCCACGGCCGGCGGCCGGGTTCAGGCGGTCACCGACGGGTTGGCCGCGCTGGAGTACGCGGGCCTGCTGTCCGCCGCCGAGGCCCCGGCCGGGTCGCCATCGCCATCGCCGTCGGCAACCGCAACCGCACCCCCACCCGCACCCGCACCCGCACCCGCGCAGTCGTCGCCTTCGGTGCCGGCCCTGATGTGGATGAGCTGGCCGGTGCAAGCGGCGGTCCGGGCGGCCATGCCCGACCGGATGATCAGGGGCGCGGCCCTGGCGGCGGCGGACGCGCTGCTTGAGGCGTGGCCCCCCGACGACCAGCCGGAGTGGCTGGCCCGCAGCCTGCGCTCGTGCGCCGACAGCCTGCGCCTGGCGGCGGGTGCCCTGCTGTGGGAAGGCGGCTGCCACCCGTTGCTGCTACGGGCCGGGCGCAGCCTCGACGCCGCGCGGCTAACCGGCCCCGCCGTCGTGTACTGGGAGGAACTCGCCGCGACCAGCCAGCGGGCCCTCGGCGAGGACCACCGGGAGAGCCTCGGCATCGCCGAGCGACTTGGTCGCGCTTACCTGGCGGCCGGGCGGGCGGCAGAGGCCGTCTCGATGCTGCAGTGGCTACGGGCGGAGCACGCCCGCAGGCAGGGGCCCGATCATGCCGACACCGTCACGGCCGGCCATGACCTTGGCCTGGCGCTGCTGAGCGCAAGCCGGTTCGGCGAGGCCGTCACGGTGCTGGCCGAGGCGGTCGGCGACCTCGAGCGGTCGCATGGCGCCGACAGCCTGGTGACGCTGACCGCGCGTGAAGACCTCGCCGCCGCCTACCGGGGGTCAGGCCTTTCCGCCGACGCGATCGCGCTCTACCGCCGTACCCTGGCCCAGCGTGAGCACGTACAGGGCACCCGGCACGCGGACACCACCGCCACCAGGCAGCGGCTGGCCGAGGCGTACCTGGCAGCCGGCCAAGGCAAGGCGGCGATCTCGCATTACGAGCGGGTGGTGGCCGACATGGAGCGCACCTTCGCCCGCGGCGACCTGCGCACGATCGCCGCGCGCGGCGCCCTCGGCGCGGCCTATCACGCGGCGGGCCGGATGGCCGCCGCAGTGCGGCTGGGCGAGCAGACCAGGACCGAGTACGCGCAGGCGCTCGGCGCCGATCACCCCGACACCCTGGCGGCCTGCCTGAACCTGTCGCACGCCTACTACGCCGTCGGGCGTCGCGGCGATGCCGTGAAGCTGCTGGCAGACACCGTCGAGCGCTGTGACGCGACCCGCCCGACGGGCGATGCGCTACGGAACGCCGCGCGCATCAGCCTGTCGAACGTGGGCGGGACCGGCAGCTAGGCGTTACTTCGCGTTACTTCGCCGGCTCAAGGCCGGGGTCACTCTCCCGCTGGACCTGAAAGAACGGCGACTTGAGCACGAACCGGGATACCAGCATCAGGACCAGGCCGGCGATGATGATGCCCAGCATCGACCAGACCTGGCCTGCTGGCGCCGACGACAGGTACTTCACCACCATCCAGACGAGGAAGGCGGCCGATGCGATGGGCAGGATGCCAAGAATCAGCGCATCCCACGGACGCGAGAAGACGCGGCGTCGGTAGTAGACGACGGCTGCGAGCCCGGTCAGCACGTAGAAGAGGGCGAACACCAGGCCGGTGATGTAGACCACGTCGTTGAAGGCGTTCTGCACCGAGGTGGCGAGCAGGTAGACCCAGGCGAGCGCGACGACCACCAGGCCGAAGGCGATGCTGGCCGCAGCAGGGGTGGCGAACCGGCGGTTCACGTTGGCGAGGAACTCCGGCAGCGCCCGGTAGCTGGCCATCCCGTAGATGATCCGCGCGCCGACCACGATGCCCGCGCCGGTGGTCGCGATGACCGACAACGCGAGGGACAGCGCCATTACCTTGCCCCAGTCGCTTCCGCCGAGCGCTTGCGTAACGTAGACCAGCGCCGTGGCGTAGTTGGCCTGCAACTTGCTCGGCGAAACCACGCCCTGCAGGCCCACCTGGGCCAGCGTGTAGATGACGGCGAGGAGCGCGACCGCGATGATCGCGGCCTTGCCGGGGTTGGTACGCCGGTGCTTGACCTCTTCGTTGACGTAGATGGTGCCGTCCCAGCCGCTGTAGGCGAACACCGCGAGCAGGAAGCCGCCGACGATGCTGCCCTTACCGCCGATTCCGCTGAGGCTGAACCAGCCACTGGTAATCGGGAAGGTGCCGGGGTGGTGACCCAGGACGTAGAACAGGCCCCAAATCGATACGCCAACAAGGATCGTGTACTCGACCACTGCCATGGCGACCTGGACGCGCGCGGTGATCCGGATGCCGACGACCGCGATCACCAGCATGACCAGCCCGACCGCCGTGGCGATGAGGACGTTGGGCCAGGTACTTGTCGAGGATGAGCCGAAGATGGCGAGCACGGAAGGCCCGAGGATCACGACGCCGCTAAGCGTGCCGACGACGAAGCCGGCGATCATCAGCCATCCGGTCAGGAAGCCGAGGTAGGGGTTGATCGCCCGGCCGACCCATTCGAACGACGCGCCAGAGTTGGCGTTCCACATGTTCAGCCGCCGGTAGGCGTTCGCGATGATCAGCATCGGGACCGCGCTGACAAGCATGGTTAGCCCGCCGCCGTAGTTCGCTGCCAGGGCGAGGGAGGCCAGCGTGATGGCAACCACCGCCGCCGGCGCGGAGCTGGCCATGCCGATGACGGTGTCCTGGGCGACGCCGATGGCATCGGGCTCAAGCCGGGCGGGTGGCGCCGGCGCCGTTCCAGGAAGGGCGGTTGCGTACGGCTCCGTCATCATTCTCCTCGGACGTTCGCTGCATGCGCTACGTTCACGGCTGGATAGAACGGCACGATCATAACGGCCACTTCCGCCACTTGGCTACACCGGGGCTCCAAAGCAGAAAAAAAGAAATTCGAGATTCGTCAATATTCGTCAATGCCATATTTCACCGGTACCAGCTTGACTACTCAACGTCACATTTGTGCGATCATCCATTCACCGCATCCGTAGGTCAGAAGAATGGCGCTACCTATCCTCGCGTGTTCTCTCGTTTAAACACTGGCGACCGGCGCGGGCGGCGCCTCCGCGTCGTCGGCATAAGCGCCACCGGCATCCTGGGAACTCCAGAGCGCTCTGTCGGCGCCCGAGACTACACAGAATCACTCAAGGAGCCGGGCATTGAGTCGGGCCTCGTCGACGTCTGCGGCACGCTCGTAGTCAGCGCAAATATCAGCTATACATGCTCGGTAACGCCAATCAAGTTCCGTGCTCGGCCGCACTGGATAACCAGCAGCTGAACCTCCCGGCGGGCGGCCGCCGCCCATTCTTAACACGGCGGATCCTGCACGAAGACAGCCAAAAAAACGACTCACAATGGAGGCGGGGCAGTTGTGGTCGCGTTATTCGTGCAGTTATCTTCCGGCCGCGCGGTCTGCCAGGGCCAGCCGGGCGGCGCGGTAGCCACCCATGCCGTGCACCCCCGCACCGGGCGGGGTGCTGGCCGAGCAGAGGTAGACGCCCGGCAGCGGCGTTGCCCACGGGCGCGGCGACAGGCTCGGGCGGCGGACGAACTGCGAAAGACCGCTGTAGCCGCCGGCGATGTCACCGCCGACGAGGTTCGGGTTGTGCTCCTCCATGGCCGCGCTGTCGTGCGCGGACCGCGCGATGATCAGGTCGCGGAAGCCGGGCGCGAACCGCTCCAGCTGGTCCTCGATCGCCGCCGTCATGTCCACCGTGGAGCCGTTCGGCACATGGCAGTACGCCCAGAGCACGTGCTTGCCGACCGGCGCTCGGGACGGATCGGCGACGCACGGCTGGACGGCGAGCACATACGGCCGCGCCGGGTGCCGGCCGGCCGCGACCGCTGACTCCCCGGCCGCGATCTCGTCCAGCGTCCCGCCCAGATGCACGGTCGCCGCGCCCGCCACCGCCGGGTCCCGCCACGGCACCGGGCCGTCGAGCGCCCAGTCGAGCTTGAACACGCCGGGACCGTAGCGGTACCGGCGCAGCCGGCTGGCGTACCGGGGCGGCAGTCGGTCGCCGCACACATCGGCGACCTGCCGAGGCGTGAGGTCGAGCAGAATCGTCGCCGCGTCCGGTATGTCGGCCAGGTCACGGACCCGGTGGCCGATCGCGGCGACGCCGCCGAGCTCGACCAGCCGGGCGACGAGCGCCTCGGCCAGCCGCGCCGACCCGCCGCGGACCACCGGCCAGCCGACCTGGTGCGCGAGCGCCGCCAGCAGTAGCCCGTACCCGCCGGTAATCGGCCTGCGCAGATCGACCATGGAGTGCGCGGCCATCCCGGCCAGCGCCGCCCGGGCCCGCTCACCGCCGAACGCCGCCCGGCCGAGCACGGTCGCGGGCAGCACCCCGAGCGCGCCGTACCTAGCCAGCCGGAGCGGCGCCGTTGGCACCGACAGCGGCGAGAGCAGCGAGTCGATCAGGCCGAACCCGCCGACCGCGGCCGCGCCGACGGTCTGCCGCCAGGCGATGGCGTCGCGGCGCGAGCCGAGCCCGGCCGCGGTCAGGTCGACGTCCCGGTGGATGAGGACCGCGTCCTGGCCGTCGAGCGGGTGCGCCGCCTGCACCGGCGGAAACGCCCACTCCACCGCCAGGTCGAGGTCGCGGAAGGCGGCCGACGCCCGGGCCAGCGGCAGCACGGTCGCGCACAGGTCGTGGGTGAACCCGTCCAGCCCGGTGAGCGGGCCGCCCCGAAGGCCGCCGCCGAACTCGCCCGCGCCCTCGACCAGCAGCACCTTCAGACCGGCGGCGGCGAGCGTGAGCGCCCCGATCAGCCCGTTAGGCCCCGACCCAACGACAACGCCATCAAATCCTTCCCCACCCGCCACGCTACTCATCCACCCCGAAATTATCGTGCGACGTTAGGGTCCGCTTTCCGGACCCTTCGTCGCACGTTGTTGGGCGCCGGAGGCCTACAGCGGCGACGACGGGCGGCGGCCGCCGTAGATGACGAAGTCCAGGTCCTTCCAGAAGACGTCCACGCCCTCGAAGCCCACCCCCCGCAGAAAGCCGAGCTGCGGGTCCAGCGGGATCATGTACCTGACGTGGTTCTCGTAGCGGAACTGCTCCTCGGGGCTGCGGTGCTCGCGCTTGGCCGCCGCCGTCGGGTCTCGGCGGTCGCCCGCCAGCAGCCACGCCTCCTCGACGACCGCGTCCGGCGGCGCGACCGGGTCGTAGTTCAGGTACCAGCCGCCGGGGGCGAGGTGCGCGAGTATCTCGGCGAACAGCGACTGCTTGCGCTCGTCGTTCAGGTGGTGCACCGACAGCGAGCTGATCACGGCGTCCACCGGGTCGGGCAGCCCGGCCGGCCAGGAGCCGGCCGCGGTCAGGTCGTACTCGACGTAGCCGTAGCGGCCCTCGTACGGTTTCAGCTCGACCTCGCCCTGCGCCATCATCTGCGCCGAGAAGTCGGCCAGGATCGCCCGCGCCGCCGTGAAGTGGTCGAGGATGACCCGGGAAGCGGCGCCGGTGCCCGCCCCGAGGTCCACGAACGTGAACGGCTGGTCGGCCCCGAACGGCAGCAGCTCCGCCATCAGCGTGCGGTGCCCCGCGCGGCGTCGCTCGCGATCGTCTTGGGTGGACTTCCAGAAGTTGACGCCGATGTCCGACTTCCACACGGCCGCGTTGGTGTCCTCGCTGTCCGCCATGAAACCGATGCTAACGCCGACTGCCGCCGCCTCGGCGACAGGCCTGGCCAAGCACGGCCCGCGAAGCTACTCCAGATCGAGGTTCTTCCTGATGTGCGGCGCGGACACGCCGCGGTTGCTCAGGCGGGCCCGCTCCATCGTGGTCGACGCCAGCCCCGGCAGCCAGGTGATGTTCCAGGCCGAGGCGTCCTGCTTAGCGGCCGCCCAGATCTCGTACCCGACCCCGTCGAGCGCCCGTGACACCCCGCTGCCAAGACCCGCCCCGCTGCCGCCAACCACCGCTGCCACGGTCGCCAGCGACGCCCAGACCTGGCTCGACCCGCTGAGGTTGATAATCACCAGCGCGAGCAGGCCGCCAAGCGCGGCCAGCGCGAGCACCACCAGCGGCCAGAACCGGCGCAGGATGACCGAGCTCATCATCGCCGTCGCCCGCGCGATCGAGGAACCTGCCTGCACCCAGGCGCCCATGGACGGCGCCACCGCTACCTCCGGGTCGGCGATGAGCACGGAGTACCAGACCCAACCCTGCACGCGCAGCGCGCTCAGCACGATGTCCGCCTTCGCGGACCAGGCGTCCGCGCCCGGCGCGGTGATATTAGCCGCGTTCACGTCGAGCCAGTCGGCCCAGTTGTCAAGCGACTGGCTCACGATCGCCGCCGCCGACGCAGGCAGCTGTGAGCCCGCCCCGCCAAGCAGTGTTTTGGTGGCGGCCAGCTGGGGGCGCGAGAAAAGGGCCATCAGGGCGCTCGGCTTGCTCGCGGCCGACTCCGGCTGGCCGACTGCGGGGATGTAGGGCAACCACGTCAGGTCGCTGAGCGCGAGGCCAAGCTGGTAGGCGCTGAGCCGCTCCGTGGTGTCGGCGAAGTCGTCGAGGATCGCCTGGTTCAGCTCCGACACCGCCGTGAGG